>OGMB01000877.1_pt1 | contig 14669 bp, 10 predicted proteins | sample 1573001 | NCBI WGS metagenome assembly OGMB01 (sample SAMEA2581921, study PRJEB24529) | metagenome | biome: Human gut stool | place: China | collected 2011
ATTGTTCTTACGCCGTTCTCCCTGCATGGCTTTCCTGCCCCCTTCCGGCGGCGTTTTCCGGCTCGCTCTTGCGAGGTCATCGCCGAGTATCTTATGCAGACGGTCATGCGGTTCTCAAGGTCCAATGATAGATTTGAAACTAGGTTAACACATTCATGGGAGATTTTTTAGGACATATTACGTCCGATTTTCACGAAAATCGAGTTGAATTTCTGCTAAAAATCGGACACTCAGTGCCTGAACTGGTGTGAAAGTAATGAAGAATGTGCTTCTGTGGACTTAGTGTATCACATAGCCAATTTTATTTTTAGGAACTGGTAGTTCCGGTTTTTAAGGGATATGAAATGAATTTCAAGACAAAATCGGAACTATTGGTTCCGGTTTTGCGTATCAACGTGATCTCAAATTTGGGGTGCCGTTCTCTCTGCATGGCTTTCCTGCCCCCTTTCAGCGGCGTTTTCCGGCTCTCCCTTGCGAGGTCTTCGCCGGGTATCCCATGCAGACGGTCATTCGGTTTTCAAGGTTCAATTGGTGTCTTGCTGGTAGCTTATCACACTTTCAAAAGAATTTTTAGGATCTATTAGTTCCGCTTTTTACCTTCAAAACCGGAAGTAATAGGTCCGGTTTGATGTGATATTGGATGAATCAACGCTGATTTTTCCGAAACGAATTTTTCTCCAAGAAATTTGCTTATTCAGCGTCCGTTAAGGTGCGGAACTAGCGTATTCTTGTGCTGAATACCTGCTTGCTGCAGATGCAAACGCAAAAACCTCCTGAGCAAAAAATAACCGCCAGCTTCAAGGTGAACTTGAAAGCTGACGGTCCTGATTAGAAAATAATTTTCAAATTTGGAAAGCACCTTGAGAGGCTTCATAGCACCCGCAAGCAATGCAGACGTATATACATCTGCTTATTTTGCGCTGCAAAATACTTGTTGGGAACACCCAAACCCTTGAACTGCATCCGATGGATGCAGACTTAGCGTCTCCAAATGAGAAAGTTTATGGCTCTAACACATTGTCAGCCATTGGTAAACAACTTTTTCCAGCCAAAAAAGAAAATAGCGATGAATGGAGATGAACATTGCAGAAAAATGTGATACAATAGAAAATGAAAATCCAAACAACAGGAGGAACCCCCTCGTGGCAAATAATGTGAACGTCAAAAAACTGGAAGCTGACCTGTGGGAGTCGGCAGATCTGCTGCGTGCAGGCTCTAAACTCACCTCGAACCAATACTGTATGCCGGTGTTGGGACTGATTTTTCTGCGGTATGCGTACAGCCGCTTCAAACTGGTAGAGCAGGAGATCCTGAAAGACCGTCCCATGCGCGGCGGTCGGGTGCTGCCGGTGGAGCAAAGCGACTTTGCCGAAAAGAGTGCACTGTTTCTGCCCAAGGAGGCGCAGTACAATTACTTAGTCAATTTGCCTGCCAACATCCCGGAGCAGGGGCTGACCGGCATTGAGGGCAATCCTCTGAACAGTCTGGGCGAAGTGGTGAACAACGCCATGGAACTGGTGGAGCAGCAGAGCGAGCAGCTGCAGGGCGTTCTGCCGAAGGACTACACCATCTTCTCGGATGAACTGCTGGGGGAACTGCTGCGCATCTTCAACAATGATGCGTTGGACGATGTGGGCGGCGATGTGATCGGCCGTATCTACGAGTACTTTTTGAATAAGTTTGCCAAGAACGTGGCACAGGATGACGGCGTGTTCTTTACGCCGAAATCGCTGGTGAAGATGATCGTCAATGTGCTGGAGCCTGCCCACGGCGTTCTGTTGGACCCGGCTTGCGGCAGCGGCGGTATGTTTGTGCAGACCGGCGACTTTGTAAACCATGCGGGCATGATCGCCAACAACACCATGACTTTCTACGGACAGGAAAAGGTGGAGTACAACGCCAAACTCTGCCTGATGAACATGGCCGTGCATGGCCTGACCGGCGTGATCAAGTCCGGCGATGAAGCCAATACCTTCTATCACGATGCCCACAACCTGAACGGCTGCTGCGACTATGTGATGGCAAATCCGCCGTTTAACGTGGATAAGGTCAAGTCGGAGTCGGCGCAGAGTGCCGGGCGGTTGCCCTTTGGCCTGCCCGGCGTGAACAAGGCCAAGGAGATCGGCAACGCAAACTATCTGTGGGTGTCCTATTTCTACTCCTACCTGAACGAGCATGGCCGTGCGGGTTTTGTGATGGCGTCCTCGGCTACCGACAGTCAGGGCAAAGACAAGGACATCCGTGAAAAGCTCATCCAGACCGGCCATGTGGACGTGATGATGAGCGTGGGCAACAATTTCTTCTACACCAAGAGCCTGCCTTGTTCGCTGTGGTTTTTGGATAAGGGCAAGCCGGAACATCTGCTGGACACCGTACTGTTCATCGACGCCCGCAACTATTATACCGTGGTGGACCGCACTCAGAACGAGTGGAGCGACTGGCAGCTGAAGAACCTCAACGCCATTGTCTGGCTCTATCGCGGTGAAGCGGACAAGTACAAGGGGCTTTTGGCGGAGTATCACGCAGAGCTGGCGGACGACCGCCCCTTTGCAGAGATTCAGGCCGCACTGGAACAAAACGTGCAGGCCAAGCGGGAAGAAGCCAAAGCCGCTGTGGAGGCAGCACCCCGCAAGGAGCGCAAAGCTACGCAGGAAAAGTTCGACAAGGAGCTGGAAGCCCTCAGCGAGAAGCTGACCGTTGCCAAGGAGGCCGTCTGGCTCACCGAAAAGTTTGGCGAGGGCGTTTATCAGGATATCCCCGGTCTGTGCAAGGTGGCCAGCCGCGACACCATCCTCAACGAGAAAGGCGCATCCCTGACGCCCGGTGCCTATGTGGGCGTTGCACCTGTGGAGGATGACGGTGTGGATTTCGCCCAGCGGATGAAGGAAATCCACAAGGAACTGCTGGAATTGCAGGCAGAGTCCAACCGCTTGATGGAAACCATCTCGAAGAATCTGGAGGAGATGGGGGTATGAAGTGGGAATATAAGACGCTTGACCAGTTGGGGACGGTATCGCGAGGAAAGTCGAAGCATCGGCCTAGAAATGATCCTAAACTTTTTGGGGGCAAATATCCGTTTATTCAAACAGCTGATGTAAAAAATGCAGATTATTATATTACAAAATACTCTGACACATATAATGAGAGTGGGTTGGCACAAAGTAAATTGTGGGACAAAGGAACGTTATGTATAACGATAGCTGCAAATATTGCTGATACGGGCGTTTTGGCGTTCCCGGCCTGTTTCCCAGATAGTATTATGGGGTTTGTTCCGTTTGAAGGAGTTGCAAACACTAGATTCATAAAATACTGTTTTGATAGACTGCAACGTGATTGTAAACAAATTTCTCAGGGAACAGCACAGGATAATCTTTCATGGGAAAAGCTGTCAACCATCAAGTTCTGTATTCCAGAATATAAAGAACAATGCCGCATTGCAGATATTCTCTCTGCCTATGATGACCTGATTGAAAATAACCAAAAACAAATCAAACTGCTGGAAGAAGCAGCCCAGCGGCTTTATAAAGAGTGGTTTGTGGACTTGCGCTTTCCGGGGCATGAAAACACGAAAATTGTGGATGGTGTGCCGGAGGGGTGGAAAAAAGAGCGGTTGGTGGATATAGCAGAGATTCAGTATGGGTATGCTTTTGATGGTACATTGTTTAATGCGGACAAAAATGGAACACCAATAATTCGTATTCGCAACATTCCACAAGCAGAAACAATGGATTACACGACAGAGCATGTGAGTGAAAATTACTTAGTTCAAAACGGCGAAATTATTGTTGGAATGGATGGAGAATTTCATATCAATGCTTGGGCGGGTAATACGGCATATCTCGTTCAGCGAGTGTGCTGTATACGACCTAAAAACACAGAGATAAAAGGCTGGCTATTGCAGGCGATTTATGAACCAATCAAGTTTTTTGAACATACAGTTGTAGGAGCAACGGTGTCACACTTAGGAAAAAAACATCTGGATTCAATTTATCTTTTGACATCACCGGAAGAATTCTATAAGCCATTCAAAACGTTTTTTGATAAACGACTGTTACTAATGAATCAAAATCGTAAACTGCGAGAGGCACGGGATAGATTATTGCCTAAGTTGATGAGTGGAAAAGTGAAGGTGTGAAAATGTTTTCGGAAAAGTACGGATATAAACAAGAAAAGAAAATTCAAATTAAGTCTATCACTAAAGAATTAAGAAATCGGATATGGAATTTGTTTTATCAGTGTGAACTAAGGCCTTATGAAGTGGATGAAAATTTTTTGGATGATTTTCTGTCTGGCAATCCAACAATAGAAGAAAAAATAGTTGATAAACTTGGGCTATCTATAAATTCAGTGACACCACCTAAGACTAGACTTCGGACATATATTGAACAAAGTGCTAAATGGTATGAAGTGTATGATGTGGTTGAAATATATATATCGTTTCTTGATAAGAAAAAACGAGAGCAGCGAACGAAACAGTTAAATACAATATTTGAACAGGAAAAATCCGGGTATAGAATTGTTTTGGGTGAAATTACTCCAATTACAAATGATGCTGAGATTGAAACAATCGAACAGGCGGCAATGACACAGTTTAATTCGGTGAATCAGCATATTAGCAAAGCACTTGCGTTTTACGCGGATTTGAAAAATCCGGATTACGAGAACTCTGTAAAAGAATCAATCAGTGCCGTTGAAGCGATGTGTTGCGTTATTACAGGAACGTCTGGAAAACAGGCAACATTAGGAAATACAATAAAAAAACTTGAGGATAAGGGCATTCATATTCATGGAGGGATGAAGCAAGGATTTAAAGATTTATATGGCTATGCTTCAGATGAAAATGGAATTCGGCATGGCGGAATTGATTTCAAAAATGTGCCGCCGGAAGATGCGAAGTTTATGCTGGTGTCTTGTTCGGCATTTGTGAATTATCTGATTGAGAAGTGGAGTAAAGTAGAAAACAATTAAACCAAAAGAAAGCGGGGTGGAGCAAATGAAAGAAAAAGTTCAGAACGTAAAGATGAATGCAGTGCTGTGTATATCGTTCACGGTAATAACATATCTCATAACACTAAATATGCAAAATGGATTTTTTCATCCGAACTGGTGGTGGATTTCAAATGATTTTGCTCTGACTGTTAGTGGAGGAATTGCAACTGGTTTTGTGGCTGGTCTAGCTTATGCAATACAAGAGTATAGAAACAGCAAAAGCGAAACTGGTGCAAAGTTGTTTTTTGCAACGGGATGGCTATATAGCACTTTTAGCCATATGGATAAAAATATTACGGAAGCCTTGGAAAACCCACAGCAACCAGCGATTGAGAGCCTGTTGAAAATGTATGTGTCGGAAGGAAACCAGGCAAACGAAACAATCAAGCAGACAGAGTACATAACGATTTTAAGGAATGAACTAAAAACAAATCTTGAAAATTTCAAAATGGAAGAGTGCGCAAAGGTTCAAGAAATCTTGAGACAAGCGTATTTCTATTATGATATAGCACTTAACGAGACAAAAATAGATGATTTAAGAAGTAACAAAATAAATAGAACAGTACTTATATCTGATCCTAAAGTAAAACGTACTCTTGAAATTTTAAGAAAAGAAATAGAGGATGAACTGCCAAGGATAGAATCATTGGCAGAGATGGTTGATCGTCAAACAAGAAAGAAATATCACTGGGAAGAATACAAAAAATATAGCGATGTTCATTGCGCTAGTGTTACAAAATTGAATGATTTTGATGAATTTCTAAAGAGAGGGGGAGCACTATGAGCCGCGAATACTCCGAAAATGTCCTTGTTCAGGACAGCGCAGGCAACCTGTTGCAAAATGTTCTGGGCTGGGAGGTGGTGCTGGCTTACAACTCCGAAAAGCTGGGGCCGGACGGGACGTTGGGCCGCACCAGCTATGGGGAAGTGCTGCTGACCCGGTATTTTCGGCAGGCGCTTTTGCGGCTGAACCCGTGGCTCACCCCGAACCAGCTGGACGAGGTGCAGAAGAAATTCACGGCACACGTTTCCACCGCATCCCTGATGCAGATCAACGAGGAAAAGTATTTTCTGCTGCGGGATGGCATCCCGGTGACAGTCAAGCGGCCGGATGGCCGCACCGAAATCCGAAGCGCGGCGGTGATCGACTTCAAAAACCCGGAAAACAATCATTTCCTCGCCGTAAAAGAAATGAAGATCCACTCGCAGCTGTACCGCCGTAGAACGGACATTGTGGGCTTTGTCAATGGCATTCCGCTGCTGTTTATCGAGCTGAAAAAGCCCACCGTGGATGTGCAGAACGCCTACATAGACAATTATCGGGACTACCTCGATACCATTCCACAGTTGTTCTATTACAATGCCTTTCTCATGCTGTCCAATGGATTGGAAGCCAAGGTGGGCACGCTTGGCAGCAAGTACGAGTTTTTCCACGAGTGGAAGCGTCTGAAGGAAAGCGATGCAGGCAGCGTGGAACTGGAAACCATGCTGCGGGGCATCTGCGAGAAAAAGACCTTCCTCGATCTGCTGGAAAACTTCATCCTTTACGACCATTCCGGTGGGCGCACCACCAAGATTCTGGCCCGCAACCACCAGTATCTCGGCGTCAACGAGGCCGTCAGTGCTTACGAGAACCGCAAGCTGAAAGACGGCAGGCTGGGTGTGTTCTGGCACACGCAGGGGTCAGGCAAGAGTTATTCGATGGCCTTTCTGGCGCAGAAGATCCGGCGCAAGTTTGCAGGCTCGCCCACCATTGTGGTACTGACCGACCGTGACGAGCTGAACCGGCAGATCAGCGATACCTTTGAAAACTGCGGTCTGCTGGGCAAGACAAAGGCTTCACAGTTCATTGCATCCAGCGGTACAGACCTTGTAAAAAAGCTGCAGGGCAACCCCAGCTTTGTGTTTACCCTGATCCAGAAGTTCAATCTGCCCAAGGAGCCGCCCATCTACCCGGATCACGACATTCTGATTTTGTCGGATGAAGCCCACCGTAGCCAGTACGGCATTTTTGCAGACAACATGATGCATCTGCTGCCCACGGCGTCCCGCATCGGCTTTACCGGTACGCCGCTTCTGGCAGATGACCATATCACCGAGCGTACCTTTGGCGGGTATCTGTCGGTGTATGATTTCAAGCGGGCGGTGGAGGACGGCGCAACGGTGCCGCTGTACTATGAGAACCGCGCGGATAAGATCGCCCAGTTGGACAAGCCGGAGATCACCGGGCGAATCCTGGATGCCATTGAAGCAGCCGATCTTGATCCTTCGCAGGAGGAAAAGCTGGAACGAGAATTTGCCAAGGAGATCCATATTCTCACCGCAGATGAAAGGCTGCGCTCCATTGCAAAGGATTTTGTGGAGCATTACTCTGACCTTTGGACCAGCGGCAAGGCGATGTTTGTCTGCCTGAATAAGGTCACCTGTGTGCGGATGTACAACTATGTGCAGGAATGCTGGCAGGCAAAGATCAGGGAGCTGGAAGTCCGGCAGGGCACAGCGACCCAGCAGGAAGCACAGGAGCTTGCCCGCAAACTGGCATGGATGAAAGAAACCGAAATGGCAGTGGTGATCAGTCAGGAGCAGAACGAGGTGCAGACCTTCAAAAAGTGGGGGCTGGATATTCTGCCGCACCGTGCCAAAATGGAAAAGCGGGAGCTGGATAAAGAATTCAAGGACAGCAAGAATCCGTTCCGGGTGGTGTTCGTCTGTGCCATGTGGCTGACGGGCTTTGATGTAAAGTGTCTGTCCTGTCTGTATCTGGACAAGCCGTTGAAAGCCCATACCCTGATGCAGACTATTGCTCGTGCAAACCGTGTTTCGGAGGGCAAGAGCAACGGCCTGATCGTGGACTATATTGGTATCGTAAAGGCGCTGCGCAAGGCTCTGGCGGACTATACGGTCAGCAAGAACAGCCCGGCGGGCGTTGATCCAACGGTGGATAAAACGGAGCTGATTCAGCGCATCCGCACGGTCATCGGAAAAACGGACGGCTTTCTGGCAGAACACGGGTTCCGGCTGCAGGAATTGGTGGACGCACAGGACTTTGAAAAGATGAGCCTTGTACAGGATGCGGTCAACGCAATGTGCGCGACATTGGAAACCAAGAAAACCTTTCAGACCTATGCGTCTGAGCTGGCGCGGCTGTTCCGCTACGCAGACCGTGACGATGTGGACGATACCGTGCGCGCCCGGAAAAACGCAATTCTCGCCATCTACGAGGGCTTGCAGCAGAAGCGGAAACACGCGGACAATACCGACCTGATGGTGCAGATCAACGGTATCGTCAACGAGTACATTCATGTGGAAAAGCCAGATCAGGAGGCTGTACCATCCCGGCAGTTTGACATCAGCAAAATTGATTTTGACCTGCTGAGCCGGGAGTTTGCCCACACCCGGCGGAAGAATCTCTTGCTGCGCGATCTGGATGAACTGGTAAACCAGCAGTTGGCGAAAATGCTGTTTGCAAACCCGCAGCGCATTGATTATTATGACCGCTATCAGGAGATTATCGATGCCTACAATGCGGAGCAGAACCGTGCAACCATTGAGAAAACCTTCATGGATCTGATGGAGCTTGCAAGTTCACTGGACACGGAGCAGCAGCGCTATGTGCGTGAGGGCTTTTCCAGCGATGAGGAACTTTCAGTGTACGATTTGCTGTTTTCGGAGAACCTCACGAAGCAGGAAATTGAAACGATCAAGAAGGTGTCCGTGGACTTGCTGACAAAAATCAAACAGCAGATCGCCAAACTCGACCATTGGACGGACAAGCAGGAAACTAAGGCGATTGTGGATAACCTGATTCGCAATACCCTTTGGCAAGAACTTCCCAATAGCTATGATGTAAGCGATATCCAGACCTACCAGAAGAAAATCTACGAGTATGTATATATGCGCTACCCGGAAGTAGCATAACGCAAAAATCACCCCAGAGAGAACGCACAAGAGGCTATTCTCTCGTAACCGTCAAATCTCCCGGCGGATGGACACCCATGGGATAATAGTAGTGGAACGTTTCGCGACGTTCCACTACTATTAACATCAGGGAGGACACCATGACATCAACAGAGCTAAAGCACCAGGCACGACAACAGAAATGGGTGGCAGCGATTCAGAATTGCAGAAGCAGCGGTCTTCCGGTACGGCAGTGGTGCAAGCAAAGAGGAATCACACCATCTACATACTATCGTTGGGAACGGGAAGTGCTGTCCATCGCAGATGCGGCACCGGAATTCCCCGGGGCACCTGCGTTTGCAGAGTTACCAGCACCGAAACAGCAGGATCGGAACGTTTCAGAATGTTCCGCCACGCTGCGGATCGGCAATAGCAGCATTGACTTCTATCAAGAGCTGAGTCCGGACCTGCTGAAAGCCCTGGTCGAGGCGCTGCGGCCATGCTGAACGATTTTTCCGGAGCGGATCGGGTCTATATCGCCTGTGGCTATACCGATCTGCGTAAAGGCATAGACGGTTTGGCCCGGATGGTGCAGCAGCAGTTTGAATTGGATCCGTTCACCAACACGCTGTTCCTGTTCTGTGGGCGGCGCAGAGACCGGATCAAGGGACTATACTGGGAAAAGGACGGGTTTATTCTGCTCTACAAGCGGCTGGAACAGGGTGCATACCAGTGGCCGAGAAGTGAATCTGAAGTACGGTCACTAACGCCGCAGCAGTACCGCTGGCTGATGGAAGGCTTACAGATCGAGCAGCCAAAAGCCCACCGCCCAGTATCTGGGCTGAGCATAATATAAGGCAGATTAAATTTCCGAAAAGCATCGAAAACACTGGCTTTTTGACACTTTTTGTGGTATAATTTTCACATGGAAAACGAGAAGAGAATTGCCACAAGTAACGCTGAAATGGTGACCATTTCACGCGCGGAATATGAATCTCAGCAAACTCAGCTCACTGAACTCAAGCTCCAGAACCAATGGCTTCTGGAGCAGTTGGGTCTTGCGAAAAAGCGGCAATTCGGCTCCTCCTCCGAGAAGTTGCAGGAGGGCCTGATGGATCAGCTTTCGCTAAGCTTCAATGAGCTTGAAGCCTACGCCTATGGCACCAAATCCGCTACGCCGGAGCAGGTTGCCGTGAAAGCCCATGCGCGCAAGAAGCAGTCCGGCAGCGTGACCGAGATCGTTCCGGAGGGCACACCCACTGAAGTGGTGGAGCACCGTCTGAGCGAAGAAGAGCTGATCTGCTCCGCCTGCGGCAGCAAAATGGAGGAGATCGGCAAAGAGGTCCGCCGGAGCCTGCAAATGGAGCCTGCCCGGTTCTGGATTCGAGAGGATGTCTACTATACCTACGCCTGCAGGAAGTGCGAGCAGGACAGCGGCGAGGCCAACATCCTGAAAACACCGAAGGAGCCTGCGCTGCTGCCCGGCAGCTATGCTTCCGCGGAGGCGGTAGCGCATATTGCGGTACAGAAGTTTGTGATGTATTCCCCGCTGTACCGGCTGGAGCAGGAGTTTCACCGCCAGGGATTGAAGCTCTCCCGGCAGACCATGTCCAACTGGCTGCTGAATGTCTCTGATACCTGGCTGCAGCCCATCTACGAGGTGCTGCACCGGCAGCTCTGCAGGGAGAAAGTTCTCCATGGCGATGAGACGACGCTGCAGGTACTGAAAGAACCCGGGAAGGCGGCGACCAGCAAGTCCTACATGTGGCTGTACAGGACCAGCGGCTGTACGGAGCATCCGATTGTCCTGTATGAATACCAGCCGAACCGGAAGGCAGAGCACGCGGAGGAGTTCTTAAAGGGCTTCTCCGGCTGGCTCCATGCGGATGGATACCATGGTTACCACAGGCTGCCGGAGAATATCCGGGTGGTTGGCTGCTGGGCCCACGCGCGGCGAAAATTTGATGAGGCGCTGCAGACGCTACTGCAGGAAAAGCGAAAAGATTCTCTGGCAGCGGCCGGCGAGTGCTACTGCTCAAGGCTGTTCCAGTTGGAAAAGTCTTTCGCAGAACTGACACCAGAAGAACGACATGCTAAGCGGCTGGAACAGGAAAAACCGGTTCTGGACGCTCTATTGGCGTGGGCAAATGCGGCCAGCGGCAAGGCGGCACCAAAGTCCGCTCTGGGTAGGGCGCTGCACTATCTGCTGGAGCAGTGGCCATACCTGATCCGTTATCTGGAGGATGGGCGGCTGGAACTGAGCAACAACCGTGCTGAACGCAGCATAAAGCCTTTTGTTATGGGCCGCAAGAATTGGCTGTTTGCCAATACACCGGGCGGCGCACAGTCCAGCAGTGTGATCTACAGCCTGATTGAGACAGCGAAAGAAAACGGATTAGATCCGTACCGTTACTTGCTCTGGGTTCTGCGGAATGCTCCCGCTATGAGCCAGATGGACGAGGCTTGGGCCGAACAACTCTTGCCTGCCAGTGCACCCCAGGAATGCAGAATACCAAAAGAATGAACATCTCTGGCCCAGCTGCGGTTGCTAAGCCAGAGATGCTTTTTTATGCGCCGGGAGATTTGACGGTTACATTCTCTCTGGGGTGATTGCGTATCAAATCATCTTAAAATGCTTCAATGCCTCCACAATCGCATCCTCTTTTTCCTTCGGACACTTAGGCTGCTTTGCATTCTCGTTTTTCGCTTTATGGTAATTCTCCCGCTCGATGATACCGCACTTCTGTTTTACCTGTGCGATATAGAGATTGGAAACCTTGAGTTGATGATGTTCCCATACATGCTCCCGAATCTCGTTGTAAGTTGCCTTGCTTTCCGCAGCAGTCACATCCAGTTCCTCCATGTTGACGTCCACTTCGATGTGCCGCTCGACATGGAGTTTGGTCAAAAGGAGAACCGCTTCGACGTGCTTCGTCCTCGGGAACAAATCCACCGGCTGTACCTTTTCTGCGTGATACCCATTCTGCTCCAGCCATGCGGCGTCTCGGGCGGCGGTGGCAGGGTTGCAGCTGACATACACCACCCGGCGGGGTGCCATGCGCACCACTGCGGAGAGGGTGGCCTCATCGCAGCCCTTGCGGGGCGGGTCCAGCATCACGATGTCCGGGTGCAGACCCTCGGCGGCCAGTTGGGTGGCAGCCTGGCCGGCATCGGCACAGAAAAAGCGGCTCTTGGCTGCTACGGCCTCGCCCATGCGGGCAGCGTTGGCCTTGGCGCTCTCGATGGCCTCCGGCACGATCTCCACACCGATCAGCTCCCTGCATTGCTCGGCCATGGAAAGGCCGATGGTGCCCATGCCGCAGTAGAGATCCAGCAGTGTGTCGTCCGGGGTCAGCTGCGCGTACTGCGCAGCAACGCCGTACAGCCGCTCGGCGGCAAGCGTGTTGACCTGATAGAAGGACAGTGGTCCCAACCGCACCGGTACGCCGCAAAGCGTGTCCTCAATATAGCCCGGGCCGTACAGGATGTGATTTTCACTGCCCAGAATGACGTTGGTGTTTTTGGCGTTGACGTTGAGCAGAATGGTGCTGATGGCCGGGAACTGCCCCCGCAGCGCGGTGCAAAGCTGCTCTGCGTGGGGCAGCTTTGCCCGAGTGCATACAAGGCACACCATGATCTGCCCGCTGTGCGCGCCGCGCCGCAGGAAGATATGTCGCACCAGCCCCTTGCCGCTCTGCTCGTCGTAGGGGCGGATGCCCTGCTGTGCAAAAAAGGCGCACAGCGCATTGCCGATCTCGTTCAGCACGCTGGGCTGCAGCTTGCAGTCCGGGCAGGGGACGATGCGGTGGGTGCGCCCTGCGTAAAAGCCGATGCAGGGCACGCCGTTCTTGCCTACGCCCACAGGGAACTGCACCTTGTTGCGGTAGCGGTCTACCTCCGGGGAGGGCAGGATATCCAGCACCGGAACCTCCAGCCCGCCGATGCGGCGGAAGGCGTCCAGCACGCTTTCCTGCTTGGCGCGCAGCTCAGCGGCATAATCCAGATGCCGCAGACTGCACCCGCCGCAGGGGCCTGCCACCGGGCAGTCCACCGGGATACGGTCCGGCGAGGGGGTGAGCAGCTCGTCCAGAATGCCAAAGGCGTACCGGCCGCAGTCCTTCACGATGCGCACCCGTGCTTCGTCCCCAGGGGCGGTGCCGGGGACAAATACGGCCTCGCCATCGGCACTGTGGGCCACACCGCTGCCGTCGCTGGAAAGGCGTTCGATGCGCAGGGTCAGGATCTGGTTTTTCTGTAAAGGCATGATTTCTCCTTGTGTGATGGGCTCAGGTTACAGTTGGGCAGGGCTTGCCGGGTCGGCGTCCTGCTGGGCGGCAAAATACTTGCTGGGCGGCACGCCCTTGGCGCGCTTGAACACCCGTGAGAAGTAGAACTGGTCAAAGAAGCCTACCGACACCGCAACCTCCGCAATGGAAAGGTTGCCGGCGCGCAGCAGCTTGCAGGCCTCGTTGATGCGGTACTCGGTCAGGTAGTCGATGGGGCTCTTGCCCACGTTCAGCATGAACACCCGGTACAGGTGGCTGCGGGAAACCCCCACGCTCTTGGCTACATCATCAATGGAGATGTCGTGGGAGTAGTTGAACTGGATGTACTTGATGGCGTTCAGCACATACTGGCTGGAGGAGGAGGCCGTGTGGGGCTTGCCTGCGCTGGTCTCCCGCATCAAGGCAGCGATAAACAGGTACAGATACCCCACCATGGCTGCCTCGTCCTGTGGCTGCAGCCCGCGGGAGGAATAGATGTTGGTCAGCGCTGCCCGCATCCCGTCCGGGTCGCTGGTGTGGTGCACGGGGGCATCGTCCGTAAAGGGCAGCTGTGCGGCCAGCTTGTGGGCACAGGCACCGTTAAAGCCCACCCAGCTGTACTCCCACGGCTGCTGCTCGTCGGCGGTGTAGCGGATCAGCTGGCTGGGGCGGGCAAAGAACAGGTCGCCCTCGCTTACCTCCCAAGTGCGGCCGCCTACCTCAAAGATTCCCTTGCCGGATACCACCAGATGGATCAGGTAGTGGTCACGGATGCCGGGTCCCCATGTCTGGCCCGGAGCGCAGCGCTCCAAGCCGCAGTTGAAGATGGACAATTCGATGTTGTTGGTGTAATTCTGCTTAAAGGATTGCTTATAAACGTCTGGCATGGCAGCTTTACCTCCGTCCTGTCACATTCTGCACCCAGTATACCATAGAATGCCCTGCAAATTCAACAAAAGTACATCTTATTCTTTGCACCTGACGCCAAATTTTGGATTTTTAGGTCAAATAAATTGAAAAAAAGCCCGAAATGCTTTACAATAGGCAAAAAGAGCAGAATCGTTTATTCCGGAGGGGAGGAGCTGTCATGGCCACCAGTGCACAACTCAGAAAACAGATCCTGCAGGGCAGCTGGGACGCCGCACTTGCTGCACTTTACGGGGCGGATCCGGCGGTTTTGCAGCGGCAGCGCGGGCGCTATGCGGCTGCGCTGGAGCAGTTTGAACTGTATTTCGGCCCCGGGCGGCAGGTGCAGGTGTACTCTGCACCCGGGCGCGCAGAGCTGGGCGGCAACCACACGGATCATCAGGGGGGCTACGGCCTTGCGGCGGCGGTCACGCTGGATCTGGTGGCAGTGGCTGCCCGCAATACGGATGGCTATGTGCGGGTCAAGTCCCGGGGGTTCAACAAGCTGGATGTCATTGATCTGGCCACCGCAGAGCCGCAGGCAGGGGAGAGCACCCATTCGGCCAGCCTGATCCGCGGCATTGCCGAGGGCTTCCGCGCAGTGGGTAAGCA
>OGMB01000882.1_pt1 | contig 14634 bp, 13 predicted proteins | sample 1573001 | NCBI WGS metagenome assembly OGMB01 (sample SAMEA2581921, study PRJEB24529) | metagenome | biome: Human gut stool | place: China | collected 2011
TATATGTTTCTTATGTAGCTTATGTTCTTATGTTCCCGCGGTAAGCGGCTAACACGAACGTTATATCTTCTGTTCTTCTGTCCTTCTGTTCTTATGTCTCCCGCGTTAGCGGCTGCCAAGCAACGCCTCGGCGCCAGCCCATTACGACATCGTTATTTCCCTAAAAAAGCGGTAAATACCGATTTTACCGGTATTATCCGCCTTGATTATCTGCACATATATACTCATTAGTATTTTTTTTGTAACTTTGCACCCGGAGAAAAAGGGGATAGCACGCGTTGTGCCTGTAACACCGACATAACGCACAAAATCTTCTACTTAACTACACACGATTACACATTACACACATACAATTTTGACTGACTGATGAAACGCATAATACTGTTCATGCAGGCGGCGCTGCTGCTCTGCACCCTCAATTCGTGCATACAGGACGAACCACTCAACGCCGAGTGCGACATAACGGGGGTGGACACACTGTGGCTGCAGCAAAACCGCAGCCTGATAAAGGGTAATCCGCGCATAGACAACAACCGCGTGTCGTTTACTGTGCCTTATGATGCCGACCGCTCGGCCCTTGCCCCCAAGTTCTATCTTACCCCGGGCGCACGCCTTACGGCCATGGTTGACGGGGTGGAAGTGGCAGATGCCAACGGCATGACGCGCGACTTCAATACACCGCAAACCTACACAGCCCATTCGGAGGACGGCCAATGGAGCAAGCCCTACGAGGTGACCTTTGAACTTGAAGCACGGCCTGTTGAGAAGTGGGCACTCGACTTTGAAAACTTTGAGCTCGACCCCTCGGGACGTTACCAAGTTTGGTTCGAGATGGACGCCAACGATGCCAGCAATCCGCGCCGCAACTATTGGGCGTCGGGCAATCCGGGCTACAACCTTACGGGTCTTGGCTCGTCGCCAGAGGTGTTCCCCACTACGGCGGCTGAGGGGGGCGTGTCGGGCAAGTGTATAAAGCTCGAGACTAAGGACACTGGTATGTATGGCATGAACACCAAACCCAAGATGCCTATTGCAGCCGGCAACCTGTTCATTGGTGAGTTCGAGTTGAGCAAGGCGTCGCGCTTCCCGCGCAAGGCCACCAAGTTTGGCTTGCCATTGGTGCGTAAAAAGCCCGTCAAGCTCGAGGGCTACTACAAATATAAGGCCGGTGCCAAATTTACCGATGCCAAGAAAAAGGTGCAGCCCACCATGCACGACACGGCCGACATCTATGCTGTGGTGTATGAAATTGACCCCGACAATTTTGTGCCACTCGATGGCGACAACATACTTACTGCCTCAAACATAGCCCTTATGGCCCGCATCGACAAGCCCGCAGAATTTGAGGGCGACATGTCGGAGCTTGCGGCTGCAGACTGGGTGCACTTTAGCGAACCCTTCAAACCTGTGAACGGTAAGGAATTTGACGCAGAGCGTTTGGCCCGCGGCGGCTATGCCATAGCCATTGTCATGACCTCGAGCCGCCAGGGTGCCTACTTTGAGGGTGCTATTGGTTCAACGCTCTATGTAGACCAGCTGCGCGTGGTGTATGAGTAATTGCGAGTGTGTATAATGGCGAGAGAACTCGGAATATTTCAAAATTTGTAATTATGACGACAGATACATGCAGTGACCATCAAGAGTGGTGCAAATATAGCATAGAGTTGCCTAAAGAAGATGTGCGCTTTTTCAGAACCTTGGCAAAACGTTTGGGCTGGGAAGTAGGGCGCAAGCAGCGTAGTACGAAAAATGGCCAATAATATTACAATATCATCATTCGTTCAATGAAAAAGATACTACTCAGCATACTCCTGCTGCTGACCCTCATGCCCGCTGCCCAAGCGCAGAAGATGGGCGAGGCCAAAGAAACGGACACTAACTTGATAAAGGCTGCCCTGAAGGGCTGGCACGTGCGCATAGGCGCCGGTGTGAGTCTGGGCGGCACATCGCCCATGCCGCTGCCGGCCGAGATACGCAAGATTAACAGCTACAACCCCACGCTGTGCATTCAGCTCGAGGGCGCTGTGCAACGCAAGTTTGGCCCGCACTGGGGCACCATGATAGGCGTGCGCTTCGAAAACAAAGGCATGAAAACCGACGCCAAGGTGAAGAACTACCACATGGAGGCCACCAACAACAATCCGGCCGAGGGCACATCGGGCCAGGTGATAGGTGCCTGGACGGGTAATGTAAAGACCGAGGTGAATAACAATTACCTCACCTTCCCGGTGCTGGCCACTTATGCCTTCAACGACCGCTGGCAGGTGCAGGCCGGACCTTACTTTTCGTACCTCATCAATGGCACCTTCAAGGGCGAGGCTTACGACGGTTATATCCGCGATGGTGTGCCCACGGGCAACAAGGCCGAGATAGAGAGCGCCACTTACGACTTCAGCAACGACTTGCGCCGTTTTGCATGGGGTGTACAGTTGGGCGGCGAGTTCAAGGCTTACAAGCACTTGTCGGTGTCGGCCAACTTGACATGGGGTTGCAACAGCATTTTCCCCTCCGACTTTTCGGCTGTGACGTTCAAGCTCTTCCCCATTTATGGCACGTTAGGGTTTAATTACCTGTTCTAAACAAGTTGCCTGAAAGGTGCGGCAAAAAACGCAAGCACTAATGGGGGCGACGCGTCCCGCGTCGGGACAGAGAAAGGGAAGAAATACGAACCCTGCTAAATAATAGCTGCGTCTTTTCCCGACGCGAGACGCGTCGCCCCCATTAGAGGTTGCGTTGGGTGATAGCGTTTAGTGCAGAAAAGAAACGCAAGCACTAATGGGGGCATTATAACCGACAACAATAACAAATATATTCATACTTTTTATGAGAAAACTTTTACTTATGGCTGTGGCCGTGTGCTGCAGTGCGCCCACTTTTGCACAGACCGACGTGCAACCCGTGGTGGGTGGCTATGAGGGCAACCTCTACGTCAATGTGGGTAGTGCCGACTATCTGGAGAACAACGACCTGCGTATGTACGCCAAGGTGTTTGTCAATGCTTCGGAGGACGCTACCGGCAAGGTAGACTTCAGCTTGCCCAACTTCTCGTTTATGGGCATAAAGCTCGGCGACATCTTTTTGCCAACTATTGGCTTGAACGCCCAAAATGGCGTTTACACCTTTGGCGAGAATCCCGAGGTGCGCCTGACATTCAAACTCACCGAAACTGACAATATCTTGGCTGATGCCAAGCTCGACGATGCAAAGACCTACGTAAAGGGCGACAGCATCGTGGCCTATATTCCTGTAAAGTGGGTGCAAAGCGAGACACAGAAGGTGCCTATCGCCGTACTGTTCAAGGGCGTGCGCGTGAACCCCTACGCCTTGAGCAACTACAACTTTAATGATGCTATGCGTTGGGCGCAGAGCCGTCCGTGGGACAGCAAGAATGGTTATTTTGACTGGACAGCGTTGGAGGACAACGACGAATATTGGGCCAGCTCAAAATGGCAGATGGAGGAATATATCACCCCCGACGCTTGGTGTGTTTCGCACGTGATGGGCATGAACGGCATCGGTGCCACAGTGGTGGGTGCTCCTGAAATGACTAACAGCGACGAGAGCAACCCCGACTATGCGGTGCGTTTGACCAACACCCCCAACCCCTTTATGCCCACACAGGTTGTGCCGGGCTATATGACGCTCGGCACGAGCTTTGCCTCGGCCAGTGTGTCAGACCTCGGCAAGGCCGACGGTGGTACGTTTGGCGGTGTGGCCTTTACTGGCAAGCCCGACGCCATACAGTTTGACTACAGCCGCTCGCACACACAGGCTGGCGACACGCTCTATGCTGCTGAGGTGATTAACAGCGAGGAGCCTGCCACTGTGGTGGCTTACTTGTGGAAGGGCCAGTACAAGCAGGAGGCTGTGCCGGGCGAAACGGCTTTTGCCGGTCCTTCGACAGTGACCATGTACGGCCGCGAGCGCAACATACTCGACATCAAGACCACTACTGGCGGTGCAACAACCAAGAGCGACGACGCGGCTTGCATAGCCAAGGTGGTGAAGAGCATTACTGGCAATGTGGAGGGCAAACTCGAAACGATGGTTGTGCCCCTCGACTATGGCAAGTATGCCGGCACTGATGTGCAGCCCGACTCGCTGAACATCATCTTTGCGGCCAGCGACTACTTTGGCCAGCGCAGCAAGGTGGGTGCAGGCAATGCTTTGGTGGTGGACAATGTGAAGTTGCTCTACTATCATGACATTAAGGATGCCAGCTACAACGGCGAGGGCTTTGAGTTCGGTCCCAGCCATGCTGCCGACTTCAGCACAGAGGCTTATGTGCCTGCCAACTTGCAGTTTACCAAGGTGGGCCAGGGTGCCACTGTGGAGCAGAGTTATAACGATGAGACTGGTGTGCTGACCATTACGGTGAAGGGTCAGGACGTGCGTTTCAACCCCAAGTCTGTAACGGTGTACACCATTCAGTTTGACGCTGCGAAGACCGCCATTGCAGGTGTGAAGGCTGATGCTGCTGAGGCTGCCCCTGCCGTTTACGCTATTGATGGCCGCCGTTTGGCTGCCCCTGTAAAGGGTGCCAACATCATTGGTGGCAAGAAGGTGATCAAGTAATTAACAACAAAACAATAACAACAACGGGGCTGTGCCGTGCCGGTGCAAACCTTGCACTTGGTGCAGCCCCTTTTTAACGCAAGACAAAACAATGAAAAAACAACTTTTGACGCTCGCGTTGCTGGCTGTGGCTGGCACGGCTGGGGCGCAGCAATTGCCGAATGTGGGATTTGACAAGTGGAAAGGTGAGGGAAATTGTGGCCAATCATACAATCCCGCAGATAAACCTACAGATAGAACACGTCCTGGTGATGAACCTGCTGAGTGGTGTGGGTCGAATGTGTTCCAGTTAGGTCAGGCGTCTACTTCAACACTTTGCGTAAAACAAGCTGAAGGTAATAATCTATATGCAGAGCTAAAGAATCAAGAAGTTGGAGTCGAGATCCTGGGCCACCCAATAAAGAGTAATGCACCTGGATTCCTTTCTTTGGCTAAGCCATGGGTCTTTGCAACAATGGGTATGACGGATTCCAAGACAATGGCCTTAGGTGATGGAGGTGTGTACGGCTCTGTAAATTTCTCAAATAAACCAGATGCCATACGACTTAAATATCGTCGTGCTGCAGTTAATAGCGAAAAAGCTCACGTTATTGTCTACTTATGGAACGGAACATTCAAGTCAAAAGTACCCAAGGCTTTTAAGAATACGGGCACTCCGCTTAATAAGAAATACTCTATCTCTGAATATGTGGAGTTGGAGGATGTTGATCGTGCAGTATTTGGTAGAGAGAACGAAACTCTCGTGACGAGTAAAGGCACATTGGTCGCTTCGGTAGATTATGAGATTACAAGTGATGTTGCAGATTGGCAAACGGTAGAAATTCCCTTGAAGTATGCTAATGCCGGTTTAACTCCGTCGAAGATGAATGTCGTGATCTCAGCGAGTGATTATTGGACGCGTTCAAATATTCAGTTGAATAGTAAACTTGACGTAGATGATGTGCAATTTGTATATTACAATACATTACAATCGTTAAAGGTAAATGGGCAAGATATTGTATTAAAAGATGGTGTATATACTTACAAAGGCATTGGTTCAATAAAGAATGGTTGTGTAGAAGCAACAGCTAAAAGCCAATTCGCAACAGTAGGTTATACCTATAACAAAGACAATGTAATTGTAAAAGTTACTGCAAACGATGGCTCAACAAAAGATTATACGATACAATTCCCAAGTGCAGACAAGATTGCATCAACATACAAGAATGAGATAGATGTAGACTTTGCAGACGAAACGACTTATTCTTTTAATGATGTAATCATAAGTGCTAATGATGATAATACTGTAGATTTTAGCCTTAAGAATTTCAATTTCCAAGGTATATCTGTAGGTGACGTAAAAGTAGTGTCTGTACCTATTTCGTGGAGCGGTGATAACGTGGTGTTGAGTAGTGAACAAAATATCACGATTGAAGGCCCGGCTACCGAAACGCTGAATCTTAAAAACATGCCATTGCAGCTTAACGCACAGGTTAATCCGAGCAATGTGCTGACGGCTAATTTGCAGATTACTTGGAATGGTAACACACCTATTGGGGTATCTGTAAAAGAACGTCCTTTTGAATATGCAGAAAACAACGGAAGCTTTGCGATAACTTCAGGCAATATCAATGATGAGAGTGTCTTAGTATTGTATGGGTTGGCAAAAGATAAGGCTACAAGTATCGATTTTAGCAAGGCTAATGTCACTACAGCGATGCTTCCAGATATGTCTGGGGCTATGCCTAATGTAATATTCTATCTTGCAGATGGTACAACAATAACCGGCAATAATATTGTGTCAAATAAGAATACAGAAGCTCTTGTTTTGACTGACAAAAATGCATTCAATGTACCAACGGACTTCACCGCCGCAGCAGTAAGCTATGACCGCGTATTTAACACTGAGGACAACTATGTGCAGAGCTTTGTATTGCCCTTCGGCTTTACTGTGCCCACTGGTATTACGGTGGCAGAACTCAGCAGCGTGAATGGTGACAACCTCGTGTTTAAGCCCGTGACTGAGACAGTGGCCAACAAGCCCTACTTGGTGGTGACTAATGATGGTGAATTTATCAACAAGCTGACAAATGTGCAGGTGAAGGCTACTACGGGTGCCGACCTGACTACTACCGTTAGCGGTGTAAGCCACATTGGTTCGTACACTGCTCAGAGTGTAAAGGACGTGTATGGCTATGCTAATGGCAAGTTTGTAAAGGCTAACACTGGTTCGGTGAAGCCCTTCCGCACTTATGTCAAGGTGACTGGCTCACAGGGTGCTGCTCCCATGGCTTTCGGTGTGAACATTGAGGGTACTGTGACGGGCATCAACAATGCCACTACTGCTGCCACTGCCAAGGAGGCTATCTACAACCTGCAGGGTGTGCGCGTGAGCGGTGACTTGAAGCACCTGACAAAGGGTGTGTACATTGTGAACGGCCAGAAGGTGGTAGTGAAGTAACACATAATAATATAAAGAAAGACGATGAAAAAGACATATATGCGCCCCGAGGGCGCTGTAATACAGCTCTGCATGGAGCAGCACATTCTTGACGGTTCGATTACGGCTAACACTTCAAAGGCCGAAGCTCAGGACGATGTGGAGTTTGAATCGGCCGCCAAGGGCTGGGGCAGCGAAAGCTGGAGCGAGGAGTAAAGGCGCTCATTAAGCTTAAGCTCAAAACTCAAGCATAAATGGGGGCGATGCGTCCCGCATCGGGGTAAAAGGGGGTTGCACTCTCTTTGCCCCGGCGCGGGGGGTGTCGCCCCCATTGGTGTTTTTGGGGGTGGGCATATTGGGCATATTAGGCAATAGGCATATTAGGCATAATAGGCATAATAGGCAATAGGCATATTGGGCATAATAGGCAATAGACATAATAGGCTTGATAGGCATAATGGGCTTGATATCACAGCCCGCTCGCACATTTTTTTGAAAAAAAGTGCGTGCGGGCTGTAACTTTTTGCCGCTATGACCGTCTACATAACAGAGAGCCAAAAATGAAAGAGATAGATTTTCGACAAGACCTCCTTCCGCTAAAGGATAAAATATACCGTGTGGGCCTGCGCATCACGCTCAACGCCCAAGAGGCGGAAGACTTGACGCAGGACACGCTGGTGCGTGCCTGGACAAGGCGCGCAGAGCTGGCGGGGGTGAAGAACTTGGAGGCTTTCTGCATAACCATTTGCCGCAACCTTGCATTCGACCGCATGGCGCGGGCCGAAAATGCTAACCAGCCGCTCGAGGCTGCGGGCACGGAGGCTTGCGACACGGCTCCGGGGCCCGACGAGAGGCTGGAGAGGGACGAGAAGTTGCAGCGGGTGCACCAAATATTCAACGCTTTGCCCGAAAGGCTGCGCACGGCGCTGCAGTTGCGCGACATTGAGGGTTTGAGCTATGCCGAGGCCGCCGGGGCAATGGAGCTGACGGAGGCCGCCTTTAAGGTGACGCTGCACCGCGCTCGCAAGGCTGTTAAGACACAATACGAAAAAATTGAGAACTATGGACTATAAGTATATTGAACAACTCCTTGACCGCTACTGGGCCTGCGAGACCTCTGAGGAGGAGGAACGCATACTGAAGGCTTTTTTCAGCCAAAAGGACGTGCCGGCCGCACTGGCGCGCTACAGGGCTTTGTTCGTATATGAAACCGAGCAATGTGCCGCCAGCACGCTGGGTGACGACTTTGACCGCCGCGTGATGGAAGCTGCCGGTGTGGCTGATGGGGCTGAGGCTCCTGCCGCAGGGCGTGTGGTGTCGGTGCACCACATTACGCTGGGGCGCAGGTTGCGTCCGCTGTGGCGCGCCGCTGCTGCTGTGGCCATAGTGACGCTGCTTGGCACGGCTGCGCAGCACTCGTTTATGCAGCCTTCGGCCACGGACCAGGCTGCTGGCTGGGACTATAACCAGTCGGCTTACAAGGACTCGTACCAGGATCCGCAGAAGGCTTACGAGGCGAGCATGCGCACGCTGGAGATGTTTAAGGAGGGCGCACAGACTGCTGTGAATGACTCTGCTACTCATAATGCGGCTGGCAAGGCTGCCAAGAACTGATGGGCGGGGCTATGGCACTGAAACATTGGTTTGTGACTTTGCTGCTGGCCCTTGTGGCTGCGGTGGCCGCCCGTGCACAGGGTGGCGGCGAGCAGGATTTTGCCTCGCGCTTTATGTCGCTCTATGGCAAGGGCCGCGCGGTGGAGTGTACCACGGTGTCGCCGCTGATGCTTGAGCGCATGATGCAGCTGCCTGATGTGGAGGGTGACTCGCACACGCGTGAGGTGCTGAAGCAGCTCAAGTCGATAAGGCTAGTGAGCAGCACGGCGGGGCATGATGTGACGCACCTTTATGCTAACGCGCGCCGGCTGGCTGAACGTAATGCCTTGCGCTACAAGTTGTACGCCGAACGGGCTGGCAAACGCCTGTATGTGCGCCGCAGGGGCAAGTATATTGTGGAGATGGTGCTGATGATGAGGCACTCGGGCCGCTTTGACTTGATTAACCTGACGGGTAACATGACGAACGACTTTCTGGACACGCTGATGAGGCGCTGAGGCGGGCTGTTCTGGCTTTGGTCTCTCGCTCTTGACTTTTGACAATCAATTTGCACTTTATCATAAAACAATCAAACGCTCCCGCCCGTGCCACGGGGTTGAAATAATGGCGCAAGCGATCTTTAATAAAACAATCAACTTTTGACTGTATGCCTCTGGGCGCGGTGCACGACTTTGCCTTTTACCTGTGTGCTGCATGGCTGTTTCTGGCCCCCGGAATAATGGTTTCAGTTTTCTCTCTCTCAAAATGGGGTGGCTGGGTGGCACTAACTTGCTGGCAGGCGCTCTATGCAAGATAAACAGGGGAGCATGTTGCTCGCACACAATGTGGTGGGCTGCTTGCTTCCCTTTATCTTTTGCTCGGGGGGGGTAATGATGGGCATATTAGGCTTAATGGGCAATAGGCATAATGGGCATAATAGGCATATTAGGCATAATAGGCATATTAGGCATGATAGGCAATAGGCATAATAGGTCTAATAAAAAGGGCTGGCGCCTTAGCGTTACTACTTGCAACGCTAAGGCGCCAGCCTATTAGCACATTAGGCTCGCGGTAGCGGGCTTTTGTGCAAAAAAATATCCCGACGCTTCACAGCGGCGGGATATCTTCTTCGTGGAGTCTCCTCTACGAATATTTGGATTTTAATGGAAAAATGAATGGAGAAATGAAATTCAGTCCATGTATGAGTATGTCATGAATTACAAGTTGGGGTTATCCTCGCCCCACTTCTCAACGGGAGGTACGATGCCGAGTTCAACAATCTCGTCGCGCATCTTGCAGAGGTGCTCATACGACTTGTTGAGGGCAGCCATTTCCTCTTCGGTGCCAGTGGGCTGTGTAAAGTGCACACCGGTTTTGTCGATAGTGGTAGGCATGGCCATCATGACATTTTTGTAACCACACTTGTCGCAGTTTACGTAGCAGCCTGCGGGCAGAGTGAAGGGTTCGCCGCCCATGGCAGCTTCGATCATCTTGACAGCGTTGTAGGCAGGGCTCTGGAATGAGCTGCGGCCGCGGAGCTTGATGATGTTTGAACCACCCTGTACGGTGTGGTGCTTGATTTCCTCCCAGCGCTCGGCAGAGAGTCCCATCTCTGAGAGGGGCTTGCCGTCAACCTTTACCTGTGAGGCAAATACGGCCATTTGTTCGCCGTGGCCGCCATAGGTGTGTGCGCCGGTCACCTTGTCCTGCTGTACGCCGAACTCGTGGGCGAGAGCCTGCTGCAAGCGAGTAGAGTCGAGTGCAGCGAGTGAGGTGAGCTGGTTGGGTTTGAGGCCTGAGTGGATAAGTGCTGTAAGGGCAGTAACGTCGGCAGGGTTGAAGATAACGACTACGTGCTCTACATCGGGGCAGTACTTTTTGATGTTGTCGCCAAATTCGGCAGCAATTTTGCAGTTGCCTTTGAGCAGGTCCTCACGTGTCATGCCGTCCTTACGGGGTGCACCACCTGATGAGATGATGTACTTGGCACCGGTAAAGGCCTCTTTGGGGTCGACGGTGTAGGTTACGTTGGCACCGGGGAATGCGCACTGCTGTATTTCGTCGAACACGCCGTGTACGCCCGGTTCGTAGATATCGTAAAGACAGATGTTGGGGGTAAGGCCGAGCATCAAAGCGCTCTGTACCATGTTTGAACCGATCATGCCGCCTGCGCCGACAATGACGAGTTTCTCATTGCTTAAGTATGCCATAGTTGTATTACTATATATATTGGTTATATATGTGTGTCTGTATGGTGTGTACGGTTGCACACCGGAGGGGGTGTGTGTCGTATCACGCCGCAAAATTACAAACTTTCGCGAATTATGGTATATGCGACGCGTTATTTTTTTGATACATCTTTCGGCTTGTGCGCTTTTTTAGGTTTTTTGAACTTTTGCGGTTGGGAGGTGCCAAGCAAAAAACGGGTTTTCTGCTTTGCACTTCACTCACCTTGCACTAATTTTGCACACAGAATATAACGCAAGGACAATGACACAGATTAAAGATAGCTGGAAAGCGAAGGGCTATGTTGACGAGCCCGTGCCGCAGGGCGTTGACCTCAAGGCCGAAATTCGACGCATGTGCAAGGAGAAGAATGCCATCATTCTGGCACACTACTACACCGAGGGCGTGCTGCAGGATATTGCCGACTTTGTGGGCGACAGCCTCGGACTGGCCCAACAGGCGGCTAAAACTGATGCCGACATCATTGTGATGTGCGGCGTGCACTTTATGGGCGAGACTAATAAAATTCTCTGTCCGCAGAAAAAGGTGCTCGTGCCCGACCTCAATGCCACATGCTCGCTGGCCGAAAGCTGTCCGGCAGACAAGTTTGCCGACTTTGTAAAGGCGCACCCCGGCTACCAGGTGGTGTCGTATGTCAACACCACGGCGGCCGTCAAGGCGCTGACTGATGTGGTGGTGACGTCGAGCAACGCCAAAAAGATTGTCGAAACTTTCCCCAAGGACGCCAAGCTCATCTTCGGTCCCGACTATAACCTGGGCAACTACATCAATGCGCAGACGGGGCGCCAGATGCTGCTCTGGAACGGCGGCTGCCATGTGCACGAGCGTTTCTCGGTGACGAAACTCGTGGAGCTTAAAAAGGAGTACCCCGGAGCCAAAGTGCTGGTGCACCCCGAATGCCGCGGCGCAGTGGTGAAACTGGCCGATGTGGTGGGCTCTACGGCCGCACTGCTCAAATATGCCATCGACTCGCCGTGCAACACCTTCCTGGTGGTGACGGAGAGCGGCATACTGCACGAAATGCAGAAGCACTGTCCTGACAAGCACTTCATACCCGTGCCGCCCGACGACAGCACCTGCGGCTGCAACGAGTGTAACTACATGCGCCTCTGCACACTCGAAAAGGTGTATAACACGCTGCGCTACGAGTGGCCCGAAATTGAGGTGCCGGCCGAGGTGGCCGCACGCGCCATCAAGCCCATCGAGCGCATGCTCGAACTGAGCAAATAGAAGGCTGGCATGCGATGATTACGCTTAAAGATGTAGACCCCAATATGATAGCCAACAATCTGACGCCGCAGCATGTGTCGGCGCCAGGCTACTTGCTGGCAGACGAAATAGCTGAAAGAGGCATTACTGTTGAGCGTTTTGCACAACTCACAGGCATTGATGCCGAAAGTTTGAGGGAGATTATTGACGGACAGGCACCCATTACTCCAGCCCACGCCATGATATTTGAGGCAGCCCTTGGCATAAGAGCCAACATTTGGCTGGGGTTACAGGCAGATTATGACATGCAGAAGGAGCGCAGCAACAAATCGTTTGTAGAGCGCTTGCGTTCCATTCGCAAAATAGCGGCTGTGCTGTAAATGCAAGGCTGTACCCGCTCCGTCACCCAACATATAAGTTTATACCCATGACAATATCCCAACGTGTAGAGGCCCTTGGCCAGTGGCTCGCAAGCCATGCAGGGGCCGAGGGTGGGGCAGTAGAGGCATACATCGTGCCCACTGCCGACCCGCACAATGATGAGTACATACCCGTGCGCTGGCAGTGCCGCCAGTGGCTCACGGGATTTGACGGCTCGGCCGGCCTGGCCGTGGTCACCACCCGTGGCACTGCCGCACTGTGGACCGACTCGCGCTATTGGCTGCAGGCCGCCACACAACTCGACGGCACACCATTTGTACTGATGCGTGAGGGCAACCCCGACACGCCCACCATGGCCCAATGGCTAAAGGCACAGGGCATCACCCGCGTGAGTGCACCGGCCGACATGGTGACGCTGGCCGACGTGGCCGCACTGTCTGCCGACGGACTGGAATATGTGGCACTGCCCGACGCCTTCGACACCCTGTGGACCGACCGTCCCGCCGTGCCGGCAGAGCCCATCGTGGTGCAGCCCGCCACCTATGCCGGGGCCACCATGCAGCAAAAGCTCGAACGCCTGCGCCAGCACCTCAGCAAGAGCGGCGTGACCGACGCCTGCCTCTTTACCGACCTGGCCGACCTGGCATGGCTGCTCAACCTGCGCGGGGCCGATGTGGCCTACAACCCCGTGTTTGTGGGTTACCTGGGCTACGAACCCGCCACGGGCCGCTTCACCCTCTTTACCCACACCAGCACCCTCACCGCCGAGGCCAGCGCCCAGCTGCACGAGGGTGGGGTAGCCGTGCAGCCCTACGAGGCTGCGGCACCCTGGGTGGCCACCCACACCACACGCCTCGACCCCTCGCAGGCCACCATGTCGCTGTGTGCCGACCCACGGCAGCAGCCCACCTTCAGTTCGCCCCTCGAGGGCTGGCGCGCCATCAAGACCGAGGCCGAGGCCGAAGGCTTTCGCCAGGCCATGCTGCGCGACGGTGTGGCCATGGTACAATTTCTGCGCTGGCTCGACGAGCAGCAAGCCGCCGGCAACGAGGTTACCGAAATCTCTGTCGACGAAAAGCTCACCGCCCTGCGCGCCCAGCAGCCCGGCTATTGCGAACTGAGTTTCCCCACCATAGCCGCCTGTGGCGCCCACGGAGCCATCGTACACTACGAGGCCACCCCCCACACCAATGTGCGCCTCACCCCCCACGGCCTGCTCTTGCTCGACAGCGGTGCACAGTACGACTGCGGCACCACCGACCTCACACGCACCATAGCCCTTGGCAACCTCACCGCCGAGGAGCGCCGCGTCTACACCCTTGTGCTCAAGGGCCATCTGCGACTGGCTCACCTGCAGTTTCCCGAGGGCACCACGGGTCTGCAGCTCGACCTTGCCGCACGCCAGGACATGTGGGCTGCCGGCTACGACTTTGGCCACGGCACGGGTCACGGCGTAGGTTCCCATTTGTGTGTGCACGAGGGCCCGCACCAGATACGCAAAAATGTGCGTCCCTGCACACTCATACCCTTCGAGCCTGGCATGACCATTACCGACGAGCCCGGCATCTATGTTGAAGGGCGCTTTGGTGTGCGCATCGAAAACACACTCCTTTGCGTACCGTCGCGCGAGACGGATTTCGGCCGTTTCTTGCGTTTCGAAACCCTCACCCTCTGTCCCTACGACCTGCGTGCCGTAGAGCGCGACATGCTCTCCCCCGACGAGGTGGAGCAAATCAACGCCTACCACATGGTGGTGCGCCGCCGCCTCATGCCGCTGCTCACCGACGAGGCCGACAAAATATGGCTGGCCCGCGCCACAGCAAGCATCGAGGACGACCGCGGGTAGTTTTTAGGTTATGAGGTTATAAGGTTATAAGGTTAAAAAGTAACCTTTGCGAGTTCGAACGCATAGCGAGAGCTTCTTGATAACTTTCAAAGCCAATAACCCCCTTAGTCCAATAACCCAAAGCACCTTTTTAACCTAATAACCTCCTAACCCATTAACCCAAAAAGGCACCCCAAAGCGCCACCCTTTAACCTATTAACCCCCTCACCCAATCCCCCTACCAGTGCGGGCTGAAAGCCCAATGTAGCACATAGCCCAGGGCAAGCGTAGCGGCACCCTGGGTGGCCCCACAATAAATAATATTGACGCGCCCTGAAAGGGCAAAAGCATTAAGCCATGGCGCAATCATTGAGCAAAATATACA
>OGMB01000884.1_pt1 | contig 14609 bp, 13 predicted proteins | sample 1573001 | NCBI WGS metagenome assembly OGMB01 (sample SAMEA2581921, study PRJEB24529) | metagenome | biome: Human gut stool | place: China | collected 2011
CGAGATTTTCTTAACTTAATGCCATTGATCTTACGGTCTGGGCTGTTTTTATGATCAGAATTTATGCTCAAGTTTTTATAATAAGAATTTATGATCAGATTTTTTGAGTAGGTTTTTATTTGTCAGATTTGTTAAAATTTTCTTTGTTTTCCTCATATTTTTTCTTGTAAAGATATCTCGTCCTGTATGCCTGGCTGCATATGACAACACCGATTATAAGTATTGCTATTAGAGTTATGGCAGTCTGTTTAATATCAGGTGAGCTGTGAGCTTCGTTAGAGCTTGTATCGTTGGCTTCATTGTTGCTGTTATCAGAGCCTGTGTTGTCTAGGGCATCTTCTTTTTCCTTTGCTGCCTGAAGCCTTGCAGCTTCCTTTTTAGCTTCACGCTCTGTGTGAAGAGCTGTTACATGCTCCATCATATCATTTCCTGTATCATATCCGACGGTTGTACGGTAGAGACCGAAAGCACGGCTGTCAAAGTTACCCCAGTATGTTTTAGCGTATCCATTGTCCATGACGTTGAACGAATACGATATCTGTGATACATGTTTTGTGAATGCTGTTTTTAGTATATCAACAGACGTTCTTTGGTTGAACCGGCTAAGAGGTGTATCAACATCGAGAGTGATAGTGTTTTCGTTATATAAGTGGTAATAAGTTTTTGGCGTATCCCATATTCCATATTCTGAAGCTGAATCGGGATTAAATGAAGCCTCTGCTGAGCTGTTAACGGCCTCTGAAACAGCTTTTGCATATATACAGTGACCTCCATGGCCGTATTCGCCGTTGAAATCCTGTGATACACAGACAAGAGGCTTGAAACGTCTTACGCAGGCTGTGGCATAAGATACGATATCGTCATAATTATACTGTGTCATGGCTGTACCTAAGTCAAGGGAATAAAGATCCATAAAATCTCCTTTTACAGGATAATTCTTTATTCCACATTCCCACAGACCGTCAAGCTCTTCGTGTTGTCTTACTGGTTCTGTCAGAAAAAAGTCACACATATACGCAACCTGCACGTTGAGTCCCTGTTCACCACCGTAGTTTGTAAGAACACCACCTAGAAAAAGTATTTCATCATCTGCATGTGTTGAAAACACGAGAATATCAGTGTCATCGTTGCATGGAGGCTGCCATATCTGTACAGTTTCAGGAAGCCTGCCTTCTGAGTAGGCATATATGTCAGATATAGACATATCAGCTGAGGTTTCTATAGTTATGGATGTAGCTGCAGTGTTAAATGGGATATAGTCGTGAAGATATCCATATGAACCACATTGTATACTTGTTTTATTGTTATCCTTATCGTTATAGCTTATAGTGTAGCCTGATACCTCGCTGCTCCATATTATGTAAAGACCATATATGGCTTCATCAGACTCGATTATGAGCTGTTCACCACTTGCGATATCAGCTGTTGAATCATAAGAAGCATCAGTCATATCAGCAGTTATATTGCTGTGGGTGGAAGCACTGTCTTTATACACGGATATATCAATAATGTCTGCTTCTTTTTCATTTATATTTTGTCCGCTGGCAGCTAAAGCGGATGTGACAGCTCCACAGGGGGATATGTGTAAACAGGATAAACCCAAAGCAGTTATTGCTATAAAAGAATATGATAATAATTTTTTGAATGAATTTTTAAATAAATATTTAAATAAAGTTTTATTATGCATACCAATCTTTCTCTCCATTTCATTTGTTTTCTTATGGTAATCTAACATATTATGGTTATAGATTCAAGTGAAAGGGGGACTTTTCAGCTTTGATAGTGAAATGGTGATTTTTAAGCTTTGACATAAGCTATGTATGCAGTGTATCATATGTCAGAAAAGATTAGTAAATATAAAAGAGGATTGCCATGCAGATAAGAGTTGGTATAAAAGAAGATGACAAGGATGTGATATGCAGGGCACAAACAGAACTTATCATGAGCCAGTTAAAAAGAAAGAATGCTGATATAACATTTAAAAAATATAGTATAAAGCAGAAGGAACAATGTAATCAGAGTGATTCGTGGCTTGATGCTGTTTCATGTGCCATAGCAGATGGTGTTATAGATATGGGCATAACAGATATGAAAAGACTTATGGAGTCAGATACAGCATATATATGGAATAGAGGAGTTAACCTTTCAGCAATAACTAAAAGGAGAGATGCAAGAATAGTTCTTATAACAAGGAAGCACCGGACAAAAAACAGTATGATAACAGGGAAACAAAAAAATAATAAAAAGAAAGCTGTTTTGTATACATCTTCTGAGGATCTTAAAAGACACTGTTCAGATATATATGCTGATACTGAATGTGTATATGTCAGTGATTTAAAGGAATGTATGGAGGGGCTGTCGCATGACTTCTGTGATGGAGTTATAGCACATGCTGATATAGTCAGATTACACAGATATAATCATATAAGAGGATATGCGTATGATTATATTCCTTCTGATATATATATTCCAAAAACAGGAGAAGCAGTGTCGGCAGTGCTTACGTCCTCATCTTTAGACATAGTTAATGCAGTAAGCTGCATATCAGATAATAACTCTTTAAAATGCATAGATATAGAAAGCAGCGTGATACATGAACTTATGATGTATGGCTATATCCAGGAAGCACGTGCGATAGTTTCGATAGAAAAGGACTGCCTTACAATAAATGCATGTATATATAGTCATGATAAAAGCCTGCGCATGAGCAGAAGCGGAAAGTTAAGTGATTCAGAAGAAATTATGAAAAAACTGGTATCTGGCATAACTGGAAAAATATAATAATTATGTGATTGATAAATAGGATATAATCATGTAATTAATAAACTGGATTTTGACACCTGTGTGATATATGTGTTAATATAAATAAGTCTGTAGACATATATTGCATAAGTGTGAAACGCATATAATGCAGAGATATCTGTCAGGACTAAGATATTTTTTGATACTGACATTATCACTATATAGAATAGAGGAATGATATATGGAATTTAAAAAGATAGATGAAAACAGATTTCAGTGTCTTCTTATGGAAGAGGATCTTGAAGATAACAATATAACTCTTGATGATTTCTTTAGAAATGATACAGATAAGATACATAATCTGCTTGAGGTTGTTATGGAAGAAGCAGCAAGAAACATAGATGTACAGATGGACGGCGGGGTTATGTCGCTTCAGCTGGCACCTCAGCCAGATCATTCTATATTGCTTACAGTATCTTCTGGAAAAGATGATTTTGGCAATATGTTAAGACAGGTAGGAGAAAGAGCAGCTAAGGCATTTACATCTAATCAGGATGATACAAAGGGCAATGTCATAAAGAATCCAGGGGAAGAAGCAAAGGCAGCAGAATTCACAGCATTTGATAAGATAAAGGATATATTCGAGGATATGAAAAGTAAGGGGCAGGATATGGAAGCAGTTAATCCGGACACCCTTTATAAAAATAAAGCTAAACATGTAAGTGATGTAGTTACTGTCGGGGATGCGGTATATAGCTTTAACAACTTTGATGATTTCGAGGATATGTGTGTTGTGTGTCCTAAGATATGGGGAGTATCAAACAGTCTCTATAAAAAGAAAGATGTATATTATCTTGTCCTTGAAAAAGGAAGATGCTCTAAAGACAGATATATTACTATATGTAATGTTATAAGTGAATATGGAAGGCTTGATTCTGATAAAGAAGCAAGAGTGCTGTGGATTAAAGAGAATTGTGAAGTGGTTATAGAAACTAATGCAATAGGAAAGATAAAGAAGTTGTAAATATGATATTTTGATGAGCAGGAAGAAAAGGAGAATATATATGTTGTATCCGGATTTTCTTGTGCCAGGTGGTACCATAGGCTTCGTTGCACCTTCGTTTGGATGTGCAACGGAGCCTTATATTACAGGATTCAAAAGGGCACAGGAGAGATTAAAGAATATGGGACTTAATATAAATAATGGTCCTAATGTGTATGAAGCCAAGGGGATAGGAATAAGTAACACACCGCAGCTATGCGGAAAGGAACTAAGTGATATGTATGCACATGATAGCAATGATGTACTTATATCATGTGGTGGCGGAGAACTTATGTGTGAAATCCTTGAGTATGTTGACTGGAATAAGATAAAATCGGCAGAACCAAAATGGTTTATGGGATATTCAGATAATACTAATTTTACATTTTTACTTAATACGATAGCAGATACCGCAAGCATATATGGACCATGTGCTGCAGCGTTTGGCGCAGATAAGCTGCATGCTTCACTAAAAGATGCACTGGATGTTCTTATGGGTAAGAAGCTGTCTGTAAGTGGCTATGACATGTGGGAAAAAGAATCTTTGAAAAATGAAGACAATCCGACACCTGAGTACAATCTTACTGAGAAAAAAATCCTCAGATGCTTTTATGGTGATAAAGAATATGAAACACCTGTTGATGAGATGGACAGTGATACAGGCATACATGTAAGTGGAAGGCTGATTGGTGGATGTATGGACTGCCTTGTTAATCTTACTGGCACTGAGTACGATTGTGTAAGTGAGTTTAATGATAAGTATAAGGATGATGGTATTATATGGTTTCTTGAAAGCTGTGATCTTAACGTGTTTGCCATAAGGAGAGCTATGTGGCAGATGGAAAAAGCAGGATGGTTTAAACATGTTAAAGCATTTATAATAGGAAGACCTCTTGTGTTCGGGCAGGATATGATGGGACTTGACCAGTATAGTGCAGTGTTGGCAGCTGCAGGAAAATACAAAGTACCCGTTATTATGGATGTGGATTTAGGACATCTTCCACCAGCTATGCCGGTTATAAGTGGTGCGTATGCAGATGTATCAGTTGAAAAAGGAAATATTACATTAAATTATGTGCTAAGATAAAAAGTTAATGAATAGACCTTATGTGTCAATGTGCTTAAAATGCAGATGCATCAGTTGATATACGGATGGCAGGCTGTATCAGAGTGCTTGCAATATAGAAAGATATACTGTAAAATATTGGCATTATAGTCTTATAAGACTTAAGTGTAATAAAGGAGGAAACGTATAATGGGAATGACTATGACACAGAAGATACTTGCAGCACATGCAGGACTTTCTGAAGTTAAAGCAGGACAGCTGATTGAGGCAGATTTAGATCTTGTACTTGGTAATGATATCACATCGCCGGTTGCGATTCATGAGATGGATAAGATGACTGTTAAAACTGTATTTGATAAGGATAAGATTGCACTTGTACCAGATCATTTTGTACCTAATAAAGATATTAAGTCTGCTGAACATTGTAAATGTGTAAGACAGTTTGCAATGAAGCATGATATTACTAATTATTTTGAAGTTGGACAGATGGGTATTGAGCATGCACTTTTGCCTGAAAAAGGACTCACAGTTGCCGGTGATGTTATTATCGGTGCTGATTCACATACTTGTACATATGGTGCACTTGGTGCATTTTCTACAGGTGTTGGTTCTACAGATATGGCTGCAGGAATGGCAACGGGCAAAGCATGGTTTAAAGTACCTTCAGCTATTAAGTTTAATCTTACAGGCAAGCCTTCAAAATGGGTAAGTGGTAAAGATGTGATACTTCACATTATCGGTATGATTGGTGTTGATGGTGCTCTTTACAAATCAATGGAATTCACAGGTGACGGAATTGCGAACCTTACAATGGATGACCGTTTTACAATTGCCAATATGGCAATAGAGGCAGGTGGAAAGAACGGTATTTTCCCTGTAGATGATATCACAAGAGAATATATGAAAGAACATTCAAAGAGACCGTTTGTAGAATATAGTGCAGATGATGATGCAGAATATGAACAGGTTTATGATATTAATCTTGCAGAGATTAAGCCAACTGTTGCATTTCCTCATCTTCCTGAAAATACGCACACAGTTGATTCCATAGATGATATTAAGATTGATCAGGTTGTAATCGGTTCCTGTACAAATGGCCGTATAGATGACCTTCGTTGTGCGGCAAAGATTCTTGAGGGAAGAAAAGTTGCAAAAGGACTTCGTGTAATCGTAATTCCTGCAACACAGAAAATCTATCTTCAGGCAATTGAAGAGGGGCTTGTTCAGACATTTATCAATGCAGGTGCTGTAGTAAGTACACCTACATGTGGTCCATGTCTTGGCGGTTATATGGGTATTCTTGCTGAAGGCGAGAGATGTGTTTCAACAACTAATAGAAATTTCGTAGGACGTATGGGACATGTTGACTCAGAGATTTATCTTGCAAGCCCGGCTGTTGCGGCTGCCAGTGCTGTTACAGGTAAAATAAGCCAGCCATCAGAACTTGGTTTATAATATAATTTGAATATAGATTAATGGAGGATTAGTGATGAAAGCAGAAGGAAGAGTTTTTAAATATGGCGATAATGTTGATACAGATGTAATTATTCCTGCAAGATATCTGAATTCATCTGACCCGGCAGAACTTGCTACACACTGCATGGAAGATATTGATAAGGATTTTGTTAAAAATGTAAAAAAAGGTGATATAATTGTTGCAAATAAGAATTTTGGATGTGGTTCTTCAAGAGAACATGCTCCTATTGCAATTAAGGCAGCAGGCGTAAGCTGTGTTATTGCTGAAACATTTGCAAGAATTTTTTACAGAAATTCAATTAATATCGGACTTCCTATTATTGAGTGTCCTGAAGCTGCAAAAGCTATCAATGCAGGTGATGATGTAGAAGTCGATTTTGACAGCGGTGTCATAACAGACAAGACAACAGGCCAGAGCTTCAAAGGACAGGCATTCCCTGAATTTATGCAGAAAATCATAAAAGCAGAAGGACTTATTAATTACATTAATAATAAGTAATAAGACAAATAAATATTATTAAAACATAAAGCACCGGCATATTTCGTATGCCGGTACTTTAGTCATATGCATATAAGAAAAATAGTAATAATGTAATATATCAATCAGCTGACAACTAGTGTATTATAATGATTAAATTTCTCTATAAATATATGGTTTAAATGAAAGGAAATAAAATGCAGAAGAAAAGCAAAAGAACATCAACATATCATTTGAAGATTAGAAACGGATATAACAAAGTAATCAAAATAATGATAGCATCTGGAATTTTGTCACTTATAGTAATTGTGTTGCTTCTTGCTAACATGCTTAATTATGTACAGAAGGTTGAGCGTGCAGACAGAGCAGTAAAGACATGTATAATTGATGTTAATTCCGCAGCAAGAAGTATTCGTGAAATGGCACTTAATACAGATAAGTCATCATATAATACATATGAAAGTGATGTCAAGGATATATTAAATAATGTTAACTCAGAACTTCTTATATTAAAAGGTCTTAATACAGTTGATACGGATTTATATAATCAGTATGCAAAGGCTTTAAATGACTGGGGAACAATTGGATATTCAATTATAAAAGAAATAAAGGCAGGAAATAGTTCTGCTGCAACAAATGATATACTTAATAAGTGTACACCGGCACTTGATAATGTAATCAGCATCGGAGATAAACTTGATGCCGATACTGATGTAACAAGAAACAATGCAATCCGGTTTACATTATTCTTTGCTATAGCAGGAATTGCAGCAATAATTATATTTGTTATTGTAGCAATAATTATTTCAAAAAAGACAAGTAAGAATATTGTCAATTCTATTATGCTGCCACTTGGTGAGATTGAAAAAGTCGCAGCAGAACTTACACAGGGAAATCTCCACAGTCAGCTTGATTATCATTCTGATGATGAAATTGGACAGCTTGCACATAATCTTAGAAAGTCAATAAGAATTTTAAGTTCATATGTTGACGATATTGGACATTCAATGAAAGAATTCTCAAAGGGTAACTTTGCAGTTCAGCCTGAAGTTGAATGGAAAGGTGATTTTGTTGACATTCTTAATTCATTTGTTGCATTTGAAAACAGTATGTCTGATACAGTAATCGGAATACAGAGAGCAGCTAATGAAGTATCTGGAGGAGCCGGACAGGTCGCTGAAAGTTCTAATGATCTTGCACAGGGTGCAACAGATCAGGCTGCAGTTGTTGAAGAACTGACTGCTAGTATTACTAATGTGGCTGAACAGATTGACAAGAATGCCGAGAGTACAAAGAATATAAGCACCAGTGTTGATAATCTCGGAAAAGAGATTGTTACAAGCAATGCAAGAATGCAGGATATGGTTGAATCTATGAATGAAATCAATGAGGCATCTCAGCAGATAGACCAGATTATTGCAACAATTAACGAGATTGCATCAAGAACGAATCTTCTTGCACTTAATGCTTCAATTGAGGCAGCAAGAGCAGGCGAAGCCGGAAAAGGCTTTGCAGTTGTTGCAGACCAGGTAACAGTTCTGGCTGAGAACAGTGCCAAGGCTGCAAAAGAATCAGCAGTACTTATCAGCAATTCTGTAAGTGCGGTTGAAAGAGGTATGGTAATTGCTAATGAAACAGCAGGAAAACTTGAAAAAGTTGCTGATAATTCTAAGCAGATTACAGTCGATGTAAATGATATAGCTGAGACTTTGAAGGCACAGACGGATGTGATTCATCAGATTAATGAAGGTGTTAACCAGATTAATGATGTTGTTCAGACAAATTCAGCAACTTCACAGGAATGTGCTGCTGCAAGCCAGCAGATGAGCAGCGAAGCTGAGAATCTTAAAAATCTTATACGTGAACTCCGCGTTATTAAAAAGTAATATGATAACTCCTGCGATAGCTTTTACGGCTTCGCAGGAGTTTTTTACTGCATGGAAATTTTACAATGAATCAATGTATTTTCTGAACTTTGAAGGCAGGATTATTTTATTGTAAATTGAAGCGTATTGTATAGAAGAAATATTTTCAATGTAATTACGTTCATATTTTACAGATGTTTTCTTTTCGGTCATATCAGCAGCTTTGTTATATGCAATTGCAGCTTCATTTTCAGCTTCATATGTTCCAATCTGGTACATTCCGTTGATGTGGATGGCAGCACGATATAATTTTTTGCCGTTTTTTTCAATCATGCTCACACCGTTATAGCGGTTGATGACACAGATGTTTTCATAACGGTAATCACATGAATCTCCATTTTTAAAAATGTAGTCACGCCCCTCGACAGAGTGTGCACGGATTCCATAACGGGAGAGAATACTTGTCTGCATTCCAAAATCATTTACATAATAGTACCCGCCGCGTGCAATGATTTTGTGGGTTGAATAATAAAACAAGTGTTTTATCAGGTGACAGAAAATAGAGAAAAAACTTTTTGCACAGGTAAACAGGCGTCTTTATATATATTCCGTTATCTCTGAAATTAATAAGTATTATGTATTTTTCAAAAGGTATATTCATGTCTGGAGAATAAGATGTTGTGTGGAGTTCTGTATTTATGATGTGCAAATCGCTGCGGGACAATATTTCGCATGCTTCATTGTAAGTTACGGCGGCTTCATTTTCAGAAGAGAAACTTCCGAGACTTATATGTTTGTTTTTGTGTGTTATAGAAGAACGATAGTAAACAGTACCGTCTTTTTTATATGCAGTATAAACTCCGGCTGGCATATATTTTCTCCTTTTTTTTAAATGAATGTGTAAATTTGCAAAATAATGTTGTGTTTATTCATAACTATGTTGTATAATAACAAAAGATTATATGGTTTTATTATATGTCAATGATGTTGATTTTTCCATATAAAAATTAGTAAATGATATTAAGGGTGGAAAGAAGAATGAGTTTGTTTTACAAAAGTACCAGAGACGACAGCGTAAAGGTTACTGCATCACAGGCAATATTAAAGGGACTTGCACCGGATGGCGGTTTATTTGTACCGGAAAGTATTCCTTCATTTGACAAGAGCCTTGAAGAGTTATCTAAGATGTCATACAAAGAAGTGGCATATGAAGTAATGAAGCTTATGCTGGATGATTTCACAGAAGAAGAGTTAAAGGCTTGTATCGACAAGGCATATGATGAAAAGTTTGATACAGATGTAATCGCACCGCTTGTCAAAGCTGATGGTGCTTATTATCTGGAACTTTTCCATGGTGCAACTATTGCATTCAAGGATATGGCACTTTCAATACTTCCACATTTGCTTATAACTTCAGCTAAGAAGAATGACGTACATAATGAGATAGTTATTCTTACAGCTACATCAGGCGATACAGGAAAAGCTGCACTTGCAGGATTTGCCGATGTTAAGGGAACACGTATTATTGTATTTTATCCTAAGAATGGTGTCAGCCCGATTCAGGAAAAACAGATGGTTACACAGAAGGGTGATAATACATATGTAATCGGAATCAAAGGAAACTTTGATGATGCACAGACTGGTGTAAAGAAGATTTTCGGAGACAAAGAGCTTGAAAAAGAGATGGCAGAGGCAGGATTTCAGTTCTCATCAGCTAACTCAATCAATATCGGACGTCTTGTACCACAGATTGTTTATTATGTATATGCTTATACAAGACTTCTTGCAGATGGTGAGATTAAAGCCGGAGACAAGATTAATGCTGTAGTTCCTACAGGTAATTTTGGTAATATCCTTGCAGCATTCTATGCTAAGAATATGGGACTTCCTATTAACAAGCTTATTTGTGCATCAAATGAGAATAAAGTATTATATGATTTCTTCACAACAGGTGAATACGACAGAAACAGAGAGTTTGTTCTTACAACATCTCCTTCTATGGATATTCTTATTTCAAGTAACCTTGAACGTCTTATCTATAGAATTGCCGGAAATAGTGCAAAGAAGAATTCAGAGCTTATGGAATCATTAAAGAACACAGGCAAGTACGAGATTACACCTGAGATGAAAGCACAGTTATCTGATTTCTATGGCAATTATGCAACTGAAGCTGAAGATGCAGCTACAATAAAGAAGCTTTATGAAGATACAGGCTATGTTATCGATACTCATACAGCAGTTGCTGCTACAGTTTACGAGAAATATAAGAAAGAGACCGGCGATGATACAGTTACAGTGATTGCATCAACAGCAAGTCCATATAAGTTTACAAGAAGCGTTATGGATGCTATTGATTCAAAGTATGACAGCATGACTGACTTTGAACTTGTAGATGAATTAAGCAAGATTTCTAATGTTGCCGTTCCACAGGCAATTGAAGATATAAGAACAGCACCTGTTCTTCATGATACAGTATGTGAAGTTAATGAGATGAGTTCAAGCGTTAAAAAGATTCTTGGAATTTAATCGGAATTAATTATAAAGCATAAAGCTTTTGCAAAATGGATTGGAATCTGTTTTGCAGAAGCTTTTTTCATATCTTGTATCAGAGGGGAGAATATGTTTTCAATTATATGGAAAATTTGAAAGACAAAAATGAAAGCGGGGTATTATATGCAGGACGATTATGGGAATGTAACATTAGTTAATGTATCGGGAATTTATGATGAACAACCTTTATTTATTGATAAATTAAAAAAAGGCGGTGCTGGAGTTATAGATGCTGTCAGTATGACAGGGACAAACGGATATTGTGATGATATGGCAAAAGAAAATTTTCGTGAAATGATGAAAGAATATCCGACAAAAGGTATTCATTTTATTGATGGAGGCAATTACCATTATCTCACACTTTTATGGTTAAGTCTTATAGAGGAGCCGTTTGACCTGATAGTATTTGATAATCATTCTGATATGCAAAAGCCGGCATTTGGTGATGTTTTATCATGCGGCGGCTGGATTAGAAATCTGGTGGAAGATTCCGGCTTTAAAGGGAAAGTAACTGTTGTAGGTGTTGACAAAGATAATATAGATAAAGAAATGAAGGAGCTGGGGGTAAAGTTTATTACAAAGCAGACAATACTTAAAAAGAGAGGACAACAGTATGGTCTTGAAAATGAACTTATAGATAAATGCTGGACAGGAAAAAGACCTGTATATATTTCGGTTGATAAAGATGTGCTTGATGAAAAAGAATATAAAACAAACTGGAATCAGGGAATCATGAGTGTTGATGAGCTTTTTGCAATAATTGAGGACACATTTGAAATGCGTAAAGTTATAGGCATGGACATCTGCGGAGAGATGGATGAGGCGGTAAATTCAGAATTTGGCAGCATTTATAATGAAATAAACCAGGCAGTTAATATGAGATTTTTAAAGTTTAGAATTTCTTAATAAAAAAATTTAATAAGGGTGTTGACATTAATATGAGGTAGTGTTATTTTATGTATATCAAATGTTAGCACTCAAATTTAACGAGTGCTAACATGAGATAAATAAGCAGCATTTATTTATGGATAAGGAGTGAGAGTCAATGGAACTTGATGACAGAAAAGTTAAGATTCTGAAAGCAATCATTAAAAATTATCTTGAAACAGGCGAACCGGTTGGCTCAAGAACCATATCCAAATATGCAGATTTGAAACTGAGTTCGGCCACAATCAGAAATGAGATGGCAGACCTTGAAGAACTTGGATATATTGTCCAGCCTCATACATCAGCGGGAAGAATTCCTACAGATAAAGGCTACAGATTTTATGTGGATGATATGATGAGTCAGAAAGAGACAGAACTTGTGAACAGGGAGCAGGTAGTGACAGACAGAGAAAAAGAAGTTGAGTCAATGCAGGGTATCCTTTCACAGAAGGTCGATAAGGTTGAAGAACTTCTTCAGAATGTTGCAAAAGTGCTTGCAAAAGATACTAACTATGCAACAATGGTCAGTGCACCACAGGTTAAAGGTAACAAGCTTAAATTTGTCCAGCTTTCGCAGCTTGAAACAAATAAGATTCTGGCGGTTATTGTTATGGAAGGCAATATAATCCGTAACAAGGTAATAACAGTAAGTGAAGATTTATCACAGGAGAATCTTTTAAAGCTTAACATTCTTTTGAATACGAGCCTTACAGGACTTTCATTGCAGGAGATGAATCTTAGTATTGTATCTAAGATGGAGAATCAGGCAGGAGAGCATATGCAGCTTGTAAAAGAAGTTGTTGATGCTATTGTTGAGACAATAAGCGGAGAAGATAATTTAAAGATATATACCAGCGGTGCAACTAATATTTTCAAATATCCTGAGCTTAGCGATTCGACGAAAGCAAGTGAGCTTATATATGCACTTGAGGAAAAACAGTCACTTACTGATTTTGTAAAAGATACAGAGAGTGATAATTCCGATAATACAGGAATTCAGGTATATATAGGAAATGAAGCACCGGTTGAGTCAATGAAAGACTGTAGCGTAGTTACAGCAACTTATGAGCTGCAGGATGGCATGCGTGGAACGATAGGTATTATCGGACCGAAACGTATGGATTATGATAAAGTTGTTGAAAAACTTAAGACAATTCAGAATCAACTGGATGATGTCTTTAAGAAATCATAGGAAAGGTTGGATATAAAAGTGTCAAAGAAAGAAAAAGATTTAAAGAAGAAAGATGAAAAATTAGAAAAAGATATTGATAAGACTGAAAAAAAAGACGCTGAAACTGTAGAAACTCAGGCTGATAACGCAGATGCAGATAACACTGCAAGCGATGCGGAAGCGGCAGGTGATACAGATAATGATAAATCTGATAATAAAAAGAAAGATCCACGAGACGCTGTTATTGATGAACTGCAGGACAGAGTTAAGCGTCAGATGGCTGAGTTTGACAATTACAGAAAGCGTACAGATAAAGAGAAGTCAGCAATGTTTGAAATGGGAGCTTCAGATGTAATTAAAAAGTTACTTCCTATTGTTGATAATTTTGAACGTGGTTTTAAAGCAATCACGGATGAAGAAAAGGAAACACCATTTGCCAAAGGTATGGATATGGTTTACAAGCAGACAATGAAGATGCTTGAAGATCTTGAAGTTAAACCTATCGAGGCAGTTGGTTTGGAGTTTAACCCGGATGTTCATAATGCAGTAATGCATGTTGAAGATGATTCAGTAGGCGAAGGAATAGTAGTTGAAGAATTTGAGAAGGGTTACACATATAGAGATGTGGTTATCCGCCACAGCATGGTAAAGGTTGCTAACTAACAGGCATGGCAGAGGTTTTATATATAAGCATGGCTGAAACGATACATCAGAATATGTAGTTGATGTGTATAAGTTTTGAGCTTTTACCATAATAAAAATGTAAGTAACAATAAAATGATTTATTATGTATTAAAGTGTGCTGCATTTATAAGGCACAGAAAGGAAGATAATTATGGGCAAGATTATTGGTATAGATTTAGGTACAACAAATTCATGCGTAGCTGTTATGGAAGGTGGTAAGCCAGTTGTTATTACAAACACAGAGGGTATCAGAACAACTCCATCAGTAGTCGCATTTACAAAGAATGGTGAAAGATTAGTAGGTGATCCTGCAAAGCGTCAGGCAGTTACTAATGCAGATAAGACAATCTCTTCAATCAAGAGACATATGGGTACAGATTATAAAGTAGATATTGATGGTAAGAAGTATACACCACAGGAAATCTCAGCTATGATTCTTCAGAAGTTAAAAGCTGATGCTGAGAGCTATCTTGGTGAGACAGTTTCAGAAGCTGTTATCACAGTTCCCGCATACTTCAACGATGCACAGAGACAGGCAACTAAGGATGCAGGTAAGATTGCAGGACTTGATGTTAAGAGAATTATCAACGAGCCTACAGCAGCTGCAT
>OGMB01000885.1_pt1 | contig 14597 bp, 12 predicted proteins | sample 1573001 | NCBI WGS metagenome assembly OGMB01 (sample SAMEA2581921, study PRJEB24529) | metagenome | biome: Human gut stool | place: China | collected 2011
TGCACGCTACCAAGATCCGCATCTACATTCTGGCCTCCTGCATGTTCGGTCTGGCAGGCTGCCTGCTGGCTGCAAAGTCCGGCGGCGCATCCGTCAACACTGCAATGGGCTATGAGCTGGACGCTATCGCAGCTTCTACCATCGGCGGCGTCTCCACCACCGGCGGTGTCGGCACTGTCCCCGGCATCCTCGTCGGCGTGCTGGTCTTTGAGCTGATGAAGGTCGCTCTGCAGTTCATGAACGTCAACTCTTCTTACACTTACATCGTGCAGGGCCTTGTCATCATCGTGGCTGTTGCTATCGATATTCGCAAGTACCTCGCAAAGAAGTAATTTCCCTAAGAGAGCGCCTATCGGGCCGTCCACTCGTTGCAGTGGGCGGCCCACTTTGTTATAATAAGAGCAGCCCTCTCAGTCTGCTTCGCAGACAGCTCTCCCAGAGGGAGAGCCATTGGCAAGCCGGGAAACTTTGAGCTGACCGCTGAAGGTCTGATATGACGCAAAAGGGAGGGCCTTGCCACAGAGGGCAGATACTTCTGGACAAATCTATTTTGTCAATCTGCTGTGAAGCCAGACAGCGGAGCACTACATTTTCAAAAAACAAAAAACTTGCTCTCCAGTACGAGGTGACCGGCCCTCTCAGTCAAAGCCGGAGGCTTTGACTGAGAGGGCCACAGGAGAAACACTATGACCGAAAAAGAACAAACCGCCCGCGAGGTGGAGCTGGCCCGGCGGGAAGCCGCTCTGGCAGCTCGTGAAGCTCAGCTGGAACAGGAGCAGGCCAAGTTCGAAGCAGCCCGTGCAGAGGCTCCGAAGGGCCGCAAAACGCTCCTCAACAACAATGACCCTGATTTCGTCAACCCGAAAGAGAAGCTCTACGATAAATTCCCGCTGACGGTCCACCAGATGGACATCATCATTGGGGTGCTGTTTGCCCTCATTCTTCTGTTTCTGGTGCTGGGCATGACGCACACCAGCTTTTTCGGGCTGTTCGGCGGCTAAGCCCCCGCAGCTGCCCCCCTGCAGCAGACAACAAAAAACCAGAGCCTCCGCACAAGGGCAGGAGGCTCTGGTTTTGTTTTTGGGGATGGTCCCGGGTTCAGAGCAGGTGCTTACAGCAGGACGTACTTCAGGATGAAGAGAACGGTCAGCACATACATGAGGGGGCTGATCTTCTTCTCCTTGGCCTTGCCGGTGACCACATTGACGATGGTCCAGGAGATGACGCCGATGGCGATGCCCTCAGAGATGCTGTAGGCAGTGGGCATAGCCAGGATGGTCAGGAAGGCGGGAATGCCCTCGCTGGGGTCGGAGAAGTCGATCTTGATAGCAGAACCCATCATGTAGAAGCCCACGATGATGAGGGCCGGAGCCGTTGCAAAGGAAGGAATGGTCAGGAACAGGGGGCTGAATACCACGGCCAGCAGGAAGAGGATACCGGTGGTCATGGAGGTCAGGCCGGTGCGGCCGCCCTCGGTGACGCCGGAAGCGCTCTCGACGAAGGTGGTGGTGGTGGAAGTGCCCAGCACAGCGCCTGCGCAGGTGGCGATGGAGTCGGCCATCAGTGCGCCCTTGATGTGGGGCAGCTTGCCGTCCTCGTCCAGCATGTCGGCCTTGGAGGCAACACCGATCAGGGTGCCCAGCGTATCGAACAGGTCAACGAACAGGAAGGAGAACATGACGGCGAAGAAGTTCAGGATGCCAACGCCGGAGAAATCGGTCTTGAACACCTGACCAAAGGTCTTGCCCAGAGCGGAGAAGTCGAAGCTGACGAAGCTGGTGGGGATGACGGAGTACATACCGGCGTCGGGGTTCGGCACATAGATGCCGGTCAGCTCGCAGACGATGCCCAGCACCCAGGTGATGAGGATGCCGTAGAGGATGCCGCCCTTGACCTTCTTCACCAGCAGGATGGCGGTGATGGCCACGCCCAGCAGTGCGAGGATGGAGCCCACGCCCACAGAGGAGAAGGTCTCGCCCTTGAAGTGCTGGTAGGTAACGAGGGTGCAGTCTCCGTCGACGATCAGCTTTGCGTTCTGCAGGCCGACAAAGGCAACGAACAGGCCGATGCCCACGCTGACTGCGCTCTTGAGGGTCATGGGGATGGCGTTGAAGATGCCCTCACGGACGTTGGTCAGGCTCAGCACGATGAAGATGATGCCCTCGACAAAGACGGCCATCAGGGCCAGCTGCCAGCTGTAGCCCATCGTGAGGACGACAGTATAGGCAAAGTAGGCGTTCAGGCCCATGCCGGGAGCCAGCGCGAAGGGGTAGTTGGCCAGCAGAGCCATCAGGGCAGTGCCGACGAAGGATGCCAGAGAGGTGGCGATCAGGACGGCATTTGCATCCATGCCGGAAGCGGAAAGGATGCTGGGGTTGACCGCAAGGATGTAGGCCATCGTCATGAAGGTGGTGATGCCTGCCATGACCTCGGTCTTGACGTCGGTGTGGTTTTCTTTCAGGTGAAAGATTTTTTCGAACATGAAAGTTCCTCCTGTTTGTGTGTGAAACTCCCGCCGCCCGCAAGCGGCCGGGAAAGAACAAAGACTATTGTAGCACTCCCGCCGGATGCTTGTCCACCGAAAAAATACAAAAAATTCACAATTTTGCAAAATTTGACGAATGAGTATGACTTTTCAGATGGAGCTTTTGTGAAGCGTGCATGAAAATATCGATCATTGTATTGACAAAACGCGAAACGAGTTGACATTAAAAAATGTCGGTGCTATACTATAAAAACAGAAGTCAGTTCAATGGAACATTGTGCTTCCGGAATGGACTCTGAAAACAGAATCGTTGTTGGCAAACCTGATGTGAGTCAGGGACGCAAAGCTAGGAGCTTTCTGCTTTTATTTCCTGCAAGCAGAAGGTAGTTCGGCTGCAATAGCTTTCCCCGCAAGGGGTGGCTGTTGCAGTCTTTTTTTGTGTCTATGGCTTTTTCGGGCGATTGAAGGAAAGGAAAATAATGACAGTTAAGGAATGTTACAGCCAGATGGGCGGAGACTATAACAATGTCCTGAGCCGTTTTTACGATGAGGCAATGATAAAGCGCCTGCTGGGCAGGTTTATCGACGACACCAGCTTCCGTGCGCTGGAACAGGCGATGACCGAGGGCAATATGCAGGCGGCCTTCAATGCGGCGCATACCCTCCGGGGCGTTTGTCAGAGTCTGTCGTTTACCCAGCTGTGCGGCACACTGAATCCCATCACCGAGGCGCTGCGGGGCGGCAATATCGCTGCGGCCGCAGCCGACATGGACAAGGCAAAGCGGGAGTATGACGTGACGCTCAGTGCCATCCGTGCCTGCATGGAAAACTGAATCTGAAACAAGAAAAGCCCGGGAAGCTATGATGACACGGCCTCCCGGGCTTTTTATACATTATAGCAGTTTGCGTTTTTAATGCACAAGCAACATCCGCAAACTGCATATCGCAAAGATGCAGTTTTGACCGGCACTATTTTTGAAAATTGCGATAAGAAAGAGGACATCATGCGATTTTTTGCGTGATGTCCTCTTTCTCTATAGAGAGATAAATCTTATCAGCGGCCTTGCCCTCTCAGTCTGTAAGTAAGGGGAGCCGCAGCGTGAAAATGCTGCCCTTGCCGACTTCACTTTGCAATGTGATCTCGCCGTGGTGGAGGTGGGCCAGCTCCTGCGCGATGGTCAGGCCGAGGCCGGTGGAGTCGTGCTTTTTGTCGGCGGTGGTATGGAAGTATCGGTCAAAGACAGCGCTCTGGTCTTCCGGCGCGATGCCGCAGCCGGTGTCCTGCACGCTGACACAGGCCGTTTCGTCCTCGGCGCGGCAGTCCACATGGATGCTGCCCCCGGCGGGAGTATAGTGGATGGCGTTGGTGACAAGGTTCTGGATAATTTGCTGTAACCGCACGCTGTCGCCCCAGACAGGCAGAGGCGTGTCGGCGCTGACATAGAGTTCGACGCCCTTCTGGTCGGCCTCGCTCCGGCAGGCGGCGCAGACGGCGGCGGCTTCTTCGTTGAGGGCGGCGCGGTCTTCGTTGAGCAGGATCTGCTTCTGCTCGAGCTTTGCCGCGAGAAAGAGGTCTTCCGTCAGCCGCCGCAGGAATTCAATGCGCTGACGCAGAGCCGGAAGCAAGGCCGGAAGGGCCTCGGGGGCCGATTCCAGTGTTTCCAGCCCGCCGCTGACGGCGAAGAGAGGGCTGCGAAGGTCGTGAAAAATGTTGAGCATCATGCTCTTGCGGGCCTCGGTCTCGGCGGTCAGCTCTTTTGTCCGCTCTGCCACCCGGGCGTCCAGCTCCCGGGCCAGCTGCTCGGTGCGGTCGAAGAGGAGAGCAAACCTCCGGCAGACGAACACCATGCAGCCGATGGCAAAGGGAAGGTCGTAGAGGCGGGCGCAGCGCAGCAGGTAGAAGGGGACAGACTCCACAAAAAGCACGCTGTCCAGCCCGGGCATCAGCGCCCAGACCCGGAAGCCGGTGGTGACAGCACCGGGCAGGAGCATCAGAGCGGCACCCTCATAGTCTGCATTCACGGCGGCCATTAAGTAATAAAGACAGAGGCACATGCCGGCTACCAGCATCCCGACCCGCAGCGGGGGATAGCTGCTCATGGACAGCGCAAAGAAGACGACGCATCCGGCGGCAAGCGCAAGGAGCCCCCGCCCGGAGCGGGGCAGTTTTACCCCCAGCAGCCCTGCCGCCAGCAGTGCCGAGGCCAGCACAGTGAGGGAGAAGAAGGAGCGGAGGATGCGCTGGAGCAGACGGTTTCGGATGGCCGGGAAGAAGAAGACCATCAGCGCCCAGACGCTCATAATGACGAGGTAGAGCAGGAAGTACCCCAGCTCCGGCAGGTGCTTATAGTGGTAGAGCGCCAGCAGCACCATCCCCATGGTCACAAAGGCCGTCAGAGCGATGAGCTGAGTCATGGTACGGAAGCGGAATGCCCGGGAGGCGAAGGCGGAAGTCATCAGCCATGTCTGGGGGCTGCGGCTGCAGGTGAACACCAGCTCCACCGTCTCGCCGGGCGTGACGTCCAGTGCGTACAGCTCCCCCGAGCGCTCGAGGCTGGTGAGACCCTCATGGGCCAGCGGTACCGCTGTGTTGGTGACGCAGAGGGTGAGGGACGGGATGTCTTCCCCCACCGTAAAAGTAAAGTGCCACTGGCCGGGGGCTTCCTGCCGCCAGCCGTCCAGCGCGATACCCTGGGTGGCGTGCTGGGCTGTGAGCACACTGCCGCTGTGCAGATGCTCGAACTGCGCGTTGCCCCAGATACCGGCCAGCACGATAAAGGCCGTAAGCAGGGCGGAGAAAATCAGAATGGGCCATTTTTGCTTCATGGCGATGCCTCCCCTTGTAGATGCGCAAAAAATAAGGTATACTATAGTATAACAAATCGTGCGAAAAAAGGGGAGGGCTGACAGGATGATCCGCGTATTGTTGGTGGAAGATGACCCCGTGATCCGCGACACCACATGCTATTTTCTGAAAAGTCAGCAGAATTTTGAGGTGGTCTGTGCAGAGACGGGCGGCGACGCTTTGAGCCATGCGCGGGAAAAGTTCGATGTCATCCTGATGGACATCCTTCTCCCGGACACCAACGGCGTGGACCTCTGCCAGCGTCTGCGCAGCTGGCACCACTGCCCTATCATCTTCACATCCTGTCTGGACGATACCGATACCATCGTCCACGCGCTGGAAATGGGCGGCGACGACTTTCTGGCAAAGCCCTATAATAACAAGATCCTGCTGGCCCGCATCATGGCCAACATCCGCCGGGTGCAGATGGACGGCGCAGAGCCCAGCGTCAACGGCTACCACTGCGCGGCCTTCACGCTGGATGCCAACAGCCACAGTGTGGAGAAGGATGGCCGCAGCGTCCATCTGGCCGACATGGAATATCGCATCCTCACCCTCTTCGTCCGCTACCCGAACACCTTCTTCACGGCCAACGAGCTCTACCAGAAGATATGGGGCAAGGAAAGCCTCGGCGATGTGCGGACGGTGCAGGTACATATCCACAATCTCCGCAGCAAGATAGAGCCCGACCCGGCAAAGCCTGTCTACTTAAAAAATGTCTGGGGCAAGGGCTATGTCTTCCAGCCGGACGGCGGCAAGGTTTAAGAATCGTTTTGATGAGAGCGCCGACTTCTTAAGGAAACTTAAGCAGTCGGCGCTCTTTTTGGACTTGTTAAGCAAATAATTAACGAGAATGTCCAGAATTGAACTAAGAAATGGCCAGGATGTTTAAGGATTCTTAAAAGACAGACCTTTGAATTTGTGTTAAATTATTATCGAACGATGTGGGCGGCAGTGCAAGAAGGTCTGCCGCTGCACGGAGCTATGAGAAAGAATAGAGAAGAAGAAAAAAACACGAAGAAAGGAACCACGCAAAATGAACAAGATCTCCCGCAAAGGTTTTCTGAAGATCGCTGCCGCAGCTGCCATGTCTGGTGTGACTGCCGGTGCTCTGGCTGCCTGCAATGCTGCCAGCTCTTCCTCCGCCGCACCTGCTGCTTCCGGTGCAGCCGGTACCTACATCCCCGGCACTTATGAGGGTACTGCTGAGGGCATCTCTTCTACCGTCAAGGTCACCATGACCTTCTCTGACAGCGCTGTGACCGACGTTGTGGTCGATACCTCCGGCGAGACCGCTTCTTACGGCGCTGCTGCTGCCGACCAGCTGCGTGAGCAACTGATGGCTGCAGGCTCTGCTGAGATCGACGGCGTTTCCGGTTCCACCATCACTTCCGACGCTGTCATGAAGGCTGCCAAGAGCTGTTACGCACAGGCCAAGGGCGAGGCTACTGTGACCTCCGTCCAGCTGCCTACCGGTGACGAAAACGATTGGCTGGGCAAGGAGCCTGACATCGACGAGGCTGCCATCACCGAGACCGTGGACACCGACATCCTCATCGTCGGCGCTGGCAACGGCGGCATGGGTGCAGCTGCTTACGCTGCTGCTCACGGCCTGAACTTCCGCGTCATCGAGCAGAACGGCAACGTGCAGGATACCCGTCACTGGGTCGGCGCTGTGGACGGCTTCGGCGCACAGGCACAGGGCATCAAGATGGACCGTGCCAAGCTGCTGAGCGAGATCTCCCGCTCCATGGGCGGTCGCTGCGACCAGCGCGTAGTTAAGACCTGGATCAATGAGTCTGCCGCCATGCACGATTTTGTTTCCGGCATTCTGGAAAGCGAGCCCTACAACTATGTATGTAACCTGACCTCCGGCGATGAAGCCAAGTGGCCGGATGACACGCAGGTGAGCCAGAGCAAGCTGATGTTCCCTGTGCAGCAAGTCGACTACAGCAGCGCCGAAAAGCCCCGCAACGTGGTATTTCAGGAGTATATCGAGAGCAAGGGCTACAGCATCGACTTTAACACCGGCCTTGCCAAGCTGGAAAAGGATGCCGACGGCCGCATCACCGGCGTTATCGCCCAGAGCACTGCCGACGACCACTTCATCCGCATCAACGCAGCCAAGGGCGTACTGCTGGCCTGTGGCGGCTATGCAGGCAATCCCTACATGATGGAGCAGCTGGACCCGCTGGGCACCAGCGTGACCACCGCCTGCTCCTATACCCCTGCTGACAAGGGCTATGGTATCCGCGCCGCTATCTGGGCAGGTGCACATCTGGATGCAGAGCCTGCTCCCGTGCTGTTCGACCGCGGTCTGGTGGCACCCGGTGTGGATGCCGGTTATGCGGACAACGGCTCTGCCTTTGGCGGCAAGGCCTTCCCCGGCACTGTGGGTCAGTACAACCCCGGCAGCCAGCCCTTCCTGAAGGTCAACCGCCATGGCGAGCGTTTTATGAACGAAAGTCAGGAATACGACAATGCCTCCCATGCTTCTTTCCAGCAGCCGGGGCACGTTTATGCCATGATCCACGATGCAAACTTCCGCAGCGACGTAGATCGTTTCCACACCATCGGTTGCTCTGCACTGACCCGTTACATCCCCGGCATGATGGAAGCTCAGCTGGAGCAGTACGAGGGTGAGGGCCTGATCATGAAGGCGGACACCATTGAAGAGCTTGCCGACAAGATGGGCTTTACCGGTGCTGACAAGGACAACTTTGTAGCCACCGTTGCCCGCTACAATGAGCTGTACGACAAACAGAACGACGAGGACTTCGGCAAGCCTGCAAGCCGCCTGAGCGCCATCCGCACCGCGCCCTTCTACGGCTGCTGGCTGGGTGCCTCTCTGCTGACCACCGAGCAGGGCATTGCCATCAACGAAAAGGGTCAGGCGCTGGACAACAACAACCAGCCCATGGAGGGCCTGTATATCACCGGTGATATGTCCGGCAGCTTCTTTGCCAACAACTACCCCTGCCTGATGGCTGGTGTGGCCATGGGCCGCACCCTGACCTTCGCCATGAAGGCCGTCAAGCAGATGGCTGGCCTGGATAACGCCTGATCCAGCGCGGTTTTCCGGCACAACTTAAGCGTTTTTCCATTTCTTCTTTCTTCATGAAGAGAGGCGGTCCCTGTTTGGGGCCGCCTCTCTTTGCCATTTTTTCGCCACGTGCCCCCTACACAAATCCCCACGATTGTGCTATGATAAAGCTGAACAGCCGGTTTGTGCCAGACAACCGGCAAAATCGAGGTGTTTGTACAAATGTCTGATCTCCTTGAAACTCTGCAGAAGGAAGGGGTAGACCCCGCTCTGCTGGAAGCAGTCCAACAGTACCGCACTGCCCATGCCCTGCCGGACGCACTGCGCCCGCGCATCCCTTCCCCTGCCTTTACCTACTACGGCAAACAGGTGTGGGAGCAGGCGCTGGCGGCGCTGCTCTGCGGCGAAAACCTGCTGCTGGCAGGCGGAAAAGCCACCGGCAAAAACGTGCTGGCCGAAAACCTTGCCGCCGCCTTTGGCCGCCCCGCATGGGACATCTCTTTTCATGTAAACATGGATGCCGCCTCCCTCATCGGCATGGATACCTTTGCGGGCGGGCAGGTGGTGTTCCGTCCCGGGCCGGTGTACCGCTGCGCACAGTGCGGCGGCTTTGGCGTGCTGGACGAGATCAACATGGCCAAAAACGAGGCGCTGGCCGTCCTCCACGCGGTGCTGGACTTCCGCCGTGCCATCGATGTGCCCGGCTACGACCGCATCCCGCTGGCGGAGGAGACCCGCTTTATTGCCACCATGAACTACGGTTATGCCGGCACCCGTGAGCTGAACGAGGCACTCACCTCCCGTTTCGTGGTCATCCAGATGCCCACCATTACGCAGGACGATCTGGAAAAGCTGCTGCGGACGCAGTTCCCCGATCTTGCTTCCAAGTATGTGCGCCAGTTTGCACTGCTGTTCCTTGACCTGCAGAAAAAGTGCGACAGTGCGGAAATTTCCACCAAGGCGCTGGATCTGCGCGGTATGCTGGATGCCCTGCGGCTGATCCGGCGCGGCATCCCGGCAGGCGCGGCACTGGATATGGGCATCACCAACAAGGCCTTTGACTCCTACGAGCAGGGGCTGATCCGGGACGTGATCGCCGCGCGCATCCCGGCCAAGCTGGATGCCGGAAAGCTGTTTGCCTGATGGACGCCCAAAGCTACACCGCGCAGGAGCGGCGCGCGGCCAATCAGGTCTGGGCCGCTGCCGGAGCCTACGGCTTTGAGCCGCTGTTTCTGGCCCGCAACACGGACGGCACCATTGATTTTTACATGAACTGCATCGTAGGGCTGGTGCACAAATACTACGGTGACGCGCTGATCCGGGACATTTTTTCTGCTTGGGAGGGCGACACACGCCAGCCCATGCTGGACGATATGGCGTGGCTGTACTTAGAAAACGCCGCCTACCGGCTGGAGCTGCCCCGCCGCCCGGTGCTGGAAGCACTACGCTTTGCCCACGCAGACTACTTTTTTGCCATCCAGTATAAGCTTTCGCGGCAGGAGTGGATGGCGAAAAACCAGCTGGTGTACACCATGCAGGCTGCGCGCTGGCGCAAAGTTCTGGGACGCACTGCCCCGGTCATGACCCCTTACGAGAGCAGCCTTGCTGCCGCGCTGGAACCGGAGACCGTACCGGAACCAGCACAGCTCAAAAACGACCTGCTGGCGCTGTTTGCAAAGTTCGCCCTGTTTGACGGCAAGGTACGCCAGAAGCCCGCGCTGCATCTGCGGCTGCAAGGCTTTTGGGCAAAGCTTGCCACCAAAACCATGCCCACCCAGATGATCAAGACCGACCGGGTGACGGTGGAGCATTCCGGTGCGGTGGATGCCACAGGCAGCGGGCTGGCGGTGAACAAGCGCCGGGCAAACATCACCCTGAAGCAACGCGCCGCACAGGATCGTGCCTACATCGAAAGCTGCTTCGGGCGCTGCTTCTACCCGCCGGAGCAGCTGCGCAAGGCCGAGCAGGAGCTGTGCACCGGAGTGCATCTGGGCTGTCACTTGTGGTTCAGCGCCGGTGTACCCAGCCCGGCGCAGGCACCCACCCCGGAAGCGCGGCAGCTGGCGCAGCAAGCCGAATTGCAGGCCGAACGCAACCGCGCCTACTACGCCAAAAATCAGGAGCTGCACCGCAGCGTGGTGCTGCGCCTTACCGAACAGATTCGCAACTGTATTCTGGTGCATCAGCAGCCCAACCAGCGGGTGGCGCGCAGCGGCAACCTGTGCGCCGGGCGGGTGTGGCGCGCCCCTTACCTGAACGATAACAGGGTGTTTTTGTGCCCGGAGCAGGAAAACTGCCCTGCCTTTACGGTGGATCTGCTGCTGGACGCCTCTGCCTCCCGCCTGCACTGTCAGGAGGTCATCGCGGCGCAGGGGTCTATCCTCGCCCAGAGCCTCGCGGCCTGCGGCATCCCGGTGCGGGTGAGCTGCTTTTCCAGCCTGCGGGGCTACACCGTCCTGCGGGTGCTCAAGGGCTTCAAGGAGAAGAGCTTACAGGGCATCTGCCAGTATTTCGCCTCGGGCTGGAACCGGGACGGTCTGGCTCTGCGGGCCGCAGGCCGACTCATCCAGAACGAGATACGGGAGCTGGGCGACTGAATCATAATAATGTACGGGGCCGCTGTGCAGTTGTATCTGCTGCCAGCGGCCCCGTATTTTTGTTGTCACTCACAACCATCCTGTTTTGCATTGCAGAAGAATCAAAAAGTTTTTTGGTTTATTTGCAAACTTATAGTTGTATTCTGGCGTAATTTATGATATACTACAACCAACGAAGGGCCGCACACCTACACATCACCCCGCGCCCACAGGAAGGAGAACCGCTATGGATGCCGCACGTTATTTTGAAGAGATGCATCTTGCCATGTCCAGCCAGAAGCCTGAGTACCGCCTTGTGCTCAGCGTCAAGGTCCAAGACCTCGGAGGCGCAGACGCTTATCTCGAGCTGCGGCAGGAGCCGGTCAGCGGCAAGGCCCGGGTGTTCTATTCCACGATGGGACGTCAGAAGCTGAACTTCCAGCTCGTCCGCAAAGGGTGGCAGAGCTGCCACAACGCCTCGGGCGAGCTGACGGGGCGCTTCCCCGCCACCGCCGACGGTCTGCTGGCCCAGACGGATTTCTCCGCCTTTGTCCGGGACGATGCCCTCGACAGCGGCCGGATGGCGCGCATTCTGGATGTTCTGGCCCATACTGCCGGTGGTTGTGGAACGGTCTCCCCCTCTGCTGCCCGGGAGGGTGCGTTCATCACGGTGGAGCGGTTCGTGGGCCGTTCCGCCCATTGGAGCTATTGGAGCACCCGCGCCGCAGAGCAGCTGAACATCGCGGCCATCCTCTGCTGGCTGGGCGACTACCTCGCCGGGGCCGAGCGCCGCACCCTGCAAAGCTGCCCGGAGGCCATGCAGCTTGCCGCCGCATGGCAGTCTGCGCTTTTCGCTCCCCTGCCCCAGACGGCTCAGCGGCCTCAGCCTGTACAGTCCCGGCCCGTCCGCCGTGCGCCCGCCGTCGAGAATCCGCGCTGGCAGAGCATCCTCGCCGTGCTGGCGACGGTGTAACAGAAAGGCCTCCCGCATTGGGAGGCCCATCGCCGTATCCGGCGCGCATTCGTTCATATTTTCAGTTTCGAGAAATCGGTGCAGAGATATTCATAGAGCTTATCGACAGCCTGAAATCCCATCTTTGCATACATATCCTTCGGGGTGTCCTCGGGGTCGGCATGAAGATACAGAACAGCCCCGCGTTCCTGTGCCTTTTCGGCAATGTGCTTCACCAGGGTCGTGGCGATGTATTGATGACGGAAAGCTTCGTCTATCAAAAGACTGTCCATGCAGACGTATCCATCGGATGCGAAAATATAGCAGTCGCCCGCCAGTTTCCCGCCCAGATACGCGCCGAGGTAGGTCAGTTTTTCCCGGAGATGCCGGTTGTTCCGCACGGTGAAATCTTCCCCGTACAACGGCCCGTAGTATTTCAGCTCGTGCTGTTCTAGTTGGTCAAAGTCCGGGGTTTTGATCGAGCCCTCCGGATTCACTTTCCAGCCGCTGATGCCGATGTCTGTTTCCGGGGGCAGAACCATCGTCAGGGTCTCTTCGCACTCCATGCCGAATGCATCGGCCAGCGGCTCGTACCCTTCCAGCTTGAGGAAGGTGTCTCCCTGCTCTTTCTGGTAGGCCAGCGCGGCCCGGACTTCATCTGCCGAGGGCTGGCTGTAATAGCAGAACGCGTTGTGGTCGTATTTATCGCGCAGCTCGCTGTCCTCCCGTTTGGTCAGATGCTCTGAAACGGTGTGAGACGCGGAAAACAGCCGATAAAATTTTTCATCGGTCTTTCTTGTAGGTATCATTGTGTTTCTCCAAAATTTGCCGCTCACTTCCACCCCCGCGCCGAGGGGTCGAGCATTTCGGCGGCGGAGTAGATAAGGGCATTGCAGATGGCCGCAGCGACGTTGCTGCCGCCCTTGCGGCCCATCGCCACGATGGCCGGTACATCATGCTTTTCGCAGACGGCGAAGAGCCGCTCCTTGCTCTCCACCACGTTCACAAAGCCCACCGGCACACCGATGACCAGTGCGGGCCGCAGGCCGCTTTCGATTTGTTCTGCAATCGTCAGCAGAGCCGTGGGCGCGTTGCCGACGGCGAGGATGGCCCCGGGATGCTCCTGTGCTGCCTTTTTCATCGCTGCGACGGCCCGGGTGGTGCCAGCCTCTTTTGCGGCGGCGGCCACCTCGGGGTCAGCCATATAACAGCAGGCCGTGCCGCCCAGCTTCGCCAGACCGGGTTTGGTGATGCCGGCCAGCGCCATATTCGTATCGGTCACAATGACGGCCCCGGCGTGGAGGGCCTTGACGGCCTGCTCCACCGCGCGGGGAGTAAAGTGGAGATTCCGCGCATAGTCGAAGTCGGCGGTGGTGTGGATGACCCGCTTGACCACGGCTTCGTGCTCGGGCGGCGGGGTCATGCCCATCATTTCCAGCTCTTCGGTGATGATGTGGAAGCTCGTCCGCTCAATGTCAGCAGGTAAATGATGCTGCGGCGTCAATATTCTATCCCCTTTCGTGCTTTTATCCCCTTCTGGTAGGGGTGGCGGCGGCATTTCATCTCGGTGGAGTAGTCGGCGGCGTCCAGCATCCACTGGGGCGGCGTGTGGGCCGTCAGGACGCACTCACACCCAGCAGGCCGCTCCAGAACGGCCTTTTTTAATAGATCGACGTCCACCATATCCAGCTCTTCTGCACTCCCGGCTTCGTCCAGTATCAGCAGGTCGGCAGGCTGTGCTATGGCGGCGGCGAGGTTCTGGTTTTGCAGTTCCCGGGTCGCGGCCTTTTCCTCCGGCGTCATCTGAAAGACGAATTTCTGCCCGGCCTTGCCCCGGTAGATCTCCGCGCCAAGCTGGGCCAGAAGCGGGATCTCGCCGCTGTTCCCGCCCTTCAAAAACTGGACGATGACCACCCGCTTCCCGGACCCCAGCGCACGGAGCGCAAGACCCATAGCGGCGGTGGTCTTCCCCTTTCCGTCGCCCCAGTACAGATGCAAAAGTCCCTGTTCCATTCAGCGCCTCTCCATTCCCATCGCGGCATACACCGCGTCCATATCCAGCGCCCCGCGCACGCCGTCGGCCAGGATGTCGAACTGCTGGCGGCGGTACTCTTCCATCGGGATGAGGGCCGCGCTGTCCGGCGCAATGCCCTTGCGCCGGCAGAGCAGGGCCACCAGCTTCTCGGTAAGCTCCCCGGTATCAAACAGGCCGTGCAGGTAGGTGCCGAACACGGCGTTTTGCACGCAGCCCTCCGGTGTGCCGTCGGCATAGCGGCAGAACGGAGCGCCGTTCACCGCGGTGCGGCCCGTGTGAATTTCATATCCGGTCAGCGCAGCCCCGGTAAAGGGCGCGGCAGCCGCCGCCGTGACCTGTGCTCGGCGCTTTTCGGCGGTAAAGACCGTCCGCGTCGGCAGCAGGCCCAGCCCGCGCAGTGTCTGCGGATGGCCGCTCTCGGTGCCCTGACTGTCGTCGAGCGTCTCGCCCAGCAGGTCGTTCACCGTGTTTTTGGTGCCGGGCAGAATGACCAGGTCCGGCGCGCCCAGCTCCCGCACGGACTGCACGTACCGCACACCCAAAAGCGGGTGCTGTTCCAGCGGCATAAAATCGGTAAAATTGGAAATATGCGGCAATTTCAAAACAGCTGCGTCCAGCGGCTTGACCGCGCTTTTGCTTTGCAGCCGCGGCGCAAGCGAGT
>OGMB01000886.1_pt1 | contig 14591 bp, 19 predicted proteins | sample 1573001 | NCBI WGS metagenome assembly OGMB01 (sample SAMEA2581921, study PRJEB24529) | metagenome | biome: Human gut stool | place: China | collected 2011
ATAGCGTTTGGTGCTTGAAGAAACGCAAGCTCTAATGGGGGCGACGCGTCCCGCGCAGAAAAAATATTACACCATCTACACACTACATTTTGCCATGCACGTGCTACCCGTCAAAACGGTTATGCCACCCGGACATCACTGTTACGAGGGAGCGGATTTGCTATTAGAGCAACAGAAATTCCGCTCCCCCATTACCCGCACAACATACCACACAAGCACATTTACACGACCTTGCTAACCTTGCAGACAAATGCAGACAAGCGTGCAGACAAGTGCAAGCAAGCGTGCAGACAAAGCCAGTCTCTGTCTACACTTCCTTACTATATGATTTTCATGCACTTAAAAGCAAAAGTGCAGAGTGCAGACAAAATGAGTTCGAAATGCCGATACGCACGCGTACGCGTGTGCGAGGAGACAATTTTAATGCAGTATTTGACAACTACATATACAAATTTCGTGTTATATGTTTTGTAAATTCAAAAAAAATAGCCAATTTTGAAGCCAAACATATCAATAATACCATAAAACTCAATATACCATGGACGACAGACTACGACACTACAAAGATGGTGCAGACAATGAAATACTCTTTTCTAAAACGGTAAAAGCTGGCAAACGCATATATTATATAGACGTAAAACGCGACCGCAAAGGAGAGTTCTACCTGTCAATGACCGAAAGCAAGAGGCTGAAAGATGTCAATAATAATGCACTGCACCCAACATTCGAAAAACATAAAATTTTTCTATATCGCGAGGACCTCGAAAAGTTTATGGTTGCCCTTAACGATGCGGCCGAGTTCACCAAGGCCAACGCACCCGAAAGCAGACGCAGCAGAGAATGGACAGAAGCGGGGAACAACCTCGACTTTGCCGGCTGCGAAGGCGAAACTGACAACGACTTCAAACTCGATGTTGAATTTTAAGTCACTCGCAGTTTGGTCGTTAGGCAAAAAATACGTAATTTTGCACCCGATTTGTCCTGCACAGGCATAATGATGCCTCACGTGTGATGGCGAATTAAGCGAAATAAAAAGCCCCGTGACGTTGCAGCGTTTGGTGCGCAGACGCGATGCCATGAGGGTTAAAACTTAATTTAGAGTAACACAACTAATTAACAAAACAATGAAGCAAATTTCAATCAACGGTACTGCACGTACTGACCTTGGCAAGAAGGCTACTAAAGAAATCCGTAAGAATGGTAACGTTCCTTGCGTAATCTATGGTGAGAAGAAGGACGAGAAGGGCGCTCCCGTAGCTATCCACTTCTCAGTTAGCGAGAAGGAAATCAACAAGCTCATCTACACTCCCCACATCTACCTCGTTGACATCAACATCGATGGCGAGGACCACAAGGCTGTGCTCAAGGAAGTTCAGTTCCACCCTGTTAAGGATAACGTGCTGCACGTTGACTTCTACGAAGTACATGCTGAGAAGCCTATCGTAATGGGTGTTCCCGTTCAGGCTAAGGGCTTGGCCGAAGGTGTACGCGCCGGTGGTCGCTTGATGATGATGGTTCGTAAGCTCAATGTACGCGCCCTCTACGATCAAATCCCCGAGAAGCTCTACGTTGACGTAACTTCACTCCACCTTGGCAAGACTATCAAGGCTGGTGACCTGCACTACGAAGGCCTCGAAATGGTAACTCCGAAGGAAGTTATCGTATGCGCAGTTAAGATGACACGTGCCGCTATGGGTGCTGCCGCCGCTGCCGCTGCCGCCGCTGAATAATTTATAACATTCAACACCGTTAAGGGTTGAGCGTAAAGGTGATAACGTGCCGCAATTTTCGTTTCGGCCGCTGGCCTGCGCTCGACCCTTAATGCGTTTTGGCTCTGTGTACGACACACGCACTGACGCTTTGGGCATAAAGGCTATTGATGGCGCCCCCCTTGAGGGCACGGTTAGCCGACTAAATAACGATGGGTAGCCTCATTATATTACCCCAAAAGCCTCACGCCCAAAATTCTGCACACAGGGCCTTATATAACCAACACGCTGGCGGAATTTGTTAACGATTTAGCCGGTTTACAGGTCGGTTAACCAAGTGCTCTTACATTCCTTATCTATTTGTCATTAACACCACAAATAGAGCAGGACTTACTTGCTTGTTAACCTGTCAACTTGTTAACCCGTTAACCAATAATTCGGCCAATGGGTATAACTTATCTGAAACGTGAATTATTTGATAGTTGGGCTGGGCAACATTGGCGATGAATATGCCCGCACCCGTCACAACATAGGATTTATGGTGGTTGACGCACTTGCATCGGCAGGCGGCGTAACATTTGACGACAAGCGCTACGGCTTTGTCAGCACACTCAAGGTAAAGAACCAGACGCTCACCCTGCTCAAGCCCTCAACTTATATGAACCTGTCGGGCAATGCCGTGCGCTACTGGATGAATGAGCAGAAAGTGCCCGTTGAACGCGTACTCGTGGTGGTGGACGACCTTTCACTGCCCTTTGGGCACTTGCGTCTCAAGCCAAGCGGCAGCGATGGCGGCCACAACGGTTTGAAACACATTGCCTCGGTGCTCGGCACCCAAAAGTATGCACGCCTGCGTTTTGGCATAGGCAATGAGTTTCCGCGTGGTGGACAGGTGGATTACGTGCTCGGCGAGTTTGGCGAGGACGACTTGAAGACCATGGACGAGCGCTTGAAGATGGCTGGCGAGGCGGTAAAGACTTTCTGCCTGGCGGGCATCAACATAGCCATGAACCAGTTTAACAACAAATGACAATGGAAGCCCGATTGGACAAATGGCTGTGGGCCGCACGCATTTACAAAACACGCACTCTGGCTGCCGACGCCTGCAAGAACGGGCGCGTCAGCATCAATGGCGCTCAAGCCAAACCCTCGCGCACAGTTAAAGCTGGCGACGAGGTGGCGGTCAAGAAGTCGCCCATCACCTACACTTTCCGCGTAAAGCAGGCCATTGAGAAGCGCGTGGGGGCAAAACTCCTGCCCGATGTGCTCGAAAATATCACAAAGCCCGAGCAGTACGAGCTGCTTGAGATGAGCCGTATCAGCGGATTTGTGGGCCGCGCACGCGGTACCGGACGACCAACCAAAAAAGACCGCCGCGCACTCGACGAATTTGCCGAGGACACGCCTGTCTTTATAGATGATGATTTTGATTTTGACGAAGACTGACACTTTACACACTTATGCAAAATAGTAAATGGGCACCTGTGGTGGTGCTGGTTGATGCCGACTACCTTGACCGGGTGGCGGCTGACTTGACATTGAATTTTGGCCGCATGATTGGCCGCAGCATAGCCAAGGCCGACCTTTGCCACTGGCTTGACTGCGTGTTGCTCGATGGTGCTTTGCGCCCTGGGCATAACGAGGTGCAGGTGCACATGCTGCACGCCAAACAAAAAGCGGCTTTGGAGCATTTTCAGCCTTCACGCTTTGACGAGGATTTGAACGGCCTTTCGTTCGACGACAATCTCGGGCATTTTAGCTTGTTTGCATTTCCTGTAGAGGATGTGGTGCGCAGCGACGAGTTTTTCCTGCAATCGCTCACCATGCTGGCCGATGCCGCTGAGGTTGAAAAACTCTTAGTGGTGGGCGACACGCAGTCGTATGGTAAAGGCATGGTGGACATCTGCCAAAACACCGATGGCAAAGATATCACACTCTTTGCCATGGAACCCGTAATGGGACAGGGCTTTAAGACCGAAATACTGGGTTACTCGCTTATGTCGGCCATGGGTATCAGCGCTGACGAACTGCGCTGAGTAAACTGATGTGAACATTTTTCAACTTTTTAGCTGCAAGATAGGCGGCACCTCGGAAGAAAGTTCAAGCAAGCTTGACTTTCTTCGCTCGGTTTGCACTATCTTTGCATAAAATAGGCCGCATTTCATTATTTACTAAAAACAACAATGGACAATTCTGCAGTTCAACGCGTCAAACAGCGTTATGGCATAGTGGGGAACTGTGAGGCACTGAACCGTGCCATAGAAATAGCGCTGAAAATAGCCCCTGTCGACCTCTCGGTGTTGGTGGTGGGCGAGAATGGTGTGGGCAAAGAGTCCTTTCCTCGCATCATTCACGACCACAGTTTGCGCAAGAACAAGAAGTACTTTGCCGTAAACTGTGGCGCCATACCCGAAGGTACTATCGACTCGGAGTTGTTCGGACACGAAAAGGGGGCCTTCACCGGAGCTGTGGACCAACGCGAAGGTTATTTTGCCGCAGCAAATGGCGGTACGCTCTTTCTTGACGAAGTGGGCGAACTGCCCTTGCAAACACAAGCACGTTTGCTGCGTGTGCTCGAAACAGGCGAATACATACGCGTAGGCTCGAGCGAGGTGCGCAAAACTGATGTGCGCATTGTGGCGGCTACAAACGTAAATATGGAGAAAGCCATAGCCGAAGGCAAATTCCGCGAAGACCTTTACTACCGACTTAACACGGTGTCGATTGCGGTGCCCGCACTGCGCGAACGTGGTGACGATGCCGCACTGCTCTTCAGAAAGTTTGCGCTCGACATGAGCGAAAGGTATAAGATGCCCGCCGTACGACTGACGCCCGAGGCTCAACGCATGCTCGTTAGCTACTCGTGGCCCGGCAATGTGCGACAGCTCAAAAATCTGGCCGAGAACATGAGCGTAACGGCCGAAGAACGCGAAATAACCCCTGAGGTGCTGAGCCGCTACTTGCCATCTGAGTCGCACAGCAAACAAATAGTCATGGTGGGCGAGCCCGCTAAGGACACGCACAGCTTTGAGGCCGAACGCGAAATATTGTACCAAATATTGTTTGACCTGCGACGCGAAGTGAACGAACTCAAACGTTACGTCAGCGAACAACGCAACGGAAGTGACCATGCTGCAGCGGACTGTGTGGCTAAGCCTAACAGCCTGATTCTTGAAGACCAGGACCATACTGTAAAATTTGCTGAGGACGGCGCACAAGATTTAGCGTATTGGGAGGCCGAGGAGGTGAAGGACGACGAACCGGCAAAGCCAGCCGATGGCAATGTGCCTGCCGCCGAAACTGATACGGGCAAAGCTAAAATGCCGCAGTCGCTCGACGACTTGGAACGCGACATGATAAAACGCGCCCTCGACATGAGCAACGGCCGACGCAAAGTGGCTGCCGACCAACTGGGCATATCGGAACGCACACTCTATCGCAAAATAAAGGAATACGGATTAGAATGATACGCAAAACGCTGCAAATTATTGTGCCGATGTTGCTGCTTTGCGCACTGACGGCTTGTAGCATCAGTTACAAGTTTACGGGGACGAGCATCAACTACGACGTGATAAAGACTATACAGATTGACAAAATAGCCAATCGTGCGCCTTATGGTTGGGCACCTATGGAGGCTATCCTCAACAACAAGTTGCAGGACGTCTATGCCAACCAAACACGCTTGAAACTGGTTAAACGCGGAGGCGACTTGCACGTGGCTGGCGAGATTGTAAACTACGACCAGTTTAACAAAGGCATATCGGCCGATGGTTATGCCTCGCAAGTGCAACTGCGCATTACGGTGAATATCCGCTTTGAAAATGCCAAGACAAACCAAAAGTGGGAAAAGCAGTTTACGGCCACCAGCCAATACGACTCGACGCAACAGTTGACCGCAGTACAAGAGACTCTTGTAACCGAAATGGTTAAGGACCTGTGCGACCAAATATTTAATGCCACCGTGGCTGACTGGTAAACTGGTTTACGAACCAACAAGTGGCACAAACTGGCTGTTTAACAGGCTCGCACATTGTTGACGCCAATGTTTGGTACCCCCACCGCCCCCGAAGGATTTCCACACCTCACGAACCACTTCTTTTTACACATCAATGGAAACTATAGCCGAACTCATAGCTCACCCTGAACAACTGAACAAGGATACTCTCTACGCGCTCCGCGAGCTCGTGGCCAAATATCCATACTATCAGGCTGCACGGCTCTTGTTCCTGAAAAATCTGTTCTTACTGCACGACCCTCAATTTGGCGAGGAACTACGCAGGGCTGCCTTGTACCTGCCCGACAGACGCGTATTGTTTAAGATGATTGAAGGCGGCAACTACGAAATTCAACCTACCCCCTTGCACAAGGACGAGGAGGGGCAAGCCCAACAAGGCGACCGCACAGCTTCGCTCATTGACAACTTTCTGCGAACAGCGAGCGCAACAAGTGACGATAAGCCAACGGGCGCACCACACCACCAGCCTACTGCTGCCGATGCCACGGGCGACTATGCGGCCTTTCTGCTTCAGCTCGACGATGCCGTGCCTGATGCAGCTGACGAAAGCAAGCCGACCGACCGCAGCGCCGAACTCATTGACGACTTTATTGACAAAAAGCCCGAACGCATACAACTGCAAGACGAGCCTGAATACACACCCGAGCAAACTGCCGACAAGGACGACACCGACAATGCGTCAGAAGACGGCTATCTGACCATGACTTTGGCCAAAATATACATTAAACAACAGAGATATGAGAAGGCGCTCGAAATTATACGCAAGGTAAACTTGAATAATCCGAAAAAAAATAGTTACTTTGCAGACCAAATCAGATTCTTGCAGAAGCTGATAGTCAATAAAAATCACGAAAAAGCATAACTCCGTTGCGTATGTTTGTTGTATTTATCATTATATGCAGCCTTGTGGCTACGCATTTGCGCAAACTGGTGTAACACGTACACCGCACATGCGCAGGACGTTCTGCACACGTGGGTGACTACGAAACAAGTAATCAATAAAAACAAAACAAAATAATAAGACAATGTATTCAGTACTCGTAATCCTGGCTGTGTTAGTAGCCATCTTGCTTACGTTCATCGTTGTTATTCAGGAATCAAAAGGCGGTGGTTTGGCTTCGAACTTTGCAGCCTCTAACCAAATTATGGGTGTGCGCAAAACTACCGACGTTATCGAAAAGGCCACTTGGACTCTTGCCGGCCTGTTGGTAGTAATCTCAGTAGCAACCATCTTCTTTGCACCGCGTCAGTCTGATGTTGACTCTGTTGTAACATCTGCTGCTCCTGCCGCAACCACCACACCTGCCGCTCCTGCTGCTCCTGCACAGGCTCCGGCCAGCACACCTGCTGCTCCTGCACAGTAACGTATACTACTTGACAGTTGCTGAACGCACAAATAAATCTATGAGGTTATAATGTCCTTCCTATTCTCTACACAAAGGGGGCTTATAACCTCATAATTCTTTTTGCAAATTAAACAGCTTGATTGTGAAACGCTTGCTATTTACTATATATCTGCTGCTTTACTTCAGATTTGCGCAGTATGACGTCAGCGGCTACTGGCTCAGCCTCGTCGCCGGACATTTTGTCGAACCATGGCCCTGGACTATGGCCCTGGTTGCGACTGGTGTGCTGTTGCTGGTGTTGTGCTTGACTGAAAAACTGTTGGCACACTGGCACAAACCTGTCATCGTGGCATACGCCATCGTGGCATGGCTGGCCACAGCTGGGGTGGGTATGGCTTTTACTACAGTATGGCATCAATTACTGCTGGCTGCCGGGGGCCTTGTGCTGGCATGGCTACTGATGATAACCGACAAGCATCTGCGCCACCGTTCACGCATCACCCCACAGACGTTCGGCGTCAACTTTCAATTCTTTGCAGTGCAAATGTTGCTGCTTTGCTTGTATGTGGGGGTGGGCAACGGCGTGACCGACTTGCAGCATTACGAATTGCGTACAGCACAAGCGCTACAATCAAAGCACCCCAAACGCGCTTACAAGGTGGGCGACAAGTCGTATGCCACCTCACACCGCTTGTTTGCCATGCGTTGTTACCTGATGGCCACCACACAAAAAAAGGGGTTGGGCGACGAGGTGTTCAGCCAAATGGTGCCAGACGGTGGTGCCGCCAGTCTGCTACTGCTGCCAACTGACAATTACCAGCAACTGTTGCTACCCGCATCGAAACTTGAAAGGCTATTGGGCAGCCGGCGCCATGCTAACGAGAGTGCCCTTGCCTATTTGCACCGCTGTGCCTGGCTGTCAGCATTCAAGGGAGACAGCAAGCACACCGCTGCTGCAGACTACTACCTGTGTGCTTTACTGCTCGAACGCAAACTTGACCTGTTTGCCAAAGAAATTGTCTACTATTACCCCACCGAGGTGGCGCAGAGCAAACTGCCACGCTATTTTGCACAAGCGCTCATACTGTACCAACGCACACGCACACAACCCGATGTGTTCTATACCGACAGCAACATTGAGGCGAACTACCGCGATTATACCGATATGGCCGACTCTATACCCGACCGCACCGTTCGCACTAACATGCTGCGCTACTCGTATGGCGAAACCTATTGGTGGTGGTACAGCTACGGAGGCAGCCACAAGTGAACGGCCGTTTGTTTAACTTTGTAAGTTCTGCGTATGTCTATATCCAAGGAGGAGGCACGTGTCATGGTTCTGTGCACACTGATGCTGGCCATCGGTGTGTGTATATCACTCGTGGTGTTACGATGCCACGACGACAAAGATGAGCTACCCGAGGCCGACAACGAAACTCTCACAACCCTTCAACACAAATGGAACGCCCATACCTCACACGACCGAAGGGGCAATGAAATAGAACTTACTCCCTTTCCATTTGACCCGAACCATGCCGATTCGGCCACATTATGCCGTCTCGGCCTGAAACCGTGGCAAGTGAGCAACATGCTTAAGTACAGGCGCAAAGGGGGACGTTGGCGCTCGGCCGACGACCTGCAAAGGCTCTATGGCCTGTCAAAATCTCAATTTGAACAGTTGCGCCCGTATGTACGCATAGCCGAAGCTGACAAGCGCAAGGTATATGAACGTGCTGAATGGCAAAGCAACTATGAACACGGGCCGCGACCAAAAACTGAGAAATTTACCGAGGGCGTAACTTTGCCTGCCAACACTGCCGACACAACGGCCTTGAAACACATACCGGGCATTGGCTCGTATTATGCACGCAAGATTGTGGACTACCGTGAACGTCTGGGCGGCTTTGTGAGCACCAGCCAAATTGGCGAAATTGAGGATTTGCCAGCCGGCATTACACGTTGGTTTGTGCTTGACAAGACTGACAAACCCAGACAACTGCGTATTAACCACGCCACATTCAAGCAAATGGTGCGCCACCCGTATCTGAGCTATGAGCAGACCAAAATCATCGTAACACATATACGCCAATATGGCGCCATACGCTCATGGCGCGACTTACAACTCTACAAAGAGTTTACGCAGAACGACTTCAAACGGCTTGCCCCCTACATCTCTTTCAAATAAGACCGGGCAAAGTTGCGCTAAATGATTGTAAAATAGTAACTTTGCAGTTGCTTAGCTGCTAAGAGTGGCAGCAAGCAGCATATCTTTCATATTCATAACAGCTGGACAACCTTTGTTGCCCCGAGTGCTTGATAAACCTCGTAAAAAACAAGATTTATGTCATACAACAACTCTACATGTGCCCCGGAGCGCAAGCAACGCCCGGCAGTAAGCATCGCGTTTATGATGCTCGGTGTGCTATTTTGCGTTTGCTTGATAGCCGCCAATTTGTTAGAAACAAAACAAATAGCTTTTGGCCCTATCGACCTGACAGCAGGTCTGATTGTATTTCCCGTATCATATATCATCAACGACTGCATGGTCGAGGTATGGGGCTACCGCCGTGCACGCCTTGTTATATGGTTGGGCTTTGCCATGAACTTTCTGTTTGTACTGTTTGGCATGTTGGCCGACTGGCTGCCGGGAGCACCTTACTGGCATGGCGAAGAAGGCTTTCACGCTATTTTTGGCTTGGCGCCGCGCATTTGCGCAGCCTCGTTCGTGGCGTTCCTTGTAGGTTCTTTCTTGAACGCTTATGTCATGAGCCGCATGAAACTGCACTCCGATGGCGGCAAGCATTTTTCGTATCGTGCCATAGCCTCCACAGTTGTGGGCGAAACCGGCGACTCTTTGGTCTTTTTCCCTCTTGCCCTCGGCGGTGTAGTGCCCTGGCCAGTCATTCCCCTGCTAATGCTTAACCAAGTGGTGCTTAAAACCGCTTACGAAATCGTTGTACTGCCCATCACCATACGCGTGGTGCGAGCACTCAAAAGGCATGAGGGCGAAGACACCTACGACAAGGGGATATCGTACAGCGTGTGGAAAATATTTGATATTTAACTCCTACTTATCATAGTATAATGAATAGCAAACACCAAATACACTTGCCGGTTGATGGCGGTGTAACACATGAGCCTGCCCTGGTCGTGTTCAGCGGCGGGCAAGATTCAACAACCTGTTTGTTTTGGGCTAAAAAACACTTCAGCAAAGTGTATGCGCTTAGTTTCGTTTACGGACAGAAGCATGCCCACGAAGTAGAATTGGCCGAAGAGATAGCACACGAGGCTGGTGTGCATTTCGACAAGATGGACGTCAGCTTTATCAGTTCGCTCGCACACAATTCGCTCACCGACAGTTCGATTGTGATGGACCAGGTAAAACCTGCCGACGGCCCTCCCAACACTTTCGTGCCGGGACGCAACCTTTTCTTTCTGAGCATTGCTGCCGTTTACGCCCGCGAGCACGGCATCAGACATATTGTGACCGGTGTGTCACAAACCGACTTTTCGGGCTACCCCGACTGCCGCGATGCCTTCATTCGTTCGCTAAACGTCACAATCAACCTGGCCATGGAGGAGCAGTTTGTCATTCACACCCCGCTCATGTGGATTGACAAGTGCGAGACATGGGCCTTGGCCGATGAGCTGGGAGTGCTCGACCTCGTGCGCCACCGCACCCTCACATGCTACAACGGGGTGCCAGGCGATGGGTGCGGACATTGCCCCGCCTGCAAACTGCGCCGCGAAGGTCTTGAGCAGTATCTGGCCATAAAGAACAACTCTACAAAAGACTAACAACTCACACGACGATTATATACTATCATGCGCGACGACTTACAACTCAACGCCCTTGGACGCAAAACAGAATATAAAAGTGATTACGCCCCCGAGGTGCTTGAAACATTTGTAAACAAACACCCTGGCAACGACTATTGGGTGCGGTTTAACTGTCCCGAATTTACCAGTCTCTGCCCCATCACCGGCCAGCCCGATTTTGCCGAAATACGTATTTCATACCTGCCCGACGAACTCATGGTTGAAAGCAAAAGCCTCAAGCTTTACTTGTTCAGTTTCCGCAATCATGGCGACTTTCATGAGGACTGCGTGAACATCATCATGAAGGATCTCATCAAACTGATGAACCCCAAATACATCGAAGTGACAGGCTTGTTCACCCCTCGTGGCGGCATCAGCATTTACCCCTATGCCAACTACGGCCGGCCCGGCACAAAATATGAGAAACTGGCCGAATACCGTTTGCAGCAACACGACCTGTAACGGCAAAGTTGCGGCAAAGGTTGCACCAACTAAATGGTTCTGTGGCAAATAATGGCAGCAGAACCATTTTTTTGTGTACTTTTGCACGTATATATCCGCCAGCTGACACAGCTGCACTTCACACTTTTAACTATCGCTTTATGGGACAACGACTGAAAAACTTTTGTTGGAGCCTGATACATAAGAAGTACTTGTGGACAATACTCTTCTTCATAGTAGTAGTGGGATTTGTCGATCCCAACAGCTTTTGGCACCGCTATGAGATGCATCAGCAGAACGAAGAGTTGCGTGCCGAAATCAAGGACTTTGAAGACCGCTACAATGCCGACACACACGAACTTAACGAACTCGAGCACAACCCCGAGGCTGTGGAGCGCGTGGCACGCGTAAACCTTTATATGAAAACCGCCAACGAAGACGTCTACGTCATCGAAAGTGACAACCCAAACACTGACGAATGAAACAAATTGCATTATACGCCGGTGGCATACTGCTCGTAGCGGGTGCCTTGCTGCCCTTGTTCCTGCCAACTGTCGCCCCCTATTTGTTTGCCTTAGGCGCACTACTTTTTGCACCAGCACAAATTGCCGACCGCTATGAAGGGCGAAATATCATAATTCGCCGTTTGCGCCGTCAGCAGGTGATGGGTGCACTGTTGCTTGTGGTCACGGCCGCACTTATGTTTATGTCTGCCTACCATTGGCCCCCATTTCGTGGCGGCGAATGGAAAATAGCATTGCTCATAGCCGTATTTTTAGAACTATACACCACATTGCGCATCGATGCAGAGGTAAAAAAGGAGAAATAACGCCATTGCAAGTTATATCTGTACGTTGCAAAGGCTAATGTTAAGCTATAAATTCATACCTTTGCACAATCATTACCTTTTTCAGACTATCAAAATAATGACTCAAGATACCGAATTAGCCGAACAGTTGCGCCACATCAAGCGTTCTCTGCGCGGTGTGATGAACGGTCCTGTCAGCGCCTCGATGCGCGACAAGGGCTTAGCCTACAAGGTTATATTTGGTGTAGAATTGCCACGGTTGCAGCAAATGGCTGCCGACCTGCCACACACCTACGAACTTGCAGCCGCTCTGTGGAAGGAAAACATACGCGAATGCCGGCTGTTGGCGGGCATGCTCATGCCAACAGAGCGCATGGACGCTGACTTGGCCACATTGTGGGTTGAGCAGATGCAATATGCCGAAGAGGCCGAATGCACCGTACTGCACTTGTTCAGCCACGAAGCTTGGGCTTCGGTCAAGGCTTATGAGTGGATTGCTTCCGACAGCGAGATGTTCCAACTCTGTGGTTACTTACTACTCTCGCGACTGTTCATGCAAGGTTCCGTGCCCAACAATCGCGATGCCCAAGAGTTTATAGACCAGGCTGCAACCGCCATGCACCAACCGCAAAGCATGGTCGGACGTGCAGCCGGCAAAGCACTCGTCAAATTCATGAACCTTGGCCAGACACAAGAACACATGGCCGAGCAAATGCTGCAAGCACTTAAATAGAAACAACTTGTCTCATCATGAGCCGTAATGAGAGCAGATGCGCTACTTGTCAAAAGCCACCCATGCTCCCATAACAACAAATATATCGAAGGCTGACTCTCATACATATATGAAAGCAATACGATTTGATGCACTCTTAAAGACCACCATTTGGGGCGGCGAGGAAGTGACAGAACTCAAACATCTGTCGCAAGCCCCGTTGCAAGTAGGCGAAAGTTGGGAAATTTCAGGACTTCCTGGCGACGAGACACTTGTGAGTGATGGAGAGTTTAAGGGACAGACATTGTCGCAACTCATTGCAACCCACGGAGCCAGTCTGGTTGGCAAGCACAATTACGAGCAGTACGGCACAAACTTTCCGCTCCTCGTCAAGTTCATGTCAACGGCCAAGGACCTCAGCATACAGGTACACCCCGACGACGCCATGGCGCAACGCATGGGTCACCCCTTTGGCAAGAGCGAAATGCAGTACATACTGCACGCCCAGCCGGAATCACGCTTCTATGCCGGCTTTAATGCCGACTTTTCTGCCGACGGCTACAGCCAAAGTGTACAAGACGGTTCCTTGATGGCACACCTCAAATGCCATGCCACACATGCCGGCGACTGTTTCCTCATTCCCGCAGGACACATTCACTGCATAGGCTCGGGCAATTTCTTAATTGAAATTCAGCAGTCGAGCAACGACACTTTCCGTGCCTACGACTTCGACCGGCGTGATGCACAAGGCCAACGCCGCGAACTGCACATTGCACAAGCACGCGAGGCTCTCGACTTCCACGCATATCCCACCCATCGTGTACATTACGACCACAAACCAGACACGGCCTCGCTGCTGGTTGACATTCCCGAATTTGTAGTACGTCTTTACGAGATTGAACACACACTCAATGTGGACTATGCAACCACTGACTCGTTCATCATATACATAGCCTACGAGGGCGACGCCCTGCTGCATTATGATGAGGGTGACGTACACCTCAGTGCGGGCCATACCATACTGTTCCCCGCCTCCACCACATTTGTGCGTATAGAGCCAGGGGCACACGGGTTCAAAGCACTCGAAACATATTGCTGAAATCACCCAACGCCCAGCACAATCTGCAAATCAAGCAAATAAATACAACCGTTATGAAAGGCGGCGCCAAGAAGTGAAACACCACACGTCCTGGCGCCGCCAATATTATATTGAATCATACGGCTCAAATGCTCGTACCAGAACGCATGCACCAGTTCACGCCCCAGAACCACGGCAGTGAACTTCTCCTTTGTCCGTCTGGTCGCGCCATTGCACTTCGGGCGTGCGGTCAAGCACATTATAGCGCATGTTGCACAGTTCGTCCATCAGGGTGATGGCTTGTTCTGTCAGACCGCAGTTCGCAGTGTTTCCAGTCGTTTGCGGTGCACAGTCAGTGTCGTTGCCCATGCGTTTTTGCGGTTGGGGCTTTTCAGCGTTTTTAGTTTGTGGTTCCGGGGTTTGTCCGATAGCGTCTATCAACGCGAGTTCGAGATAATATTCAAAAAAGTAAAGAGCAGAAAAACATCCAACCTACAAAGGGTGGCCATAAAATGGTCACCTGTCAAAATTATGTAAGTTTATTTTATTGCCAAATTACGAGTTGCCCGTCAGATGGGGGTATCTCATAGTCAAAGTTGATATGAGGCTTGGTAGAAAAGAAGCAATACGCCCCCATTGCAGCCAAAATATTCATAATGAAAT
>OGMB01000890.1_pt1 | contig 14577 bp, 17 predicted proteins | sample 1573001 | NCBI WGS metagenome assembly OGMB01 (sample SAMEA2581921, study PRJEB24529) | metagenome | biome: Human gut stool | place: China | collected 2011
GGAAGCCAGAATCTTTTCCAGACAATAAAGAGTGAAAAATCCGGTGTAGTCGCATACTATACAGATGGATACGAAAATGTTACAACAGATAATCTTTCTGCTGATTTATTTAATAAAAATAATTACAAAAAAGAAAATCTCAAATCAGAAGATATCGTAGTTGCCGGAAGCCCGGCATATAAACTCGTAACTGACGAAAACTGGTATATATGCATTATGCTTGACCAAAAAGATATATCAGCATATGAACTTGATAAAAAGTCAAGTGTATCAATTAAGATAAAAAAAGATAACATTATAACATCAGGTTCATTTACGATTTCAAATAAAGACGGCAATTATTACGGAATAATTGGTCTCAATAAATATATGATACGATATGCCAATGAACGTTTTCTTGATATAGAGCTTACTTCGACAAGCAACACAGGCCTTAAAATACCTGTTTCAGCAATTACTGAAGAAGAGTTTTATACAATTCCAAAAGCTTATCTTACAACCGGTGGAAACAGTAATACATATGGTTTTATATGTGAAGAATATTCAACAAATGGTGATAAAACAACACGTTTTGTTACCGCTGATATTTATAAATCAAATGATAATGTGTGCTATGTCAGCAAAGAAGATTTTACAGCCGGAAGTAATATTGTTAAGCCTGATTCAACAGAACGATATGTTATCGGTGCCGTTGAAAAACTTAAAGGCGTATATTGCATTAATACCGGTTATACAACATTTAAACTTGTTGATATAATAGATGAAAACAATGAGTATGTAATTTCAAAAAAAAGCATTTCGCACGGAGTGTCAATCTATGACAGAATAGTGCTTGATGCAGAAAAATACTCACTTAATCAGCTTATTTATTAAAAATATTTATAAAAGAGGTATGACATGGAAACTAATATTGCATTAAATATTGAAAATGTTAAAAAAAATATTGAACAGGCATGTCTGCGTTCGGGACGCAATCCCAAAGATGTAACTTTGATTGCCGTAAGCAAAACGAAACCAAATGAAATGCTTATGGATGCCTATAATGCAGGTATACGTACATTCGGAGAAAATTATGTTCAGGAGCTTGTCTCTAAGATTGATACTCTCCCTGATGATATAGAATGGCATATGATAGGTCATTTACAGACTAACAAAGTTAAATATATTGTTGGAAAAGTAGCTATGATTCATTCAGTTGACTCGGTAAAACTTGCCCGTGAAATAAGCAAAGAAGCTGTAAAAAGAAATGTAACAGCTGATATTCTTATTGAAGTCAATGTTGCACTTGAGGAAAACAAATTCGGAATCACACTTGAAAACGGGATTGAAACAGTAACAGAAATTGCAAAACTTCCGGGACTTAATATACGAGGACTTATGACAAGTGCTCCATATGTTTCCAATCCTGAAGATAATCGTAAATATTTTCGCGATTTGAAACAATTATGTGTTGACATAAACAGCAAAAACATTGATAATATTCATATGGATGTCCTTTCGATGGGAATGACTAATGACTATATCACAGCGGTTGAGGAGGGTGCTACAATGGTCAGAGTAGGTACAGCGATATTTGGGGCTCGTAATTATAACAAATAAATCAGGAGATAGATGTGATGGGAATTTTAGATGGTGTTATTAACGTATTCAAACTTCATGGTGATGATGACTATGATGACGAATATGATGATTATGATGAATACGACGAAGAAGACGAGGACGACAAAGGTTCGACAAGAAAGAAACTTTTTGGTGGAAGCAAAAAGTATGACGATGATGCAGATGATGACGATACATCAGTAAAATCTACAGACAAGCCTAAGTTCGGAGGCAAAAAAGTTGTTCCGATTAAACCGGCAGGTTCAAGAGGACTTGAAGTTGTTGTAATAAGACCTGAATCAATGGAAGATGCAAGTGATATAACAGATACTCTTTTAAGTGGCAAGGCAGTAGTTCTTAATCTTGAAGGAATTCATGTTGAGGTTGCACAAAGAGTTATTGATTACTCAGCTGGTTCATGTTATGCAATGAGGGGCAATCTTCAGAAAATAACAAGTTACATATTCCTTGTAACACCTCCTAATGTTGATATTTCAGGTGACATACCTGAACTTGTCGCAGGAGGAATAGACTTATCATCTTTTAAAAACTAAGAAAAACTGCCACCTGTTGCAATTACAGCTTCAGGTGGTATTTTACCATATACAATAAAAAAATTTGGAGTGCTATATGTCAAAATTAATTACAGTAAATTACAATCAGAAACCTTGTTATAACATTGTTATTGAAAATGATTTTTCAAAACTTGCCAAAAATGTAACAAAACTTGAAATATCAGGAAGAAAACTTGCAGTTATAACCGACAGCAATGTTGGTCCGCTATATGCAGATAAAGTTGCACAATGTCTTAAAGAAACAGGCAACAACATATTTGTCTATACATTTGAAGCCGGAGAAAAGAACAAAAATCTTAATACAGTCCAGGATGTGTATGAATTTCTCATAAAAAATAAATTTGACAGAAAAGATATGCTTGTAGCCCTCGGCGGCGGTGTCGTCGGCGATCTTACAGGATTTGCTGCTGCAACATATCTTCGCGGCATTGATTTTATACAGGTTCCGACATCACTTCTTGCACAGGTAGATTCTAGCATTGGCGGAAAAACAGGTGTAGATTTCCGTGCATACAAAAACATGGTAGGTGCATTCCATCAGCCACGCCTTGTATATATGAACACATCCACACTTTCATCATTAAATACACGACTTTTTAATTCCGGTTTTGGTGAAATATTAAAACATGGTCTTATAAAAGATGCTTCATATTTCCAGTGGCTCAAAGATAATATTGAAAAAATTGCCGCTCTGGACAGTGGGTATCTTGAAGAAATGATTTACAGAAGCTGTGAAATAAAGCGTAAAGTTGTAGAAAACGACCCTACTGAGAAAGGTGAACGTGCACAGCTTAATTTCGGACATACACTTGGACATGCCATTGAAAAACAGATGAACTTTGAACTTTATCACGGAGAATGTGTTGTTCTTGGCATGATAGCAGCACTTAATATATGTGTTGAAAGAGGCACAATCACAAAAGAAGAATATGATGATATTTATAATACTTTCAAAGCATATAATTTCCCTATGACAGTTGATAAAACTACAATAGATGAGGTAATTGCCGCTTCAAAAAATGATAAAAAAATGGATGGCAACAAAGTAAAATTCATTCTTTTAAAAAAAGTCGGGGAAGCATACATTGATATGACTGTTGACGATAATACTATGCGTCGTTCTTTGAAAAATGTAGTTATAGAATAATCAATGAGGTGATTTTTATATGAAAGAAAAAAACAGCAGCTTAAAATCCATATTAATATTTGTTATATCAGTTGCAATCCTTACATTTTTTGACCAGCTTAGCAAGATAATAATGGTTGATGCATTAAAGACTACAAAAACAATACCGCTAATCAAAAATGTATTGGAATTTTATTATATCGAAAATACAGGAACAGCCTGGGGAATGTTTGGCGGTGGAAGAATATTTTTCCTTGTGCTTACTATTATCATTATGGCAGTTCTGGTTTATATCACATATAAACTGCCAACAACAAAAAAATATATGTTAATGCGTATTACAATAATACTTCTGGGTTCCGGTGCTGTTGGCAATTTTATAGACAGGCTTTTTCTTGGTTATGTAAGAGATTTTATATATTTCAGACTTATCAATTTTCCGGTCTTTAATGTCGCTGACTGCTATGTTACAATCGGACTTGCATTATTTATAATTATGATATTATTTATATACAAAGATGAGGACTTTAATTTTTTAAAGCCTGACAGAAAGGGCAGCAATGAGTGATTCACCTGAAACATTAATATTAAACGTTGATGAAGCGGCAGACGGAGTAAGGATTGATAAGTTTTTATCAGATACACTGACAGAATATTCACGTTCATTTATACAGAAAATAATAAAGGATGAGCTGGTACTTGCCAATGACAAACATGTGAAAAGTAATTATAAAGTAGCAGCCGGTGATGTTTTAAATATCACTGTACCTGAATGTAAAACACCTGAGATTGAACCGGAAAATATTCCTCTTGATATAATATATGAAGATGATGATATAATAGTTGTCAATAAACCAAAGGGAATGGTTGTTCACCCTGCAGCAGGTCATTACAGTGGAACACTTGTAAATGCATTAATGTATCACTGCAAAGATAATCTTTCCGGAATAAATGGTGTATCAAGACCGGGAATTGTGCATAGAATTGATATGAATACAACAGGAGTGCTTGTTACATGTAAAAATGATTTTGCACACAGCCGCATAGCTGCACAGCTTGCAGTCCATGATATAACAAGGAAGTATAATGCAATTGTATGGAATCCGTTTTCTGTGGAATCAGGTACAGTTGATGCACCGCTTGCAAGAAGCCGCAAAGATAGAAAGAAAGTAGCAATTGACCAGAGCGGCAGACGTGCAGTCACACATTACCGCGTCCTTGAAAATTTCAAACAGTTTGCACATGTTGAATGCCAGCTTGAAACAGGACGCACACATCAGATACGTGTACACATGTCAAGTATTGGACATCCGCTTCTTGGAGATGATGTATATGGAAGCGGTAAATCGCCATATAATATTACGGGGCAGGCATTACATGCAAGAGTCCTCGGATTTGTTCATCCAAGAACAGGTAAATATATGGAATTTGAAGCACCTTTACCGGATTATTTTCAAAAGATTCTTAATGATCTTGAAAGCAACGGCAGGTAGTAATAGGAGAGCATATAGATGAGAAGAAAAGAATTTATTGATATTATTTTAAACAGTATATCAGATAAATTTGATATTTATCATAACTATTATTTTAATGGCAGAAAATTTGTTATTTATGCATATTGCTACAATCACAACAATCGTTTTGAGACATCAGGCGATGAATCAAAACTTTGGGATACCCGCTGTTTTGAGCATCTGTTTTTTATAAACAGTGACAATCTTGACATGCACACATTAAATAATTTAAAAGATTTTGCATTGAGCCTCATTTCGTCAGAGGTGATGGAAAATATCCTGTTAAGCATCATCTGTATTCCCATATTTCTTTTATCATAATTACACGCAATAAACCATCTTATGAAGTTGAAGAGGCAATAAAAAATATTACATGGAATAAATCATATATGTTTTCAGCCAAAGGATATTGCAATTTGAAAATGGTATGCGTAACACCACGCGAATACAGTGTAATTGCCAATGAAAATGCAAAAGATATAAAAGATTTCCTGATGGATATACTGCTTCATATTGATCATTATGAAGATTGAAAAGATTGAAAATATGTGAAAATTATATAAATTTGTAGATTTTTTACGAAAAATAATATATAATGTAAGCATAAAAATTCGTGCAGTTAAGGAGGACAATTGTTATGGATGAAAGAACAGTTATTACAATCGGCAGAGAATTCGGAAGCGGTGGTCATGAGATTGGACAGAAGCTCGCAGAAAGACTTGGTATCAAATGTTATGACAAAGAATTACTTGAGCTTGCAGCAAAGGAAAGTGGTCTTTGTCAGGAACTTTTTGCATCACAGGATGAAAAGCCAACAAACAGCTTTTTATATTCATTAGTTATGGATACATATTCTTTAGGTTATTCTAATTCATATGTTGATATGCCTATTAATCACAAGGTTTTCCTTGCTCAGTTCGATGCAATCAAGAAACTTGCACAGAAAGAATCATGTGTCATCGTTGGACGTTGTGCCGATTATGCACTTGAAGATGATCCATTTGCAGTAAGTGTATGGGTTAAAGCAAGTCTTGACAAGAGAGTTGAAAGAATCAAAAAAATGTATGATCTCTCAGAATCTAAGGCTACTGATTTAATCCAGAAGACTGATAAGAGAAGAGCTAGTTATTATAATTATTATTCAAGCAAGAAGTGGGGCGAAGCAAAGAGCTATGACCTGTGTCTTGACAGCGGTGAACTTGGAATTGATGGTTCTATTGAACTCATCCTCAAGTATATCGAATTAAAAGAAAAGAACTTAGCAAAGTAAATTTTAGATTAATTAACGCGGCAGACAGACAGTGTCCATGATTTCAAAAAACTATGTCAACTGCCGCAAGTTTCACCATAATTTAGCTTATTTAAGGACAGATATATTTTCTATGGAATTCAAGTATCAGAAAATTAAAAAGCTGGACATTAAAAAATGGCTGCAGGGCGGCAACTCAAAGATATATTTAATTATATTGGTTGTTTTCCTTGCAGCCGTAATTTTTGCACTAACCAGCATAAAAGAATTAAGCAAAAATTCACAATCCAACAATAATATCACACAATCTGACGAATCAGATAATAATAAAGAGACTTCGGCTTTTGTTGAAAATAATCTCGGCTATAAATTGCGTGTGAACAAATCACAGAATTTTATTACCGTATACAAAAAAGACTCATCAGGTGAGTTTAAGCCATTATCTGTTTTTGCATGTTCTGTAAATTCTAATGTCAATACAGGTGACACTGTAATTTCAAACAAACAGACATGGAGTATGCTTGCATCAAATACATATGGTCATTATACATGTATTCTTGGTAATGGTGCATATATACATTCTGTACCTTATTGGTCACAAAATGTAAAACAGCTCAATGTAGATGCCTATAACAGACTTGGAATCACAGCAAATACAGGTTCTATATATCTTCAGGCAAAAGACGCAAAATGGATATATGAAAACTGTGGTGTTAATATTCCCGTTGAAATATATGAAGACGCAAATGAAAAAGCTCTTCTTGATTATAAAATACCGGATAAACTTGCTGCCGGTGCCAATTATGATCCTTCAGACACTGAAGCATTAAATGCTAATATAAATGGCAAAATAGATTATATGTCAGGTGTGAAAAACTGCCAGATAGCACTCAACCAGCCATTTGACAAATGGGAGGGTATCTATGCGGTTGATACAAACGGCAATAATATAACTTCATCAATAACAATTTCTGGAAATGTTGACGTTACAAAACCTGGAGTTTACACTTTGATTTATTATTTATCTGATAATTTTGGAACTGACCTTGCATACTACAGATATGTGACTGTCGGTGAAGGTGAGACATCAAATGCTGCGGACAATAACAATAATAAACAGCAGACAACAGCTGCTCCTTTGCCATCCGCAGCACAGCCTCAGACCTCACAGCCGCAGACACCTGCATCACAGCAACAGTCTTCCAATCAACAGCAGTAAATTTATTAAACAAAATCTATTCCTTTTATTATAATTTTATGTTATACTTTAATAGTTAAACTAAAAACTGAGGAATGGAGAAATAATATGTCTGATATTATAATTATGGTATCAATTGTTGTATATCTATTAGTTGTTGTTGCTATCGGTATACAATATTCCAAGAAAAACAAAAGTTCAGATGACTTTTATCTTGGCGGAAGAAAGCTTGGTCCTTTCGTAACTGCTATGAGTGCCGAAGCTTCTGATATGAGCAGCTGGCTCTTAATGGGACTTCCCGGCGTTGCTTACCTTACAGGTGTAGCAGATGCAGCATGGACAGCGATAGGTCTTGCAATCGGAACTTACATAAACTGGCTTATAGTAGCAAAAAGAATACGTATGTATTCACAGGGATATGATGCATTCACAGTTCCTGATTTCTTTTCGAAAAGATTCGGTGGATGTAAAACCTTATCATGCATTGCAGCTATAATGATTGTTGTATTTTTCGTGCCTTATACAGCATCAGGTTTTGCAGCATGCGGTAAATTATTTTCAAGCCTTTTTGGTGTCAGCTATCTTTCGGCAATGGTTATAAGTGCTGCTGTAATCGTATGTTACTGTACATTAGGTGGTTTCCTTGCTGCAAGTACAACAGACCTTATTCAGAGCATTGTTATGTCTGTAGCACTTATTGTTGTTGTTGTTTTCGGTATAAATGTTGCCGGAGGATTTGATGTTGTTGTTGATAATGCAAAGCAGCTTCCGGGCTATCTTGGATTATTTAAAACATATTCAGCCGAGACAGGTACAGCATCCAATTACAGTTTCTTAAAAATATGTTCTACACTTGCATGGGGACTTGGTTATTTCGGTATGCCACATATTCTTTTAAGATTCATGGCAATAGAAGATGAGAAAAAGTTAAAATTGTCCAGACGAGTTGCTTCAATCTGGGTTGTAATTTCACTTTCAGTTGCAGTATTTATCGGTATTGTAGGTTACGGCATGTCAAAAGCAGGTGCTCTTGATATTCTTACAGGTTCAAACTCTGAGACAATTATAGTAAAAATTGCTCATCTGTTAAGCACTCATGGTGTAATCGCTGCCATAGCTGCCGGTGTTATTCTTGCCGGTATTCTTGCCGCAACAATGTCAACATCAGATTCACAGCTTCTTGCCGCAGCTTCCGGAATATCACAGAATCTTGTAAGAGAATGTATGGGTGTTAAGCTTTCAGAAAAAGCAGCTTTAATTGTTGCAAGAATTACAGTTGTTATCATCTCAATTGTAGCAGTATTTATGGCCGGCAACCCTGACAGTTCAGTATTTGAAATCGTATCATTTGCATGGGCTGGTTTTGGTGCAACATTTGGTCCTGTAGTCCTTCTTTCATTATTCTGGAGAAGAGCTAATAAATATGGTGCAATATCAGGTATGATTTCAGGCGGTATTATGATATTCCTTTGGAAATATGTAATATCAGGATTTGGCGGTGTCTTTGCAATATATGAATTATTACCGGCATTTATCGTTGCAATTATCGTAAATGTTGTTGTGAGTCTTCTCACAAAATCCCCTTCAAAAGAAGTTCTTGATAAATATGATGAAGTAAGAGCAATTGAAATTAATGCATAATATATTTTAAATACAAAAATTCCTGTCCGACTTAATAAATCAGACAGGAATTTTTATTGTTATTTATCATTAGTCATTTTAATCATCAGTCTCTGTACGCAGACGTACAATATTTCGTGCACTGCGTTTATTTTCATCGACAATCTCTGCATAATGCTTTCTTGTAGTATTGACGTCTTTATGACCAAGAACATCAGCAACAAGGTAAATATCCTTGCTTGCCTGATAAAGATTGGTACCATATGTACTTCTTAATTTATGTGGTGTTATATGCTTGACAGTTGTTACGGTAGAAGCATATTTTTTAACAAGAAGTTCAACCGAACGTACACAAAGCCTTTTATTTTTTGAAGAAATAAAAAGTGCATTTTCATGTCCTGAATCAGGATTCATCTGTTTGCGTTCTTCCATATAATCAAGCAGTGCCGCACGTACTTCATCGCCAAAGTAAACAAAGCTTTCCGAACCACCTTTTCTTACGACTTTAATTCTGTCATTATCAAAATCAACATCATTAATATCAAGTCCTACACACTCTGATACACGGATACCTGTACCAAGTAGAAGAGTAAGAAGTGCTAAATCCCTGCATTTTAATTTTTCGTGTGTCCTTAACTGTGCCGTTGTCAGCTTATTGCCATTTTCAACATTATCAAGAAGTTCAGCAACCTCATTTACATCAAGACGTGTAATTGCTTTATCGTGAATTTTAGGCATATCAACCTTCAGGGACGGATTATTTGATATCAGCTCATATCTGTAGTAGTAACCATAAAAACGTCTTAATGAGCATAATTTACGCTTTGCAGCACGTTCATCATTAGTTACAGTCGTTCCATCCTTATCATAAACCTTCATATATCTTAAATAATCAGAAATATCCTGTCCAGTGACACTTTCAATATCATGAAGAGTAAAATCACTTATCTGATAATTACTGTACTGTGGAAATTCTGCTATCAGAAACTCAAAAAATGTTTTCAGATCTCTTGCATATGCAAGACGTGTACGCGGCTGTTTTGAATACTCGAGACTGTTAAAATACTCACGACAGAATTCCGGAAATATTTTAAGCAGTTCATTTATCTTCTGGGCATATTTTATATTCTGTTGTTCAGCATAAGTCTTACTTGCTGCCATAATAGCCTCCTTAATCACACATGTATCACTTCGCCAAACTCCAGTTTAACGAAGTTAGAATAATGAATTAATATATACCCGTGCATGTTCTGCATGGGTATATATATTTTTATAACATTACATTATTTTGAAACAATTTTTCCATTGTACAAACGTTTCTGGACAATGTTTATATTGAATGCTTTCTGATATTTTTTAATCTTATTTAATTCATTCTCTGTTATGATTGATATACACAATCCCTGTTCGTTGTTACGTCCGCATCTGCCGGCACGGTGAAGATATTCTGTTGGTTCTTCCGGAAGATTCACATTAATAACTGTTGATACATGATCAATCTGTAATCCTCTTGCAGCAACATCCGTTGCCAATAGATATTGAAGTCTGCCATTTTGAAAATCTTCAACAGCTTTTTTCTTAGACTGTTTATCTATATTACCTGCTAATGCCGCAACATTGTAATTATGATATTGTAATTTCTGTAATGATTCTTCAAGGTCGTACTTTGTATTAATAAATATCATTGTTTTATCTGAATTAACAGCTTTCGCAATCTTACGAAGTGTCTCAATTCGTTCACGACGGTCTGATATTATAAATATATGTTTTATTGTTTTAGGTATAAGTTCTTTATTTTCCTTTGACAATTCATATATAACAGGATTATAAGTTATTGTATTAGCCTGCTTTATTGTCTTGTTACTTATACTTGCTGAAAATAAGAGAACCTGTGTCCTTTTCATAAGAGACTTTCTTATGAAAATAATGCTCTCAAGATATGTTTTATCCATAAGCTTATCGGCTTCATCAAGTATAAGTGTCTTTACATTATGAACTTTTAACTTCTTCATTCTTATAAGCTGAGCAGCTCTAGATGGTGTTGCAACAGCAATTACAGGCTTAATCTTCAGACTTTCAATCTGACGTGTAATATTTCCGTCACCAATCAACATAAGTGTATGTGCATCTGAATGCATATTATCAAACAAGAGCTGAATCTGCTTATTAACCTGTGATGCCAGTTCCTGCGTTGGTACTAAAACAAGTGCCTGAAGTGTGTTCTCAGCGAAATCAACTGACGATAAAACCGGAAGCAGATATGCAAGTGTCTTGCCGCTTCCGGTGCTCGAACATGCTATCATATCTCTTCCATCAAAAACCGGCTTTGCCGCTTTACACTGTATCTGTGTAGGCTGTGTTATATTTTGAACCTGTAATGCGTCAATTAATTCAGGTTTTATTAATAAATCTTTAAATGTCATATTAAACTCCGATTATTATATAATATATTACTGTATAAATTATATCAGATAAAATATCCAAAGTCCATACAATCATAGCCTTTCATTCGTGTCCATACTATTCATACACTACATGCCAGGGTATCATTTTGTATAATATATAACTATATTCTGTCCCGAATAAATAGTATCATCTGTCATATTATTAAGTGACTTTACTGCATTGATATACTGCTGATGGCTCTCACCATCTGAAGCATAAGAATCTGCGATATTCCAAAGTGTATCATCAGGCTGCACTGTAATACTCGTATAGAAACGCTGTGTCTGTGATCTCTCCGGATTAGAATTAGATGCATTCACAATTATTATTCCATAAATACTTATAGCAGCCACCATAATAACAGCAAGCACAATAGTTATTAAAGTCTTCTTTGCTGATAAATGTAACCATCTCCTGCGTGAATGTCTTCTCTTATTGTTCATCATAATAAAAACCTCCTCAAAAAATAAAAATGTAAAAACCATAAATATAACTATATAAATAAGCATCTATGAACAGTTGTTCCGAATAAACGTTCTGTTTATGCTTGGATTATAGAATAAGAACATTTGTTTGTCAATATAATTCAAGTAAAAAATCGAACATTTTTTCGGAAAATTTGTTTGATTTTTTACATTTTAAATGTTATAATAAACAAAAATATTATATTTTATGGATAAACGAATTAACTGGGAGGTATGTTTAATGGCATATGGAAGAATAACAAAAAAGCAGACTGAGATTCTTGAATATATCAAGTCTCAGATTTTAAATAAAGGTTATCCGCCATCAGTACGTGACATATGTGAAGCTGTCAATCTGAAGTCAACTTCATCTGTTCACGCACATCTTGAAACACTTGAAAAAAATGGATATATAAGAAGAGACCCTACTAAGCCAAGAGCTATAGAGATTATTGATGATAACTTTAATCTTACAAGACGTGAAGTTATTAATGTTCCGCTTGTAGGACGTGTAGCTGCCGGTGAGCCGATTCTTGCCGTGGAGAATATACTAAGCTACTTTCCTATTCCTGCGGAATTTATGCCGAATACAGAACTTTTTATGCTTACTGTAAAAGGCGAAAGTATGATTAACGCCGGAATTTATGATGGAGATAATATTATTGTAAGCAGACAGAACACTGCACATAACGGAGAAATGGTTGTAGCACTTGTCGATGATTCTGCCACAGTTAAGCGTTTTTACAAAGAAGAAGGACACATACGTCTTCAGCCTGAAAATGATTACATGGATCCTATTATTGTAGACAACTGTGAGATTATCGGAAAAGTAATTGGCATAATAAGAATCGACAATTCAGGATTATAAATACAGGCACAGACATTTTTATATCCACCATAATAAAACACAAATCAGCCACCTGCAGCATTATAATTGCAGGGGGCTGATTTTTATCTATATTATATTTTTGTTTATATTAGTTTTTCTAGATTTCTTCAGGATTGACTTCAATTCCGTCACGCCATATTCTTTCAAGATTATAGAAAAGTCTGTCTTCCTTTGAAAATACATGTATAATTACATCTTCATAATCAAGAAGAATCCAGCTTGCACTGTTATATCCCTCAACTTTAGGATCTGCAAATCCTGCTTTATATAACTGTTCTTCAACATTATCTACAATAGCCTGAACCTGATTAGGGTTATTTCCATTTGCTATTATAAAATAATCCGCAATAACTGATACATTACTGATATCTATAACTCTGATGTCCTCTGCTTTTTTGTCTTTCATTGCCTCGATGGCTGCCTTTACCATCTCTTTTGATTTTGAATCGGCCATTTAAAAACCTCCTGTACTTTTATAATAGTCACACGTTTCCTGTGTGAGTGGATCTATTGGTTTATTCCGTTTTTTTAAATACTCAATTGTGCTTAATGTTACACGGTATATTGCCTCTTTTATATCTTTAAAAACAAGAGCCCGTATTTCATCAAGATTGTCTGCCTTATTTCGCAAAGGTTCCATATAATCTGCAATAAACACAATCTCCTCAAGTGGTGTCATGCCGGGATGACCTGTGCTGTGATATCTGATTGCATTGCATATATCTTCATCATCGATGCCATATTTTGTACCGGCAAAAAAAGCCCCGGCTTTTGCATGTAAAAGATATGGACTCAGACGTTCTGCCTGCGTGATTTCAATATTGTTGCTCTCACATATCTCAATCAGCTGTTCATCCGAATAACATTTGGCACAATCATGAAGAAGTCCTGCCGTAAATGCTTTCTGCATATCGACACCATAACGCATTGCAAGACATGCACTTGTCTCTGCAACACCTATTGTATGCCAGTAACGTGCTTTATCCGCTGTAAATTCCTTTTTTACCTCTTTTCGGAGTGCTTGTATATATTCGTTATCCATTACAGTTATTCCTCCAATTTGGAACTTTTAACACCATACAGACCATGCTTCATTATATAATCATAAACGGCTGGATTTATCATTTTCTCAACAGACACGCCATTTTTTAAATTTTCACGTATAACAGTGGAACTATATGGCAGGGCCGGTGTGTCAATAGTATCTATTAAAGCTCCATACGTATTTTTAAGAAATTCTATACGCTGTTTAATCATTTCATCATCCAGATTGTCCCTGTTTGCGGCAAGAAGATGACAGTTTTTCATTACATAATCAGCGTGATACCATTTATCTATAGAAAACAGTGAATCCGCACCTATAATAAAATAAATCAGATTATATTTCTCTTTCAGTATTTTTAATGTATCACACGTATATGTTCTTCCGGGACGTTTTACTTCAAGCTCGGAAAGTTCCATATAAGGATAATCTTTTATTGAAAGTGAAATCATATTGCATCTGTCTTTGGCATCCGCAATAAGACTTGTGTCTTTATATGATGACGGATTGCCACTTGGCATTATAAGAATTTTGTCAAGATTAAACTGGCTGTGGACATGACGGGCAATCGCGATATGTCCTGTATGGACAGGGTTAAATGTCCCACCAAATACACATATAATATCAGAATTCATATTCAATTCCTTTATTAAATCTATTATTAGTTCTTTTTATTTGCAGGTGGAAGTTCGATTTTTTTCTTGTTTTTTGATTCTTTATATAAAACAATCTTTTTGCCAATCACCTGAACAACCTGTGAATGTGTACGCTCTGCAACAATCTGTGCAAGTTCGTTCGGATCATCTGCACAATTTTGCAATACATTTATTTTTATAAGTTCCCTTGCTTCAAGAGC
>OGMB01000898.1_pt1 | contig 14481 bp, 18 predicted proteins | sample 1573001 | NCBI WGS metagenome assembly OGMB01 (sample SAMEA2581921, study PRJEB24529) | metagenome | biome: Human gut stool | place: China | collected 2011
TGACGAGCTTCCGATCATTTGTCTGGAGCATGACACAAGCACACGCGCATATGTCGACACATTTCTGAGCCATGAGGGCGTGACTCTACAGCCCGAATTCGAGCTTTCTACCAGCGATATGATTGCCCAGTTCGTCATGAGAAATCTCGGCATCGGCTCCATCATGGCAGACTTCGCCCAGAGCTATATAGACCGCGGCGACCTGTTCCGCCTGCAATTTAAAAAGCCCATACCAAAGCGTCACATGTGTATCATCAGTGACAGGCGCCGTGGTATGAGCGTTGCTGCAAATAAACTTATGGAGTTGTTGTAAGAATCATCCCCACACCCATATACCATAGTAAAATAGAGCATGTTCGTCCATTTGAACACGCCCTATTCTTATCACATATTTCTATAATCTGGAATCAGTTCATCGCACAGCCCTGTCTCTTCAAGCAGTTCTCTCGATGAGTCGCCGTAAATTCCAACTATATATCCGGCTCCGGCTGCCGCCGCTGCCCGGATTCCCGACGGTCCATCTTCTATGACCATGGTTTCTTCCGGCACTGCTCCGATGCGCTCCATGGCCCGGATGTACATATCAGGAGCCGGCTTAGCATTCATGGTTCCATCGTCGTATGCGCACAGCGTTATGTCAAACCATCTTCCGAGATCAAACTCTTTAAAATAGAATGCGAGATTTGTCATATTTGACCCTGTGGCTATGTTCATATTTATCCCCTGTTCCTTAAGTTTATCAAGGTATGCCACCAGGCCGTCCACCAGCTTGAAGTTTGCAGTATCTTCCATGTACATCTCTCTGTACATAGCCTCTTTCTCCTCGGTAAGTTCAAGTATCCTCTCCTCGGTGAGCGTACCCTTTCCCATGAGGTATTCCAGAATATCCTTGTTCGTGTGCCCCAGCACATGATGCTGAAACTCCTCCGTGCTCATCTGTCTGCCAGCAAGCTTCTCCGCATAATCCTTCCAGGCTATCTCATGATACTTTCCGTCAAATATCATTGTGCCGTTCATGTCAAATATAATGTTCTTTATCTTACTGTTCAATCTATTCATACTTGTCTCCTATATCTACCGAACGCAAAACATCACTTATCCTCACTAAGCAAATGCTTGTACGTTCCGTCTATTCCTATCGCTCCAAGTGGCGCAGTCACCACGATCGCCAGCACGGCAACCGACAATACTATATTACCACATGCCAGCCCTGCCGCAAGCGGAACTGATCCGATGGCTGCCTGAACTGTAGCCTTCGGAAGATACGCGATGACACAGAACAGCCTTTCCTTCCATGTGAGTGATGTATGTGCCACGCAGATCAGAACACCAACCGTTCTAAATGCCAGTGCGACAAATATCATAAGTAGTGCCGGAAGTCCTGCTGTAAGGGTGTATCTGATATCCACAGCCGCACCCACAAGCACGAACAATATGACCTCCGCCGCAAGCCACAGCTTTCCAAATTTCTGTGAGAGTCTTCCCGACACCGACTCTGGACATTTGAGTTTCAGGACACATGCCATAGCCACCACCGCAAGGAGTCCCGACACCGACACCTTTCCCTCAAGCCATCCCTCTATCGCTATAAGCAGGAACGAAAATCCCAGCACAATGATGACCTTCATGCTGTTTCTCACGCAGTGTTTCCTTGCATAGGAAGTCTCAAAGAACAGATAAAGTCCATATCCAACGTCCACGCCAAGCAGTACTCCAAGCACGATGGATATTGGGATATTCACGAAATCCATGACATGAGCACTTCCGCCCTGCGCCATGCTGAGAAATGTGGTAAAAAGCACTATGACAAATATATCGTCGCAGGACGCCCCCGCAAGTATCATCTGCGGAATCGCCTTGTCAGTTCCGTACTTTTTCTCTATGAGATTCACCATTCTCGGAACAACGACCGCCGGTGATACCGCGCCTAGCACCGCGCCCATGACAGCTGCCTCTGTGCGGTTTATTCCAAGTATAACAGGTGCGCACAGTATGTATCCGATGATCTCGAATGACGCCGGGACAAATGAGAGCAGCACCGCCGAGCGTCCCGACTTCTTCAGATCCTTAAGGTCAAGGGACAGTCCTGCCTTGATAAGTATGATGATAAGCGCTATCTTTCTGAGATCCGCAGATATGGACAATATGGACGGATCAAGTAAATCCAGCACATACGGGCCAAGAACGATTCCCGTCGCCAGCATTCCTATGATGCGCGGCAGCTTAAGCCTCTGACAGATGGCGCCCATCGCCAGTCCGACTATGAAAATGAGTGCAAGTGATGTCAACATGATAGACAATACCTCCTTAATTTAGCAGATGTATAAATGCATTTTCTTCTTATGGAAACAAAAAAGCTGACACTTCTGCGACAAAAATAATCGTAGAAGTCATCAGCTATATTAGCAGTTTAGGTTGCCCATTCAGGTTTTCCAGGGGAGAACCTCATTCCCTTTTATAATAATTCTACATCTTTATCCAGCCAAGTGCATTTGCAACAGAGCTGAGCAGGATAATGATGGCAAATACAGGGCAGAGATATTTGATCATGACTACAAATACCTTCTTTCTCCTGAAGGCACTCTCGCCGTGAATTATCTCCGCCTCTATCTTATCTATTCCAACTACCCTTGACACAAACAGGCTTGTGAGGAGTGCCGCTATAGGCATCATCACCGAATTGGTGAGGAAGTCGAACAGGTCAAGGAACTGCATACCTATGATCTTGATTCCTGCCAGCGGGCCATATCCCAGGGATGACAGACTTCCAAGCGCAAGCATGATAACTCCCACAAGCACCGTTGCCTTCTTTCTTCCCCATCCAAGCTCATCCTCAAATGTTGACACTGCACTCTCAGTAAGTGCTATGGAGCTTGTGACAGCAGCAAATAGTACGAGCAGGAAGAACACAATTCCTATGACAGTTCCAAATCCCATGTTCTGGAATACTTTTGGAATAGTAATAAACATCAGTGATGGTCCGGCCTGAAGGGTATCCGGATCTCCCCCAGAGAATGCAAATACCGCCGGGATTATCATAAGTCCCGCCATGATCGCTATACCAGTGTCGAATATCTCTACATTTCTGGTCGAATCCTCTATCGCAGTATCTTTCTTCATGTAAGAGCCAAATGTTATGAGTATTCCCATGGCAATGGAAAGCGAGTAGAACATCTGCCCCATGGCAGAAACCACTGTCATCCACGAGAAGTTCTTCACATTTGGCACAAGGAAGTATTTTACTCCCGCAAGTGCGCCTGGTCTTGTCACGGAATATACCGCAATTATGACAGACAAAACGATCAGTATAGGCATCATGATCTTGGATACCCTCTCTATTCCATTCTGCACACCGGCAAATATAATGATAAGTGTAAATGCGCAGAACGCCACGAAACACAGCTCCGTTGACACACCATTCGATATGAAATCGGTGAAATATCCATCCTCAGCCAGCAGCTTTGCATTTCCTCTGAAATACTCCACCAGATATTTGATGACCCAGCCGCCGATAACCGAATAGTACGGCACTATAAGCACAGGTATAACGGCATTTATCCAGCCGCCAAACGACAGCCATTTCTTCTTTCCAAATGATTTGAATGCTCCAACCGGACTCTTTCTCGTCATTCGTCCGATCGCCGTCTCCGCAACTATCATAGTATAGCCAAATGTAAGTGCAAGCACGATGTATATTATGAGGAAAATTCCCCCTCCGTACTTTGCCGCAAGATAAGGGAATCTCCATATATTTCCAAGCCCCACCGATGCACCTGCCGCCGCCAGCACGTACCCCAGCTTGCCCGAAAATGAACTTCGCTTACCATTCTTCATATCTTCCATATACCTTCACCATATTTTACCTGGAACTAATCCCCGTAATCCTTCCTTCCACATTTATTTGCATATACATGTGATTCTAACATGACCAGAGAGGAAAAGCCACTATATATTTGAACATCATCCAGACTGCTGGCATCTCGCCCTCAACACTCCATTTGTTATAATGTCCAACACGTAATATCTTTTATTCCCTACCCTCTATAATTTCTTCTATTTTAAGATAGAAATTCTCAAGGAACTCTCTTTGTTTGGTTGACAAACCATTTATTTTTGCCGCATCGCGATAAAATACTTCCTTTGAGACCGCCTTGGGGTTATCTCCAAAGACCCTTATCCCCTGTACTACTCCATCAAGATATAAACCATCTTCCTGAAAAATATGTGTCATAGGGAGATCCCCCAGCATATCCATCAGCACAGCTACTTCTGATTCAGCAACCTTCTTTACCCCGATCATAAATTGTCCTTGTTTTCCGGGATGCTTTTCTGCTTTTTTTGCACAGAGCAAACGGATACATTTTTATTGGATTTTTCTTTATCCACGCTATTCTCAGTCTCCATTCTACAAATACCCTTTTATCAAACGTGCATACTTATTCTCCGAATCCTCCACAACCTTTATCTTGCCCTGCCTGATGAAATGTTCTATCCTCGCCGCATACCACCAGTCGCCGATTCCAATCGGAACCTGTCCTAGAATATCTCCGATCAGCCGGCACTCCTTAACCGGCTTGTCCGTCAGCTTGTTCCAAATGATAAAATCATAGAAATCATCTGACACACTGAGCACTGTTCCATTTACCACAGCCCTGAGCGGTGCATTTTCAAGGACAAGCTCACCCCACATCTCCGCATACATTCTTATCTCATCTGATGTGAGTTTCCTCTCATTTCCGAGGAACCCAGCAAATTCCTCCGCCGCCACCTCGCTCCAGCTATGATACGACACTATTACGTTTTTCTTTACAACATGTTCTGGCTGCGTGACAACTGACACTTCATTTGGATAGTTCTTCAGGATGCTGCATACATGATAAAATCCACACCTTGAATATGGAGCGTCACTGTACCATATTCTTACCGGCTCACCACCCTCAAGAAATCTTATAAGCCTTGCAAGTTCACCGGCGTACACATTGCCAAGTTTCTTAAGTTCATTTTCATATTCCTCGTCCTGCTCCCACTGGTTCTGAGCATACATTGAGTAGATAAAATCCTTGCGGTACTGACTGTCAACTACCTCGCCGATGTAGCCCATGTCCAGCATGAAACCAAGGCAGATCACCTCGTCAGAAGAACCCTGTATCCACAGTGGCTGACTATTCTTATATTTCACATTCTCGCATTTTGCCGCTTTCATGGAACCTGCCGAACTTTCTCCAAATAGTATCTCTACCATAATCTGCTCCTTATCTTTCCCCAATACCACCTATCAGCCTGTCAATCTCCTGATATGCCGTTTCTGTCCGTGCTGAATATGTGCCATTCGGAGAATCTCCCTGCATAACAAACAAGATTTCTTCATCAGTTTTCGTGTATAAATCGATTCTGTCAGAATACCAGTTATAAACATGATACGGATATTTATTTAATATCCCATCTATCTTTTCAACATCACCATCATCATACCAGATAATATCCTCTGCGCAAAACTCAAAACAGGATATTGCCGCCTCATATATCAACATTCCCATCATAAATGCAGACAAACTATTTTCAGCCTGGCCGATCTCGTTGACCGTGCCATCGTCATCCGTTTCCACGACATACACAGGTGGATCATCCTCAGCCATATCAGCCCTTCTGATCGCGACCTGATATACACCTTGATTCTCATTCAATATATAAAAATATCCTTTTGTCTTCCTTGTCCATTTATACCTGCGCTGAAAATCAAGAGTAACCCAGGGATCATTGCTATGATTGAACAACTCGCTTGTTTTACCACATTTCTTCCATATCTCATATAGCGTATGTGGGATGCTCTCAAATCCCGCTCTCAGCTCTTTTATCTCCTCATCTGTATATCCTACAAATGACTTGATATTGTATATTTTTTGTAATAAGGCATAGTCCATTTGTTATTCCTCCAACTATAAGTCAAACTTTACAACTCTAACACTATCTGAATATGTGATATATCATCTTCCAGAAATTCTTCCGACGATTGTCTGAAACCATTCTTCTCATATAAAGACCGGGCAGATACCTATGCTTCAATAGTAAGCTTATCTGCATGAAATTCTATTTTAGCTACATTGATAACCTCTTCATCGATTCTGCTACCCAGCTCTCATCCGCATCTGCCCTAAGTTCTATGCTAACCGATAGCGAATTCTTGAATTTGCTAAACACTGTTTCGCCAATTTGGACTAAAAAATAAACCTTATAAGATTGTCGAGTTTTTTAGATTTCCAACAGAAAATCCTTTCCTAAAATTCTGCATAAAATAATCAGATACCTCTTCAATAGTTATCCATTATTTTTTCTTTCTAAAAATTTTTGAACGTGGCTCATATCTATCGAACATACAGGGCGTTTTTTCTCATTATCATATTCAATACTTATTTCAAAATATTGTTCATAACTATTTGAATAAATATCATCATAATAAAATGAGAGTACATACCTCCCCAAGTTTTCACTATTTTCTGAACAATTCTCTGAAAACAAATGAAACATCATCGGCGTATTAGGTTTTAATGATAAAACTGGTAAATATTTTCTATCATGTTCAATAGTCTCTTTACGATTTAAGCCATATCGCATCCGTATTGCAGCACCATTTCCAACATTTTCAAATTCAAACGGCACACAAATGTCGTCCACTACTTGCAATCTCCCGCCATTTTCAGAATAAACCCATCTCGTTCCCCCGTTATCCAGCAACTCCTGCTGAGTTTTTGTCAGTCCAGTGCTGTATCTAATTACACCATTTTCTAGGATACAGTAATAATCTGTAAGCTTATATTCATAATATCCTTCTACTTGCTTTGCACAAATTTTTGTATCTTTTGATTTAAACAGATTAGTTCTCGATCTTGTTTTCAACATATCTATAACAATAAATGGCATTGTCCTGTCTCGAACATCATCCTTGTAGCTCTTTTGACTATACCGTATTGTGATAAAAATACCATAAATAGCAATTACAGCTGCAATTATTGTTCCATAATAAGAAAGCATTGCTGAAGCGTCCCATTCTGCCACAAAAAATTCTCTTGATGGATGCAATTTAAAAAGGCAATTTATAATTATTGGTCCTATAATAACAAATGCCAATACTACTAAGATCATTTTATAATTATTTTTTATCCAGCCCCTCAAATATAATCTAGCTCCTTCCTAAATTTATTTAATTCAATCTTCATTTTCACTGAAATTATCTATCAACTCTCAATCCACGATGTCATACCCTGCTGCCGCCAGAACTTCAAGTGCATCTTGAAAATTCTCCTTCTTCACCATAACATAATCCGTATTGTATGTGGATACTGCAAATATCGAAATTCCGTTATCCGCCAGAACAGATGCGATTTTTGCCAGAATCCCGATCAAAGAAAAGTCCAATACGCCCTGAATGCGGAAGGCCATCCAGCCGTCATCACGCTTTATAACATTTGCCGGCACTTCACTCACCGGGCATACCAGAGACTTTTCCTCATCAGTTTTTCCTAGAAAACAATAATCAGAATCGAGATTCGCATATGTATAAGCTTCCACCTGACACACTGAAAATTCTTCATCAATCTTTTTTATCTCCATGACCTCTCCTTAAATCTATTTTGTAAGCACCTTTTTGCAATATCTATGTGCACCACAATGAGGACAAACTAATTTACGCTTTGTTAATGTATGTGCTCCCATTACATATGACTTCATATCCGGAACAAACCTTGTGTTGCAATCAGGGCATTCAAATGCTCCTGCCTCTCTATCAAGAATACACGCAATCACTATTCCGCCACATACCACTACTAACCCTATTGCGATAAGCAGAACCCTCAGCCAATTCTCCATCTCCAGAATTCCTGACAATAAAAACAATGGAAATGCCGCAACTATCGTAAGTGTCGCGACCATTGCAGACAAAATAATTTTCTTTTTGCTTTCCTGTGCCTCTCTAACTAAATTCACCATATTAACCTCCGCTTTCTTTCGATAATCCTCTTCAGATACTCTTTCGCCAGATAGTAATTCATTCACTGTTATCTCTAATTCATAACATAACGGCAACAGTAATGAAACTTCCGGAAAACCATTTCCTCGTTCCCATTTTGAAATTGTTTTATCGCTGATTCCAAGTTTTTCAGAAAGCTGTTTTTGAGTATATCCCTTTCTCTTTCTCTCATCAGCGATGAATCGTCCAATTTTAATCTGGTCCATATGTTTTCCTCCTTTCTGGCTCAACTATCTCCCCTTTTTATTGCAAATCACACCCACGAGGCGTAGAATATGGTGAATCTATGCGGGTTCTACGCTTCGTAGACTAATCTATTTATCTGTTATCACCTATTTCTTACCAAAGCTACTTATATCTTCTAAATCACTTACCATCTACGACAGCCTGCAAACCATTATATATTCCTCATTATTCTCATCCACGATCTGGAATCCAACGCTCCACTATCTCCAGCTCATCCCGTGTAACCCGGCACGTGAGATTTAACACCTCCACGCCGGCAGCCTTCGCCCCATAGAAAGTCTCCGCGAACTCCCTGTGTATTTCCGCATTTGGCCTGACCTCAGTTATCCCTGTCATCGGAATGACAAATGCCACATAGCATTTATATCCCTCGGAGACCGCCTTCATCAGCTCCCGCAAATGCCTGACTCCCCTGTCGGTGGGTGCATCCGGGAAATAGCCGATACCGTCCACTTCCAGTGTGCAGCCCTTGACTTCCATCAGATACTTTTGCTCGCCCTTTTCCATATAAAAGTCGATGCGGGACTTCCCATAGGTGAATTCCGGCTTGATATAGTCGTAGCCCTGTTTTGCAAGCCACTCCCCTACCACCTTATTGGGTGCCTGACTGTCCATATTGACCCAGCCGAGGCCCTGCTTGTGTACCGCCACAAGGTCGTATTTTGTTTTGCGTTTCGGGTTATCCGACACTTCCAGCCGAACCGCCGTGCCGGGCAGCAATAGCTCTTTGCACCGCCCGGTGTTCTTGACATGGACGGTTTCCACTGCTCCATTCACTTCCACATGGGCAATAAAGCGGTTGGGACGGTCAACAAAAATGCCGTCTGCGATTTCTCTGTATTTCAATCTTTACTCCATTTTCAGTACAGGATTCGGGAGCCATGCCCATCCTGTTTACTAAGATACAGTTCCACGACCATCCTGCCGCTTTCACTGTTGCAGAGTTCTTGCCTGATACACCCGCTCCGTCCGGGCATCGAAGCAGCAGAAAATCACCTGCATGGCGTAATCCGCGTGATCTTCCAGCCACTGTGCCACTGTTTTGACTGCAATCTCCGTGGCATCTTCCAGCGGGTAGCCATACACGCCGGTCGAAATTGCCGGGAACGCAATGCTATGGACATCATGCTCTTTGGCAAGGTTCAGCGAATTGCGGTAGCAGTCCGCCAGCTGCGCGGCATCCTCTGCTGTGCCGGAATAAATCGGCCCTACTGTATGAATGATATACTTTGCTTTCAACCGGTAGCCCTTAGTGATTTTTGCTTCTCCGGTGCGGCAGCCGTGCAGCGTGCGGCACTCCGCCAACAGTTCCGGCCCTGCTGCCCGGTGGATGGCACCATCCACACCGCCGCCACCCAGCAGACTGCGATTGGCCGCATTCACGATGCCGTCACAGTCCAGTTTGGTAATATCACCCTGCACCACTTGAATCTGATTTTTTACTTTTTCAGAAATCATTGTAAACACCTCACTTTTTGAGCAGCTCCAGCGCCTTGTCCATGGGCACACAATCGGCATAGCGATCCGGCCAGAGGAACTCATTATAATAGCGGTAGCTCTGCTCCCCTGTCATGTACTCGTTGTCCTGCGTGGAATTTGCATAGGCAGGAACGATCATGTGCAGGCCATGCTCAAAGCCCGCCTCCACCGTTGCATTGATGCAGAAGTCGGTCATGATGCCGCAGACCATCACATCTTTTTCGCCCTTTTCCGTCAGATATTCCAGCAGACCGCTTTCTTTTTTGAACGCACTGCATACGGTTTTGACGAACCGTTTTTCAGTCAGCAGCGGCGCAAACCCGGAATAGACCTCAAATTCATCGTCTCCGATGGAAAAGCCTGTACTGGGCCCATCGTCATGCTGGACATAGACGACCTCGATTCCCTGTTCGCGGGCAGTCCGGATTAGTTTCCTGATGTTGCTGACAAACTTTTCAAACGCATACAGGCGTTCATCCACGATACCTTTCTGTGTATCCACAACCAGTAAAACCATGTGTAAGCCCTCCTGTTTTTCTTTGATTTCATGCTACCATAGACCGCCGTTTTCTACAAGCAGATTCGAAAAATTTACTTCTTCCAAAGCCTGTCTGATGGGTTTGTTATGGCTCCCCATCGCCGCAGCAGTCCACAGGCGGTTTTGAAAGATAAATCTCCTTCATTTTCTGCTTAACGGCAGCAATAAAAAAGACCCCCGCAGCGTATGATTTGACGCCGCGGGGTTTCTCAATTGTTCGGTTTGTATTGCAGCACCTTCTGGGAGAACGTCCGATCGAAGAACTGGATGAAGGGCCCAAGGCAGAACGCACAGATCAAGGTGCCAAGGCCCACAAGGCCACCCAGCAGCCAGCACAGCAGGGCGCTGAGCGCATCGGTGAAGATGCGGCACCCGAAGTACGGGCAGGGTGTGTAGTCCCGCAGACCGAGGGAAAGGTAATCGTAGGGCGCGATGCCGAGGTCGGCGGTCTGGTAGAGCGAAGCGCCCAGCGCCGTGACCAGCACCGCCGCGATGACCCACGCCAACTGCACCGCCAGCGACGGCGCGTCGCCGAAGTGGGCGTGAATGGGGTCATAGAACGCCGTGACGATGTACCCGATGCAGATGCCGTTGACGAAGGTGCCAAGGCCGATGTACTTGCGCCCGAACCAGAATTCCAGCAGGAAAAACAGGATGTTCGTGCACAGGTTCTGGGTGCCCAGCGAGATGCCGAGCAGCTCCGCCAGCCGCATGTTCAGGGCGCTGATGGAGTCGTTGCCGAGGTGGGACTGCTTGAAAAGCGCAATGCCAAGGGCGATGATGACGATGCCCGCCACCATGCCCACCACCCGCCGGGCAGTCGGTTTGCGCAATGCGGTGCCGTTCATAGGGGATTCTCCTTTAGCGTTTCTTTTCCCCTATTATACGCCTACTTTGGGCGGGAGACAAACTATTTATGGAAAGATACAACGATATACGGGGGATCCGCCTTACCCCTTTAATCTCACCTCAATCCGTTCTTTCTCCAGCCCCTCCCCGATCACGATGAGCACTTCCTGCCCCTTGGGGATAGCGTTTGCCGTCAGGCCGTCGGCGGTGGCGTTCAGCTCCACCCAGCCGTTCTCGTCCTGTACGAAGCCTTTCGCCCGCAGCACATGGCCGCACGCGGGGTCGGTGAAGAGGGCCGGGATATTCTGTTCGAGCTGCCGGCACGAGAGGCCCAGCTCCAAATAGTAGGCCGAACCAAAGGCCCTATGCGGTTGGCGTTACCCGCTTTACTGAGTTCTTCAAACAGCAAATCCACGGGATTCTGATACTCTTCATCGTCCTCTCGGACTTCCATGGCATTGAGCAGCTGCAGCAACGTTGCAAAGTTTTGTTCTTCCGCCGGTGCCTCGTAATGCAGATACGCAATCAACGCAGTATAGAGCAATTTTTCGCTTTTTTCCCAGAACGGGTCGCCTCCGGTCCCCTCCCCTTTTGTATTGGCCATCAGGGTTGTAACCAGTTTCAAAATATCCTTTTCGCTGTGGATATAGGCCATCGGATTGTATTTCATACTCTTGGAAAAGTTGATGGTGTTGAAAATCTTTAGCTTATAGCTCTTTTGTAACAGGGCATTGCCGCACTCGATCACGATACTACCTTTCGGATCGGTGACCACATAGGAACTGTGACATTGTAAAAGGTTGGGCTTGAGCCAAAACCGGGTCTTACCGCTGCCGGAGCCGCCGACCACCAGCACGTTTTTGTTCCGAGCATTCTTGGGGTCCGGTGGGCGGTTGCTCATCATCAGCCGTTCCGTTTTGGTTAGGATGATATTGTCCTCAAATTTCGGAGCCATAAACGGCTCAATGTCCTTCGGAGTTCCCCACCGGGCAGAGCCGTACTCCATGCCATGCCGGTACTTTTTGGCGTTTTTGCCTTTCAGGTACACCGCCAGCCGCATTCCAGCACCGCAGCACAGACCAATGAACAAGTCAAATGGGCGCAGGCTGGGCAGCGGATTGGAAAATGCAGCCGGGAGAGTATCCATCAGCGATACGATTTTATCGCCCAGTTCCTTACCCGCAGCCAGCCGCCACGCCTCGCCCAGATTGGTTGCCAGCAAGCCAATTACCACATAGGGCAGATAGAGCGCCAGCAGCTTGGAAAGCTTCTTTTTGCTCATAGGCCGCGCTCCTCCTGCTTGTGCCGCACTTTGTCCGGCAGATTTGCAACGGACTGCGCCAGATCATGCAGCTTTGCCAGCACGGAAGGACGCTTGGTTTTATCCAGCACCGATGCCGAATATTCCTTGAAAGCTGCATTCAAGGCATCCGTGTCCTGTGCCTTGAAGTAGATTAGATACCGGGGCGGCTTGCAGGACAGGTCTTTCTGGATGGAGTAGTCGATGTGATACCGCTTGGCATAGCGGTCAAAATCCTTGATACCGGTTTTCTGAATCTCCACATTGGTCACGCCACGGTTCTGCCGTACCAACCGCTTCATGGACTGCTTGCCCTGCGAAGCGTGCTTGTCGTACTGCCGCAACAGAAACTGCATCCCGCGCAGCAGGGTGCGGGCGGACAGTTTTGTGGTCGAGATGGCAAGGTTGACCGTCTTATGCTCGATTTCTTCCTGCATCGTTACCACCTCCTGTGAAGAAAATCGTCTTAGCGGTCATGTTCCACCGGGGGCTTGTTTACGGCCTTCTCTGTGTCATTCTGAACCGATTCATCCGGAACCGGAATGACCATCAGGCGACGCCCCAGAGGGAGAAAGGCTTCGGGTTGATGGAATTCTTCTTCATACTTCTGCGCCAGCTCCGGGGAGAGCGATACAAAATCTTCCTCGCCCAGACCTACCACCAGAAAGGTTCCGGCAATGACATCGTACATCAGCCCGTCCTCGTCCCACAGGGCACGGTTCAGCGGCAGACCCATGAGCTTGCCGTCATCGTTGTAGACGATGGCAACCGGATCTTCAAAAGGGTAGCTTGCGCCGATGGAGCCGCCCACCGCCTGCTGCAAGGCTTTCAGGTCGTTATCGATCTCGACCTGCTGCGGATACTGTCCCGGTGCAATTTTCAGCACCGACAAGGTGTTCTCGGTCTGTTCCATTATCTTCCTCCTCGAATTTGATAGTGATTTCCTGCCCAGCACGGGCGGCGTTCAACAGAGCTGCCACAAAGAAGCCGAAAAAGGCACCAGCTTCAAAAATGATAAACGAATAAATATAATTCATAGCGAACCTCCTGCATTGACTGAACTGTGAGAAGAATCCTCTCAGGGAGGACGGGGAGCGCAAGACGCGGTGACGGTATGCTTAGTGGAAACATTGGCATGAGTATGCGGTGCGGCATCGGTAGAAAAATAGTCGTACAGAGCATCCCGCAGAGAATGGAAGCAACGAGCATGGTAGTCGTGCAGACGGAGAACCAGAATCTTCAAAACATCAACGGCGGAACAGTAAAAGTCCTCCGTGACTTCTGCGAAACTCTCATAGCAGGTCATTTCGGTGTCCATGCTGCACCTCTCAGTCAATGCAGATGCAGACCATCTTCTCGCGTCCAGCCATCAGAGGAACACAGTTCTCGGCCAGATAGCACTGGATCAGATACAGATCACTGGTGGTAAGGGCAACAAAGCTGCCATTGGTGTCGTAGCGGACAAAGACAACGGCACCGGACAGATACCGCTTGCCAGCCAGTGTGATGACCTGACGAGGGTCGTAACAGAGAGCCAGCGGCACATCGTCGCTGATGCTGTAGCAGGAATCTGCTTCATCGAAGCAAGGCAGGTAACTGCGAACGTTCGCCAGCGGAGTGATAGTCAGTTCAATCTCCGGGGCAATCACAGCGGCGTAAACTTCATCATCGCCGAGCTGCCGCTCCAGCACATCGCTCATCTTGTTAAAGAAGTCGGTCACGGCAGTGTCCATGTGGTTGACCTTCTGGTTCATGGCTTCGATGGTCTTTGCGGTCTTGAGATCAATGGTAGTGTTCATAGTATTTTTCTCCTAATTTTTGCAAAAAAGAAAGACCCGGTCGGGTCTTACGTTCAAAAGGTGTATCAGCGTTCATTCTGCCGCTGCTGTTTACGCTGCCACTGATCCAGCAGCTTGATGATGGTGTCCTCCATCTGTTTCGGGGTGTAGCTGCGCGGGAAATATTTCCGCAGGGTGTCGTTTTTGATGACAACCTTGTCCAGCTCGTCCTTTTTCTCTTCTCCCATGACCGCAAAGGCAACGTCAT
>OGMB01000899.1_pt1 | contig 14475 bp, 22 predicted proteins | sample 1573001 | NCBI WGS metagenome assembly OGMB01 (sample SAMEA2581921, study PRJEB24529) | metagenome | biome: Human gut stool | place: China | collected 2011
AGCTTGCCCAAGTCTACATACAAAAGAACTCCTCTATTTTCCATTATTTTCCTCATTCAGGTATTTGTCAACAAATTCAAACTCTTCCGGGTCCTGAAATCCAACAAAATATACCCGTTCTATCTGGTCATGATCAAACATATACGTCTGTTTTGTAGATATATTTCCCTCTGGATACAGGCATCCTATATAATCCCTTACGCTATCTGAATCCTCTGCCTTCTGCAATCTTCCATATATCATCAACCTTTTATTTGCGTTCTTTAATAACACAACCGAACCGATCGGCAGATATTTCTTAAACTCAATCATAATAACCTCCTCAATCTCAAAATGCCATCTCTGATAGCTATCAGAGATGGCACTTCTTTCCTACGAAATAATATTTGCTGCAAGCGATTCCGTTGCCGCTGCATTCTTTTTCTCTGTTGTCGTATATTCTTTAGCAAGTTCTGTAAGATTATTTACATGTTCATTAATCATTCGGCCCATGGTATCCATATCCGTCTGCAGTTTTCTAAATTTGTTTATATACGATGCAGACGCATCTCCTGTCCATGATGATGAAAGTCCAGTGACATCATTCATCATATCATCTGTCAACGATTTCGTCTGAGTCATAACTGATTTAAAATCAGCAGCCTTAGCCTCCAATTCCGCCGGGGTGACTTTCAAATTCATATCTGACATATCTGTATTTTCCTCCCTTTAATACTTTCTCTGAGCCACTGTATTTGCATTTGTGGCTTCTGTAGTTTCATAATTAGCTATTATATTGTCCAGCGCTGAACAATACTGTTCTATCAGATTACTAAAATTTGTCATCTGTGAAACATCACTCTCAACTGCAGAGCTGAAAGCTTTTTTCGCGCTACCATCCCATGTACTGTTCAGAGCCTCCTTACTGTCTCTGAGCTTTGTTATCTGCTTCTTAAGAGACTGATTTTTCGAGCGAAGCTCTGTTGTTCTTTTCGTCATCTCTGACGATGTTACTGAAAATGCTCCCATACTTGATCCTTCCTTCTATTATTGATTTTGGTATATATTTGAAGCCTCCCGGCTCATACCCACGCCTAAATTTTCAAGTGCTGTACATGTATTGGATATGTCATTGTATACACTTTCGAGTTTTCCAATATATTTGTCACTTGCATCCCCTTTCCAGTTTTTTCTTATAGTCTCGACTTCACTTCCCAAATCAGATAAAACATACTGCTTTATACTTGCTTCTGAATTCAAGTAGCCATTTATAGCCGCTGCTATTTCTGAATAGTCCAAATCACTAATCTTTTTTTCCATGTGCTTACATCCCTTCAGCGAATTATGTTATCTGGTAACGATGAGGTCATATCACCATTCACAACTTCAGCAGTGATGTAGTTTCCTATAACCTCACCCAATGTATCACCATACGAATACATATCCTCCATAAATGCCTGCATAGTATCCATCTTCGATACAAGATCAGAATAAATATCTGCCCAGCCTTCACTCTCCCAATATTCCTGTATCTTGCCACAGGTTGATATGATCGTATCATACTGATTCCCCAGATCTGTTGCCCCCTTGATCAAGGTATCATGAAATGTTTCCAGTTTATTTATCGGTACTTTCACCGTCTCAACATACATACTTTCCCTCCGTTATTAAGCACCCTAGCCAATCAGAGCAATTACATTTTTTTCACAAGTCTCAAACGTATTGCATACATCAAGCAATGAGTCCACTTTCTTTTGAAGATCCTCATACATGGATTTAACTTTACTATCGCTGTTCTCAAATTTTGTATTAAATGAGTCTGCTGCAGGGCCTTTCCATTCTTTAATAAGATCTTGATAATCATTCTGGATGTTTCGTCTGTCAATTGTGCTTTGATCCAGACAGTCCTGTATAGTCACAAGATCTGTGTGTAGCTTTCTTGTATCGACATTTATCTTATTCGACATAATCTTTCTCCATTCAATTATTTTGTATTTTTAGTATTACATCTTTTAAACCGTTTTGCCAACAATGGTTTTGTTTTTCTAAATTTATTTGTTTATATTTTTGTAACTAACAGCCACATTTTGACAAAATTTGTTTATTAATGTCAAAAGCATTATTGATTTTCTGATATTTTAGTATAAAATAATATTAGTTCATATTGAAATTGTATTAAAAGGAGAATGAAAATGAACACCAACTCAGCCAACTCAGCATATGAAAAAAACGAAAAAACTGTAGATAAGTATATTAAAGCTATTAAAAAAGAGTTTCCAATATACAGAAAGGGGGAAAAGAGATATTTAAAGATGCTGCGTAGTTCTATGTATGATTACGCAGTAAGTTTTGAAGGCGAGTTGATCACAGTATCACATCTGTCTAAAAAGTTTGGAAGTCCCAAGGATTGTGCCAATACATATATTGAATATTTAGGCACAGATACTATATTCCACAACATGAACGGAAAGAAATATGGAAAATATATTTTCATTACCGCGCTTTCTGTTATACTGGGTTTTGCAATATGTATATCAGTTATGTTGTATAAGGAATGGCAGATATCCAGGCGTACTGACATTGCATCAACTACTATTGTCATTCAAAATAGTGTAGCGCCAAATGATCTATCTGATAAATCATGGATGGATTCTGTTGAAGACGCACCATTAAATAATAGCTCGGAAACTCAGAATAATGATAATAACAATAATACAGATACGGAGGAGTAAATATGAATAAAAAATTACGCAGATTATTAGCTATATGTTGTATGATTTTCATCTGTTTGTCTACAATAAACGTTCCAACTGTTAAGGCCGCAGAAGAAGATACGAGCGATGACTCTCTTACATTTGTGGAAGTTATCGAGGAAATGCCAACTCAGCCATCTCTGAGTAGAGCCACAAAAACAAAAACTGCTTCCAAGACTGTATACTGTAATGATTCCAACGGAAACGTTCTCTGGAGTCTTCAGATTGTCGCAACATTCAGTTATACAGGTTCTTCCAGCAAATGCACATCCGCTAAAGCTGCAGCAACTTCTAATAGTTCATATTGGAAGACGTCTATGTCCAGTTGCACAAGATCCGGCAACAAAGCAACAGCAACTGCAGTTGGAAAAAAGTATTCCTCAAAGGGCGTACTGCTTCAGACAGTAAATAAATCAGTTACTATATCATGTTCAGCTAACGGAACTATTTCCTAATTTACTAGTTAGTTATACAAGATAAAGAACAAGGCCACATGCCGCATGAAATATCTTTTAAATTTTTCATATGGTATGTGGCTTTATTTTATCTGTACCGGCCAGACACCCCTGCTAATGCAGATCTTATAACCAGCTCCAACGCAGTAGCAACAGCGTACAATGCTATGCATATTACCAACTTCACGCCCGTAGAAAGCTTCTCACTTTTAGCAACCATAAACGTCACGACTGCCGCAGTTCCGAGCAGCAAGCCTCCTATGGCACCACCCATTATTCCCCAATATTCTATAAAATATAATACATAAAATACTACTATCCAGGCAGGAGCTTTTTGATTAGCTCCTGCACCATCTGGATATGTTCCCAGATCCATTCCATCCATAATGAGACTGATACCACTCACTGCGCTTATAACCAGATTCAGTTCTTTTCCTGCTAACGGGACTGTATAGCTCAACTGTTTATCTTTTCTTAAGGTGCCTGTTCTCTCCAGTGATCTGAGCTTGAAAGCCTCCCCACCATTAATAAATATACTTCCTTTCATGTACTCCACCAGATATTGAACACCATCTATCTGTACATTCCAGCCATATTTCTTTGTATCTGCCATTGCATTAACTCTCCCTTTTCCGTTAAATTATTTCTAATTTTGTTTTTTATAAATTTCGGATGCCTGCTCACTCATACTCATTGCCATATTATATGCTGCGGTATTTGTGTCACTAATTGCATTGTATAGCAGCTCAAGTTTACCTACGAATAAGGTCTCCGCTTCGCCCTTCCAATTCTTGTTAAAGCTTTCTGCCGATTGAAATAAACTATCTAGAATATATTGACTTATATTATTTCGGATTCCCAATATACCATTTATAGCAGACTCTATTTGAGCATACTCATAATCTGTTATTTTTTCCAACACAAATCACCTCCCCGCAATGTTTTTTTGCTCTTTATATAATTTATATATTTATCAAGTTTTTGCTCTGATAATTTATCAAATACCACCGGCATACATGAACCATCTGACATAGAATAGACTCCTGAAAATTCCGATGAATCAACAAGTGCATATTCAACATTCCCCGGAAGCTTCTCTATACAATCCTCCACCAAAATAAATGTAAATGCACAGACACACAGATCATCACGCAGTGCTTCCACAATTCTATGATTTTCCAATAAAGCCATATCATCTATAAACACTATGTACCGCGTTTTCATATTTTCTACGCCGTCTCCACTCAAAGCCTTTCTTTCCTCGATTGCCTGTGCCAGCATGTCTAATACTTTTCCTCTTTTTTCAGGAGTGCCTGCTACAAGACTAATGCCCGTCTCCATCTGAGTTCTCGTGAATGACTCATATTTATTCCACCCCTTACTATTAACACTATCATACACAAATGCAACCTTAAGATCCTCCGGCACTTCACTTACCAAAATCTGCGTAGACAATGCCCTAACTATATCGTATGCCTTCCTCTTGTCACCGTGTCCTACTACGCCAAGTAATCCCACCTCGTCCAGACTTATCGCTTTAGGGATATCATGTATTATTCCGTATTCCTCTTTGAGTTTTTTACAAGTTCTCTTTAACTTAATATTCTGTGGTGTATTTACCATATTGGGAAGTATGATATGCTCTGATATATCCAGATCACCTGTTCCTAGTCTATATGTAAGCATTACATCTCCCTGATTGCGAATCTTTTTCTCTCCCCTCATAATTCTTCTTATCAGATCCTCTGCCGGCACAAACCGTTTGTTCATCCATTCTAAAGCGGCTTCTCTATAAGAAATTATCTGCTTGCTAACATCCTCCAAATAGTTCTCTCTTATTTTTTTTATTTTCTTTCTTGAGGGTCTATTTCGTAAATAATCACGAATACTATCATATAAGACCACAAGAACAATCACTATTCCTACTGGTACAGCCCCCAGAAGCATAAGCGTATATCTTGTAACGGAAGGGCTTGGATGCGGTTCACCTGTCATCTCCATATATTTATAATACGCATACACGCCCAAAACCGCATAAAATGCTAATATTTTTATAGCTGTCCATATATCTTCTTTATTTTTATTAAGTTGGGGAATCGCATGCAATTTGAGATCACTCTCCATGCTTGGAAATCTTTCAATAATATTTTTATTTGTATCTTCTCTAATCATTTCTTACCTAATAAATTTAATTTCAACATCGCTATCTAATGCACACTTTGCTTTCATGTATAGATCTTTTAAATCTCTATTTGATATACTCCGTCCTCTTGCATCAATAACTATTGTCTGCTTTGTTCCTGTGGGCAAATTTGCTTTCATTTTCTGGCTTCTTGTCGTGACATCTTTGATAAGCATTGCCCTTCCACTTTCATTTTGAATATTATAACTTCTGACATCAATACAACTTCCATCCTTATACAATGTCGGACTTATACTTCCTTGAGCATTACGCGTTGATTTTTCTCCATTTAAAAAAGCCTGATTTTGACTGTAACCTTCATTTTTACTTGTAATTTTCCGGACAGTTTTCTCTTTTGTCGAAAGCTTTCCAACCTTGCGCTTTTCTCCTTCCATTGCCTTATTTTTTTCTATACTTTTTGTTCTTTTTACGTCAACAAATTTCTCGCCAATTCCAACAGCAGTATCTATCGCTAAATTATATGTAAAATTCTCTTTATATTGAATTGCGGCATCCTCCAACGAAACGTTTCTACAATGTGATTTCTCTTGGGCGCAATATATGGATGTCGACAAAGCCGAATTCCCCGCCATTACTGCGAAGTTAACGCCATTTACATAACCGGTTATTTTATATTGCTGTAAAAAAGCTGCAGTATTAGTCATCGTCTTTGCACTTTTCACTATAGCCAACGTCTCCCCAAAACCTTCCAGTAATCCAGTGGCTCCACCTTCCAAAGCACCCCACATATATGCATCAGCAAAGGCATCCGCAGGATTTTCTCCATTTTTGCATGCCATATAACATGAATACTCTGCATTCATCATAGATGTTGTTAGAGAACCCCACGCCATGTCTGCCGTTACTGTCTCTATCATAGTTGCTGCTGTTGTACTTGTCATTGTGCCAGTAGACATCGCTGCAGCAGTAACCTCTGGTGCTACAATAGCAATCACCAGCAATCCCACTATTATGCTCGTTCCAATGACTATCTTTCCTTCATTTGTCTTTGTCCACGGGGTAATTGCATATTGATTTCCAAGATCTATACCCATTTGAGTATATGTATCATTACACATCTTATACTCTTTGTATATATCTTGCAAAGCTTTTGAAAACTTGTTCAACCGATCAGCTTCTTCCACAAACTCATCATAAGTTCTTATAAGTGCTGGCATGTCATATAACCCATCTGCCATTTTGCTGTATCGTATAACATCCATCTGCCTTTTATACATATCTATGTAATCCCCAAAGTTTTTACTGACGTTATTAAATTGTTCTACTTCGTCCTCCAGCTTCTCAAGATGTACATATAGTTCTATACCAGTGCCGTCCATCATTTACCCCTTAATATTACTTTTTAACCCAATATTTCTTTTAGTTAATTACGTCTCCCGACAAAGATTCTCCAATATCCACATTAATTGCTTCCACAACATCATAGCTTTCTGTAATATTTACAATATCCACATAGTACTTAGACATATCGTCTACGATCTCATTCATACGATCTGATTTATCTGCCATATCTTCATAAATATCTGTCCAGCCATCACTTTCCCAATAACCATTTATTTTGTTGCATGTTTCTATAATACTTCCAAATCGCACAAGCATATCCGCAAAGTTCTGCGCAAATAGTTTTTCAAATAGCAACATTTGCCTTAATGGCACCACTATTATTTCTGTATCGCTTTTCACATAACCATTCCTTCCTGAATTTTGCTCGATCAGAGTTCCTGAATCCTATCCAATACAGAAGCTTCACACTTCTCAAACAATTTACACATGTCATAAACGCCATCTATCTTATCCTTAAGATCACTATATAAAGCCTTCATATTGGTCATAGCATTTCGAAATCCTTCATCATAAGTTTTTGCGGCCGGCCCGCTCCACTGTGACGCAAGTTCTTCATATCCACACTGAATAACAAGTCTTTCGCGCATACTCGCATCAATATCGTCCTTCAACGCCTTTATATCCGCATGTAACTGTTTTGTATTAATATTTATTTTTGTCGCCATACTCATCCTCTCCATTTATGTTATATACAGTATCTTACTTTTGGATATAGTTGTCAATATGTATTTAGATAATCTATTTTATGTTGATCAGTATTTATTGTCATCGTTTTTTGCACACAAAAAGCCCCACACCCTACGCAATATCCTGAAGATATCTCATAGTGGTGTGGGGCTTTTGTGTGACTGATGCTCAGGTCAACCGGCTTTTATACGTAGCTTGTTGTGTTGATCTTTACACCAGGGCCCATTGTTGAAGCAATTACAACGCTCTTAAGGTACTGACCCTTAGCAGCAGCTGGCTTTGCCTTAACAATAGCATTTATTAAAGTCTGGAAATTCTCGTTTAACTGTTCCTCTGTGAAAGAAACTTTTCCCACTGGCACATGGATAATGTTGGCTTTATCAAGTCTGTACTCTATCTTACCAGCTTTGATATCTGAGATAGCCTTAGCTACATCCATAGTAACTGTTCCAGCCTTAGGGTTTGGCATGAGACCCTTTGGTCCAAGTACACGACCAAGACGTCCTACAACGCCCATCATGTCAGGTGTTGCAACAACAACGTCGAAATCTAACCATCCCTCGTTCTGGATCTTTGGCACGAGCTCGTCTCCACCAGCGTAATCAGCGCCTGCTGCAAGAGCCTCGTCAACCTTTGCACCCTTAGCAAATACGAGAACCTTAACAGTCTTACCTGTTCCGTGTGGAAGAACAACAGCTCCTCTGATCTGCTGCTCAGCGTGACGTCCATCACAACCTGTTCTGATATGAGCTTCGATAGTCTCATCGAACTTTGCAACTGCACTCTTCTTTACTAAAGAAACTGCGTCAGCTGCTTCATATAATGTCTGGCGGTCAATATTCTTGGCTGCCTCTACGTATTTCTTTCCTCTTTTCATTATAAACCTCCTAGTGGTGTTATCGGAAGGATTCTATCTTTCCTCCCACATATTGAACAATCCCGGAAAAATTATAGGATTAATCTGTCCGCATGTTCTTCTATGAAATCTCTAATAATCAATTGAAAGTAATTAATCATTAATAATCAATTACAGTAGTTACAGATACATATAGAATTAGTCTTCTACAACGATACCCATACTCTTAGCAGTACCTTCGATCATAGATGTAGCTGCTTCGATAGTAGCTGCATTAAGATCTGGCATCTTAAGTTCAGCGATCTTCTGAACTTCAGCTCTCTTGATTGTAGCAACCTTAGTCTTGTTAGGAACACCTGAACCTGACTTAATGTTGCAAGCCTTCTTAAGAAGAACTGCAGCAGGTGGAGTCTTTGTGATGAAGCTGAAGCTTCTATCAGCATAAACTGTAATAACTACAGGGATGATTAAGTCACCCTGATCTGCTGTCTTTGCATTAAACTGCTTTGTAAATTCTACAATGTTAACACCGTGCTGACCAAGTGCTGGACCAACTGGTGGAGCTGGTGTAGCCTTGCCGGCAGGAATCTGTAATTTAATATAACCTGTTACTTTCTTTGCCATTGTGGCACCTCCTAATTATAAATGTGGTTTATGGCGGCTATTAAGCCTCCCACAGGCAGTCAAAACAACTGATGCCAGGCCTTTATATGCAGCCCGTACAGCTTTTGATCACCTTGATTACAGTACCTTCACGTCTGTGAAGTCAACTTCGACCGGTGTTTCACGACCGAACATTTCAACATTAATAGTGACACACTGCTTGCCCTCATTAATGCTTGTGATCTGACCAACTGTATTCTCCCAGGCACCTGAAAGAATCTGAATCTGATCACCCACTTTACCAGCGAACTCAACCACTGGCTTAGATTCTTCAACTGAACCATTCTCATCATCGATTCCGAATGATTTAACTTCAGCTGGAGATAATGGCACTGGCTTAGATCCAGGACCAACAAACCCCGTTACACCTCTGGTATTTCTGACAACATACCAGCTGTCATCATTCATAACCATCTTAACAAATACATAGCCAGGGAATATCTTTCTCTCAACTGTCTTTGGCTTGCCGTTGTTTACTTCAACTACTGTTTCAACCGGCACAAGCACATCAAAGATCTGATCCTGAAGATTTCTGTTCTCAACTGTCTTTAAGATATTAACTCTTACATTATTCTCATAGCCAGAATACGTATGAGCCACATACCATTTTGCTTCGTCCATCTGATCACCTTTTCCTTACTTTACAATGAATTCAATTCCAAAGCGAACAATCAAGTCCACAACTGAAATAATTACACCTAATAATACGGATACAACCAATACAGCGATGGTTTCCTTTGTAAGTGACTTCTGGTCTGGCCAAATGATCTTAGAGAACTCTGCCTTAAGTCCCTTGAACCAGCTCTTTTTCTGTTTCTTTGTCTTAACAGCTTCACTCATCTTAATACCTCACTGATACTAATTACTTTGTTTCCTTGTGTAATGTGTGTGACTTACAGAACTTGCAATACTTCTTAGTTTCCATTCTGTCTGGATGGGCTTTCTTTTCCTTAGTCATGTTGTAATTGCGCTGTTTACACTCTGTACATGCCAATGTTATCTTTACTCGCACAACTTCCACCTCCAATTATTATTTTTGTAGGTGTTAAAACACCAATTGGTTTCTTTGCCCGCCTAATCAATGTTGGGTTGTTGAAATTCAGGCACGCAAAAAAGACCGCTTCCATAGCCGTTCTAATATAGCACAGTACATTCCAACTCGTCAACAACTTTTTTAAAGAAAATATAGTGACAAAAAATGAACTTCATATTATAATATTTGTACAAAAACATACGATATATATAAGGAAATGGATTTCCTTACATTTTCTACCGATTATTACAGACAAGGAGGTGACTGTTATGATCAGCAGCGTGTACAGCTATTATCTTGCCCAGTATGGACATAAGACTAACTCAAAGTACGATACACACACTAAAGCACAATTAAAGAATACATATGGCAGAGTTCTGAAATCTAACAGTCAGACTCCTACATATAAGACAGATATGTCAGAGGCTGCGCAGAAATATGCAATCGACCTTAAAGAGAATGCCAGAGAATTAAGTAACATTGCCAATGAGCTTTCAGGAAGCGACGGTCACGGCATGGTATTTAAGAAATCAGCAGTGTCAGACAATCCTGATGCGGTAACAGCCACATTTATAGGCAACAGCTCATCTGCCGATGATACAAGCCTTGATATAGAAGTCCGCCAGCTTGCAACAAGCCAGATTAATACCGGACATTACCTGCAGCCTAACAGCCGCACAGTTAAGCCAGGAGATTATTCATTTGATTTGAACATCAATAATCTGACCTATGAATTCCAGTTTAATGTAGATGAGGAAGAGAGCAATTCTGACATACAGAACAAGCTTGCCAGACTTATTAACCGTTCCAATATCGGACTTAATGCTTCTGTAAGTGAAGACAACCTCGGCAATACTGCGCTGAACATTGAATCAGACATGACAGGTGTAAGTGTACAATATTTAACATCAGACCTAATAACGATATTCAGACAGACAATCCTGATTTCGTGGAAGGTTTTGATGAGCCTACTATGGAGAAGAACACTAACTTCATTGAAACATATGGTCTTGACCGTGTAACACAGTATCCTAGCAATGCAATCTTTTCTGTCAATGGAGAAGAACGCTCATCTGCTTCGAATGACATAACAATTAACAAAACATTTGCAATATCATTTCATAATACTACCGACAAGCCGGCAACCATCAGTCTTAAAGATGATGCTGATTCAATCACAGAAAGTATTACAGAACTTGTTTCCGGCTACAACAGGCTTGTTTCCATTGCCGCAGATAAAGAGAACGATAAGTTTGAGGGCAACGCCAAGTTAAAGAAAGAATTTTCAAGAATAATGAAGGCTTACCAGCCACAGCTCGAACGCAATGGACTTACAGTAAGTGATGAGGGATCGCTTGAAGTTAATAAGGTGGTTATTCAGAAAGCTGCTTCTGACGGCACACTTTCCGATGTATTTAACGCTTTGGATTCATTCAAGAAATCAATCCAAAGAAAGGCTGATGATATCTCCATCAACCCTATGAACTATGTAAACAATAAGATTGTCGCTTATAAGAATCCGTATAAGCCTGTGAATGACCCTTATAATCTTTCTGCATACTCAGGTATGATGTTCAATGGCTATATCTAACTACCATAATATAAAATAAGGCATCCGTCTGGTTCATGTAATACATAAACCGGCGGATGCCTTTATGTTTCTTATTATTCATTAATCAGTCTGCTTCCTGCATCATGTAACTGCTTAACAAATGTACTAAGCCTTACAAGTGCTTTAGAAACAGCCACATCATCGTCAGCCTTTCCAGCCTCCGAAAGCCCCTTAACGCCAGAATTAGCTTCTGCCTCGTCAACTGCCCCAGCCTCAATAATATCCTTAGTTCCATTATATACTTCAAAAAGCCAGTTAAGCCCTTCAATAATAACATTCACCGCATCATGAGTCTCTGGAAAAGGAACTCCTGCAAGTTCATCTGAGACTTTCTCTATTGCTCCAATAAGCTTCTCACTGTAAGGAACAGCTTCCTTAAGTACATCTATCTGCTGCTGTCTGTAATCATCCATGATTCTAATCACCTTTCTTTATGAACTTATAGAATATATATCGGATGGATTGGTGGAAAGTTAATATCAATCACCAATAAGCTCACATACAGCTTCCTCATCAACCGTGCCATCAGAATTTCTTGGCAAAGGTTCTTTTCTTAACACAATCTTCTGAATCTCCCAGCGGTAGCCCTTCTTCTCATTATACTTATCAATACGGCGTTTAAATATATCTTCTGATGCACTCTTATCAATAGGCACAATAACCGCCGTAAGCCTGTTATTGTAAAATGTTATAAATCCTTCTGCAACTCCATTAATAGCTGTAATCTGTTCATTAGTTCTTACACGGCTTATCTTCTCACCTGTAGGCAGCAGAATAATATCCGGATTACGCTGCAACAGAACAAGTCTGCCGACATTGTTAATCCTTCCGTAATCACCTGTATGATACACACCGTCTTTTAATACATTTTCAGTAAACTCCCCGTCATTATAATAACCTTTCATGACACATGGTCCACTTACAATAATCTCTCCATCATCAGCAATAGATACTGCATTATTATCAAAAAGAGTATACGAACCATCGTAAAGCTCATTAACCCCTACACAACCCGACGTCTCTGTCATTCCATATATATTATAAACCTTCAAATCACTGTCACAGAGATTCTCAAAAAGTCTGAACGGGCAGCTTGCACCACCTATGATAATAGTATTGAGTTCTTTATTAAACCCACTTATAGCTCGCTGATAGTCAATCATAGAAGGAGTACCTATAAGAATAGTTGGATTATAATAATAAGTATCTGCATCAACATGTCTTAAGCCTCTGCCTATACACACCATAGCACCATTATACAGAGGCCATATGAGGCTGTATATAAATCCAAATTCATTATGAAGCGGAATCTGTGCAAGCACAATATCATCACTTGTACATTCAACCCTGCTGTTTATCGCCATAACCGCATTAAGAATATTATCAACAGACAGAACAACCGGCTTATCACATTCATTAGCTGTAGCCGTAAACATGATAATATCGCCCTCCTGCGTATTCTCATCATATATAAGTCCGTCAACATTATCCTTCTCAGCACTTGATATGATAATAGAATTCTCATCAGAGAGAATATACTGGTTAGTAGATGTCAGTGTATAATTAACTTCCGTCTTCTTAAGAAGGTCAACCCTCGAATCATGAGGAAGGAAGAAATCAACAAGTGCAAGCTCCTTTCCCGCAACAATCGTTCCAAACATATTAACGATCCATCTATATGAAGCCGGCCCGAATATTGCAATTCTCTTTCCTTCAAATTTCTGAAAATGTAATGCCTTCTTAGTCACATCATCAAAAAGCTTCTCATAAGTGACCTTCATCGTATCATAAACGACAGCCACAGCGTCCGGGCGGCTTTCCGCATTAGTCTTTAACATATTATAAAATGTATTCTTATCTGTCATTGTTTTTCCATCCTTTATAATAATCATCACATGTAATATAGTATTACATTTTCTTAAAATTATCTGCTATCTGAATCAGTTCATTCTCCGTTACATTACATTTTAATAATTGTACAAGAAGCTGATAAAACTCCTTCATGCTCGTTGCAACATACGGATTGTCAAAACAATCAGGCATGCACTCCAGCACCTCCTGTTTCAAGCTGCAAAACATATCATATGGTGGTTTCTGAAATCTTAAACATATGACCTTGACTGTTCCCAGATACCAGGTAATATAAGCCGAAACATCCTCTTGCATTAAGTTCCTCAAACAGCATCCTGTTAACACTCATTATATCCTTATGATATCCAACATCCTTTAATAAAACTGTAGACTTTGGATTAACAAAATAATGATAAAATACAGAATCAACAAATGCAATCTTTACCGCGTACAAATGCAACAAAGTTCCATAATATATATCTTCATATGCAAATCCTTCAGGAAACGAAATATTATTATCAGAAAGCAATGAGTGCCTGATAATCTTATCCCACACAGCATAACTCATGGGATTGGCTACTATGAATTCCTTTCTCTTAACTTCAGAATCAATATTCATAACATCAATTCTGCCCGTACCAGCTTTCGACTTGTCATAATCATTGCCGTGATCCCTTATACTTTTGCACACAACAACATCCATCTTGCCATTCTCTGCTGCCTCAAGCATCTTTTCAAACATCTCAGGCTCGGTCCAGTCATCACTGTCTGCATATCCTATATATTCACCACTTGCATACGTCAACCCGATATTTCTCGCACGTCCCATCTTACCATTAACATCACAATGAACTGTAATAATAATTTTAGGAAACCTGTTTTCCCAATCCTCAATATGTTTCCACGTATCATCAGTTGAAGCATCATCCACCAGAATTATCTCATATTGTGACTTATCAAGTGTCTGGCTTGTCAGCGATTTCACACACCGGTCAATATACTGTCCTACATTGTAGCATGGTACAATTACACTTAACTT
>OGMB01000906.1_pt1 | contig 14403 bp, 15 predicted proteins | sample 1573001 | NCBI WGS metagenome assembly OGMB01 (sample SAMEA2581921, study PRJEB24529) | metagenome | biome: Human gut stool | place: China | collected 2011
GTTTATGCTTACCGTCTCCTACATATACTGTCTGGTATTCCGTTATCTTGCAGCAGCTGACGGGACGTGGTTGATACCCTTGAAATACCCGCAGCATTGGGCTCGCGGGATTATAGGAGACAACCATGTCAAAGGACATAACTGTCGTCAGAGATGTACTGTGCGGCCACGCACAAGGACTGTCTTTGAAAAAGATTCAAGAAGTGACCGGGGTACCCAAGACCTCTGTCAAGCGCATCGTCGATCAGGCCCATGCCACTGAGCTCTCGATCGAAGCACTCCTACACCTGCCTGATGAAGCCATCATCGAACTTATGATGCCGTCCCGACGCGCTCGCATGAATTACGCCGAGCCGGATTGGGAAAGCGTTTACCTCAACTGCGAGCGGCCACGCAAGCCGCTGGGGCTTCAGGTTTGTTGGGAACAGTACAGCAAGCGTGCAGCCCCTCTTGGCAGAGTGATGAGCTACTCGACCTTCTGCCGCGCTTACAACGAATACAAGCGAGATCTTCCCGCGTCCATGAAAGATGTCAGCATGGCATTCGAGTGGACTCCCGGTCAGGTTGCCATGATCGATTATTCGGGCGATCCACTTTACTACACCACCGGTGATGGGAAACGGCACAAGGCCGAGATCTTCGTAGCGGTGATGCCGTATTCCAACTTGACCTTCTGTTTGGCAACGCAGGACCAAACTCGGCAGTCATGGTTGAAGGCTTGCAAGGAGATGCTCGATTTTTTCGGTGCAGTACCTGAGTACGTTCTCCTCGACAACAGCACCAGTCTGGTGACCAAAGCGGATCTCTTCGAGCCCCAGTTTTGCGCAGACTTCAAGGGAATGGCCGCCTATTATGACTTTGCGCCTATGGCAGCTCGTCCCGGCAAGCCCCGAGACAAAGCTTCCGTCGAAGGAGCTGTTGGGATAGTGCAGAGACGCATTACCAATGTGCTTCTCACTTCTCAATTCCTGAGCCTTGAAGATGTCAATGCAGGCATTTCGCCTCTACTCGAGGAATTGAACAACCGTCCGCTCTCTGAGAAAAGCGGCACCCGAAGAGAGCTCTACGAGCAGGACGAAAGACCGGTCATGCATGCGCTTCCGGACATTCCTTATGAACTTGGAATGATTGAGAAAATTCTCAAGGTCCGCAAGGACTATCAGGTGCGCGTGCACAACCGCAGGTTTTCAGTTCCGTACACGTATGCAGGGAAAGAGGTCAAGGTTCGTTTGTGGACGCAAAAGAATCTCTTGGTCGTCTATGACCTGAGGAACGGTAAGGAAATAGCCCGCCACCATTATGACGGAACGGGGAAGGTCCTGCATGTTCAGAGGGCACACATGCCGCCCAACCACTTGATGCAACTCAGAACCAAGGAGGACTTGCTCAATCACTTGCGCTGCGTAGGTCCTCATGCCTACGAGCTCGGCGTTCTCATCACGAGGAACCAACGGGAACTCACGGCTCGCAGGATCCTAAACGGAATGCTGTCCGTGGCTAAGAATACGGGGCACGCATTCGCCGAGGAGATTGCGAAGGAAGTACTCAAACGGCCTGAGCCTACCTTTCAGGCATATCGCCGCGAGGTGGATCACCGGATCGGAAACGATGAGACCGACATTTCTCTGGGCAGAGGGGTAACGATGACCATCATTCAGAACCCGAAGCATGTTCGTGGTCCGGAGTACTACGCCAATCGCCTGTCCAACAAGGGGCGTAAGAAGGAGGAATGAGCATGCAAATCGGCATTCTCAAGAATACTGTGACAGTTGAACTGTGCCAACAGCTGTTGGTACAGCTCAAAGTCCCCGCCATGGCCAATGCCTTCGCCAAGCTGGCAACCGACCCTGTTCATCAGAACATGACCCTCGTTGAGGCTGTGGCCACGATGGCTAGTCAGGAACTCGAAAGCCGTGCAGGAAAGCGTCAGGAACGCTTCATGCAGCGCTCCGGTCTGCGCGAACTGAGCGTCTGGCACCAAGCGGATGTGACCAAGATCATCATTACCAAGGAGCGCAACCTGAAGGAACAGGATCTGCGTCGACTCATGACTTGCGAATGGATTGACCACGGCAGGAATGTTCTGGTGAGCGGTGCTACGGGAACAGGCAAAACCTGGATGCTCGCAGTGCTGGGCAAGCAGGCCTGCACCTTCGGAGCTCGGACTCAGTACTACCGCTACGCTCGGTTACTGGAGCTCCTGGCTGATGCTCGTGAACATCGAGAAAGTGCGACGTTCCGAAGGAATTTAAACAGAAACAAGCTGCTCATCATTGATGACTTTGGGACTTCCAGCATTTCCGATGACTTGGCTTCGGACTTGTTGACCGTTCTGGAAGAGCGTGAAGGCACTGCATCGGTAGCGATCGGCAGCCAGATGCCGTTCGATGAATGGCACCGCTACCTTGGTGGCAACCGAAACGCTGACGCCATTATGGACCGTCTGTTGAACAGCAGTTACCAGTTCGAATTGGAGGGTCCCTCCCTTCGCGAACGCAGTGCGCTTGATTAAAAATTAGCGCTCTGAATAAAGCTCTCCGAGTGTGACGTTCTCGTCACACTCGGTCCGGCGCCTCGGTGGTGGCTTAAATCAGCTTCGCCCTCCGGGCTCCGCTGATTTAAGCCACCACCGAGTTTTGAAGCCAGAACTTTTCTTGGAATGAAGCCAGAGGGAGAAGCCAGTAACCCCCGTTCCAGCTTGAGAGAAAAACTGTTCCATTTTGGAAGTTTGACGCATCAAGCGGAGCGGTCGGAACAGTTCCGCATCGCTCTCCGTTTTCATAGAAAACAAGCGCACCGTTTTCCAACTTGCACCCGAGTCCCTTGCGATCAATGTACAGCGTAGACATGGATATTCAAACAACAAGAAAAGGTTCCGTAGAGATTCGACGAGCAGTCCCTGTCAGGCGGTTCAGCATGCGTGGATCAAGCTCAAAGCAATGGAATCGATCGGCATCTGTCAATGCATTGCCGACATGGTCGATCAGTTCTGCAAGTTCCGAAGCCGTCAGCCAGCATTCGTAAAAGGATTTCTGATGGCTGATGGCATAAGCGGATATGAAGCCTCTTACGCGTGACTGCCTGGGGGCGTCAACTATGTCGTATAGCACAAGATAGAGTTTTCTTCCTTGAGACATAAGCGAAATTTGTTTTTCACAACCTTCTGCTCCATAATTATCAGATAGGTCACCAAGGCGGTGAAAAATGACAAATTTGTGACTCCCTATTGAGGTGTGATTCTGAGTAATCATCGACATGGGTTAGATTCACGTGAAGGAGTGCGCCATGACTAATGAAGATGTTCAGGATCCTTTGAACGAAGTTGGTGTTCATTTCTGCCTGGTTTCGAAGCAGGCAGCCGTCAATCTGCTCCCGGTGGAGCACTATCGTCCGAATGCAGTGGTCTTGTTTGTGAGCCATGAAATGCAGGCTCAGGCCCGTGATCTTCAGGCGGCCATGCTTAAATCTCTCCCAGGGCTCAGGATCAACATCATTTCGCTTGCAGACGCCTGGGATTTGGCGGGGGTTCGTGATGCCGTTTGGAGTCAGCTTGAGGAGTTGTGTTGCGACGTCAATCAGATCGCCGTCAATGTAACCGGCGGAACAAAAATCATGATGCTCGGTGCGCTTCTGGCGGCTTCGGCAGCAGGTGCGCGTTGCTTCTATCTCAACGAATCTGACAATTCGATCAGTCTGATCGATCCTGACAGTAACGATGGCAGCCGCCGCATGCAGAAAGTCCGTTTGCAAACAAAGGTCGAAACTTATCTGAAAGCCTACGGATTCCAAGTGGAGGACAGCAGCCGGATGCCGTCCATCAGCATGTCGGAAAAAAAGCTGATCGAAAGCCTGATCAATACGCCCTCCTTTCGAGACGTCATGCCGCTTCTCAACATGCTGTCGGCTGACCGGGAAACGGAGAAGGCACTCAAGGTTTCCTTCAAGGGGCGCATTCCGCCTCAGAACCGAGATGCGTTTGATGCACTCTGCGAGCTTTTTGTACGAACGGGACACCTGAACATTCGCGGCGACATCATGTCGTTTCCTTCCGAAGCTGACCGCTTTTTCGTTGCCGGAGGCTGGCTGGAACGCTATGTTTTCAATACACTGAGCGACATGAAGATGAAGCCCGAAGGCAATATCACGGTCATCGGGGACGCGAAGAATGAAATCGATGTTGCTTTCTTCCATGAAGGTTCGCTCTGCATCGTCGAATGCAAGACCGGGAACTTGAGCGCGAGTGAGGATGCCAATCAGGTGATCTACAAGCTTGAGTCACTCAAAAAACTGGGGGGGATTAAGACGAAGCTGATTCTGGTGAGCTATAAGCCGATCAGTGCCAAATCCAACATTCGAGCAACCGGAGACAAGACGCATATCCTTCTCATCCAGGGTGACCAGCTCAAGCGCTTGAAGGACAATTTGACGCGATGCCTGCAGAAATGAACTCGAGGCGATGCATTTTGCTCGCCGTGACGGGCATGACTCCTCAGGTCATCACGGAAACGATCTATGCCCTCAAAACTGAACGAGACATTGTGCCGGATGAGGTGCATGTTGTTACAACAAGTTCCGGTGCCGACTGCATTCGTGAGACGCTTCTCGATCCCTCATGCGGTCGTTGGCAGGATTTTGTCAGTGCGCTGGGGGCCGACAAGACCATCTCTTTCAATGCGGCGAATGTGCATGTGATTCGAACTGCCGACGGTCGAAAACTCGACGACATTCGAACGCCGGAAGACAATACTTGGGCGGCGGACTACATCACGGAATGCGTGCGAAGTTTCTGTGCCCGCGATGATGTTCGTCTGCTCGTCTCAATGGCGGGAGGGCGAAAAAGCATGGGGTTTTACGCCGGATATGCGTTGTCGCTTTATGGGCGAGCATTCGACGGACTCTATCATGTACTGGTTTCGCCACCATATGAAAACCTGCCCGACTTCTTCTATCCTGCTCAACAGTCGCCGGAATGTCTGAACATTCGCAATGTGCGGCTGGCCGCGTGCGACGCGGAGATCATGCTGGCCGACATACCATTCGTTCGCATGGGAAACGATCCTGCGTCGAACCGAGGAAGCTATATGTCGGCCGTCAGGGAAGCGCAGAACCATCAGCCGATGCCCGCAGCACTCATGTTCGATGAGTCCAGACGAACCGTCGTCGCCGGAGGAGTGACGATTAAGTTCCCGCCTCTCCTTTTTGCCGTCTATCTCTGGCTCTCCTTGCGGGCAAAAGATGGCAAGCCGCCCTGTCGTCCCGGAAAGGATGTTTTTGCTGAGGAGTTTCTTGGGATATACCGCCGCGTATCTGGAGGTGAGACGCCCGACTATGAGCATGCCTGCAGCGCTCTGTCGCGAGACGAGGATTTCCTTCCTTATTTTCAAGAAAAGCGGGCGTTGATCAACAAGCGGCTTCGCATTCGGTTGGGCGATGCGGCCAAACCCTATCTTATTGATTCTCATGTCAAGCGTCTGGACACCAGATATGGGCTTTCCCTTTCGGTTGATGCTATTTCGTTGTCGAAAAACTGCATGACAAGTTTGTGAAGACGCTTGTTGTGAAGTACTGTGGTAAAGTGCATACATTATCGATCTCATTGTTTAGGGTCTTGCCATGAAGAGTTCATTGCTTGATGCTACATGCCGTGTGGCTTTTGCAGGGTTGATCCATGACCTCGGCAAATTTGCGCAAAGAGCGCGAATCGATGCGTCCGAAGCCTCGATCAAGCTCCATCAACAAATGTATTGCCCGCGGCGTCAAGCAGGCGATCGCATTTGGTGGACTCATCAGCATGCGGCCTACACTGCCCTTGCGTTTCCTGTTATCGAGAAGGTCGCCCCGGCCTTGATCGGCGAGAAGGCATTCCCCTTTTCAGAGGGAGATGCGACGGATTCGCTGATCAATGCTGCTTCAGCCCATCATGCGCCTCAAACATTCCTTCAGTGGATTGTCGCGACCGCCGACCGTGTAGCCTCGGGCTTTGAGCGAGAGGTCTATGACGGTGAGACGGCCGGAGTGGAACCAAAGAATTTCATTCAGACGCGTCAGCGTGCGCTGCTTGAAGAAGTCTCGCTGCAAGGCAGCCGTTCAATTCGGGCAGACACGTTGAAACTTGGATTCCCTCTGCGTCCGCTTTCGGCTGCCGCTCTTTTCCCGGAGGCGCTCGATAAGTTGGAAGACAGGACGGTGGATCAAGCTTCAAGTGAGTACCGCACGCTCTGGCAGGACTTTGCCTCTGCTCTTGCTTCTCCCGATCGAGCCATGCTCGCAGGATTCCGCGAGAGCTGGCCGCTGTGGCTCGACTCGTTTGATACGGCCTGGCTTACGTTTACACAGGCCGTGCCTTCCGCCACCGCCTTCAATGTCAAGCCGGACGTTTCGCTCTATGATCATTCCAAGGCAGTTGCCGCATTGTCGGCTGCACTTTGGCGATGGCACGAGGAAGAAGGCCGAACGGATGACGATGCCGTTCGCGCACTCAAGAATCGGCTCGATTGGGATGACGACAAGCTTCTGCTGATTCAAGGAGACTTCTTCGGTATTCAAAACTTCATCTTCAGCGAAGGAAGCGATACCAACCGCAAGTCCGCCAAGCTTCTTCGCGGCCGTTCGTTCTACGTATCGCTTCTATGCGAGCTGGCGGCGCTGAAGGTTCTGCAAACACTGGAGCTTCCTTCGACAAGTCAGATCATCAATGCTGCCGGAAAATTCTTGATTGTTGCTCCCAACACGACGTCCGTCAAAACGAAGCTCGAGGTCCTTAAAACGACTTTCGACGAATGGTTCCTTGACTCGACCTTCGGAACTTGCGGGATTGGGTTGGCTGCGACGCCCGCCACCTGCAACGACTTCATTGGCAAGCACTATCAGGCGCTTGCCGACCGTCTGTACCTGGCGTTGGAAAAGGCGAAGTACCAGCGCTTTGCCGTAACGAAGATGGACTCTGCGGTCTTCGACGCCGATTATCCGTACGGCGCCTGCCGGTGGCAGCAACGCATGCCTGCTGATGGTCGTGCGGACGGCGAATCCTGTGCGCTTTCTCGAGACCAGATTCTGGTCGGCCGTGCCCTCACTACGAAGACGCATCTTGTCATTTTCGACCATGAGGCACCTTCCGGCTTTACTACTTGCGAAATGCCGATCTTCGGATACCGTGTCGCATTTGCGAGTTCGGACCAGCTTCAGCGGCTGAAGCCCGAAGGGATCAGCCGCTGCTGGGATTTTTCCCTGCCGGCCGATCCTCATGAAGTGCTCTGGCACGGTTGTGCACGCCGAAATATCAACGGGTATGTGCCGCATTACAGTCAGGATGACCTGCTCAATCCGGATGCCCGATTCGGGGACGACGATGATCTCGTTGTCGGTGCGACGAAGACTTTTGAAACCCTGGCTCATGCCGACACGCGAAGCGGGCTCGGCACGACGGGATTGATGACGCTTAAGGGCGACGTCGACAACCTGGGGCTCATTTTCAGAAAGGGACTTACGGATGCAACGGTGGGACGCGAACGCATCATGACATTCGCCAAGACCGCTTCGCTTTCTCGGCAGATGAACGCCTTCTTCTCCGTTTATTTGCCGACGCTCTGTGCGCAAAAGTTCAGGAACATGTACACCGTCTTTGCAGGCGGCGACGATTTCTTCCTGATTGGTCCCTGGCACGAAACGCAGAAGCTTGCGCTGGCTCTCGAATCGGCCTTCGTCCGTTTTGCCTGCTGCAATCCGGACGTCCACTTCTCCGTCGGCATGGTGATGACAAAGCCAAGCGTGCCCGCACGCACGCTTGCAGCCATGGCAGAGGAGGCACTCAGCGAAGCAAAGAGCCGTCCCGGCAAGTGCAGTGCCTCGCTGTTCGGTCAGACGGTGTCGTGGACCGATCTTCATCGTCTTGAAGAGATCGAGGATTTTCTCTCCGAAGCTGCAGATCGATACGGCGTGACGTCCTCCTATCTCTACAGCCTCTTTGAACTGATCGATATGGCAGGAGGCACGACGCGCCCCGAAGCCTCCCTATGGCGAAGCCGACTCTACTACACGACGACACGACTGTTTGAACGCCAGAGGACTGTGGCCGGAAACGATGTCACCCGCGCTCGTGACGAATTTTTGCAGACGCTGCTGCGTTACTTTGAAAGAGATAAGGCTGCGCTTCGCATTCCGCTTACCAACACCTTTTATGCCGTTCGTAGGAATTAAGGATCAATCATTATGGCAAATCCGCATTCAATGACCACGCCTCGAACCATGGGACGAGTCACGCTCGCTCCTGTCGATCCGAATCTCTTTTCCGATACTGCGCTTGAAGCTGCGCGCGCGTGTACCAGTCTGAAGGAGAACAAGCCTGCCCAGCTTCGTAAATTCTACGATGAGCTCGTGATGTGGCACGACAAAGTGCACTTTGCGCAATCGACCGAAGCCAAAGAAGCCAAATTCAAGGAGGTCTCTCCGTTCATTCAGATGATGCGCGCCAAAGCGGCGTATGCAAAGGGCCGCGGGTTGGTCGACGAGACCTTCTACAACTTGTTCAACAACGTTGTCAGCCAGATTCAGACGCCCGAAACGCTGCGAACCGCGAAATTCTTCTTCGAAGCCTTCCTCGGCTATATGAAGTATTTCAATCCCAATAAATAAGTGCGCAAGGAGCTAGGTATGAAACTCAATCAAATTCTGACGATCAAGGCGACATTGCGCTGCGCGTCCGGCCTTCATATCGGCGGTGGTGATGCTGAAATGCACATCGGTGGAATCGACAATGCCGTGGTGCGCAATCCGCTCACGCAGCGTCCCTATATTCCCGGGTCCAGCATCAAGGGGAAAATTCGCAGTCTGCTTGAATGGCGAAGCGGCGCCGTTCGTTCCGCCCCCTTGGGTTGGTCGGATTTCATCAATGCCGGTGAAAGCGAAAGCGTGCTGATGATTCTCAAGCTTTTCGGCGTAGCCGGAAGCGATCAGCTGACGAACGAGCAAGCCGCCCGCATCGGTCCCGCACGCCTCTCCTTCTGGGACTGTGAAATGTCGGATGGCTGGATGAAGATGCTTGCTGAAAGCAATCAGCTCCCGACGGAGGCTAAAAGCGAAAATTCAATTGACCGCATCTCCGGCAAGGCGCTTAATCCGCGCTACACCGAGCGTGTTGTCGCGGGTACGGCGTTCGATTTCCGCCTTTCGCTCAAAGTGCTCGATTGTGACGGCGAAGACATGCGCAAGACCGTGCTCGCCGGCCTTCGTCTGCTTGAATTCGACAGCCTTGGCGGCTCCGGCAGTCGCGGCTACGGCAAGGTGAAGTTTGAAAACGTGACGATCGACGGCAAGGACTGCCAGGCGGAATTTGATCAGATCGATCCCTTCAAGCTTTAAGCGAGGTGCGGCATGACTACCGTACGTCTTACGTTGCAACCGGCATCGGCCTTCGGTACGCCGCTTTTAGGCGAAATACTCTTCGGGCAGATGTGCTGGGCCTTCGTTCGTCTCTATGGGGAGGAACGACTGGCGGATCTGCTTGAAGGTTATGTTGACGGCAGGCCTTTTGCGGTTTTGTCAGACGCCTTCCCCAGCGGCCATGTGCCTTTGCCGACTCTGCCCAACTATCTTTGGCAGGATCCGGCAAGCGCCGATATGAAGTACCTCAAGAAAAAGGCCTGGCTCCCGATTTCGGCATTGCGGGAAGCACCGCATCGCTGGCAGCAGCTTGCGCTGACCGACCGTGAAGTGTTGGAAGGCGGATTGCGAACGACAGCATCGGTTGCGCACAATACGATCAATCGCATGACGATGACGACGGGAACGGGGCAGTTTGCCCCCTACCTCAAGACCCAAACCTGGTACAACACTGGTCTTCCGCTTGAGATCTATGCAGTGATTGACGAAACACGCACTTCGGGTGAGGAAATTCGAGCGGCTCTTGAATACGTCGGCTTGTCCGGTTATGGTCGAGACGCGAGCATAGGATTGGGCAAGTTCACAATCGCAGAAACGCATGTGCCATGCGATCCTGAGCCGACCAGCCGTTCCCGACTGGCACTGTCTTCCTGCGTGCTGGCCGGTGAACACGGCATTGATGCCGAGCGAACCTTCTACCGAATTCGCACGCATTTCGGCCGTCACGGCGATCGAATGGCGTTGACAGGGAAACCCTTCAAGCGTCCTGTCCTGGCGGCGTCTGCCGGAGCCGTACTTACTTACGAAACGAAGCATGACCGCCCCTTTGCAGGGCAAGGCATTGCAGGCATCTCCCCGTCGCAGCCCGAGGCTGTGCATCAGGGCTACTCTCCCGTTCTAGCCCTGACTGCGTGCTTCTGACGAAACGCCCTCGAAGGAGAAATTATGAAATCGACATTTCTGACGTCGTATCGATTGGCCATTACGCCGCTCTCTCCCATCCATATCGGCTGCGGTGAGGACTATGTGCCGACCAACTACGTCATTGATGACACCCGAGGCTTCCTGTACGCCTTCAATCCCGGAGAGGCATATCTGGCCGAATCGGATCTTCAGGCATTGCGTCCGATCGCCACGGATTACAAGAAGGTCACACTCTTTTATTCGCAGCATGTCGAAGTTTTTCGTCCCTGGGCGCGTCGCATCGTCCCCGTAGGGGCTAAGGGCCTGCAGTTCTATCGGAAGATGCTTGCCCCCAAGGGGCAGCAAAAAGCCACTGAATTTGTGATTGAACGTACTGCCTACGAAGTCGGCCAGTCCCAGACAGAACCTTATGTGCCCGGATCCAGCCTCAAGGGAACCGTCGTCACTGCGCTCGAAGAGCGCTTGAACTGCGGTCGTCGTCTGGATTCGCGCTCTGATGTTCAGGGTGTGCTTGGAGGAGATTTTGAAAATTCCCCGATGCGTTTCCTGCGCATCGGCGACTGTCGTGGGGAGAATGTTCTGACACGCGTATTCACTTCGCGCCGTTTTTTCAAGAACGATCTGAAGCCCGACGGATTTCCTTTGGCTTTTGAAGGCATCATGCCGGCACAGTTCCGTGTCCTGACGGGAGAAATGACCCTCGCTGCCGGGCAAAACCGCCTCCGGTTATCGCATGTCTACGATGACCCTGCGGACATCATGCACGACCTTCATCGTTACAGCATAGCTCGGTGGCTGGAGGAGGCCGGCATCTACAAGGCGTTGGCTCCGGCATGGTACGACAGCGTAGCCAGGCTCTTCAAAGCAATGGCACCTCGATTTGACTCCGGACGTGCTGCCTTGGTGCGTCTGGGTAAAAACGCCGGCGCTCAAAGTAAAACCCTGCATGGTGAGAATCTGCCGCGCATCCTGATCCGCCACAAAAACTCCAGAATCAATCCCCCGGAAGTGCTCCCCGAAACCTTAACGCTTTGCCTTACGGATGAAGCCGAACCTGTGTGGAACGGGCTGCCCTATGGATGGGCGATTATTGAGTTGAATCCCGACGACGAATTTAGTGCGCTCGACGATTGGTGTGAAAACATAAGGCCGGACTTCATCCGAGCCTTAATCGGCGGTTCAATTTCCGATGAATGGGATCGTATTCTGATGCAAAAAGAGGAACGCACTCAAATGCGTGAAATCAAGCGTCAGGAAGATGAAGCCCGGCGTCTCAAGCAGGAGATGGAGGCTCAGGAAGAAGCTCGAAAGGCTGAAGCACTTGCCGCCATGAGTGAGGAAGCGCGTGAAATCACAACAGTTTGTGATGCACTCGAAAGCTGGAACGGCAATGTGAATCCCGGCACTACGCTCTTCAACGAAGTGAAGGCTTTGTTGGAAAAAGCTCAGGACTGGTCCAATGCTGAAGACAAGCTTGCACTGGCTCAGCGCATTCAGCCTTTGATGAAGAAGAAAAACATGTATCAGGGGAAGGCTGAAAAACTGTTCAAGGCTCAGCTTCGTGCTTTGCGAGGTGAAGCGTGATCCTTTCTTATGAAGAAGCGCTGAATCGTCCGGACGGCGTTACCGCCATCAAGGTGCCTGCCGTTCGTTACGAGTTCGTCTTTGGAGTGACAACTTCCATTAGGTCACCGGAATATGCGGGGTCCATGATTCGTGGCGCCTTCGGACGCGCACTGCGAAAAACGGCCTGCATGACACGGCAGAGTGATTGCAAATCTTGCCCTCTCTATCGCACTTGCCCTTATACGGCCATTTTTGAAGCTCCGCCTCCAATGGAAGGCGGGATTCAGAAGTTTTCGCACATTCCGAATCCGTACGTCATCGAACCGCCTGAATGGGGCAAGCATGAATACGAAGTTGGCGAACACTTCCGGTTCAGTCTGGTTCTGTGGGGGCGGGCAAGAGCGCAGCTTGCGTTGATCATTTATGCCATGCAGCGCGCCTTTTCCTATGATGTTGGTCACGGCAAAGCAAAGTTGCTGTCTGTTGCCAAGTCGAATGGAAGCGAACGTTCTGAGATCATCTTTACTCCGGCCATGGAGCGCGTGACTCGACATGAACAGGAATCGATTTTGGCGGTCCCGTTTGATGATATGGTAACAATGACATTGGAGACGCCAATGCGTCTCCAGAATAATGGTCGACCACTCGGCCCTGATCTGATCACAGCCCGTGCCCTTCTAATGACGCTGACTCGACGTGCATCATTGCTTTCTGCGTATCAATGCGGCATCCCTTGTTCCCTGAATTTCAATCGTTTGATCGAAGAAGGCGAGAAGGTTGAGTTGAAGAAGCATCTGGCTTGGCGCGATTGGACACGCTATTCCAGCCGGCAGCAACGACAGATGAGTTTTGGGGGAGTCGTGGGTAGCATTGAACTATGTCATCTTTCGCCGACGTGGCGTATCATGCTGACATTGGGATTGTTGACCCATGTCGGTAAAAATTCATCTTCCGGATTAGGAAGGTACAGGCTAGAAGGCAAGGAGTGATTTGATATGGATCAACTTCAGTCCGGCAACTTTTTCCTCTCTTTTATGCCTAATGTTTGCGCAATGAAAACGACTGTCTACGTGCGAATGCCAAGCTGTCCAGAGTCCTAGACTTGCCCTGATCTTTAAGGGATTGCGACCAATGCGCCTAATGATTTCCAGCGGATCCTCGGGTCCTAGACTTGCCCTGATCTTTAAGGGATTTGCCGCTTTGCACGCTGCACGCCTCATCATCGCTTATAAATATTTGATCTACATCAATAAGCTGAGCGTCGCCAAAGAAAAGCCCTCGAGGGAATGGAGTACCCTTGAAGGCTTGTAAAAAATCGGATCAGGATGCAATGCGCGGCCAGGTGGCCTGCCATGGGCCCGAGAGGAGCGCCGTGAGCCTCGCCTCGTCCTCCGCGATCCTGCTTCGGGTGCTGAGCGCCCCGTCCCTGAGGCTACAGAAGGTGCGTGCGCACAGAAGCGCACGGGCGAATGCGGTCCAACTCGCGCAGCGCGCGATCGCCTCGCCCGCGATGCGGCGCCTCAGGCGTTCGATGTCGGCGGGCTGGACCATCTCGACGTAGAGCGCGGCCTCGAGAAGCGCGGCGCCCTGGGAGAGCTCGAGGGCGCGCAGGCGCGTCCAGTCGAAGTCGTTGCGGAAGGCGTCGACGAACATGCGCCTGCGGCGCATCGTCTCCTGCTCGGCGGGCGAGAGCGCGAGCATGTCGAAGCCCGACCAGCCGAGCGCCATGGTGTCCTTCATCAGGCGGCTGACGGTCTGGGCGTCGGAGATGCGGCGGTAGAGCCTGGTGACGGGGGCGCCGTCGACGATCACGCGGAAGCGTTCCTCGAGGTCGTCGGGCGACATGATCTCAAGCTCGGTCGAGAGGCGGTGGCCGACGTCGCTTGCAGCGTTGACGTCGCCCGCAGGGATGACGCCTTCATCCCATCCCTCCGTCCAGAGCGTGAAGCGCGCGATGTTCGCGGCCGTGCCCTCGAAGTCAATGTTGTCCCAGACGCGAGGCGCGGATCTGGTCTTCACGTCGCCGAGGCGCACGAGCGCGGCACGCAGGTCCGAAAGGACGGGCTGCATGGCGGCGGATGGCATCAGGAGCTCGATCGGTTCTTCGTCGTTCGTCATGGGGTTGGGAGCCGGAGGATGGGGCGACCCTTCATTTTATCCCGCTGAGCGGGAGCCGCTCGCGTCGTCGGCGTGCGTGATCGTCATGAAGCAGGGATCGGCCTTGCAGTGGAAAATCGCCTCGAAGCGCTCGCCCGACGAGTTGACGAGGACGAGCGGCTCGGGCCTGAAGGCTTCGCGCGGCGTCTTCTCGAGCAGTTCGGGGAAGGCCTTGAGCATCTTCGGACAGCGCTTGAGCGCGGCGCGGATGCAGTGGCGGCAGGTCATGAGATCCGCCTTCTCCACGGGCTTGATCTCGAAGGCGGGCGCGGTCACGCGGGCGCCGTGGCGCTCGTAGAACTCGCGCGCGGCATCGTTGGCGACGTTGGCGGCGAAGCCGAGGATGCGGTCGGGATAGGGCGCCTCGTCGTCGACGGG
>OGMB01000917.1_pt1 | contig 14295 bp, 8 predicted proteins | sample 1573001 | NCBI WGS metagenome assembly OGMB01 (sample SAMEA2581921, study PRJEB24529) | metagenome | biome: Human gut stool | place: China | collected 2011
TGTCCACGGTATTTAAGATATCTACTACCGCATCCACACCACCGATAATGGTGTAGTCCTGATTCACCAGACTTGCCAGCTTGGACTCCAGTACTTTTTCCACTTCCTTGATGACATCCGGACTGGTACGATCCATGACTGCAATACGTCTGGCTACCTCTGCCTGGCTGTCGGGTGGCAATGCGGAAATGATCAACGCCGCCTGGCTGGGTGACAGATAAGACAGAATCAGAGCAATGGTCTGCGGATGCTCGTCCTGAATGAAGTTGATCAGCTGGCTGGCATCCGTCTTACGCACAAACTCGAAGGGCTTTACCTGTAAAGATGCAGTCAGCTTGCCGATGACATCCATAGCCTTGTCGGAACCCAGTGCCTTTTCCAGCAGTTCCTTTGCGTAGTTGATACCACCCTCGGCAATATACTGCTGTGCCAGACACACTTCGTAAAATTCGTTGATCACTTCTTCTTTGACCTGAGGAGTCACACTTCTGGTATTGGCGATTTCCAGGGTCAGTTCTTCGATTTCTTCTTCTTTTAAGTGTTTAAAAATTCCGGCGGATCTCTCCGGTCCCAGAGAGATCAGGAGGATTGCAGCTTTCTGCAGTCCCGATATTCCACCTTCTGCTTTTGTCCTTGCCATAGTTACTCCGTTTCTTAGTTCCAGTCCTCGTTCAGCCAGTTACGCAACAATGCCGCTGCGGATTCCGGATTCTCATCTACGAATTTTTCAATCATCTTACGTGTCTCAGACTTAGATTCCACATCAATATCTTCCAGCTCTGCTTCAGGGGTAGACTGCAGCATATTCTCCACAGATACCTCTTCCTCCTGCTGTACCGCCTGTCTGGTACGCATGCTGTGCAATATCACAAATGCCAACAGTCCCAGGATCAACAGCAGCATAAGCACGCTCAACACATTCTGTGCCGTAACCGGGCTGCTTTCCTTATCGTAAAAAATAGGACTTTCGTAAGCAATAATCGTAATATTACCCTCATTGATACCGGTGGCATTGGCTACCAGGCTGTACATATCCTGATCAACTGTCATCTTGGTATCTGCGCTGTTCTGGGATTTGTATTCCTCCCAGGTAGTGCCATCCAGAAGCCCCTGTCGTTTTACATCCTCATAATGAATTTCTTTATAGGTAATTGCTGCAATAGATATGGAGGAATTAGTGTAGTTGATTCCTCCTGCCGGTGTCACAGTATCCGTAATGGACTCGTTCGGCAGATAATCCCGGCTGGTTTCGGAAGTAGAGGAAGAACTGTTGCTGCTGTCCGGAGATACATAGGTAGTATTTCCGCTCTCCCCGTTGGAAGTTGTCCCCGGTACACCGCCGCCGTCATTGGTATTCTCGCTCTCATAAGTCTCCTCATGGGAAAGCATACCTTCATCTCTGCCGGAGTTTGCATAATACTCTTTTACGGTCTCCTTATAATCAGAGAAATCCATGCTCAGGTGGCTGGTAACGGCCGCATCATTATACTGTTTTGTTCCCAGCAGTACCTTCTTGACCTGATTGGCGATCATGGATTCCGCCTGATTCTGCAGCTCCTGCATAGAATTAGCGATTCCTGCGGTAGAATAATCATCTCCACCTGCAAACAGCAGGTTGGAATCTGTATCCATAATAGTGATATTCGCCGTAGTATCATTGCGCAGCCAGGTAGCCACACATTTTGCCAGTGCCGCAGCATTGGCGGAGGTAAAGGTGCCGTCCAGTTCCAGTTGGATGAAGGCAGACGCCTCTTCCTTCTGTGCTGCCAGAGTTCCGTTATCTTTCGGAAAACTCAGATGTACCTTGGCGGATTTTACTGCGCTCTGTGCTTCTATCGTCTGTGTTATGTATTTTTCCAGATAGGAATTGTAAAGTCTCTCTTTGTCAGTGGCGGTCGTAGACATACTACCGCCCAGATAATCATTCAAATCTAACGCATCCGGTACATATCCTGCGGAACCCAGTGCCAAGTTTGCCGCGCTCTGTTGGCTGCTCTCTACATCGATCTTCAGTCCGTCATTGGATTCTTTATGTGCAATTCCCGCACTGTCCAGAGTATCTATGATCTCCGAAGCCTGTGATGTTGTCTCACAGGTGATCAGCCGTACATACTGGGGCTTACTCATAACGTACATGATGATTGCAAATGCAAATATCACAACCGCCGCCGCTCCAACGATGATGCTCTTCTGCCTGGTGGTGAATTTATTCCACCATTCCAGTATTTTTGCAGGTATTTCTTTTAATTTGTCTGCCATTGCAGCTCTCTCCTCTTACGTCAAGAATAAAAATACTTCTTTAGATCTGGATCTGCATCAGTTCCTTGTATGCTTCCATCACCTTATCGCGGATGGCTACGGTATACTGCAATGCAGTCGAAGCCTTCTCCATAGCAATAGTAAGGTCGTGGGTGTTGTCGGTCTCACCCAATGCAAATCGTATCTTCTCATTCTCGGCATCCGAGAGATAACTGTTGGTGATCTTCACATTGTCGATTGCTGTATTCAGAAAAGTTTCGAACATAGTGCCTTCTGCCTTTTTCTCCTTCTCCGCCAGCATTCCGGTCAGGGAAGCGGGAGATACTGTGGCAGTACCGTTTACACTGTTCAAAGCTGTAATTGCTGAAATATCCATTTTAATAAACCATGTCCTTCCTCACATATATTCCGGCGCCGCTATCCGGAGCCCGGTAATAAAGACCCGTCAGCTTACTGACCGATCTCCAGTCCTTTTAATGCCATGGACTTGCTGGCGCCAAATGCCGTGGAATTGGCTTCATAGGATCTGCTGGCATCGATCAGATCCGTCATTTCCTGAACAATATTTACATTCGGATATGTCACATAGCCGTTCTCATCCGCATCGGGATGGGAAGGATCGTATACCATATTCATCTCCGTAGTAGTATCTTCAAAGATCTGGCTTACCTTCACGCCGCTGCCGGTATAGCTACTGCTCACGTTGTGCAGCACCTGACTGAAAGTCTGCTGCTGCCCCTTCTGCTGAAAGGTAACGATCTTACGGCGGTAAGGGGTACCATCCTCGGTTCTTGTAGTATTGGCATTGGCAACGTTTTCGGAGATCACGTCCATACGCAGTCTCTGGGCGGTAAGTCCCGATGCCGTAACATCAAATGCTGAAAACATACTCATACACTAACTCCTCATTTCATCACTGTCTTTAGATTGGTAAATTCCTGATTGATACTGCTGATCAGTCCCTGATATTTCAGCTGGTTCTCCGCCAGCATTACATTTTCATTTTCAATATCCACATTATTGCCATCCAGGCGATAGGAATAATTGGCATAGTCCACATAAGCCCTGCCCCGCAGTCTGCTCAGATTCACATTGGCCACCTTATCATCCATGGACTCATATCTGTTGTTGCCAAGAGCCTGCTGCAGTACTGATTCGAAGGCCACATCCTGTCTTTTGTAGCCCGGAGTATCCACATTGGCGATATTATTGGAAATGGCTTCGTTCCGCTGCCAGGCTGCGTCCGCTGCCCGGTCCAGAACATTGATATAATCAAATGCGTTTGTCTGTATCATATTACCTCACATTCCGCGGTCTTCTGACAATAGCGCCCAAAAACCGCCTTCTACCATATACCCATTTTATTTTATTATAAAGTATTTCGACAAAAACACAATAGTAAAATAAACTCACTCAGAATAAATATAAAGAAAAGAGACTATTTTTCGCAATAGTCTCTTCTTCCTAAATTTTTCTTATTCTTGCAAATTCTTACATTTTTCATTTAATTTCTGCCGTTCTGACGCTTCAGTTCCTCGATCTCATCGAATACGGCATCATTCAAAACTTTAATATAGGTTCCTTTCATACCGGAGGAACGGGATTCAATCACACCGGCACTTTCGAACTTCCGCAGGGCATTGACGATCACAGATCTGGTGATACCGACTCTGTCAGCGATCTTGCTGGCCACCAGGATTCCCTCCATGCCGTTCAGTTCGTCGAAAATATGGGTGATGGCTTCCATCTCTGAGAAAGAAAGAGTGCTGACTGCAGATTTTACGACAGCCACCTTACGGCTCTCCTCCGCACTCTCTTCATTCACAGCCCGCAACATTTCCAGTCCCACCACTGTGGTACCATATTCGCAAAGGATAATATCATCAATATCATACTGTTCATCGCATTTGTAAATGAAGAGGGTTCCCAAACGCTCTCCGGCAATCTCGATCGGAGTGATGATCGCCTGAAATTTTCTCGTATCGGTATTTTCAAAGCCAAGAGTCTCCAGGTTGACGTTCTCTTTCGTGGATAATACGCCCAGCAGTCTCTCGTTTAACATCGGATCAATAAATCCACCGATATTGTCATCCAGCAGTTCTGTGATCGGCTCAATTCCATCGGATTTTCCTACGCCGAGGACCTTTCCTTTCCGGCTGATCACCAGTACATTGGAATTCAGAATTTCCCGCATCACCTTACAGATGTCGCTGAATACCACTTTGCTGGAGTTATTGTTGTGTAATAATTTCCCGATTTTACGTGTTTTGTCCAACAGTTGTACGCTACTCATCTATTTCCCTCCGTCTACACATACTAAGAAACTACCAGATGTTATGCACATTGTAGCACATGTAATTTCAGATTACAATGAAAATAGCGTTAATTTATGAGAAAATTCTGACAGTATATAAAACTACTTCTCTTCCGTCGGTTTATTTTTCACATAGCCGCACTGTTCGTCCATGCAGACCAGTTTGTTGCCTTTTTCCAGCAGCAGCTTGCCACAGCGGGGACACTTCTCTCCCGAAGGCTTCTGCCATACCATGAAATCACACTCCGGATTATCGATACAGCCATAATATTTTCTGCCTTTTTTGGTCTTTTTCATGACAATATCCTTGCCACACTTGGGGCAGGCTACACCGATCTTTTCAAAATAAGGCTTGGTATTACGGCATTCCGGGAATCCAGGACATGCCAGGAATCTGCCGTGGGGTCCGTATTTGATCACCATTCGTCTGCCGCACAGTTCACAGACCTCATCGGATTCCTCGTCCGCAATGGTCACCTCTGCCAGGTCCTTCTCCGCTTTTTTTACTGCTTCATCCAGATCAGGATAGAAATTGGACACGATGGTCTTCCATTTTACCGTGCCTTCTTCCACACCATCCAGCAGAGCTTCCATGTTGGCCGTGAAATTCACATCCACGATGGAGGGGAATGCTTCCTTCATCATATTGTTGACCACTTCCCCCAGTTCCGTAACGTAGAGATTGCGGTTCTCCTTGGCAATATATCTCCTGGCAAGGATGGTGGTAATGGTAGGCGCATAGGTACTGGGACGTCCGATGCCCAGTTCTTCCATGGCACGCACCAGACTGGCTTCGGTGTAATGTGCAGGGGGCTGGGTAAAATGCTGTTTCGGATCAAAGCTCTGGAATTCCAGCACGCTGTTCTCGTCCAGATTACCGCCGAGCACATTTTCTTCTTCCTTATCATCTTCCTGGGTGTAGACGCTCATGAATCCATCAAAACGCATTCTGGAAGCTGCCAGAGTAAAAATCTGGTCCTTTGCCTGAATCTTCACAGAAGTGGTATCATACTGTGCAGCACTCATGCGGCTTGCCACAAATCGTTTCCAAATCAGCTGATACAGACGGAACAGATCCCTGGGAAGCTGCTCCTTGATAGCAATAGGCATCCGGTTCAGATCCGTGGGACGGATAGCTTCGTGGGCATCCTGAATCTTCTGGCTGTTCTTCTTCTCCGTTGCTGCAGCGGTCTTGTATTTTTCACCGTAATGAACATCAATAAATTCCGCTGCCTGTGTCTCCGCCTCTTCGGATACACGGGTAGAATCGGTACGCAGGTAGGTGATCAGACCAACAGTGCCCTCTCCCTTGATATCCACACCTTCATATAACTGCTGTGCCAGACGCATAGTCTTCTGGGTAGAGAAATTTAATACCTTGCTGGCTTCCTGCTGCAATGTGGAAGTCGTAAAGGGAAGCGGCGCTTTTTTCACACGTTCGCCGTGACGCACTTCTTTTACTTCGAATTTTGCGCCATTCAGGGAATCCATAATGCTGTCTGCCTGTTCCTTGCTGGTAATTCCCTGTTTTTTTTCGGTGGTACCGTAATATTTTGCACAAATAGGCTTCTTCTCGCCTTTTACTTTCAGATTCACATCCAGAGACCAATACTCTTCCGGAATAAATGCGTTGATCTCGTCCTCTCTGTCACAGATGATACGGAGTGCCACAGACTGTACACGGCCGGCACTTAAGCCTCTCTTGATCTTTGCCCACAGAAGTGGGGAGATCCGATAGCCCACCATGCGGTCCAGCATACGTCTTGCCTGCTGGGCATCCACCAGATTCATATCGATCTCCCTGGCGTTTTTCAGAGATTCCTTTACCGCATTCTTGGTGATCTCATTGAAGGTAATACGATATACTTTTTTGTTTTCCAGTTTCAAGGCATAATACAGATGCCAGGAAATAGCTTCTCCTTCACGGTCCGGGTCGGTTGCGAGATAAATCTTATCTGCCTTTTTTACTTCTTTGCGCAAAGAAGCAAGAAGGTCTCCCTTTCCGCGGATGGTAATATATTTCGGTTCATAATCATGTTCCGGATCAAATCCCAGCTGACTCTTGGGCAGGTCCCTCACATGCCCCTGGCTGGCCATAACTTCATAATTTGCTCCCAAAAACTTTTTGATTGTCTTCACCTTGGCCGGTGACTCTACAATTACTAAATATTTTGCCATATGCACTCCCATCTATCCGTCTGTCTACGGACCTACGGCATCCGGTTCCCGCCTCTTTGCCGTATTTTCCCCTGCTTTGAGTAATCGTGAACCACTATACAACAAAAAAATGGGAATGGCAAGAAGATTTTTCATTTGCCCAGCCCCAGACAGTATAAAAAAAGAGCCAAAAAGCAATTTTCTATGCTTTCCGACACTTTTCAGGGTTGGGCTATTCTATTAAAGAATAAGCAGCTGATAGGGGAATCGAACCCCTGTTTTCGCCGTGAGAGGGCGACGTCTTAACCGCTTGACCAATCAGCCACAAAAACAGTACTTGCATAGTATAATCGAGTTGTCGAAAAAATGCAAGCACTTTTTTTAAAAATTTTTAGACCAGCTCAGCCCACGGCCAATTCATAAAAGCGGCTGGCCGGACTACAGCTCAGCCCACGGCCAATTCATAAAAGCGTCTGCTGCGCAGTCGGCGCCGCTTGCGCGGCTCATCTTTTATTTCATTGACCTGGGCGCTCCGCTCATACCATGTCAAATGCGCAGCTTTGTACGCAAGCGTCCAAGCCGTGCATTCGTCATGGTATGGCTGAGCTGTTACACCAGGTCAAATATACTGATCTGATTGGACTCCGGGAGGTCTCCCAATAATCCTAGGGAATCCATCAGGTCGATGATGGTCTTGGAGACTTTGGTTCTCTGGCGGAAATCATCTTTAGACAGGAAGGGGCCGTCTTTTGCCGCTTCCACGATGGCATCCGCCGCCTTCTCTCCCAGTCCGTCGATACTGTTTAAGGAAGGCATTAATTTGCCATCCACGATCTGGAAGGATCTGGACTGGGCTCTAAAGATATCAATTGGTTCGAATTCAAAGCCTCGTGCATACATTTCCTGCACGATACGCATATCACCCATGGCATCCTTCTCCTTATTGGAAAGCGTATCCTGTCGCTTTTTGTAATCCACCATAACGCTCTCTAAATGCTTCTGTCCCTGACACATAATTTCATAAGAAAATGCCTTGGCACGAATACTGAAAAACGCTCCGTAATAGGCTAACGGATAATGGATCTTACAATATGCAATACGCCATGCCATCATAACGTATGCCGCCGCATGGGCCTTCGGGAACATGTACTCGATCTTCTGACAGGATTCAATATACCACTGGGGTACATTGTGGGCCAGCATGTCTTCTTTCCACTCTTCCCACATGGTGCATCTGCCCTTCGCCACCATGCCTTTACGCACGGCCTCCATGATCTTGAAGGACTTCTCCGATTCCACACCCATCTGGATCAGATACAGCATGATATCGTCACGGGTACAGATGGCGGTGGAAATCGTTGCCACGCCGCTCATGATCAGATCCTGTGCATTTCCCAGCCATACGTTGGTACCGTGGGACAGGCCGGAAATACGCACCAGATCGGAAAATGCCTTGGGCTTGGCATCGATAACCATCTGCATGGCGAAATCGGTACCAAACTCCGGGATACCCAATGCCCCCAGCTTTGTTCCGCCGATCTGCTCCGGAGTAATGCCCAGCGCATCCGTATTCTGGAACAGACTCATGACATCCTGTCCGTCTAAGGGAATCGTCAGAGGATCTCTCCCTGTCAGGTCCTGAAGCATACGGATCATGGTAGGATCATCGTGTCCCAGAATATCCAGCTTCAACAGGTTATGGTCAATGGAATGGTAATCAAAGTGTGTGGTTATGGTATCCGTGGTCATATCGTTGGCGGGATGCTGCACCGGGGTGAAGGAGTTGATATCCTGTCCTAAGGGCAGTACGACGATTCCGCCGGGATGCTGACCGGTACTGCGTCGTACTCCGGTACATCCGGAAGCAATACGGTCAATCTCACTGGTCCGCTTGTGAATGCCACGTTCTTCAAAATAATTCTTCACGTAACCGAAGGCCGTCTTATCCGCCAGGGTTGCAATGGTTCCGGCACGGAAGGTCTGTCCCGCGCCGAAGATAACCTCAGTATATTTATGAGCCTTGGACTGGTACTCACCGGAGAAATTCAGGTCGATATCCGGCTCCTTGTCTCCCTTAAATCCCAGGAACGTCTCAAAAGGAATATCAAATCCGTCTTTATGGAGCTTTTCTCCGCACACCGGGCACAGCTTGTCCGGCATATCGATTCCCGCCTTACCGGCATAGGCCTTAACCTCATCACTGTCAAAGTCCACATAATGGCATTTGCTGCAATAATAATGGGGGCTCAAGGGGTTGACCTCCGTGATTCCCGCCATGGTCGCCACAAAGGAGCTTCCTACGGATCCACGGGAGCTTACCAGGTATCCATCCTCCACCGACTTCCATACCAGCTTCTGCGCAATGATGTACATTACGGCAAATCCGTTCTTGATAATGGAGTTCAATTCCTTCTCCAGTCTTGCCTCTACGATCTGAGGCAGATCTGGTCCGTAAATTTCATGGGCTCTGTTATAACAGATCTCCGTCAGTGTCTTATCACTGTCGGGAATGACCGGAGGACATTTGTCCGGGCGCACCGGTGCAATAGTCTCGATCATGTCTGCAATCATATTGGTATTGGTAATAACGATTTCTTCCGCCTTATCACTTCCCAGATAAGAGAATTCTTCCAGCATCTCTTCCGTGGTATGTAAATACAATGGTGCCTGATCATCCGCATCATCGAATCCTCGTCCCGCCATGATGATACGGCGGTAGACCTCATCCTCTGGATCCAGGAAATGCACATCACAGGTAGCCACTACCGGCTTGTGGAACTGTTCTCCCAGGGACACGATCTTCCGGTTGATATTCTGAATATCCTCAATGGAATTTACATTCCGTACACGTTCCGAAGCGATCATGAATTTGTTGTTGCCGCAGGGCTGGATCTCCAGATAGTCATAGAATTTCACCAGTCTGGCAATCTGGGCATCCGACTGTCCGTCCAACAGTGCCCGGTACAGTTCTCCCGCCTCGCAGGCACTTCCCAGTATCAGTCCTTCTCTGTACTTCATCACCAGACTCTTGGGAATCCGGGGATGTTTGTTAAAATAGGTCAGATGCGACTGGGACACCAGACGATACAGGTTGATACGCCCCAGATCATTTTTCGCCAGAATAATGGCATGGTAAGAGGGCATCTTCTTCACGGCATCCACACTGGAAGCTCCCAGTGCATTGACTTCCGTCAGATTATGAATGTCCTGCTCTTCCAGCATTTTAATAAATTTCACGAAAATATGGGCCGTGCACTCCGCATCATCCACGGCTCTGTGATGATTCTCCAGGGAAATCCCCAGGGTCTTGGCCACCGCATCCAGCGTATGCTTCGACTGGTTCTTCAAAAGTACTCTGGAAATGCCCACGGTATCCACATAGGTAAACTCCTGCGGATAGCCCAGTCTTCTGCAATTCTCCATAATGAAACTCATATCAAAGCTGGCATTGTGAGCCACCATGATACAGCCTTCACAGAACTGCAGAAACTGCGGCAGGATCACGTCGATCTGAGGGGAATCCATGACATCCTCATCCCGGATACTGGTCAGCTTTTCGATCTCGAAGGGAATGGGCACATCCGGATTGACAAAGGTGGAAAAACGATCCACGATCTCTCCACCGGATACCTTTACCGCACCGATCTCGATAATGCGGTTGTTGACTGGGGAAAATCCCGTGGTCTCGATATCGAATACCACATAATCCTCATGCAGACTCTGTCCCTTATCATTCGTCACTATCTCTTTCAGATCATCCACCAGATAGGCTTCCACACCGTAAATGATCTTGAAGAAATCCTGCTTGTCCGGATTCTCGTCTCCGGCTTCTTTCCGCTTGCCTTTTTCCGCTTTCCACAGGTCATCCCAGACATGGTTTGCATCGGTAAAACTCTGTACCACGCCGTGATCCGTGATGGCAATGGCCCGATGTCCCCATTTGTAGGCGCGCTTTACAATGTCCTTGGCCTCGGAGACACCGTCCATATCACTCATCTTTGTATGACAGTGCAGCTCCACACGCTTTCTGGCGGAGGTATCCATTCTCGTATTAGTAAAATCAGGGATCTTCTTGATTCCCGCAATGGAACCGATGGCCAGCTCGTGGTCGAACTTATCCATCATACAGATTCCCTTGACCTTTAAGAAAGCTCCCGGCTTGATGTCCCCGGTCACTTCCTTCACCTGCTCGGTACGCACGAACATCTTGATGGTCATGGTATCGGTAAAATCAGAGATATTGAAAATAATAATCGTCTTCTCGTTCTTGATGTCACGGGTATCCACGGACAGTACCTTACCGCGGATGACCACCTCACCCATCTCTCCGATGAGTTCCTCAATCTTCATGGCCTCTTCTTCGAAATCACGCCCGTAGATGACATCCGGATTGTCTGATCTCTTCAACGCACCTTTTTCAAAGTTACCACTCTTACGAAACTCGCCCTTTTTGAATTCTCCACGCTTGAATTCACCGCGGCTGCCACCCTGAAAGCTCTTGGTCACGCCACCGGCATTCTCGGTCTTCGGCTTTTGTGCGGTCTCTGCAGCCTTGCCGGTTTCCGGATCCTGTGCTGTACTTTGCCCGCTTCCTTCCGCCGATGCAGTCTGCTCTCCTTCTTCTCTTCTGCCTTTCGTACGACTGTAAATGGCATCCACCTTCAGACGGATCTTTGCTTCCTCTTCCTCCTGGAAACGCCCGGTCTCTTTTTCCACATAAACCGTATGGATCTTCACGGAGAATCCACAACGTTCCACCAGGATCTTCTCCAGAATCTGCAGGATCTCCCCTTCCATACTGTGATTTAATACCGTATCTTCCAGCGTTAAAAGCATTTCATTTTCCGAAGGATACTCGATTTTCGCCGTCTTCAGGGCATTATACTGGATATGGCTGTACTCCCGGAATTCCTCCAGAATACTTTCCTTATAAATATCCATCAGCTTTTCCGGATTGTACTGGGAAGACAATTCGAACTTTTCGTATATTTTCACTGTCAGGTTGGCCTGAGGGAACAGCTGCTTCTTGATCTCCTGTTCCGTGGTCCAGATGTCCGCTTTCTGGATCAGGCGGGTACTTTTTAAGTACACCCGAAGAAAGTCTCTGCGTTTTGTCGCCGAGACTCTCTCCACTTCTGTCTGCCCCATCAGGTCACGAATGTCCGTATTCAACTGTAACGAAGGAAATACCTCAAAAAACGGTTTACTCATTTATTTTAACTCCAATGATCCAATTCCTCTTTCAAGGCGGGGAGCAGCTGATCCTCCGGAAGCTTTTTTACGATCTCGCCATGCTTGATCAGCAGACCTTCTCCGATACCGCCCGCAACTCCCAGATCCGCTTCTTTTGCTTCTCCGGGGCCGTTTACCACGCAGCCCATGACAGCCACTTTGATATCCAGCGGGTAATCCTCTACCATTTTCTCCACTTTAGTGGCCAGATCGATCAGATTGATCTGGGTTCTTCCACAGGTGGGACAGGATACGACCTCAATGCCGCCCTTGCGCAATCCTAATGTACGCAGGATCAGCTTTGCGGATTTGATCTCCTCTACGGGATCTCCTGTCAGGGATACCCGGATGGTGTCACCGATGCCCTGGCTTAAGATCAGGGACAGACCGATGGCTGACTTGATATTACCACTGTTCACAGTACCGGATTCGGTAATGCCCACATGCAGAGGGTACACCGTACGGCCTGCCAGCAGTTCATGGGCTTTCACGCACATCAGCACATCCGAAGATTTGATACTGATGACCAGATTGTCATATCCCAGATCTTCGATCATGTGTACCTTGTCCAGTGCGCTCTCCACAATACCTTCCGCAGTCACTCCACCGTATTTTTCCACCAGCGGCTTCTCCAGGGAACCGCTGTTCACTCCCACACGGATCGGAATATTTCTCTCCTTTGCCGCATCTACCACAGCCTTTACACGCTCCACACTTCCGATATTGCCGGGATTGATGCGGATCTTGTCGGCACCGTTCTCAATGGCTGCCAGTGCCATACGGTAGTCAAAGTGGATATCCGCCACTAAAGGAATATGGATCTGCTTCTTGATCTCCCGGATGGCTGCTGCCGCCTCCAGCGTCGGTACTGTGCAGCGGATGATCTCACAGCCTGCCCTCTCCAGACGCAGGATCTGCTCTACGGTTGCCTTCACATCCTCGGTCTTCGTATTGGTCATGGACTGGATGGCGATAGGATTGCCGCCGCCGATCTTCCGGTCTCCGATCTGTATTACTTTGGTATGCATTCTGTAAGTATCTTTATCGTTCATAAGGGCACCTGACCTTTCTCGTCATTCTCATATGTCTATTACTATACCCCTTTTCCGAAAGCCTTGTCAATTCGCAGAAGTGCTGAAATGTCCCGGACTGTTCTGTCTGGCATATCCCAAAAGTTCCAGTTCCATCAGTGCCCGGTTCAGTGCGGAAATGTCCGTATATTCTCCCTTCTCCCAAAGTTCCTGCAACAGCGTCTCCGATGTCTTTGGCACAGGTTCCAGACATTCCAAGATCTTTTGCAGGGACTCTTTGGGCAATTTTACTTTTGCCGTATTTCTGCCGGTTTCCCTATTATTTTTCCGCCTGTTCTTTCCTCCGGAGCCATCTGCGGAAAGTCCCTGTTTTTCCTCCCAGCTCCGCAAAAAATCCTCTGCAAAACTCTCCGGAGATAAAAACACTCCCGCTCCCTGCGTCAGCAGATGATTGCAGCCGTCGCTGAGCCTGTCCGTAAGCCTGCCCGGCACCACATAGACGTCCCTGCCCTGTTCCAGTGCCATATCCACCGTGATCAACGTCCCGCTCTTCTGTCTGGCCTCAATGACGATCAGAGCATCCGACAGTCCGCTGACAATACGGTTTCTTGGTGGAAAATACTGGGGCAGCGGCTTTGTTCCCGGCGCATAGGTGGAGAGCAATCCCCCTTTTTCCAACAGTTCTTCATACAATCTTCGATTCTGTGCGGGATAACAGATATCCACTCCGCATCCCAGCACACCATAGGAAGTTCCTCCCGCAGATAACGCTGCCTGCTGGCTGATCCCGTCAATTCCCCGGGCCATTCCGCTAATGACCTGTATTCCCGCTCTTCCCAGATACTGTCCCAGTTCCTCGGCCACATATCTGCCGTATTCCGAACACTCTCTGGCACCGATGACCGCCACCGCCGGTTCGTTCTCATCCGGCAGTTTTCCCCGGTAAAAAATGCCGTAAGGCGGATCCGGAATTTCTGCCAGTTTCCCGGGAAATCCTTTCTCCTCCCGCAAAAGAAAGTGGATCTGTTGTTCCGAAAGCTGTCCATATTCCCGTTCCCACTCTCCGCTTTTCTTCTGCCGTTCCAAGGCTTCCGCCGCCGAATTGCCCACGCACTCCCTCCATTCCTCTGCCTCCGCCTCATATACCGCCCGGGGTGACCCGAAGCGTGCAAGCAGCCGTTCTGCCCGCACGCCCCCGATTGTATAGGTGCTGCACAAAAAATATGCATATTTTCTCTCTTCCTCCGCCATAAACATACCTGTCCCTTTCCCTGTTTTCACACAGCCCGCACGTTTTCCGTT
>OGMB01000923.1_pt1 | contig 14213 bp, 10 predicted proteins | sample 1573001 | NCBI WGS metagenome assembly OGMB01 (sample SAMEA2581921, study PRJEB24529) | metagenome | biome: Human gut stool | place: China | collected 2011
CAGCAGCCTGCATGAGCTTCAATTCTTCCTCGTTATAGGCTTCCTTGACAGCCTCCAGAGGCACGCCTGTGCAGTTAACACCCTTGGTGTAGCAGGCATGTGTAGGACAATTAGCGCAATCACATTTCATTTTACATTTCTCCTTTCGCCAATAACCTTGTTAAGCCTATTGTAGCACAAACAGCAGACAGATTAAAAGAGCTGCCGCACTTTTTCGTGCAGCAGCTCCGGTAAAGCTAAAATATGAAATTAGAATTTACGTTGGTAGGAAATAGAAGCGATCTTGGTAAAGCTGTCGTAAGCATGAGCGCTCTTATAAGCATCGGTAGCATGACCAGCGAAATCCAGATTGCCGACATCCATCCAGCCCAAAGCAACAGCAACGGTCTGTTTCTTATCGTTGTAGCGGGCACCGATGGAATAGGTACGGCGCAGACCGGTCGGTACAATGAAGTCACCGCCATTATAAGGAATGGAGGATTCATCAAAAGCAAAGCCTGCCATAACAGCATACTTATCGCTCAGGTTGTGCTCTAAGCCGATAGCATAACGCCAGCCGTCAGACCAGTTTTTAGCAGAAGGAGAGCTTTCCGCTATACCGGGAATACCTACAATAGATTTATCAAAATAAACATTCAAAGCATCATAGGTACTCCAGTTGGTACGAGTAGCTTTCAATTCCAGACGGGTTTTCTTGTCAAATTTATGGTTATAACCGATATCCCAGCTGTCCGGCAGAGTTACCACGCCATAAGCATTGCCAAAAACATCATTGCTACCACCTAAGGGACTTGCAGGACTTTTTGTTCCATAGCCTTTTAAATCTGCTTCTAAGGAATGCTTAATACGGCTGCGATAAACTACACCAATTTCATTTTTATCATCAAACGCATAGTTGGCAGCAGCGTTCCAGCCTAAAGCATAGCTTTCGCCCTCAATTTGCGTAGTACCATTAACACCAGCGGTAGGAATAACTAAATTTTTTTGCAGTTCCAGACCAACATAGTTGATTTCTGCGCCAACTGCTGCGCTCCATTTTTTATCAAATTTATGCGCATAGGTCGGAGTAACGCTTACGCCGTTCAACTTAGAGAAAAATGCGTTAGTGGAAACCATCGTCGGCTTACCAGAAGTACCACGCTCAAACTCGGATACCATAGCAAAGCGCGGGAAAGCGCCGATGCCGAACCATTCTTTATCATTAATCTGTCTTACGTAATAACTGCCTACAGCCCAACCGGCATGAACCTTGTTATGATTAGGCTCACCTTTAATTTCATCATTATTGCTATCATACAGCTTATAGTTGCCGTGCGGACTCAGATAGGTGTAGCTGCTCTTCATTACCTCACCCTTTACTTTGGTAATAGAAGCAGGGTTATAAGCCACGTTTGCAGCATCGTCCTCAGCAAACATGCGCGCACCGCCCATAGCAACGCCTTCAGCAGACCATTCGTTAATAGCAAAGCCTTCAGCGCCTGCTACCTGGGGTGCAAGCAGTGCTGCAGCTAAGCCTAAAGCTAAAAAGTTTTTATTCATATCAGTACATCCCTTCTCACATTTTTATTACCTGCTACTAATTGTAACAGATTCGTGAAAAGTGCGTACAAAATCTTTTAATCGCTCGTTTTAATTACTTAATTAAACTTTGAAAAGAACCCTTTTCATCCGGCTCCTCGCCGGCAGCCTTCGCTGCCTCGCGACGTGCAAAGTTACGCTCCTGCAGGCGGCGTACATCCTCCAGAGTCTGCACATTATCCTTCTCCCACGGCTGGTACTGAATCGTGGTGCAGTGATGATACATAGCATATCTTTCCTTAGCATCTGCTGCAGCCTCGGCCTCAGCAAGAGCCTTCTTGGCAGCCTCGTTCACAGGGAAGGATTTGTAGGCATCTGCCAAAAGCAGCGCAGCCTTAGCATAATCGCCCTGCTCTGCCATGCTTTCCGCAATAAACTTCAGTGCGTGGAAACGGTACGGATTAACGCCTTCCACAGCCTTTTCTGCCTCCAGCATTGCTCTTGCCTCGCTCAATGCAGCATCCTCGGCGCCGCAGGAACGCTGCAGCTCCAGTCTGCGCGCCCAGATAGCGCCACGGTCCGCACTACGGAAAACCTTTTTGTACTCACGACACAGTCTGTAGGCTTCATTCAAATAAATAATCGGTGCATCACCGGTACCGGTCAAGCTCCAAATGATTTCTGCAATATCACGCAGGCACAGCACCTTATGCTCCGCCTCACTGAGTCCGAACTCCGGTGCATCCTCCATATCCGGCTGTACGTCCTTCACGGTTGCCAGCACCGCCATAGCGCCCTCGATGTCCTTCAAAATCATCAGCATACGTCCTACGTTGCTGCGGCATTTCCAATCATCATAATCGTTTATCAGATTCAACGGTATCGGGTAATCACAGCTTGCTACCTTCTGTACATAACCTTGCCATTCCTGTTTTTCCATTTCAGTATCCTCCTCAATCTGTTATATATTCTATTCAAATTATCTGCGTTGCCGCTGTCTTTGTCAAGCGTCAACCTGTATAGGAGTAATAATATTAATGCTTATATGTTATCTGTCATAGTTTGTCAACTTTTTATATTCCATTTAGTTATAATGTAAATGCTTAATCGCTATTTGACTATAAAATTTAAAGTAGTACAATAACTCTACTAGAGAGAAAGAAGATGTATAAAACTATGAGCTTCCCCCTATTGTTACGCGGCTTCGTAGTGCTGGGTGTCATGCTGATGCACACTACCTGGTACTTCAGCCATGCCCACGCGGAATCGTGGGTCACTATTTCCGAAATGCTGTTGGACATTATCTCCCTCTTTGCCGTACCCCTGGTAATGTTTGTTTCTGGATATATGTTCATCAGCCATAACCGCCATGCCGATTATTATAAGTGGTCCTTCTTCCGCAGAATGTTCCTGTCGGTGCTTTCGCCGTATTTGCTGTTTTCGTTGCTGTACCTTGGCGGTGCCTGGTTCTTCAGCAACGCCAGCTTCACGCTTAAGCAGGCAGCTTATCTTATCGTCACCGGAAGCAGCGCCGTACATATGGCATTTTTCCGTGCGTTATTTGGTTTTTATGCTATCTATCCGTTGCTATTGCGTTATTTTAACCGCTGTCGCTTGCATCACAGGCTGCACCGCTTTATTATTCAGGTAATCCTGCTGCAGCTGTTCTGGAAAATCTGCAACAATATCAGCTGCAGCAATCAGGCAGTCATCTTAACGTTAGAAATTACCACCTTTCTGCGTTATATCGCCTACTTCTCCTTCGGTATGCTGGCTTATATCTACCATAAAAAAATGCTGCGCTGGATTGACACCCATCACGTTCTTTTGATGACAGGCTTCATCCTGAATCTGATTTTAATCGGCGGCTGCTGGTTTGCTAAATACTACCTGCATATCCTGCCGCTGTTGGAATTTGTCTGCTTCCCACTCAACCTGTTTTTGTACAGCATCATTATCGCTATGCTCTTCCGTTATGCCTGCACCCTGGAATCGCAGGACAGCCTCAGCAAGCGCTTTATGATGTATCTGGGCAACTATTCCTTCGGTTTATTCTTGATTCACATCATTTATATGTATGTCGGCAGCGAGCTGCTTACACTGCTGCATATGTCACCGCAGCAGCTCTGCTTTTATCCGCTGCTCTTCATCATTATGCTTAGCCTCAGCCTACTGACCATGGAAGCATTGGCGCGCGTTTCCTGGGGCCATTATTTCATCGGCCATGTAAGCCGTCTGTAAAAAGTTTTCTTCTTGTTCCACATATATTACAAAACCCCCACCTGCATTTGCGGGCGGGGGTTTTGCTTATAGCTATCAAAATTGTTGCTTCAAATCTGTTACGTCTGAAAAAATCAGTAACAGCTTTCTGTGTAGACATTGAGTCTACGCAGATTTTTTTCTAGCCAAGCACATCGAGATATAACCTAGACTTCATAATAATTGGTTAGATTAATTTATCGTTCCATAAAAAGTCTCTAACGAAACGTGTACAGTAATGCCGTAACAGCGGCATTACCGTTATAAGCAACACGGAATCAAATTGTCTACATTCTATGCATGCAGAAAAAGGACTTCAACGCTGTTTCTAATGAGGTACAACCAAATACACTTGTTACTATTCCTGTATTTATTGAGATTAGCCAAGACATTGTTACTTCTGCTGATATTGGAACAACATCAATGGTTAATCAATTAAGAAGCTTCCTATGAATTCATAGAAAGCCTTCTTAGCCGATTGAAATCATGCTAAACAGCCTGCATCCTTAATCGCCAAATCTGCCATGATTTTACATCAGATTGTTAGCTCTTATTTTACACGGCTACACACTCCACCAAAATAGAATAGGTGACTTTGCTTGCAAAGTTGCGTGTTATGCTTGCTATCACTACTAGCGGATAAAATAAGGGTTTCGCCAGATGGAAACACTCGTTTTGTCCAGCAGGAAAGTGGACAGTTTTTTTCGGATGAGAATGAGCAAAACATCTGGCGGTTTCGGGAGTGGTAGCAGGTATATTGGCTATTACTAGAATAATCTATTTATCTCTTGATCAATATGCTGTTCATAAGCATCAAATTGACCTTTATCATACGGCGTTTTACTATCATAACAATCTATCAGTTTAAATGGAACTCCATAATCACTTATTTTACGTGCATTGGGAGAAAGGGCATTGTATTCAAGTTTTTGAAGAAGTAACCCCAATCCAGATACATCTTCCATAGCGATATTCTTGGACTTTGAGATTTGATATCGGAAGAGCACATCAAAAAGGCCAAGATATTTTACTAAATGATACTTAAAGACATTGTAAACGAAATCAGCTACTTGCCGCATTGCTTCATCCTTTGTTTTTGGATTATCTTTCCGTCCGACATAATATTGTACCATTGAAAAAAACCGTCCGAAAGGTATGAACTCAATAGGCTTGTTATCAATGAATACTGATTTTGTCTTGCTCGCATTACAATAAGTTGTTTAAGTTTTTCTTCGCGTACAATGGGCAAAATAATATCCATAATGGCTTGAAATCCGGGCTTATATAGTCGATGTGCATTACTGCCTGCCAATGTTATTGAAACACGTTTAATATCTTCAATAGTCCACCATGGCACACTTGAAATATAACTGTACAATGTTAATTTATCTTTTGGCCCAACAACTCGAAAACAATCGAATACGTCTGATGGGATTTCAGATGCAATAATCTTAGCTTGGATATCTTCTTTATCTTGGCGTTCAACTTCAGATAAATATTTATCTTTCGTTATCTGGTAATCAACATCCGTTTTCGAGAAAGTTATATCATAGTTTTTATGTTCCAGTATTTCCGGTTGTCCATTCACAATTTCCTCAAAATTATTATTTAAATCTATAACTCTTCCAGAATAGTGCTGGTAAAACCTACCCGCACGACCAGCTATATTTTTAGCATCAAATTGCCTTAGAGGTTTTAAGCCCTTTTTGTTTGATGTTATAATTATGTTTTTTGCTGAAGTGTTTACGCCTTCAGTAATAGTCGTAGTCGAAAAGAGGCATAATAATGCCCCATCATTAAATAAATTTATAATCTCTTTTTGGATGTATTTGGGTATGAGGCTGTGATGGATACCTATCCGTCCTTTCAATGCTTTTAATACAATCCAATCATTGCCAAATGTTTGTTCCAAATGATTTAAAAAAATTTCATAAGTGGAACTTTCTATCACTGAACAAGTCTCTTGAAAAGAAGAAATCAGCCTTTGATCCTTTAATAAAGTTCTGGCATACCTTTCTGTATCGGCTCTTCTGCCACAATAAATAATCGTATTCTCTTTAGGTGTGCTTAACGCCTTAATTATATTGGCAATTTTCTTCCCTTTACTTGCAGAACCAATTTTCACTGGGATTTCATTTATATGATATTGACGTTTACCCTTTACTGTTATGTATTCCTTTGAAACAATTTCAAATTGATTATAACGTAAAAAACGGAATCCATTATCTTCTGCGAAATTATTAAACGATTTATGTTGCTGTGTATCTGATTGGGGAAGTGCCATATATGGCCCAGCTAATAGCATATCACTTGCCAAATTACAAATAAATTCCAATGCTAAGCGATACGCAGTATCACGTTCGTTTTCACCAGATGTTTCCGAATCAATGATAAAACTGTTATCAATTTTGTAAACCTCATCAACAAAGGCAAAATCAAAGTGAATGTGTTGATGCGAATCCATAAACGATAAGAACCGTTCTGGTGTAAAAATAAAGATGTTTCTTTCGGATAGACAAAACTCTTCTTCGCTTAGGGAATGAATCTTATATGATTGAAATATGTCCAACTTGCATAAACGAGCATAATTTTCAGACAAAAGGCTAATTGCTGGAAAAATAAAAAGGACATTCTGATACTGCATCTTTTGTATAATTTCATATACCAAAAAGGTCTTTCCAAAAGAAGTAGGTGCAGTCAAAACAAAACGATTTTTTTGCCCGATTTTAAAGCTGTCAAGAACATTTTTTTGATATCGATGTAATTTGCTATTTCCTCTAATAAGGCTAGCATCATGAAATAACGCACTTATGGTAAGTGTTTTTATATTTACATCAGATATACGACAATCTGTAAACTTATCTTTGAATAAATCAAAATATTGCGGGATTCCAGCTTCATTAGCCAAAAATATAAGGAAATTCATGTCAGCTTCAGAGATAGGCTCATTTTTCATAAAATCAAAAAAAACACATACTTCTTTTACAAAAGTTGCCGCATCTGAATCTTTTTTGTATGAATAATACGCTTTAATTATATTAGCGGTTCTCGTGAGTCTATCCATTTTATCACATTCTCCTTGATTTGCTTAACTTCCGATAGTGGCAAAAAGATAAAAAATAACCGGTAATCAAACGAAGCGGGTACAATAATATTAAGCCGTGTATATTCTGAAGCAATATGCTCAATACACTTTTTTATGCTCTGATGATATTTATCAGTGTAATTTTTTTGATAAGCAATAAATATAGGGTATATTAGCCGAATCCCTCTATTCTTTATTTCTTGTGATAGATTAATATCTGGATTTTCTTCCCAGCAATTTAATAAGTTTTCAAGTTGTTCATTGCGTGTTGAGATATGGAGGCGCTCATCTATGATTGCAAGTAAATTTCGATTCAAATATCCATCAGAAAGTGAAGTGCTTAATTTTTCCATCACGGGAGTTATTGCACTTTTATATTGCATATAGAATTTTGCTTCTCCAAACCATAAGTCAATATTTCCCTCTCTTTCCATTAAATGAAAAGCATCAAAACCTTTAGCCTCGCTATTTTCAATAGGAGAATAAAAATATCCTCGTGCGGCAAGAACGCTCGTATTTAAAAACACACGCAAGATTAAATCCAAGAGTACTTCACCATAAAAACCATACTTCAGCTTAGTATCATCAGATGCTTCTGGGTTATAACGAATACGACTAAGAATAGCTTTTCGCTGTTCACGCTCTAAAGCAGTGTAATTAATTTCATATTCGTTTATTGCAAATTCCACAATACCATTATAAATAATCTTGGAAATTTCTTGTGGATTAGAATTACTGAAACAAATATCATTTCGGGAAGAAAGGCATGATTTATCTAAGCCACTTTCTTTATGTGGCAAACTGCATTCAAATAAAATTGCATTATATACGGCATTCTTTAGTGCATCTCTCATGCCTTATCCCTCCGATTTTATTCTCCTGAATTAAACTCCACAAGCTTCTCCCAATCAATACTGCCATCTTCAAAGCAGAACTCTTGGGTAAACTCACGAACAAGCCGGTTTGATGCTTTCTGATAGGAAGTATCAAATTCTTCTACATATTTTTCGGGCAGCTTATCCATGAAACGTATTAACTTTATGTAGAATTCTTCATCTCCGGTCAATTCCGTCCAGAAATCCTTGCCTGCCAATTCCATATAAAACTTAGGAAGCCCACGGCTAGATGTTTTCTTCTTTCCATAGCCATAGCCTACAATCGGAACAAAGCGTTTCTTTGCCTGCTGTGCTAACTTGCTTGCCGCCATGAAATTCTGCTCCTGTTTCTTGCGGCTGTCAGCATTGAATACGCTTGTACCAGATTTTACAGCGATAGCATAAATAGTATTGTCCCGCTCTACCATAATGTCAACGCCTTCTGCTAATGCCTTTTGCCCTTGTACAGCAGCAGTAGCGATAGGTTCAAAGAAAACATTTCCAAATATTGTTTCCTCAGATGAGGATACAAATGCAGCAAGGATTGCATCAATAATCTGTGCAGCTCCGTTCATAGCCTTAGCCCGAAACAGATACGGGTTCTTACGCTTCATAACTTTTTTGATATTGAGCTTGTCAATATTGCTGATTAAGTTTGTATAAAAATTATCCAATGCAGTTGCAATTGCTTCTACTATAGCTTCTTCATTGTAATTGCTATTTATTGGCATAACAGCTTCCTCCTATTTCGATAGCTTTTTTTAGTTTTTGATGGATGTTTGTCCCTCTAAACCGTTTTGTACGGATTTCAGCGGATTGATCCGCAACAGAGAGTACAGCATTTCCCAATGCCAATGCCAGCCCAACTGGTACAGCATTGCCGATTTGTCTGTATTTTGCAACGCTTGTTCCAATAAATTGCCAATCGTCAGGAAACTGCTGGATACGGGCATATTCCCGGATACTCAAAGGCCTGTCTTGAGTCGGATGGCACATCATAGTTGCTTTTTGCACTGGGGAGGTTACTAAGGTTGGTGAAGGCTGACTGTAAGATAATCTCCGATAAAATCCAACTTTTCCACCACCAGAGCCATAGGCACCGCCCATAGCTTCTCTCCGAATATCTTCTGGTAGGTCACGCCAATTTCCGCCTTCTGGAACAAGACGGAGATATGAAAGACGATCTTTACTAAAGGTAGCACATTCTCCACAATTATTTTCCAAATCCCTGATAGTATCGTTCAAGGTACGCCAGCGATATTGCGAGTCTTGGTGCATCTGGAAGTGTGTTGGAAATGGTAAGAAAATATTTTCATTATCCCTGCTTCCAATCAGCACAAAACGTTCCCGAAATTGAGGTACGCCATAATTGACGGCATCCAAAATCCCATACACCGTTTTATATCCTAATTTATCAAATTCAGAAAGGATAACATCTAATACAGTTCCTAAATGTTGCTCATGGTCATTTGGGTCACGCTCCGCAATAGGCATATGCTTTAATTGGGCAGACATAATCCCCTTTACATTTTCCATAATAAAAAAACGAGGACGGATATAATCAATCATACGGATAAAATCCATAAATAAGCTGCCTCGTGGATCGTTAATCCCCAACCTCTTACCAGCAGTAGAAAATGGCTGGCAAGGTGGCCCACCACAAATCAAGAAAGGTTCTCCCTGTGCTAACCCCGTCTGTTCCAACAAAGCTGCTTCATTGATTTCACGGATGTCTCCGCCCGCGATCTTTTCAAGGTCTGCCCAGACGAAGGCGTAGGGTGCGAGCTTGAAGTTCGCGCCGACGGCGTACTCGCTCCAACCGCCGTCAAGTTCGGTGCGGAAGGACTCGACCCTGCCCGCGTCGGCGACGGCATGGTATTCGTCCTCGCCCATCATCTCCCAGGCGCCCGAAACACGGGCGTAGAAGGTGCTCTTCTCGTTCGGGAACTCAAGGCCCGCGCGCACGCCCACGCGTCCGATCAGGCTCTGATAGTCGTCCAGGTGAACCGTGAAGCTGCGGCCCGCACGGAAGTCGTCGCCTTCGACCCAGGCCCAGGTGAGCGCGGCCTGAGGTTCGACGAAGAGACGCTCGGCGGGCTTGAAAGCGGCGCGAGCAAAAGAAAACGTCTGGGGGACATGCGTTTCTGACGCTATTGTATTTCTTTTTCGCCACGCTCGCGCTGAGGCTGACGTCATGTGTTTCCGTTGCAATTGCGGCATGTCGGCCATGAATCATCTCCATCATCACTGGCAATTGGGGACGTCGGTCGCACAGGCTTTGTGGGCCGAAAAACCGAATTCGGGATTTTCCGTACAATAGAGCCTTCGGTCTCTGCCTGACGGAGGCCGTCCTTCCATCCTCAAGGACTACAAATGAATCCCACTCCCCCGCAAGCTGCAGGAAGCCTCAACCGCTTCCTCAACGCCATTGAGGCGGCAGGCAACAAGCTGCCGCACATCACGATGCTCTTCATTTGGGCGCTCGTGATCACGCTCGTGATCTCGCTCGCGCTCTCCTACGTCTCGTTCGACTACAGGCATCCGTCCACGGGTGCCGTGATCGCCGTGACGAACATGCTTGCCCCCGCGAACCTGCTTGATCTGGTCGTGAATTCCGTGAAGAACTTCATGGGCTTCCCGCCGCTGGGCATCACGCTCGTGGCGACGCTCGGCATCGGCATCGCCGAGGGATCGGGCTTCATCCACACGCTTCTCAGGAAGCTGATGAGCTACATCCCGCGCGCCGCGCTCACGCCGGCCGTCGTGATCGTCTCGATCCTCTGCCATGTGGCGAGCGACTCGGTGTACGTGATCCTCATGCCGCTTGCAGCCCTGATGTTCTATTGTGCGGGCCGTCATCCGCTCGCGGGCGTGGCCTGCTCGTTCGCCGGTCTCTCGGGCGGCTTCACGGCCTCCTACACGCCGTCTGTGATCGACCCCGTCATGCAGTCCTTCACCCAGGCCGCCGCCCAGACGCTCGATGCGTCCTACTCGGTGAACGTGCTCTGCAACTACTTCTTCGCGCTCGGCGGCACCTTCTTCGTGATCGCCGCCTGCTGGTACGTGACCGACAAGATCGTCGAGCCGCGCCTCTGGGCCACGATGCCGCTCGACAAGGGCCTCGAGAACGATCCCGACCTCAGGATTACGCCCGTGAGCGCCCTTGAGAACAACGCCTACCGCAAGGCCTGCACGGTCTTCCTCGGCCTCGCCGCCCTGCTCTTCGTGCTCTGCTGGCCCGAAGGCTCCATGCTGCGCGCGCCCGACGGCTCCCTCACGAGCCCGAAGGCCCCCGTCATGCAGGCCATCGTTCCGCTCATCTTCATCTTCTTCTCGCTCCCCGGCATCGTCTACGGCTACGCCGCAGGCACCTTCAAGTCCTCGTCCGACGTGATCAAGTCGATGGAAGAGGTCATGAAGATGCTGCTCGGCTTCATGGTGTTCGCCTTCTTCGCCGCCCAGTTCCTCTACGTCTTCGGCAAGTCGGGCATCGGCACGCTGCTCGCCATCTCGGGCGCCTCGGAATGCCGTCGGCGGCATACCAGTTTGCAACTCTCATCTTCACCGGCATGCTCAACCTTCTCATCACCTCGGCGACCTCCAAGTGGGCGATCCTTTCGACCATCTTCGTCCCGATGCTGATGATGCTCGGCATCTCGCCTGAGCTCACCCAGGCCGCCTTCCGCGTGTCCGACTCGGCTGTGAACGTCTGCACCCCGATGTTCCCGTTCTATCCGCTCCTCATCATGTACTGCCAGAAGTACTGCAAGCAGGCGGGCGTCGGCACCCTGAGCTCGATGATGATCCCCTACACCCTCGCGCTCCTCGTCGCGCTTACCTTCGTGCTCTACGCCTTCTGGGGCATCGGCATCCCGATCGGCTTCGATTCGGGCTACGTCTACCCGCCCGTGAAGTAAGAGGCGCACCGCGCCCTGCCCGCACCCCGTCGAGGACGCCTCCCTTTCGGCTCCCGGCGGGGTTTCTCATGCAAAACCGATTTTCCTGCAATCCCAGAAAAAAGGACCGTCGTGATGACAGACATCCACCTTCCCTATGTCGACGAACTCAGAGACAACTTCCTGCGCTACGTCGCCGTCTCCTCCGAGAGCGACCCGAAGGCCGGCCGCGTGCCGAGCTCCGAGGGCCAACGCGAGCTCGCGAAGCTTCTCGCCCGCGAACTTGAGGCGCTCGTGAACGAACACGCCATCCTGACGGCGCTTCTGCCCGCCAACGTCGAGGGCTCTCCAGCCGTGGGCTGGGTCGCGCATCTCGACACGGTGCCCGTGAGCCTCTCGCCCGACGTGAAGGCGCAGGTGATTCACTACGAAGGCGGGGACGTTCTCCTCAATGCCCAAAAGGACATTTGGGTGCGTCTCGAGGAGCATCCGGAACTTGCCGCATATGCGGGTCAGGACATCGTCTTTACGGACGGCACGAGCGTGCTCGGTGCCGACAACAAGGCGGCCGTTGCGAACGTGATGACGATGCTCGCCGTCGTGACGAGGGAAAACCGTCCGCACGGCGACATCCGCGTCGCCTTCGTGCCCGATGAAGAGATCGGTCTTTGCGGCTCCAAGCTCCTTGACCTCAAGAAGTTCAAGGTCGACTTCGCCTACACGATCGACTGCTGCGCGCTTGGCGAAATCGTCTGGGAGACCTTCAACGCCTGCTCGGTCTCGATCCGCATCAAGGGCGTGACGGCGCATCCGATGAGCGCCAAGGGCGTGCTTGTCAATCCGCTCCTCGTTGCGACCGACCTCATCAACAGGTTCGACCGCCTGCAGACGCCCGAGCAGACCGAGGGCAAGGAAGGCTACTGGTGGTTCACCGACTGCGAGGCCAACGCTGCCGAGTGCCGCCTCACGATGAACATCCGCGACTTCGACCGCAGCCGCTACGATTCCCGCAAGGCCTTCGTGCTTGAGGCGGTCGAGGCCGTGCGCGTACAGCATCCGCGCGCCGTCATCGAGGCCGAACTCGTCGACGTCTACTCCAACATCGCCGACAGCCTCGGCGACGACCGCTCGCCGGTGGAGCTCCTCTACAAGGCTGCCGACAACCTCGGCATCACCACCAACACCATCGCCATGCGCGGCGGCACGGACGGCTCCGCCCTCTCCGCCAAGGGCCTCGTCACGCCCAACTACTTCACGGGCGCGTGCAACTTCCACAGCTATGCCGAGTTCCTCCCGCTCCCGAGCCTGCACAAGTCGCTAGAGATGACGCTCGAACTCGTTAGGCTTACGGCAGGGAAATAAGACCCTGACGGGAATTTGACGGAGGAAAAGGTCCTTTCGCCGGCGGCGGGAGGGCCTTTTTTGTCCGGCGGCGATGTATGCTGTTGGGATCATTGAAAACACAGACAAACCCATCTTCAGGACAAAAGACAAAGGAGACACCATGCCGCATTGCGCATCCAAAGTCGTGATTCTCGCCACGGGTGGCACCATCGTCAGTTCGGGCGCGTCCGCCACGCAGATGACGGGCTACAGCATTCAGGGGCTCGGCGTCGAGGACCTGCTCTCGGCCGTTCCGATGCTGGCCGACGTGGCCGACGTCGAGGCCGCCCGGGTCTCGAACATTGACTCGAGCTCGATGACTTCGGAGGTCTGGTTGAAGCTCGCGAACGCGGTCGAGGAGGCTCTTCGTCGCGAGGACGTCTCAGGCGTCGTGATTACGCACGGCACCGACACGATGGAGGAGACCGCGTTCTTCCTCAATCTGGTGGTGAAGAGCGAAAAGCCCGTCGTGCTCACGGGCGCGATGCGTCCCGCCACGGCCCTTTCGGCCGAGGGGCCCCTCAACCTTCTCAACGCCGTTCGCATCGCGTCCGATCCGAAGGCTGCGGGCCGGGGCGTGCTCATCGCGCTCAACGACGTGATCGTCTCCGCGCGTGACGCCACGAAGACCCATCCCACCAATGTCGCCACCTTCAGGGGGCCGGATCTTGGCATGCTCGGCATGATCGCGGGCACGCACATCGAGTGGATCGCGAGGTCCGAAAAGCCCCATGGGGTCGCCACGCCCTTCACGCTTGAGGCGCTCGAAGCCCGTGTTGCGGCCGACGGCGCCCTGCCCCGCGTCGACATCGTGTATTCGCACGTCGACGACGACGGCGTGATGGTTCGTGCGGCCATGGCTGCAGGCGCCCGTGCAATCGTGCATGCGGGGACCGGCAACGGCTCGATTCACGAGAAGACGGAAGGCGCCCTCATGGAGGCTGCCGCTCACGGCGTACTCGTCGTGCGCGCTTCGAGAACCCCGAGCGGCATGACCGTCGAGGGACTCGCCGAGTGGCAGGATGCGGGCTTCGTGCCTGCAGGGACGCTCAACCCGCAGAAGGCCCGTGTGCTCGCGCAGCTCTCGCTCGCCTGCGGCGTCGATCCCGCCCTCGCCTTCAGGTCGTTCTGAAAGCCTTGAGATGAAAACAGGGCCCTGACGGGTCCTGAATGCCAAAAGCAAACGGCCCCGCTCAT
>OGMB01000925.1_pt1 | contig 14194 bp, 7 predicted proteins | sample 1573001 | NCBI WGS metagenome assembly OGMB01 (sample SAMEA2581921, study PRJEB24529) | metagenome | biome: Human gut stool | place: China | collected 2011
ACCCGGATCATCACGTCCCCCTTCGGCGTACAGGGCAGCACGCAGGGCTGTTTCTGCCAGAGAGCCGCCACATTGAGGGGGTGGAAGCCATCCACATCCTTCTCTTGACGAATCCGTGCGATCACCTTATCCGAATCGATATGTTTCGGCAGCGGCAGCTGGATCAAAATTCCGTCCACCGTATCGTCGGCATTGAGGTCGTCGATAATTTTCAGCAACTCCTCCTCCGAAATGTCCGCCGGCTTGCGAATCGTCGTATTCAGGATACCGACCTCGTCGGCAGCCTTCGTCTTACCCGTCACATAGGATACGCTGCCCGCATCCTCACCGACCAGCACCACTACCAAATGGGGCAGCCGGCCGTATTTCTCCGGGAATGTCTTCACCTGCTCGGCCATCTTGGCCTTGCAAGCCGCCGCTAATTCTTTTCCGCTGATTACCATATATTGTTTTGATTTTAAAGATTGCTTATCCGTCCCATCCAGGGATTCGAAGGACAAATATAACTATTTTTTCACTAAAAACGAAAGAGCCTTCATACCGATATCGGATCGATAGAAAAGATTCTCGCAACCGATTTTCCGGACCTCCTCGAGCGCCCGGCACCTGGCCTGCTCCGGGTCGGCACTCCGGCAGACGACGATCATCACCCGGCCGCCCGAGGTAACGAGCCGCCCCTCTTTTATCGCCGTGCCCATATGGTACACTACGCCGTCCACCTGCTCCGTTCCCGTAATTTCATACCCCTTCTCATAGGAGCCGGGATATCCTTTCGATGCCAGCACGATCCCCAGAGTCGCAAAGTCGTGCCACTCGGCCTCGCCCGGATCCCGTCCGTCGGCTACGGCGCTGAAAATATCGTAAATGTCGCTCTTCAGGCGGGGCAGCACCACTTCGGTTTCGGGATCGCCGAAACGGGCGTTGAACTCGATCACGCGGATTCCCTGCGGGGTCTTCATCAAACCGCCGTAAAGCACGCCCGTGAAAGGACATCCCTCGTCGCAGAGAGCGTCGGCCGTGCGCTGCATCACCTTTTCCAATGCGAAAGCCTCGTCTTCCGGAGTAATGAACGGCAGCGGGGAGTATGCTCCCATACCGCCCGTATTGGGACCTTCATCGCCGTCGAACGCCCGTTTGTGATCCTGCGCCAGCACCATCGGCAGCACCTTGCGCCCCGACACGAAACACATGAACGAAAATTCGGGTCCGGTCAGAAAATCCTCCACGACCACACGTCCCTTGCCGAACTTGTCGTCCAGCAACATGTCGCGCAACGCGGCATCGGCCTCCTCCATCGTCCGGGCGATAACGACACCCTTTCCCGCAGCCAGACCATCGTATTTCAGGACGGCGGGCAGAGGGCGCGAACGAACGTACTCCGAAGCCTTCCGGTAATCGTCGAACGCCCGGTAACCGGCCGTCGGAATACCGTACCGCCCCATCAGATCTTTTGCAAACTCCTTGCTCGACTCGATGCGGGCCGCCGCCTTCGTCGGGCCGAAAATACGAAGTCCCTCCTCACGGAAGCGATCGACGATACCGGCCACGAGCGCCGCTTCGGGTCCTACCACCGTGAGGTCGATCTCTTTTTCACGAGCAAGGGAAAGCAATCCCTCGACATCGGTATCCTTGACCGGCACACACTCGGCCTGACGAGCGATACCCGCATTGCCGGGAGCGCAATATATCTTCGAAACCTGCGGCGAACGCGACAACGCATCGACGACGGCATGTTCGCGGCCACCGCCGCCTACGACTAAAACTTTCATAACCTATCGTTTATTCCCGACCGCACTTTCCGCAAAGAGCGGCTCGGAAATCGTCCATAAAAAATAATCCGACCGACGGACACGAAATCCGCAGTTTAATGTTTGAAATGACGCATCCCGGTAAACAACATCGGAATACCCGATTCATTGGCCTTCCGGATCGAATCCTCGTCCCGGACGCTGCCTCCCGGCTGCACGATCGCCTCGACGCCGCTCGCAGCCGCCAGGCTCACGCAGTCGTCGAAGGGGAAAAAGCCGTCCGAAGCCAGTACCAGCCCTTCGGTCACACCCTGGGCATGGGCCTGCTTGAGCGCGAGTTCCGCCGAGCCGATGCGATTCATCTGCCCCGCTCCGACACCCAGCGTACGACCGTCCTTCACCACTACGATAGCGTTCGACTTCACATGCTTGACAATACGCCAGCCGAAATCGAGATCGGCGAGCTGCCTTTCCGTCGGCCGCTTCTCCGTCACGCACATATCCGCCGTCACGGGACGTGTTTCGAGGTCGAGGTCCTGCACCAGCAATCCTCCCGTCACACTCACCAACTGGCGCTGCTTCGCATCGCTCTTCTCCATCGGAACTTCGAGCAGACGCAGATTCTTCTTCGTCGAGAGCACTTCGAGGGCTTCGGGCGTAAACGAAGGGGCCATGATGATCTCCAGAAAAATCGGCTTCATCAATTCGGCCGCCTCACGGGTCACAGGTCGGTTCAGGGCGACGATACCGCCGAAAATCGACACTTTGTCGGCCTCGTAAGCCTTCGTCCAGGCATCCGCCGCATCCCGCCCCACCGCAGCACCGCAGGGATTCATATGTTTGAGTCCCACGCAGAACGGCTCATCGAACTCCCGCACGATCGCAAGGGCTGCGTTGGCATCCTGTATGTTATTGTAGGACATCTCCTTGCCATTGAGCTGCCGGGCATAGGCCAGCGAATAGGGCACCCGTTCGCCGCTGCGGTAGAACTTGGCCTGCTGGTGCGGATTCTCGCCGTAGCGGAGCGGCTGAACCAGATCGAACTCCAGGAACAACTTCTCGTCGAGCCCCGCTTTTTCACGCATGTACGTAGCGATCATCGCATCGTACTCGGCGGTATGGGTATATGCCTTGGCCGAGAGCTGCAACCGCAATCGGGGAGTCGTATTGCCGTATCCCCTAATCTCCGCAAGGATCGTGTCATAATCCGCCGGGTCGCACACTACGGTCACGTCCTTGTAGTTCTTGGCCGCACTGCGCAACATCGAAGGTCCGCCGATGTCGATATTCTCGATCGCCTCGTCCATCGTCACCCCTTCGCGGGCGATCGTCTGACGGAAGGGATAGAGATTCACGCACACCATGTCGATGAACTCGATGCCGTTCTCCCGCAACGCTTTCAGGTGGTTCGGATCGTCGCGGCGAGCCAGCAGGCCGCCGTGCACCTTGGGATGGAGCGTCTTGACACGTCCGTCGCAGATCTCCGGGAACCCCGTCACATCGCTGATGTTGATCACCTCCACGCCGCTTTCAGCCAACAGTTTCATCGTACCGCCGGTGGCGATCACCTGCCAGCCGAGCTCTCGAAGTCCGCGCGCGAACTCCACCACGCCGGTCTTATCGCTCACACTGATTAATGCTCTCATATTGCTAATTTATATAGGCAATCATATCTTTCAATATACCATTTCCGACGATCTCAACACCGAATCCGAGAGTCGCTTATTCGCGGTCCAATGACCGCATTTACCACTCCGCCTTCCCCTAATCCTTTCTCGAAAGGGACTCGGGTCGCTGCATTTCCAAAGAGGTACACTAAAGGATATGATCGCGTTAATATATACGTAGTTTTATCGTTTTCGACTCGCGGTCGCCGTTATTCACGGTATCCGACGATGTGTTTCCAGGTCCGAATCCGCACTAAACCGCGACGTTCCCGCGATCCTATTGCTCCGCAACCAACTTTGCCACCGTTTCCACATACAGCGGATGTTCGACGGCATGCACCCGGGCTTCCAGCTCTTCCGGATCGCTCCCCAGATACTCGAAAGCCCGCTGGGCGATGATCCGGCCCCCGTCGAGCTCTCCGTTCACATAGTGGATCGTCACGCCGAAGACCTTGACGCCGTAAGCAAAGGCATCGGCAATGGCATGCGCCCCCTTGAACGCAGGCAACAGCGAGGGATGAATATTGACGATCCGGTCGCGGTACGCCTCCAGCACCACATCGGAAAGGATGCGCATATACCCCGCCAGACAGATCAGCTCGACCCTTTCGGCCCGAAGCCTGCGGACGATCTCCCGTTCGTAGTCGGCTTTCGAAGGGTACTCTTTGGGGTTGAACGTAAAAGTCGGAATACCGTAACGGGCAGCCCGCTCGTTCACGAAAGCCCCCGGCTTGTCGCAGACCATGAGGGCGATGCGGGCCGCAATGCGCCCATCGGCACAAGCCGCAGCCAATGCTTCGAAGTTGGAGCCGTTTCCGCTGGCGAATACTGCGATCGTCTTCATCGCCCTATCGGATTTCCACGCCCGGACGATCCGTCGCCCGGCCGATCACCGAAGCTTTCTCGCCCTGTTTCTCCAAAATGGCAATCACTTCGGAAGCCTCATCCTGCGAAACCGCGATCACCATACCGATACCCATGTTGAAGATATTGAACATCTCGCGGTGAGCGATCTTGCCGTATTTCTCCAACAGGCGGAACACGGGCAGGATCTCCCACGTCCCCTCGTGAATCTCGATACCCTGGCCCTCGCTCAGGATGCGGGGAATATTCTCGTCGAAACCGCCGCCCGTGATATGACTGATGCCGTGCACGTTACAGGCTCGGATCACTTCGAGCACCTGTTTCACGTAAATTTTGGTCGGCGTCAGGAGCACCTCGCCCAACACACGGCCGTCCAATTCGGGATAAGCCTTGCGAAGATCCAGTCCTGCATCGGCAACCACCTTACGCACAAGGCTGAAACCGTTCGAATGGACACCGCTCGACGCGATACCCACCAACACGTCGCCCACACGCACCTTCGTACCGTCGATCAGGCGCGACTTCTCGACCACGCCGCACGTGAAGCCCGCAATATCGTACTCGCCGCCGGCATACATGCCCGGCATCTCGGCCGTTTCGCCGCCGATGAGTGCACAGCCGGCCTGACGGCAGCCTTCGGCCACACCCGCCACGATCGCTTCGATCTTCGCAGGCTCGTTGTGCCCCACGGCTACATAATCCAGGAAGAAGAGCGGCTCGGCCCCCTGCGCCAGCACGTCGTTCACGCACATAGCCACGGCGTCGATGCCGATCGTGTCGTGCTTATCCATCTCGAAAGCCAGCTTGAGCTTGGTTCCCACGCCGTCGGTACCGCTCACGAGCACCGGCTCCTTGACATTAAGCGCCGAGAGATCGAACATTCCGCCGAAGGCGCCGATGTTACCCATCACGCCCAACCGCGAGGTCGAAGCCACGTGTTTCTTGATGCGGCGCACCACTTCGTATCCGGCCTCGAGGTTCACACCGGCCTTTTCATAACTTTCCGCCATAACAATAGTTGGTTTTAGCTGTTTCCTGAATATTTCCACCCGATGTTTTCGAAATACGCATGCAGGACAGGTTCTTCCCTGACACCGCAGATCGAAAACGAAGCGGTTTGTTTAACATTTTTCTTTTTTGTTCGCCTCCTCGATCGTCCCGTAAAGCGACGTCGGATAATTGCCCGTGAAGCAGGCCATGCACAACTCGCAGCGATTGCCCGCCTTCAGCAAGGCATCGGGCGAGAGGTAAGCCAGCGAATCGGCTCCGATATACTCGCACGCCTCCGGAACCGACATGCGGGCGCACAGCAGCTCCTCGTACGTCGAAGTATCAACACCGTAAAAACAGGGATTCTTGAACGGAGGGCTGGCGATGCGGACATGAACTTCCGTGGCCCCCGCCTCACGCAACAGACGCACAATGCGCCGGGAGGTGGTACCGCGCACGATCGAATCGTCAATCAGCACCACACGCTGCCCCGAAACGATACCGCTCACCGACGAAAGTTTCATCCGCACGCCCTTCTCACGCATCGACTGCGACGGCTGGATGAAGGTGCGGCCGATGTATTTGTTCTTGATAAGTCCCATCTCGTAGGGAAGACCGCTCGCTTCGGCGTATCCCATGGCAGCGCTCAAACTCGAATCGGGCACTCCGACCACGATGTCCGCGTCTGCCGGCGCCTCCTTGTAGAGCAAGCGTCCCGACTCCTTGCGGAAGGCGTGCACGTTACGGCCCTCGATGTCGCTGTCCGGGCGGGCGAAATAGATATACTCCATCGCACACATCATATGGCGCTTGAACATCGAATAGTCGCTGCTGCGGATGCCGTGCCGATCGATCGTAACGATCTCGCCGGGCTCTACGTCACGCACGAATTCGGCACCCACCACCTCGAAAGCACAGGTTTCGCTGCTGACGACATAGCCGTCTCCCAACTTGCCGATCGAAAGGGGCCGCAGACCGTGTTTGTCACGGCAGGCATAGATGCGGTTAGCCGTCATCACCAGAAACGCGAACGCTCCTTCGAGCATATTGAGCGCCTCGATGATCGAATAGATACGGGGCCGGTTGTGGTTGCGTACCTCCTTTTTGATAAGATGGGCGAACACTTCGCTGTCCGAAGTGGACTGGAAAAGACTGCCCTTGTTCTCCAGGTAGTTGCGCAGCAGATCCGCATTGACGATATTCCCGTTGTGGGCCAATGCGAAATCACCCGTGTTATGATGGAACAGAAAAGGCTGTATATTCTCCGTCCCGCCGCCACCGGCCGTCGAATAACGGACATGACCGATGGCCATATCGCCCGCAAGGTTTGCCAGCTTGGCTTCGTTGAACACCTCCGTAACAAGTCCTTCGCCCCGAACACGCCGCATCGCCCCTTCCTTCGAAACGCTTACGATACCGCACCCTTCCTGCCCGCGATGTTGCAGGGAATGAAGGCCGTAGTAGGTCAGGTTAGCTGCGTCGGGCACTCCCACGACGCCGAAAACGCCGCACTCCTCGTGCAGCTCCCGGTCGCAGATCGGCTGCATTATGCTCTCTTTGTGCATCGGAACTTATTTGATTACTTTTTCCAGACGGGCCAGGATCTCCTCGTAAGCCTCGCGCACCTTACCCAAGTCACGACGGAAGCGATCCTTGTCGAGCTTCTCGTTGGTAGCCATATCCCACAGCCGGCAGGTATCGGGCGACACCTCGTCCGCCAGAACGATCTCGCCGTCCGACGTGCGGCCGAACTCGATCTTGAAGTCGATCAGGTTGATATTCATCTTGGCGAAAAGCTCCTTGAGCACCTCGTTGATCCGGGCGGTCATGGCATAAATCTGTTTCAACTCGTCATAGGTTACGACACCCAGCGCCACCGCATGATGATCGTTGATCAGCGGATCGCCCAGCTCGTCGTTCTTGTAACAGATGTCGAAAATCACGTTCGAAGGCTTCGTTCCCTCCTCGATACCCAGACGCTGGGCCATCGAGCCGGCGATGACGTTGCGGACGATCACCTCCAGCGGAATGATCCGCACACGGCGGCACAACTGGTCGCGGTCGTTCAGGGTCTTCACGTAGTGAGTCTTGATCCCCTGCTTGTTGAGATATTCGAAGATCAGGGTCGAGATCCGGTTGTTCAGCACGCCCTTGTTCTCGATCGTGGCCTTTTTGATGTTGTTGAACGCCGTCGCCGCATCCTTGTAGTGAATCAGGATCATATCCGGATCGTCCGTCAGGAAAACCTGTTTGGCCTTACCCTCGTAAAGCATTTCGCCTTGTTGCATAGTGGTTGGTATTTTATAATTGTTATTTTGTTTTCCGGAAATAGTTCACCGCATTCGTGAAGATGTCCTGCACCTTCTCTCCGGCGATGTTCTTAAAGAGGTTCTCCCCGTAACGCTCCGTATGGCCCATCTTACCGAGTATCTGCCCGTCGCGGCTCACGATACCCTCGATCGCATAATACGATCCGTTGGGATTGTACGGGGCTTCGGCCGTCACGCGGCCTTCGGCATCGACATACTGGAACGCCACCTGCCCGTTCTCGAACAGCTCGCGGGCCAGAGGCTCGTTCACGACGAACTTGCCCTCGCCGTGGCTCACGGCGATCGAATGGATATCGCCCACCGAGAAACTCGACAGCCACGGGGAGTTGGTCGTCGCCACGCGGGTCGAAACAATCTGCGACACATGACGGTTGATGTCGTTGCGGAAGAGCGTCGGCGACTCTTTGGTCACCAGGCCCAGCCGTCCGTAGGGCAGCAGGCCCGACTTGACCAGCGCCTGGAAGCCGTTGCAGATGCCCAGAATCAGGCCGCCCCGGTCGAGCAGACGATGTATTTCCTCCGAAATATCCTTGTTGTTCAGCACATTGGCAATGAATTTACCGCTGCCGTCCGGCTCGTCGCCCGCCGAGAAGCCGCCGCAGAGCACGAAGATATGGCACGCAGCGATCGCCTCCTTCATCCGGCGGATCGAGTCGAAAATAGCCTCCGCCGTCAGGTTGCAGAACACCTCGCTGCGCACTTCGGCACCCGCCCGGCGGAAGGCCTTCGCGGTGTCGTAGTCGCAGTTGCTGCCCGGGAATACGGGGATGAAAACCACCGGACGCTCGACCGCCTCGCCCGGATAGGTGAAGCTGCGGAGAGCCGGCATCGCCTCCATGACCGGCGCATGGTTGATTCCCTTATCGGGATAAACCGTCGCAAAGCGTTCGGTATTGGCCCGGTAAAGCTCTTCGAGCGGCATTTTTTCGCCGTTGATCGTGAGCGATTCCTCCGCCTCGGTATGTCCCAGCAACTCGGCGGCCGGGAAATCGAGCGGCTCGGTGCTCTCCACCACGATCGAACCGTAAGAGTTGTCGAACAACGTCGCTTCATCCACCTCGACATCGGCACCGATGCCGTTGCCGAAAGACATCTTGGCCAGCGCTTCCGCCACACCGCCGAAGCCGACGGCATAGCCCGAAACGATCTTGCCGGACTCGATAGCCGAACTTACGAAATCGAAATTCCGCTTCAACGCCCCGGTATCGGGCATATGGTTTTCGAGCGGGGTATGACGCACTAGGTAAATCGAATGGCCCGCCTTCTTGAAATCGGTCGAGATGACGCGTCCGGCATCGACAGTCGTAATACCGAAGGCCATCAGCATAGGCGGGACGTTGATCTGCTCGAAGGTACCGCTCATCGAGTCCTTGCCGCCGATCGAGGGCAGTCCCAGCTCGACCTGCATCTTCAGGGCACCGAGCAGCGCCCCGAGCGGCTTGCCCCACGTACGGGGCGACTTGGTCATGCGCTCGAAATACTCCTGATAGGAATAGCGCATCTTATCGTAGCGGGCACCCGCCGCCACGACTTTGGCCGCAGCGTCCACGACGGCATAGGCCGCACCGTGGTAGGGACTCCACGACGCCAGGAAAGGGTTGTAGCCGAAGGCCATAATGCTGGCCGTATCGGTATATCCGTCCGTCGGCAACTTCTGCACCGACACTTGTGTTTCCGAACGTTGCGTACGACCGCCGAAAGGCAGCAGCACGGTCGAAGCGCCGATCGTAGAATCGAACATCTCGATCAGCCCCTTCTGCGAGAGGACATTGTCGTCCGCCAGGTTCGCAAGCATCTTTTCGCGCAGCGTACCGCCCTTCACCTCGCGGCGGAAAGGATCGCGTTCCTCGACCGCACCGATCGCGGCCTGGGCATAGTGCTTGGCCCCTGCGCTGTCGATGAACTCGCGCGAAAGATCGACCACTAATTTGCCCTTGTTGTACATCCGCATACGGCGCGAGTCCGTCACGTCCGCCACATGGGTCACTTCGATATTCTCCTCGGCGCAGTAGCGCTTGAACTCCTCTTCGGCACTCGCTTCGATCACAACGGCCATACGCTCCTGCGACTCGCTGATCGCCAGCTCCGTCGCATTCAGACCGCTGTACTTGGTCGGCACGCGATCGAGGTAAATATCCAGGCCGTCGGTCAGCTCGCCGATGGCTACGCTCACACCGCCCGCACCGAAGTCGTTCGACTTCTTGATCAGGCGCGTCACTTCCGGACGGCGGAACAACCGCTCCAGCTTGCGCTCTTCGGGGGCGTTGCCCTTCTGCACCTCGGCACCGCAGTGCTCAAGGCTGTCCAGCTTGTGGGCCTTGGAGGAGCCGGTAGCGCCGCCGATGCCGTCACGGCCGGTGCGGCCGCCCAGCAGCACGATCACATCGCCGGGAGCGGGGCACTCACGGCGGACGTGGGAAGCAGGGGTAGCGCCCACAACGGCGCCGATCTCCATGCGCTTTGCCACATAGCCGGGGTGGTAAATCTCGTCCACCTGACCGGTAGCCAGACCGATCTGGTTGCCGTAGGAGGAGTAACCGGCGGCTGCGGTGGTGACCAGCTTGCGCTGGGGCAGCTTGCCGGGCATGGTCTCACTGACCGGCTTGAGCGGGTCGCCTGCGCCGGTGACACGCATAGCCTGATAGACGTAGCTGCGGCCGGACAGCGGGTCGCGGATGGCACCGCCGATGCAGGTAGCAGCGCCGCCGAAGGGCTCGATCTCGGTGGGGTGGTTGTGGGTCTCGTTCTTGAACAGGAACAGCCAGTCCTCGTCCTTGCCGTTGACGTCGCACTTGATCTTGACGGTGCAGGCGTTGATCTCCTCAGACTCGTCCAGATTCTTCAGGATGCCCTGCTTCTTCAGCTCCTTGGCGCCAATGGTGGCAAGGTCCATCATGCAGCGGGGCTTGTTCTCGCGGCCCAGCTCGGTGCGCATAGCCATGTAGCGGTCAAAGGCCTCCTGCACCACGGCGTCGTCGATCTGCACATCGTCCAGAATGGTGCCGAAGGTGGTGTGGCGGCAGTGATCGGACCAGTAGGTGTCGATCATCTTGATCTCGGTGATGGTGGGGTCGCGCTGCTCGGTGCGGAAGTACTCCTGGCAGAACTTGATGTCCCCCAGATCCATGGCCAGACCCTTTTCCTCGATGAACTTGGCAAGGCCAGCCTCGTCCAGCTGGTTGAAGCCCTCCAGCACTGCCACGGCAGCGGGCACGGGGTAATCCATCTTCAGGGTCTCTTTGGTCTCCAGAGAAGCCTCGCGGGCTTCCACAGGGTTGATGACATACTTCTTGATCTCGGCCACCTGCTCGGGGGTCAGAGCGCCCTCCAGCAGATAGACGCGGGCAGAGCGCACCAGCGGGCGCTCACCCTGACTGATGAGCTGGATGCACTCGGCAGCAGAAGCTGCACGCTGGTCGAACTGACCGGGCAGATACTCCACGGCAAAAGACACGCCCTCTGCAGCGGGCAGCTCTGCGTAGGTGTTATCCACCGGCGGCTCGCTGAACACGGTGCTGACGCACTGGTTGAACAGTGCCTCGTCGATGCCTTCTACATCGTAGCGGTTCAGCAGACGCAGACCGGTCAGGTCCTTGATGCCCAGCAGGCTGGTGAGTTCGTTTTTCAGACCGTTTGCCTCGACATCAAAGCCGGGCTTTTTTTCCACATAAATACGATAGACCATTGGGTAGGTTCCCCCTTTGTATTCTTTGAACCGACCCTCTCAGTCACGGCTTACGCCGTGCCAGCTCCCCCGAAAGGGGGAGCTTTTTCTGTTGACGGAAAGTACTGCGTTCGATGGAAAGCATAGGCTCATCCATTTTCTCGCATAAAGCTCCCCCCTCGGGGGAGCTGTCGCCGCAGGCGACTGAGAGGGTTTTCTTTCTTACTGCTTCTCTGCCAGCGCTTTCAGGGCACGCAGGCCGATATCGCTGCGCTTGTGCAGCTTTTCAAAGCTGATCTTTTCGGCTGCTTCATAGGCGTGGCTCAGGGCGTTGGTCAGGCGCGGGCCGGTGGCGGTAACGCCCAGCACGCGGCCGCCGTTGGTCACCAGCTGGCCGTCCTCGGTGATGGCAGTGCCGGAATGGTACACCGTCACATTCTCCTCGCCGGGCAGCTGACCGTCCACAAGGCCGGAGATGGGCTTGCCCTTCTCGTAGGCCACGGGATAGCCGCCGGAGGCCAGAATGACGCAGGCCGCAGCACCATCGGAGAACTTGACCTCCTGCTGTGCCAGCGTGCCGTCGGTGCAGGCCTGCATGATGTGCAGCAGGTCGCTTTCCAGCAACGGCAGCACCACCTGCGTTTCAGGGTCGCCGAAGCGGCAGTTGTACTCGATGACCTTGGGGCCGTCCGGGGTGAGCATCAGGCCGAAGTACAGGCAGCCCTTGAAGGGGCAGCCCTCGGCGTTCATGGCCTTGATGGTGGGCAGGAAAATTTTCTCCATGCACTCGGCAGCGATGGCCGGAGTGTAATAGGGGTTCGGCGCGACGGTACCCATGCCGCCGGTGTTCAGGCCGGTGTCGTGGTCGTTGGCGCGCTTATGGTCCATGCTGGAGACCATGGGCTTGACCACCTTGCCGTCCGTAAAGCTCAGCACGCTGACCTCCGGCCCGGTGAGGAACTCTTCCACCACCACATGGTTGCCGGATGCGCCGAACTTTTTGTCCAGCATGATCTCCTTGACGCCATCGGCGGCCTCCTGCTCGTTTTCGCAGATGAGCACGCCCTTGCCCAGTGCAAGGCCGTCTGCCTTGATGACCACCGGGTACTTGCCCTCGGCGCGGATGTAGTCCATGACCTTTGCGGGGTCATCGAAGGTCTCGTACTTTGCGGTGGGGATGCCGTATTTCTTCATCAGGTCCTTGGAGAACACCTTGGAGGCCTCGATGCGGGCAGCGGCCTTGTCCGGGCCGAAGGCGGGGATGCCCACCTTTGCCAGCGCGTCCACCATGCCCAGTGCAAGGGGGTCATCCTGTGCCACCACAACGTAATCGAACTTCTCTTCCACTGCAAAGCCCACCATGGTATCCACATCGGTGGCCTTGATGTTCTTGCACTTGGCGTCATAGCTGATGCCGCCGTTGCCCGGTGCGCACCAGATCTCGCCGCAGTCGGGGCTCTTTTTCAGTGCCTTGATGATGGCGTGCTCGCGGCCGCCGCCGCCCACTACCAAGATTTTTTCAGCCATATCATTCACCTTCCCGTTTTTGAATGACCCTCTCAGTCATTGCTGCGCAATGCCAGCTCCCCCGAAAAGGGGAGCTTTTTCTGCTGACGGCAGGTGCCGCGTTCAACGGAAGAGCATTCCTGCCCGTTTTCCCGCATACAGCTCCCCTCTCGGGGGAGCTGTCGCCGTCAGGCGACTGAGAGGGTTCGTTCCTTTTTCCTTAGTGATGGAACAGCCGCAGGCCGCAGAAGGCCATGGCGATGCCGTACTTGTTGCAGGTGTCGATGACCTGCTGGTCGCGGATGGAGCCGCCGGGCTGCACGATGGCAGTCACGCCGGAGCGGCGGGCGCGCTCGATGTTGTCACCGAAGGGGAAGAAAGCGTCCGAACCAAGGCAAACACCGGTCACCTTGCTGAGGTAAGCCTTCTTTTCCTCGGCGGTCAGGGGCTCGGGCTGGCGGGTGAAGGTCTCTGCCCAGACGTCATCACCGATGACATCCTCCGGGGTATCGCCGATGTAAACATCAATGGCGTTGTCGCGGTTGGGCTTTGCCACATCGTCGCGGAAGGGCAGATCCAGCACCTTGTCCATGTGGCGCAGCTGCCAGTTGTCGGCCTTCTGACCAGCCAGACGGGTGCAGTGAATGCGGCTCTGCTGGCCTGCACCCACACCGATGGTCTGACCATTATAAGTGTAGCACACGCTGTTGGACTGGGTGTACTTCAGGGTGATAAGAGCAATGATGAGGTCGCGCTTCTGCTCCTCGGTCACGTCCTTATTCTCGGTGACCCAGTTGTTCAGCATGGTGTCGGCGTTGATGACCAGCTCGTTGCGGCCCTGCTCAAAAGTGATGCCGTACACCTGCTTGTGCTCGATGGGAGCGGGCTGATAGGCGGGGTCGATAGCGACCACGTTGTAGTTGCCCTTCTTTTTGCCGGACAGGATGGCCAGTGCCTCCGGCTCGTAGCCCGGGGCGATGATGCCGTCGGATACCTCGTGCTGGATCAGCTTCGCGGTGGGCACATCACAGATGTCGGACAGGGCGATCCAGTCGCCGAAGGAGGACATCCGGTCTGCGCCGCGGGCGCGGGCATAGGCGCAAGCCAGCGGAGAAAGCTCGGTCTCCGGGGCAATGTGGTACATCCGGCGCTCCACCTCGGTCAGGGGCAGACCCAGTGCTGCACCCGCCGGGGAAACGTGCTTGAAGGAGGCCGCTGCGGGCAGACCGCAGGCGGTTTTCAGTTCCTTGACCAGCTGGATGGAGTTGAGGGCATCCAGAAAGTTGATGTAGCCGGGCTTGCCGTTCAGCACGGTAACGGGCAGGTCGGAGCCATCTTCCATATAAATGCGGCTGGGCTTCTGGTTGGGATTGCAGCCGTACTTCAGTGCGAGTTCATTCATTGGTGCATCCTCCTTATATCCTA
>OGMB01000930.1_pt1 | contig 14145 bp, 10 predicted proteins | sample 1573001 | NCBI WGS metagenome assembly OGMB01 (sample SAMEA2581921, study PRJEB24529) | metagenome | biome: Human gut stool | place: China | collected 2011
TGCATAACGGCGAAATTGCGGAAATCGGCACGCACAAGGAGCTGATGGCCCTGGGTGGCATTTATAAGCGCTTGTATGAGCTGGATGAGCAGGATTAAGCTTAAAAATTAAATTTAAGCAGACGGAGCAGTTAAATTGCCTTTCGGGCAGATAATTGCTCCGTTTTTTCTGCTTACAGGACGCTTCTGAACCTTTACGCTTATTGACATTCACAGGCAAAAATTATATAATTTTTTTATATGCAATCTTTGTTTACTGCGGCATTTCCGCAGTAATGCAGTATTATTTTTCGAAGGAGCGAATGAACTACTATGAAATACATGACTGGTAACGAAATCCGCGAAAAGTTTTTGAAATTTTTCCAAGATAGAGGCCATCTTATGCTTCCGAGTGCTTCCCTGATTCCTCAGGATGACCCGACTCTGCTGATTATCGGTGCTGGCATGGCACCCTTTAAGCCGTTTTTCACCGGCAAAATGAAACCGCCTGCTACCCGCATCACCACCTGCCAAAAATGTGTGCGTACCGGTGATATTGAAAATGTTGGCCGCACTGCGCGCCACCATACCTATTTTGAAATGCTGGGCAACTTCTCTTTTGGTGATTACTTTAAAAAAGAAGTTATCCCCTGGAGCTGGGAGTTCCTGACCAAGGAGCTTGGCCTGCCTGCTGATAAGCTATACATCACCATCCACACTGAGGATGACGAGGCTTTTGATATCTGGCACAATGTTGTAGGTGTTCCTGAAGACCACATTGTACGCCTGGCAGATAACTGGTGGGAGATTGGCAGCGGTCCGTGCGGCCCTGCCTCCGAAATCCACATCGACCTCGGTCCTGAACGTGGCTGTGGCAAACCGACCTGCGGCCCCGGCTGTGACTGCGACCGTTTCCTGGAAATCTGGAACCTGGTATTCACCCAGTTCAACCAGATGCCGGATGGCACCTACCCGCCGCTGAAAAACAAGAACATTGATACCGGCGCAGGCTTAGAGCGTCTGGCAAGTGTTGTTCAAGGCAAGCCGTCCAACTTTGAAACTGACCTGATTTTCCCGATTATTGAATATGCAGCTAAGATTGCTAATGTTGAATATGCTAAGGATAAGGCTACCGACGTTTCCCTGAAGGTTATCGCTGACCATGTACGCAGCATGACATTTATGATTGGCGATGGTATTCTGCCGTCCAACGAAGGCCGCGGTTATGTACTGCGCCGCATCCTGCGCCGTGCTATCCGTCACGCTCGTCTGCTGGGCATCAACGAGATGTTCCTGACCGGTGCTGTTGACGTTGTTATCGGCATGTTCGGTCACGCTTACCCCAACCTGGTAGAGAAGGCTGACTTCATCAAAAAGGTTGTGGAAGAAACCAGCTTCCTGCGCACTCTGAAGCAGGGCTGCGAGCTGCTGAACGAGGAGATTGAAAAGCTGAAGGCTGAAAACAAAACCGTTCTCGACGGTGCAACTGCTTTCAAGCTGAACGATACCTTTGGCTTCCCCTGGGAACTCACTGAAGAAATCTTGGAAGAAGCAGGCATGACTATGGATAAAGAAGGCTTCGACGCTGCGCTGGAGGTTCAGCGTAAAATGGCGCGTGAAGCACGCAACGATAAAGAAGGCCGTCCGGTTGTTTATAACACCAGCGGCATCAATGTTGCTGAGCTGAAGGTTGACGAAGCTGCAACCGAAGCTAAGATTGTGAAGATGTATCCTGCACATGATGCACAGCCGATTGAAAACGCTGCTGACGGCACCGATGTTGCTGTTATCTGCGACGTTACCGCTTTCCATGCTGAGGGCGGCGGCCAACTGGGCGATATCGGTACTATTACCGCTCCGACCGGCGTGATTGCTGTAAATGTTACCAAGAAGCTGCCTGACGGCGCTGTTATTATGATCGGTTCCGTAACCGAAGGCACTGTTGCTGTAGGCGACGCTGTTACCTTTGCTGTAGACAAGGCACGCAAGATGGATATCGCTCGTAACCATACCGCAACCCATCTGCTGCATGCTGCTCTGAAACAGGTTCTGGGTGCCCATGTTAACCAGGCCGGCAGCTATGTCGGTCCGGACCGTCTGCGTTTTGACTTCTCCCACTTTTCTCAGGTTACCGCTGAGGAGCTGAAGAAAGTAGAGGCTATTGTCAACGAGCAGGTGCTGGCTGGCAAAGCTGTTAATATTGAAGAGCTGCCGATTGAAGAAGCTAAGAAGAAGGGTGCTACTGCTCTCTTCGGTGAAAAATACGGCAATATTGTTCGCGTTGTTACCGTTCCGGACTTCTCTATGGAGTTCTGCGGCGGCAGCCATGTAAGCAATACCGCACAAATCGGTATGTTCAAAATCGTGAGCGAAGGCTCCAGCGGTGCAGGCGTGCGCCGTATTGAGGCTGTTACCGGTCATGGTGCTGTGGCTCATGTGAATGCTACCGAGGAAATGGTGAACGGTCTGGCTGCTGAGCTGAAATGCCGCTCCTGCGACGTTCCGACTCGTCTGGAGGCTCTGCAATGCGAGCTGAAGGCAGCACAGAAGAAGGCTGAAGAGCTGGCTGCAGAAATCGCTAAGGCTCAGGTAAGCAATGTTGCTGATCAGATTAAGGATGCTAACGGCGTTCCTGTTCTGGTACAAAAGGTTAATGCTGACAGCGTTGACGCTCTGCGTAATCTGGGTGACCAGATGCGTGATAAGGTTGGCGGCGTTGTTGTGCTGGCTGCTGTTATGGGCGAGAAGGTAAGCATTTTGACCATGGCTACTAAGGATGCTGTTGCTAAGGGCATACATGCGGGCAACATCGTTAAGGCTGTTGCTAAGCTGTGCGGCGGTGGCGGCGGCGGTCGTCCGGATATGGCACAGGCCGGTGCTAAGGACGTTGCTAAGGTTGATGAAGCACTTGCTGCTGCTTTTGATATCGTTGCTGCTATGGTGAAATAATTACTTCGTTTAGCAGAGGTTGAATTAAATATTACCTAAAAATAAAACTGACGAGGCAATTTTGCTTCGTCAGTTTTTGTATCTCTGTAATAGTGCTTTCAGCCGGTTTGATTAAAGTTGTAAAGATTGCTTGCCGAGAAGCATTTTTTTCTTAAGCGTTATTGAAACACTGCTAAAATTTTCACTATGTATTTTTTGACAAAGAGTCCGAATCGTGATAAATTCATATTAGCAGGAGTTTTTATTTTGAGCGGAGGCTATGTCTCCCTATGTGTATATGTTATGAAGGAGGTTTTTCTTATGGCAGAAGATTTTGTTGGTGTAAGCGGTTCTCTTAACGAAAGCTTTGTCGGGGCAGCCAATGATAAGCTGTTCGAGGTTCCTTTTGAAGCGCTGGAAGTGCGCATGGCTAAGGAAAAACCACAGCTTGTACCCGGACTGACGGCTTTGAAGAAGGCTATGTCTGCGCCTGCATTTGAGCGTCTGATTAGCCCGCTGCTGAATATTAACCTGGGCGACGATGCGTTGCTGCTGGTTGCCGGTGACGAAAGAGTACGCACGGAGCTGATCGGTAAGTATCTGCCGGTTATCAAAGCGGCGTTTAATGTCAGCAATGTGCGTGTTGTCGGTGGCGCACGCAACGGATTGGATGCGTATTGAGGCTGTGAGTTTGTAGTTTTATAATGTGTATAAAAAACGTCGTGAGCTTATGAGTTTGATCATTGCTCACGACGTTTTTGTGTTAGATTGTGTGTATTAGTGTCGCAATTAACATATCGCGCTGTAACAAAAAATTTTTCCGCGATTCGCGGACGGTAATTTCGTGCGGAATAACAACGAATTTGCAATGAACTCGCGCTAGTCCAAGAGATTTTACTGTAGCAGTTAGCTTAGCGCTCAAACAGTATTGCAATTCCTGTGCTTCCAAGCACTCATTTGCTAAAATTGCTATTCCTTGCACGATATACCCATCGCTCAATTTACTTGCCTTCTTATCAATCAGCGTTGTTCTGCAGACTAGCTTCTTGGATGCGTGAATAAAGAATATATGCGCCTGCTCTGTAAGCCTCGAAATTTGTCAACTGTGAATAGACATTAAAGCAATATAAACCAGTGTTAAAGTGCCCTGTTTTGCACTTATTTACACAACAATGTATAATTTTTAACAATTTGTCAGCGATTTTTTATAATACACTTGCTTTTAGTTACGTAATCATGATATAATTTTTTCGGACTTTTTAGAAAAAAATTATGGAGTGATTAATTAGATGAGAAAAAACAATTACTTATTTTTGGCGATACTGCTTGTTATCATGGCTGGCCTATTTTATATAAGCGGACAGCATCCTAACACTGTTGATCCTGAAACCTATAAGCCTGCTGTATATTCGACTATCGGCGCTTTGCTGCCTCCGGTTATCGCAATTGCTTTGGCCTTGATTACTAAGGAAGTATATTCTTCTTTGTTCGTAGGTATCGCAATCGGTGCACTGTTATATTCCAACGGTAATCTTGAGCTTGGCTTAAATACTATGCTCTACAATGAAAACGGCGGCATGATTACCAAGCTGTCGGATAGCGGTAACGTTGGTATTATGGTATTTTTGGTTATTCTTGGTATCATGGTAGCTCTTATGAACAAGGTTGGCGGCAGTGCTGCTTTCGGTCAGTGGGCTTCTAAAAATATCAAGACCCGCGTTGGTGCGCAGCTCGCTACCATTGCACTGGGTGTACTTATTTTTGTCGATGACTATTTCAACTGTCTGACGGTTGGTTCCGTAATGCGTCCTGTTACCGACAGACATCAGGTTAGCCGTGCAAAGCTGGCATATCTTATTGACGCAACTGCTGCGCCGATTTGTATTATTGCGCCGGTTTCCAGCTGGGCTGCAGCTGTAACCTCATCAGTACCTAAAGGCTCTGATATTAACGGCTTTAACATGTTCCTGCAGACTATTCCTTATAACTTCTACGCAATTACTACCTTATCTATGATGCTTCTTTTGACCATCATGAAATTTGATTTCGGCAGCATGAAGGTTCATGAGGATAACGCAAATAAGGGTGACCTGTTTACTACTGCTGCTCGTCCGTATGGTGATGATGATGACAATACCGATAAGCCTAACGGTGCGGTTATTGACCTTGTACTGCCTGTAATTGTACTTATTATCTGCTGTATTATCGGTATGATTTATAGCGGTGGCTTCTTCACAGGCGAAAGCTTTGTTGATGCTTTTGCAGGTGCTGACGCTCCTAAAGGCCTGGTACTCGGCAGCATGGCAACCTTCTTCTTTACCTTCTGCTTCTACATGGTGCGCAACGTAATGACCTTTAAGGAATTTACTGAGTGTATTCCTGCAGGCTTCAGAGCAATGGTTGCGCCGATTATGATTCTGACCATGGCTTGGACTCTGTCCGGTATGACCGGTCTTTTGGGTGCAAAGTTCTATGTGCATGATCTTGTTGCAAACTCTGCTGGTATCCTGAAAATGTTCCTGCCGACAATTATCTTTGTTGTTGCTATGTTCCTTGCGTTCTCTACCGGTACAAGCTGGGGTACCTTCTCTATTCTGATTCCTGTTGTTTGCAACGTTTTCGGTTCCGGCGATACCTATGAAATGCTGATTATCTCTATTGCTGCCTGCCTGAGCGGCGCGGTATGCGGTGACCACTGCTCGCCTATCAGCGATACAACGATTATGGCATCCGCAGGTGCACATTCCGACCACGTTAACCACGTTTCCACACAGCTGCCCTATGCTTTGACTGCAGCTTCCGTGTCTGTTGCCGGCTATCTGATTGCCGGCGGTATTGCGTACTTTACGGAAAGCTCCTTAGCGCTGATTGCTTTGCCTATTACGCTGTGCTTATTATTTGTAACATTGCTGGTTATGCGTACTTATATGCGTAAACAGACTGCTTAAATGAAATATTTTATTAACGAAAAGCTGATACAGAAATGTATCGGCTTTTTGTATGTTAAGCATTGCTTATCATAAGCGTTATATTATGCCTTATAAATATAACCGGGCAGAGAAAATATCAATTTGCTATTGTCTGATTTTAGTATTATAATATCTATCACTAGTTAAAAGAAAGAGAAGGTATTGAAGATATGCGGACAAGCATGGACATGCTTAATGGTTCCTTGTGGGATAAAATATTTAAATTTTCTATGCCGGTAGCTGCAACAGCTATCTTAGAGCAGTTTTTTACCGCTACAGACGTGGTAATTGCCGGCAACTTTGCTAACAGCGACAGAACAGCGGCAATGGCTGCCGTAGGAACAGATTTGCCGATTATCGGTATGATTATTTTTCTGTTCTTGGGCCTAGCTTTGGGCTCTAATGTTGTTATTGCGCAGTCTATCGGCAGACGTGATACGGAAGGCGTAAAGAAGGCGGTGCATACTGCTGTACTGCTTTCGCTGATTATCGGTATTGCGGTTGCTGTTTTTGCACAATTTGCTGTTGTGCCGATTTTAGGTTTGCTGGAAATTCCAGCAGAAGTTTTACCTTCAGCTGTGATGTACCTCAGGATATATTTTTTAGGTATGCCGATTATTTTGCTGTACAATTTTGAGGCGGCTATTTTCCGCAGTATCGGTGAAACGCAAAAACCGTTGATGGCGCTTATTGCAGCCAGCCTGGTTAATATTGTGCTGGATTTATTCTTTGTCTGCGTATGCAAGCTGGATGTTACCGGTGTAGCGATTGCTACAGTGTTGGCTAACGCGGTTTCTGCTTTGATTCTGCTTCGCTTATTGCTGAAAACAGATTCTATAATTAAGTTGGAATGGAGTAAGCTGCACCTTGATATGCCTACGCTGAAAGAAATTGTAAGCATCGGCTTGCCTGCAGGCATCCAAGGCGCAGTTTTCAGCTTGGCGAATGTTGTTATTCAGGGGGCTATCAACAGCCTGGGAACAGAGGTAATTGCTGCCTCCAGCGCTTCACTGATTCTGGAGATGGTAGCGTTCAGTATTTTCAGCTCCTTTACACAGGCGTGCACAACCTTTGTCGGGCAGAATTATGGCGCCAGACAGCTGGCACGTTGTCGCAAGATTTTATGCTTGTGTCTGCTGGAGGATGTTATCTGCACCGGTATTTGCATGCTTATAGTGTTCCTCTTTGGTGACCGGCTTATTGCACTCATTAATGATGATAGTGAGGTTATCAGGCTTGGCTATATCAGAGCAGCTACAGTATTTTGCGCCTATATTTTCAGCCTTACATATGATGTCATGTCGGGTTATCTGCGTGGCTTCGGCATATCTTTTTTACCATCGCTGCTGACGATTTTAGGTGTCTGCGGTGTACGCTTCCTGTGGGTTGCTTTTGTTTTCCCGGTGTATCATGATTTCCGCACCTTAATGTATGTTTATCCTGTAAGCATGGGTGTGACTGCTGTGCTGATTTTTGCTGCGCTAATGTGGTGCAGACCGTCTAAAAGATTTGCGTAAATAATTTTCGGAGTGTTTTTTGGAGCAAAATACTGCTGGAAGTGAATATTTTACTGATATAAAAAGAAATACTGCTCATTGTAATATGCCGGTACGGAAATGTACCGGCTTTTTTGTGCGCTAAAGCTAACTTTATTGTTTATCCGGTTGGAATTTCAGTATATTTTTGTTATAATGAGTAAAGAGGATTCAAAGGAGGAAGGGCCATGAAAATAGAATTTACAAAAATGCATGGTGCTGGTAATGATTATGTCTATGTAGACTGCACCAAGGAGATGCTGCCGAACCCGGGCGCTATTTCCGAATATGTAAGTCATAGACGCTTTGGTATTGGCAGTGACGGTCTTATCTGCGTTTGCAAATCTGACGTTGCTGATTTCAAAATGCGTATGTTCAACGCTGACCGCAGCGAAGGTAAGATGTGCGGTAACGGTGTGCGCTGCGTAGCTAAATTTGTGCATGACAAAGGTCTGACCGATAAAACTACCATTACGCTGGAAACTCTTTCCGGTGTTAAGGAAATTGAAATGGTTGTCGAAAACGGCGAGGTTGTAGGTGCTAAGGTGGATATGGGCAAGCCTGTTTTCCGCGCTACCGAAATTCCGATGAACTGCGATCATTATATTTTCGTTGACCAGGCAATTGTTCTGAATGATAATCATGATGATGTAACCAAAGAAAAGGTTTTCTATAACGGTACGGCAATTTCTATGGGCAATCCGCACTTTGTTACCTTTGTGGATGATGTGGACAGCCTGAACTTGGAAGAGCTGGGACCGCAATTTGAACATCATAAGCTGTTCCCGGAAGGCGTGAACACTGAGTTTGTACAGGTTCTGGATAAGAATACTGTTAAGTTCCGCGTTTGGGAGCGTGGCAGCGGCGAAACCTGGGCCTGCGGCACCGGTGCGAGCGCTGTTACCGTAGCCTGCATTATGCTGAATAAAGCAGGCAAGAAGGGCGAACCGCTCAATGTACATTGCAAAGGCGGTCTGCTCAAGGTTACGCATGAGCTGAATGACCATGTTACCCTGGAGGGCAACGCAGTCGCAGTATTTGACGGCGTAATTGATATTCCTGAGAGTGTTATTAACGAGTAAACAAATTGCTTGAACTACTGGCTGCAGGTATCGCAATGCTTGCAGCTAGTAATTTTTCAGGCGTTTGCTATAAATTTAAAATGATTTTAATAATGGGGGTTTTTCAATGGCATTTGTAAACGAAAACTATTGTAACTTAAAAGAAAGCTTTCTTTTTGCTGATATTGCGCACAAGGTAAGCGCATATGCTGAGGCACATCCGGACAAAAAGATTATCCGCCTGGGCATTGGTGACGTTACCCTGCCGCTGGCAAAATGTGTTGTTGATGCAATGGCGAAGGCTGTAGCAGAAATGGGCGTACAGGAAACTTTCCGTGGCTATGGTCCTGAGCAGGGCTATGATTTCCTGCATGCGGCACTGGTAAAATATTATGCTTCCTTCGGTGTTACCCTGGAAAGCGATGAAATTTTCATCAGCGACGGTGCAAAGAGCGATTGCGCTAATATCACCGATATTTTCAGCAATGCAAACACTATCCTGATTCCTGATCCGGTATACCCTGTATATCTGGATACCAACATTATGTGCGGCCGTAACATTATTTATATGGAAGGCAAGCCGGAAAATGATTTCCTGCCGATGCCGGATGAAAATGTAAAGGCTGACGTAATTTATCTGTGCTCTCCGAACAACCCGACCGGTTCTGCTTATACCAAAGAGCAGCTGGAGCAATGGGTTGCTTATGCACTGAAAAACGATGCTGTTATTTTGTACGATGCTGCTTATGAAGCATATGTAACTGATCCGGCAATTCCGCGCAGCATTTTCGTTATCGAGGATGCTAAAAAATGCGCTATCGAGCTGTGCTCTCTGTCCAAGACTGCCGGCTTTACCGGTACTCGTTGCGGTTACACCGTTGTTCCTCATGCACTGGTTCGTAAAACCGAAAGCGGCAAGGAAATGGAGCTGAACAAAATGTGGCTGCGTCGTCAGACTACTAAGTTCAACGGTGTTCCTTACATTATCCAACGCGGTGCAGAGGCTGTGTTTAGCGAAGAAGGCATTAAACAATGTCGCGAAAGCATTGCTTACTATCAGGAAAATGCACGTATTATCATGGAAGGCTTTGATAAGGTTGGCATTAAATATTATGGCGGCGTACATTCTCCGTACATCTGGCTGCAATGCCCGAACGGCATGAGCTCCTGGGAATTCTTTGACTTCCTGCTGGAAAAACTGCAGGTTGTAGGTACTCCGGGCGCAGGCTTCGGCAAAATGGGCGAAGGCTTCTTCCGCCTGACTGCTTTCGGCAGCCGTGAAAATACCATCGAAGCTATGGAACGTATTATTAACGGACTGAAAAAATAAGCTTAAGTATTTCAAGCCGTACTGTTTCTTGCGGGAGATAGTACGGCTTTTATGTAGCAGTGCTCATGTATACATTATATCTGTGTTTGAACTCTTGCTTTTTTGACAGTAATATAGTAAAGTATTACGTAACTTAATAGATAATTTCACAATGAAAGGTGTGTTTTTGATGAACTTGAAGAAATTTTTGAAAGCTGCTCTGTGCGGCGCTATGGTTGTTGCAATGGCTGTTACCGCAGGCTGTGGCGGTGGCGATAAAAAAGCTGACAGTGGCAAAAAGGTATTGAAGGTTGGTATGGAATGCGCATACGCTCCGTACAACTGGTCCCAACCGTCTGCTGACGGCGGCGCTGTAAAAATCGCCGGCTCTAACGAATATGCTTATGGTTATGACGTTATGATTGCTAAAAAATTAGCTGATTCCATGGGCGCTGACCTGGAAATCCATAAAATCGAATGGGATGGCCTGGCTCCTGCAGTAGTAAGCGGCAAGATTGATGCTGCTATCGCCGGTATGTCCATTACCTCCAAACGTAAAGAGTCCGTTGATTTCACTAAACCTTACTACTATGCAACTGTAGTAGCACTGGTTAAAAAGGATTCTCCGCAAGCTCAGGCTAAGAGCGTTGCCGACCTCAAAGGCTCTATTGCTACCTCTCAGCTGAATACCATCTGGTATGACCAGATTGACCAGGTTCCGGACGTTAAAAAGCTGCCTGCTATCGACAACGTTCCTGGCATGATTGTTGCTCTGAAATCCGGCAAATGCAACTTGATTGTAACCGATATCCCGACTGCTAAGGCTGCTGCTTTTGCTAACCCCGAACTGACTATGGTAACTTTCCCTGAAGGTCAAGGCTTCAAAACTTCTAAAGAAGATGTTGAAATCGGCATTGCTATTAAAAAAGGCAACAAGGAACTGGCAGACGCTATGAACAAGGTTCTGGGCGGTATGACCGATGCTGACTTCAATAAAATTATGGATGAAGCTATTAAGAAACAGCCTTTGGCAAAATAAGCTGTATAAGAATGGAATAGCTGCGTTGCAATAACGAGTTACGCCATTTGCAAGGGGCGGCGGTTGTCGCCCCTTTTTGTATTAAATTAAGGTGGTGTATATAATGCCGGAAACATTTTTTGGCTGGGTAGTTTACCTGCTGCAGCAATATGGCTCTGTTCTGCTGAAGGGCGCGGTCGTTACTCTGCTGCTGGCAGTAGTAGGCACATTTATCGGTTGTATTATCGGCCTTATTGTCGGTGTTATCCAAACAATTCCTTTGGAGGATAATGACAGCAAGGTTAAGAGAACTTTGGTGCGCTGTTTGCAGCGCTTATTAGACGCTTACGTAGAGGTATTTCGCGGTACACCTATGATTGTACAGGCTATGGTTGTTTATTATGGTGCAATGAGCCTGTTTGATATCGATATGTCACCGCTGTTTGCCGGCTTTTTGGTTGTTTCTATCAATACCGGTGCATACATGGCAGAAACTGTGCGTGGCGGTATTGAATCTGTTGACCCGGGACAAAAGGAAGCAGCAATTGCTATCGGTATGGACCATATCCAGACTATGCGCTGCGTTATTCTGCCGCAGGCTCTGCGCAACGTTATGCCGCAGCTGGGCAACAACCTGATTATCAATATCAAGGATACCTCTGTATTGAACGTTATCTCCGTAACAGAGCTGTACTTTGCTTCTAAATCTGCTGCAGGTGTATATTACAAATACTTTGAAATTTTCTTCATTACCTGCGTAATTTATTTTATTATGACCTTTACCGCTTCCCGCCTGCTGCGCTGGTTGGAAAGCAAGATGGATGGCCCTAAGGATTATCAGCTGGTTACCTATGACCCGATGATGGATCCTTGCGGTGATATTCCTCTGCCTACTAAGAAGCCGAAAGGACGGTACTAAGCTATGGAAAAGGAACTTTTGTTATCAGTCCATGATTTAAAGAAAAGCTTTGGCGAGCGTGAAATTTTAAAGGGCATCAGCTTTGATGTCCGTCGCGGTGATGTTGTCTGCATCATCGGTCCTTCCGGCAGCGGCAAGTCTACGCTTATCCGCTGCGTGAACTATTTGGAGCATCCGACTGCCGGCACTATTGATTACCGTGGTACGGATGTAAATGAAGCTTTCAAAAAGCTCACTATGTATCGTACTAAGGTAGGCATGGTGTTCCAATCCTTTAACTTGTTTAACAATATGACCGTTCTGGAAAACTGCATGGTCGGTCAGGTTAAGGTTCTTGGCAAAAGCAAGGAAGAAGCTCGCACAACTGCGCTGAAATATCTGAAGCATGTTGGTATGGATACTTATGTAAATGCCAAACCGCATCAGCTGAGCGGCGGTCAGAAGCAGCGTGTGGCAATCGCACGTGCGTTGGCACTGGAGCCGGAGGTTCTTTTGATGGACGAGCCGACAAGCGCATTGGATCCGGAAATGGTTGGCGAGGTTCTGCGCGTTATCCGCGACCTGGCTAAGGAAGGCCTGACGATGGTTATCGTAACGCATGAGATGGCTTTTGCCCGTGACGTTTCTAACCGTGTTATCTTTATCGACCAAGGCGTAATTGCTGAGGAAGGCGAGCCGCAGGAGCTGTTTACGCATCCGAAGAATAAACGTACCCAGGATTTCTTAAGCAGATTTGCTAATGCTTAAGCTAATTTTATAACGTAGCTTTGCTCTCTGTTTCAAGGTATACCTTGAAGCAGGGAGCTTTTGTTTTGCGATGAGCTTTTATCATAACCGAGAGATGCAAGAAGAAATTATAAGTCAACGCAGGAATTTTATTGATTGCTGTAGAAATTCTATTAAGGCGAGGAATATCTCTGCTTAGAAAGAGTTAAAGGTAGTGATAAAAATGATGAAGGTTTTGCGAAGTGTTTTGCTTTGCGCTTTACTGTTGACTACTCATACAGCATTTGCCGCTAAGGGCACTCTGTTATATATACCCATGGACAACAGACCGGTGTGCCTTGATTACACAGTGCAGACGATGCAGGCTGCAGGCTGGGATGTACAGCTGCCGCCGGCCGAATATATTGCCGGTGCTCAGTCAGCAGGGCAGCCGGAAAAGCTTTTTAACTGGCTGGAGGCTAAGGCCGGTGAATCGGTAGCCATTGTTGCTTCTTCCGATGCTTTGCTTTATGGCGGGCTGGTAGCATCGCGCACACATGAAATTTCGCCGGAGCTTCTGCAGCAGCGTGCCGAACGCTTGGTAGAGCTGAAAAGGCAACACGGCGGACAGAAGGTTTATGTATTTACTACTATTATGCGCTCGCCTAAGGCCAGCAGTGCGCCGACAGAGCCTGCATATTATAAGAAATGGGGCCCTAAGATTTTCCGCTTGGGAGAGCTGGAGGACAAGCTGGAGCTTAAGCAGATTAAGCGTAAAGAGGTCAAGGAGCTGGCAGAGCTGCGCAGCAGCATTCCCCGGGAAATACTGACTGATATGTTTACACGCCGCAACAACAATATCCGCGCCACAGAGCTTTTGCTGCATGGTGTGGAAAGCGGCGATTTTGATTATATGCTTATCGGGCGTGACGATACCGCTGCCTATTCTCAGGCACATAGGGAAGCACGCGAGATGGATATTCTGGTAAATGAGCTGCCGAAGGAGAAAATCCGTTTCTTCGCCGGCGCAGATCAGCTTGGCCTGCTGCTTTTGAGCCGTGCTGCCAACCGTCTGCAGTATGAGCTGCCTTTGGTAAATGTAACCTATGCTGCCGGCATGGGCGGTAAAACAGTGCCTACCTACGAGGATGATACTGTGGCCGTTAGTGCCAAGCAGCATATCTATGCGGCAGGTGCCTTCCCGGTATATTCGCGCAAAAATGCGGATTTGGTTTTGGCTGTCAACACTCCTGCCGATGGTGTGACGCATGAGGCGTCTGATGCAAGCAATAGTTATAAGGCATTGCCTGCTACCGTAAATTTCGTTAATAAGGTTGAGCGCATTCTTGAGCATAATCATCCTGTGACTGTGGCAGACATCCGTTTTGGCAATGGTGCGGACAATGCTTTGGTAAAGACCTTGTTTGAAAAACAGCTTGCGTATCGTCTGGCATCCTACGGCGGTTGGAATACTGCAGGCAACAGCCTGGGTTTTGCTCTGGCGCAGGGACTGTTGTATAAGCAGTTAACGCCGGAAGCAAGAGAAGATCTGCTTAATGTGCGTTATCTTGATGATTGGGCATATCAGGCGAATGTGCGCATGCAAACTTATCAGCAGCTTATCTGGCCTAACTATTGGCCCAACAGCGGACTGAATGAAGAACAGCGTACTGCGGCGGAAGAGTTTATTACCCGGGAAATCAATAAGGTAAGCAAGCAGTAT
>OGMB01000934.1_pt1 | contig 14116 bp, 9 predicted proteins | sample 1573001 | NCBI WGS metagenome assembly OGMB01 (sample SAMEA2581921, study PRJEB24529) | metagenome | biome: Human gut stool | place: China | collected 2011
TTTAAAATAATACTTATATAAAAGATTATATGATACCATCGTTGTATTAAGCGTTTTTTTATCCAAATCTCTTAAATTGCCTTTATATTTATCAATACTATTTGTTACATTTACGCTTCGTTCGTTAAATTCTTTTAAATTATCAAATAAGCTATCTTTTTGTTTTTCACTTATTGCAAACTTTCCTGTATAATTACCGCTCTTTTTATCATACTCAAACTTCACTTTTTTACAGAATAACGGTATTGTAAAATCTTTTTCATACCACATAACAGTATCTTTTATTATATATCTCGGACTTTGTTTGTATATATTCCGGCATATTATTATCAGCAACAGACTTAATATTAATATAATGCCTATTTTTATTTTTGTTTTCATTCTATATTACCTCTTCCCAATTCACATAAGAAAAACAAAGCACACAATCATCATTTGAAATAACAATTTAATTTTTTTCATAACCCTCCTCTTTTGTCTTATTCACTCATCAGGCATAATTTAAAATAAAAAAACAGTTACGCCTGTACTTTTGTTAATAAAACACATATTTTTGTATTTATACAAGTACAAGTATAACTGATTAATATTTTCGTGTCAATCACTTTTATATTTTGAATATGCCTACTTTTTCATTTTCAACGCTGCCGTCGTTATAAATGCCTGTATAGGAACCGTCAGTATCACGCCGATTGTACCGCAGAGTCCGCAGACTATTTCTGTTATTATGGAATTGTAACCCATAATCTGAAGGTAAGGCATCTCATAAGAATATATCGTAAGAAGTGTTCCCGTTGCCGAACCCGTGTATGCAAGGATGAGCGTATTTGACATGGTTCCCATCATATCGTGTCCGACGTGCATACCTGACATAAACAGCTCTTTTGCTTTCAAATCAGGTGCCTTTTCGTGAATCTCGGTTATAGCGGCAACTATAGACACACTTACGTCCATCACCGCACCGAGTGACGATATTAATATTCCCGCATACAAAATATCCGAAACATGCAGTTTTGAACTGTTGGCTATATATATCATTGATTCCGCATCAGACATGTTATATCCGTTGAGATTTGAAAGGCTGCCGGCAATCATTGCAAGGCCTCCCGACAAAACTATGCCTACTGTTGTTCCGATTATTGCACAGACCGTCTTTGAAGAAACTCCGTTTAATATATATATCGACGCCGCAAGAATCACAACCGATGTGAGAAGTGCCGCAAATATCCCGTTCAGACCGATATAAAGAAGCGGAACATACATACATATTACACATATAAATGTAAATATCAGTGCGTAGAGTGCCGCTGCTCCTTTTTTGCCTCCGACAAGCACAAGACAAAGCGAAAACAGCCCAAGCAGAACATATACCATCATTGTCCTGTCATAATTGTACACAGAACCCGTAATCACACCATCTATATCTTTTACTACCGCAATAACCTTTGTTCCTGTCGTGCAGAATGCACCTCTTTGAAATGAATTTGAGTTATCAAGTTCACAATTCTGCCCCTTATACTGACCGCCGGTAATCTTTGCGGATACTTTCTGTGCACCGCCGAATGGCTGTCCGCCCGAATTATCTTCTATAATTTGTGTGACCTTTGCTTTTACATATACAACATTATTATTTGCTTTGATATGAGTTCTCTTAATTTGACAACTTCCGATGATAATCCCCGCAAGAATCACCATCGGAAGAAGTACACGGAGAACTCTTTTATATAAATTTCTCCTGTTATCCATTAAATTATGCCTCTTTTTTCTTTATAACTGTAACTGCCCCGATACCTGACGCTGACAGTCCAAGAAGCACAAACAGCCATATCTTTGCCCTGTCACCTGTTTCAATCGAACCAATAAGCTTATCAGAATTTGTATTTTCCTGATTATCTGAATCGCTGCCGCCCGTATTGACTCTTTCATTTTTCTTTGCTGTCGTAAATTCATATACACCGCTCTTTTCAATATCCGACGCTGTATTGGTTACAACCGCATACCACGCATAATCTGTATTTTCTTTAAGATTTGTCAATTCAAGTACAGCTTTTCCTGTTGCACCGTCTGCTTCCGCATTTACGTTTCCAAGCTTCTCATTTGTATACACGTAAGCTGAAAAGCTCTTTTCAAGAATTGTCTGCTCTTTCGTATTGAAATTAACGTCGAGAACCATCTGGTCAACGCCCGTTGCCGATGCACCTTCTGTATTCAATGTGTGAAGTTCTGTATCATAATAGTTAAAATCGTCCATGCAAGGAGAATATGAATTCATATAAATCTTGTTATTATCAAGGTCAAAATACAGGAACTTAATATATTCGTTACCGCCTTCAAATCCTGACTGATAATCGGTACAAATCTGATATACTGTTCTGTCGTTCCTGCCGTCGCCATCATCATCAAACATTACAGTCTCATATGATGAGCCGTGATAATGACCGTTTAATACCGCAAATACATTAGGATTCTTTTCAACAACATATTTCTGTACAAGCTGTCCATAATAATCAAGATAAGTTCCGCTGCTCTGCTTTACATTTGTGTATGTATGGAAGCAAAGGATTGCCTTTCTGTCACTGTACTGTGAAAGGACCTGATTCATCCAGTCAATTTCGTCCTGATAAATATTCCAGCTCATGTATACAATGATAAAATCCTGTCCGCCCTCACTTATCAAATCATAATGGCCTTTATTGTTCTGATATGTTCCACCATATGTAGGCTATGTCTTAAATCTGTTTTCTCCGAAATATTTGTAATAATTTTCATAATCTGCAAGACCTGCCGCAACATCGTGATTTCCGCCAAGAACGCCGTAAGGCATGCCTGCTTTGTCAAGAATTCCCATTGCTTCGTCGGCATTTTCCCACTCGTAAGTCATATCAACATCATCTACAATATCACCCGTATGAATTACATACTTAATTTTACGCTTGTCAGCATTATTTACAATCCAGTTATTAATATTAGTAAAATGATGCTGCCATTCCTCCGCATAATACTGTGTATCCGTCTCCCACGCGAAACAGAAATCGTAATCGTCCGGAACATTTGTACCGTCCCAGTCTGCATTATTATTTACTTTTTTATCAGTAACTGTATCAAGTTCTGGAAGTGATGAATCAGCAGTACACTGGACAATAATCGTCGCATTTCCGTCTTTTACATGATTTGCAGCTGTAAATCCGGCTTCTTTTATTGTTCCGTTTTCATCTGCTTTTGCGATTTCATCCCATTCATTTGTAGCTGTATTTAACACATACATTGTACTTGCATGCGTATCGTTACTGTTTGAAGCTTCACCGTCCCAGTTTGCGGCAATAATTTCATCATCTTTTACATCAGGTACATTTACCGTGTACTGTATATACGGAAGAATACCTTCTGATGTATCTGTTTTTATACTGTCGGCTTTTATCCTTTCAGCCCTGTAAAATGTTGCCGTTGTATCTGACTTGACATTTTCAAGGTTAAGATAAAGAGAAGCACTGTTATCCGTAATATCCGATGTTAAACCGTCCTTAATTGTTACCTTTGCACTGTCTGCCATAAATACCGCTGTCTTTGTTGTCTCATTTCCTGCAGCATCTTTTGCAAATGCTGTAATTGTATGCTGTCCGTCGCCCAAAGCAAAAGAGGTTGTTTCATATGTATCATTAATCTGCTCGCCGTCAAGAGTCACAACGAATTCTTCCAGTGTATTTGCTTCTGTAACTTTAGGACTGAGTGTAATATTTCCACCCAAAATGTCACCATCTTTTACACCAAGCTCAATCTCAGGAGCTTTGTTATCCACAATAAAAGTAACTTCTTTTGTATTTATGCCGTCAGTTACCTTTAAAGTATGTTCACCTTCTGAAAGCTTTGTTGTATCCACCTGTGTACCAACTGCAGTAACTTCTGTAGCCGGAACTGTAAAACTCACATCCATATATGGACACATACCAGCTGAATCACCAATATAATGAACTGTTTCATAATCTGTGCTAAGATTTGTCTTTGCACTTGTAGCTGCATCATCCGGTCCGATTGACACCGGATAGTAAACGTTTCCATTAATAAGTTTTAATGCAAGATTTTTAACTGTAAAATCTTCTCTGTTCGCATCCGGCATAAGATATTCGTCAACTGTCGTGCCATATGTACCAGCCCAGAAACGGAGTGTCACATCATAAGCTGCCTTTTCTTCGTTATATTTAAAATATCTGTTATCAATATTAAGTGCCTGACCATCAAGTATTTGGTACTGCCACTTTCCTATTGAAGCAATTGTTTCGTTATCTGTTGTTGTAACAGCATTTCTGAAATAGCTGTCCCTGCCGTCAGCATGGAATGTAAAATACGCTCCGTCTTCAAGCATTGGCGTTGTTGTGCGTTCAATACCATCAATATATATCTTTGATGATAAATTATTACCTCCGTCATTAGCTGTCATTGTTACAATTCCACTGACTTCCTCTTTATCACCTATATTTGTTCTGATTCCGTCAGTTTCATTTAATTTGTTAATTTCCACCTTGTAAATATTACTTAATGTGCTACGGTATCTGTTATCCGCACTCACGTAAAATTCAACATAATCATGTGAAAATAATTCATCCGCAGGAATCAATACTTCATAAAGATTAGGAACTCTCCTGTTTACTTCTGTTGTTTTATTCCAGCTTCCTGTTCCGTCAAATCTGTAATATGTACTGATACCTGTTCTTGCAAGATTTCCTGTCTGCTCAAAATGGAAATCAACTCTTAACTCATCACCCTGCATAATAGATTTTGGAACTGTATCATTAAGCTGTAAAGTCAATGCTGAACCATCATCTTTTGCATATGTATACTGTTCTGTGCTTGCAGTTCCCATTGAAGTTGCTGCATTTGCTGTTTTAAGAAGCATTTCAGGTCCTTCTGGATTTACCATAAGTTCAGCCGATTTGTTATCCTTGCAGTCAGAATTACCAACATAGCAGTAATTTGACACAAGTTTTCTTGTTCCGTCAGAATTTTTCTTATAAATCTCAACTGCACGGTTTGTATTGTTCATACCATTCTGACCCGTAACAATGTACACTGGAACATCTTCACTTATTTTATAAGCATCACGGAATTCTTTCTCTGTAGGAAAACTTGTATAATTTTTCAGAAAATTAATTCTGTAAAACCATATTACCGCTGTTTTTCCTGCCGGAATAACGCAGTTATCAGATGAACCTATACCCGACTCTGTATTTTCATCATAACGGCTTACATCAAGAATTTTTCTGCTGCCCTCTTTAACTTCATATCCAAACTGATATTCGTTATTCAAATCAACATCATGGTCTGTTGTATTGACAACTTCGACACATTCCATCAAATCATCACTGATTCCATATACACTGCTTCTGTTTATATCATTCGGTCTTACTTCCGTAATAAACACACCGTTGGCAATCTGTGAATCAGGAACTTTAGCCTTTACAAGACCATTAAGCTGTCCTGAGTATACATATCCCGGTGAAGGCTCACACATATCGCGGTATACTTCCATTTCATTTCCAATATCGGGAATTGAAAGTTCAACCGAAAATCCGTCCATTGTATTAACCTTATCCGTAGCCGTAAATGTTGAAACCACATTATTGCCAGCTTTTGTTTTTAATGAAAATGTTGATGTAACGCCCCAGTTCACACCACTTGTAACTTTAAGAACAACTGCATCGTCAGGAATTCTCATCTCTTCCCTGAATTCTGCTTCTGTAGGAATCGTAGTTGTGACATCACTTCTATAATTCCACAGTACAACCTTCTCTTCCGGCTGTATTACAACATCAGCATTATCATCCATTGTTGTAACTTTTTGAACTGTATCGTTATATACAAACTCATATGTATCGTTAAAATTAACAGGATTTTCATATGTACTTGTAATCTCGACAAATTCCATCAAATCGGTTGTACTTTTATATAACCTGATACTTTCGTAACCACTTTTTTCTCTTGAATTATTCTTCACACTCCGGTCTACGTCATTCTGATAAATCTCCGTAAGCCAAAGTCCCTCTTTGTTAAAACTCTCATTTACCGAAACATCTGCACCGCCTGTCTCGCTCGCAATAAGCGGTGAAATATTACCTAAGATACTGCCTGCTATCATAACAGCAGCCACAGTTCCCGCTACAATCCGTTTTTTTCTCCTTTTCATGACGTTCTCCTTATTAGTATATTTGCTACAGCATGTTAACAAGTCATAATTATGGTAATGTCATGTAAAATCCAATATCACAATTTGAAGAAATTTATGTAAAACTTTGTAAAATTTTTCAAAATATAATAATAGATTATCACTGCTTATTTTCTTCTTTTAATTCTTTCTCCTTAAACTCCCACTCTCTTAATGTATAATCCCAGTTCCTGTTACATAATATCCTATAACATCAGAATCTTTATCAACCCCTTTCACAATTACATTCCCATTCATTAGGATATGAATAATAAAACCCTATCACTTCAATTTCATCATCTAAATCCCAAATCTCATCAACTATTTTCTTTTTTATCTCAGGATTTAATTCTGCAATCTCTTCTTTAACTACACATGTTGTATTTTCTTTTATTTCCAGTTCTTTATTGCTTAATTCGTCTCTTGATAAACTGCGAGACATTTCAAATCTTTCCACAGCATCATCTAACTGTTTAACGATTGTTTCTGCCTGGTCTTTGCTTACTTCAAATTGACCATCATATAATCCAATATCATACAACTGTTTGAATTTTACCGTCTTACAAAATGCTGGTATTGTAAAATCTTTTTCATACCACATTGCGGTATTTTTTATAACTGTTCTTGGACAATATATATACGTTAATATTCCTGCTACCATCAGCACATACGCCGCTATCGCTAATGTTAATTTTTTCTTCATTTGATTCTCCTAATATTTATGCACCCAATTACAAAAACCCCTATTTTTTGCTGATACTGCTCTGATTTGTGACTGTCAAATGCACCTGCACAAGTGCATGTATTTTCATAACAGCATAGCAAAAAACAGCTATCCCTGTACTGTTTGTGCATAAATAACATATTTTTGTATTTATACAGGTACAAGTATAGCTGTTTTTTATTTTTCTGACTACAATTTTTATATTAATTGTTAAATATTTTTTCTGAGAGTTCAATTACAATTTTCTCATCTTCGCCGCACGAAGAAGATGCTTTGCAAGAACCGATGTTGTTACTGAACCTACTCCGCCGGGAACAGGCGTAATAACCGATGTCTTTTCTGCCACGCTGTCAAAATCGACATCACCGCACAGATTTCCGCTTTCGTCCACATTGATTCCGACATCTATTACAACCGCATCATCAGCGACATAATCAGGCTTTATCATTTTTGCAGAACCCGCCGCCGCAACAAGCACTTCTGCATTACGGCATGTTCCTGCCATATCTTTTGTCTTAGTGTGGCATACAGTAACAGTCGCATTTTTTTTCATAAGCATCATTGCAACAGGTTTTCCGATTACAAGGCTTCTGCCGACTACCGTAACTCTCTTTCCTGTCAGGTCAATCCCGGCATAATCAAGCATTTCAATTACAGCTTCCGCCGTACACGGTGCAAAACCGTTTACATCGCCTGCGTATACTTTTGCAAGATTAATCGGAGAAATTCCGTCAAGGTCTTTTACCGGGTTGATTCTTTCTTCTATTGCTTTTTCATTGATATGCTTAGGAAGCGGTCTTAAAAGAAGGATTCCGTCTATATTGTCATCTTTATTAATCTTGTCAAATTCTTTCTGGAATTCCTCATCTGTTATATCCTGAGGAAATACATATGATGTGCAGTCAAATCCAACCTTATCCATCTTTTTTGTCGCACCGCGTTCATACGAACAATCGTCGGGACGCTCTCCCACACGGATAATCGCAAGATGCGGCTTGATACCAGCCTCCTGTGATTCTTTTATAAGTTCTTCATTAATAGCCTGTGCAACAGGCAGACCCTTTAAAATTTCCATTTTCATACTCCCTTGTACTTTTATGCTCAACCTATGCCAAAAAATCCCGTACATTTATGCCAATATTATTGTTATTTACCTTACCTTGTCCATTACAGTCTCATAAATGCTGTCCGCAAGCTCATTTCCCTGTACCAGCATTTCATCAGCACGCATATTCATATCATCTGCAACAACCATATTTTTCATAAGCTTTGTATTAATAAATACGTTAAGAGACGCACCGTTTAAAGCAGCTTTTGCCATCTGTATGCCTACACCGACATCACTTATTGCAAGTGTACTTCCTATAACAGAAAGTCTTTCAAGAATTTTCATTGATTCAAGAATTTTCTCCATTAATTCAAGAGGTGTTTCGCTTGCTGCCACAAGACACTTTTCAAGGACTTCTTCTCTGTGTGCTTTCTCTTCTTCTGTATCTTTTGGAAGTCCGTATGCTTTTGACAACGGTTCAAATGCAACTGCATCTTTTTGCATATAATCCGCAAGTTCATCTGTGAGCTTCCCTGCTTTTTCGATTATCTGCTCAATTTCTTCCTGATACTCGGCATATTTTTTCTTGCCTGTTGTAAGATTGGCAACCATTGATCCAAGCGACATGCCGACTGCCGCAACATATGCACTCGCACCTCCGCCGCCGGGAACAGGTGCCGAACTTGATAATGTTTTTAAAAATGTATCCATACTCTGCTGTGTCATAATAATACGCCAATCCTTTCTTTATTTACATCTACTCATCAATCTCTCCCGTGCAGATTGTCACTGCCGGACCTTCAAGATATACTGTGTTATTTTCTCTGTCCCAGTTAATTTTCAAATCGCCGCCGAGAAGGTGAAGTGTCGCTTCATCATCGCACATTCCATTCAAAACGGTTGCTACAAGACTTGCACATGCTCCCGTGCCGCATGCAAGTGTCTCTCCTGAGCCACGCTCCCATACACGCATGTTAAGATTCTTTCTGTCAACTACCTGAATAAATTCAGTATTTACCTGCTCTGGAAATGCTTCATGCTTTTCAAAACCCGGTCCAATTTTTTCAATTTCAAACTTCTTTATATCTATATCGTTGTCAAGATAAACTATCGCATGCGGATTCCCCATTGAAACACATGTCACATTGTATGACTTTCCATCAACAACAAGAAGCTGATTAATAACTGCAGTCTCTCCGTCTGCCGGCTTCAAAACAGCTGTATTTACAGGTACTTTTTCTGCCTCAAGAATAGGTGCTCCCATATCAACTTTTACAGATTCAACCTTTCCGTCATCCCCAAGCTTTAATTCAAGAATCTTTACACCTGACAGTGTATCAACTTTTACTGTAGTTTTATCGGTAAGCTTATTGTCATATACATATTTTCCGACGCAGCGTATTCCGTTACCGCACATCTTTCCCTGCGAACCGTCCGCATTGTACATTTCCATGAAAAAATCAGCCTTGTCTGATGATTTTATAAGAATCATTCCGTCAGAACCGATTCCGAAATGTCTTTCACTTACCTTAATTGCCGTCTTTGACGGATTTTTTAACAACTTCTTGGTGCAGTCAACATAAATGTAATCGTTTCCCGCTCCCTGCATCTTTGTAAACTTCATAAATTTTTAGCCTCCTTGTTTTGCGAAGCAAAATGCGACTGCCCTTGCAGGAGCAGAGGATTTAGCCACCATCATATATGCTTATCACCATCTGTGCAGATTCTACCATAGTATTTCCGCTGTCCATGCTGCACTTCTGTATGTATCTGAATGCTTCCGGCTCTGACATGTTATTTCGTTCCATCAATATCGCCTTTGCATCATCTATTATTTTTTGTTCCTGCGGGCTTCTCCTTCTTGGCTGGCTGCGAAGCTTTCTTCTTCTCCTGACCTGTGCCTGAAGCATCATCTCTATTGTGGAACATAAATCATTTACTTTTATAGGCATTGCCGCACAGACAATATCATTATCCTGACAATCTCCCCAGAGGTTTCTTGATGCCACAAGAAGCATCTCAAAACTTTTTGGTTTATATTCGTTTAATTCCGTGTAAATCATGTTGTCCGACAGCTTATAACCACAGATAATAATTCCATCTGAAAGATTATCTGCCTGATTGATAACCTGTGCCCCCGTTATACACGGAATTGCAACTTCATATCCTTTTCGTACCAGAAGATTGCGGACTGCTTTCGCCTCCTCAATCTTTGGAAATGCCACAATTAAAGTTGACATTAATTACATTTCCTCCAAATTAGAATTTCGCAAGATATTCGTCAATTTCCCACTGGGAAACTCTTGTACGGTAATCTTCCCATTCTTTTAACTTGGCTTCGGTATATTTTTCTACTATATGATCACCTAAAACATCACATACAAACTTATCATTTTTCATGCACTGGACTGCTTCATAAAGATTTTCAGGAAGTGTCGCAATACCGGATGCTGCTCTCTCTTCATCTGTCATCTCAAATATATTGCAGTCAACACTTGCAGGAACCTTTAACTTTCTCTTAATTCCGTCAAGCCCTGCTGCAAGGCAGAGTGCAAGAACAAGATATGGATTTGCTGAAGGGTCAGGATTTCTAAGCTCAACTCTTGTTCCATTTCCTCTTGATGCTGGAATTCTTATAAGCGGACTTCTGTTTGTTGCAGACCATGCAATGTATACAGGGGCTTCATATCCCGGAACAAGTCTCTTGTAAGAGTTTACAAGTGGATTAGTTACTGCTGCCATTCCCTTTGCATGCTCTAAAATACCGGCAATAAAGTGGTACGCATCTTCTGAAAGTCCCAATTTATCTGAATCGTCAGCAAAAATATTCTTTCCGGCCATTGTGGCAAGAGACATATTAACATGCATACCGGAACCATTAATTCCATACTTCGGCTTTGGCATGAATGTGGCATAAAGACCGTGGCGTTTTGCTATAGTCTTTACTGTAAGCTTAAATGTCATTATATTATCTGCTGTGATTAAAGCTTCATCATATTTAAAATCAATCTCATGCTGTGCAGGTGCTACTTCATGATGTGATGCTTCAATCTCAAATCCCATATCTTCAAGTGTAAGAACCATATCACGTCTTACATTTTCACCTAAGTCTGTAGGACCTAAATCAAAATATCCCGCTCTTTCATGTGAAAGTGTCGTCGGCTGTCCATTATCATCAGTATGGAAAAGGAAAAATTCACATTCCGGTCCAACCTCAAATAGATAGCCCATATCAGCAGCTTCTTTTATGACTTTTTTCAAAACATTTCTTGAATCACCCATAAATGGTTTTCCGTCGGGTGTGTATACATCGCATATAAGTCTTGCAACTTTTCCCTGCTGCGGTCTCCATGGAAATATCTCGAATGTATCATAATCTGGGTAAAGATACATATCTGATTCTTCTATTCGTACAAAGCCTTCTACAGATGAACCATCAAACATGCATTTGTTATCAAGAGCCTTTGCTAACTGGCTTGATGTAATTGCAACATTTTTTAATACACCGAATATGTCAGTAAACTGAAGACGGATAAATTCAACATCGTCTTCCTCTACCATTCTAAAAATATCTTCTTTAGAGTATCTTCCCATAATCTGCCTCATTTCTTCCGCAAAATGTGCGGCGTGATATATTTTTATATAATTTAATCTTTTATATAATACAACATTTTTAATTCGTTAGTAAATACTATCTGACTTAATTTTATTTATTACTTGAACTAACGTCCACATTTTAGTAATATATGTGATGTACATTAACTTTTTATGAAAGGGATAAAAATGGATACGCAAAGAAAAAAATACAAAATTAAAAAGAAGAAAAAACAGATTAATTATCTGCCTGCCCTGATTGCTCTTGTTCTTATCTTATGTGTGAGCATCGGCGTTGTTGTTTTGGCTGTTTCACACTCTAAGAAAAATAAATCAGATATTGCCTCTTCGGACAATGCTTCAGGCAATATAGAAATGACAACTGTACCGGAAACTACAACAAGTGAGCCGGAAGTTGAAATTAATGTGTGTATGATTGGCGATATGCTCATACACGAAGGTGTATACAAAACCGGTCTTGAAAGTGATGGAAGTTATAATTTCGACCATCTTTTTGCAAATATTTTGCCTGATCTGGCAGCTTCTGATATGAATATTGTAAATCAGGAAACTATTCTTGGCGGTACTGAAATGGGTCTCGGCGGATATCCTGCATTTAACAGTCCACAAGAAATCGGTGACGCTGAAGTCAAAGCAGGATTTAACATAATTCTCCATGCAACAAACCACACACTCGACCGTGGTCTTTCAGGCGTCAACAATACTATTGAATTCTGGAAAACCAAACATCCGGATACAACATATCTCGGAATCCACGACAGTGAAGAAGATGCCAAAAATATTTATGTATACGAAAAACAGGGCTTTAAGGTTGCTGTTCTTAACTATACATACGGAACTAACGGAATTGCAATTCCTTCATCAGCACCTTACTGTGTTGACACATTTGATGATGAAGCAAAGGTAAGAGATGATATCCGCAGAGCCCACAAGCTTGCTGACATGGTTATTGTATGCCCTCACTGGGGTACCGAATATGTATATGAATCAACTTCTTATCAGGATCAGTGGACTAATGTTTTCCTTGAAGAAGGCGTTGATGTCGTACTCGGAACACATCCTCATGTAATTGAACCTGTAAAAGAATTCACAAGAGAATCTGATGGTCACAAAATGGTTGTCTACTATTCTCTCGGCAACTTTGTTTCAAATCAGGATGAAATACCACGTATGATTGGCGGTATGGCAAAACTCACTCTCTACAAGAAAGGTGATAATGCTTCTATCAAATCTTATGAATTTGAGCCTGTCGTAACACATAAACGCTACGGCTACAAAGAAATCACTACATATAAGCTTTCTGATTACACACCTGAGCTTGCAAGCCAGAACAAGATTCTTTCAGACCCTACATGCTGTTATACAGGTTACTTCGGATGTATATGCGGTGCTACATTATTTGATTATCCTACACATGGTCCAAGAAATTTCTCAGTTGACTACTGTAAGCAATTCTGTAAGGCTGTTTTAGGCGATATTTATAAAGACGAATAAACAAAACAGTTTGGACAATTTCGTAATGGCCATATGAATACACAACCCCCGATGCCATAAATACTGAGGTGTCACAAAAATTATACTTTTGTGTACATCACACCGTCAACGGGGGTTTTCTGTATCTTTTATACTATATTTTTATTCTACATTCTTCAATGCTTCATCCATTGGAATTTTTCTTATTTTCTTATATTGCAATGCACCTATTATGGAATATGCTGCAACACCTATCACAAACATTTCCACAAGGACATACGACGGTGCTTTATATGCAAGCCATCCTGGGTATGTCCCCATAATTGCTCTCCACAGGAATCCTATTGTAAAATCGGACAGTGGAACACTTATAACAAGTGAAATAAATACGACTATCGCCGTAGCTGCAACATACAGCCTCATTATCTCATTTCCCTTATAACCGAGAATCTTGACTATCGAAATTGCATTGGAGTTCTTCTCAAGAATAATCTTTGAAAGAAGATAAACCATAAGCATATAAAGTGCTACGGAAAATACAAGCCATATATAAAACATTCTTCCCATTGAATCTGTAAGCTGGTCGGCAACTATTGTCATATCATTTTGTGTAAGCTTCGTAGCAACATATTTTTCATCAATATCAAGTTCGTTGTCAGTAAAATATCCCGAATAATACGTATCCTGTTTATCAAAATCATCACGGAATCTGTCTATGTCCATAAATACCGCCAGACTTGACGGATAGACATAGCTTCCGGCAATTTTATAAGTATATTCTTTATCCTCATATTTTTCTTTTAAAGTTATTGTATCACCCTTTTTAAGCCTGTATTTATCAAGGACTCCGTCAGAAACATATATTTCATTATCTTTTAATCCCGAAAAATCAATATCAAAATACTGCGAGTCTTCATTTAATCCATATACCGTAAATTCATCACCAATTTTTAAACTACTAATTCTTGCAAAAAATGTATTATCTAAATAATTATGCCCAGCAATGCAAAGGTTTCCAACATTATTTGGTAATGGACCTGCAAATCTGCAAGGCGCTATT
>OGMB01000941.1_pt1 | contig 14072 bp, 14 predicted proteins | sample 1573001 | NCBI WGS metagenome assembly OGMB01 (sample SAMEA2581921, study PRJEB24529) | metagenome | biome: Human gut stool | place: China | collected 2011
TTTATGATAACCCTTCCTTGTGTATCAGTTTTACCATTAAACACTAAATTTCCATCTTTATCTACCACATTTATCTCTACATTTTCTAGAAAATTACCATCTCTGTCACTAGTAATGTAAACTAAATCACATCTAATTTTTTCATTTACAAGTTTTATGTTGCCTAAAACTACCTCTTCATTTTGATTATTATAATTTAGATTAACTTCATAAAAATTACTATCTAATTTATAACCTGTAAGTGTGCTAATTTCTTTTACATAATATTTCCCTAAAGGTAATATTTTAGATTCATTATTGTTTTTTTCATCTGTTGTAATTTTCTCTAATTCATTTTTATTTGAATCATATATTCCAATAACTACTCCTACTAAATCTTTACCATCTTCTGATACTTTTTTTATTTTTATCTTACCTTTAGTTTTTTTATCATATAAATCTACTTTAAATACACCATCTGACAATTTTATATCATCATTAATTGTTATAGTTATTTCTTCTTTATTTAAAGAGTATCCAAAAGGAGCCTTTATTTCTTCTAAAGTATAAACACCTTTTGGTATAGTTATATTAGATATACCAGTTTTATCTATAACAATTTCTCTTACTTCTTTTGTTTCATTATTGATAAGTTTATATTTTGCATTCTTATCCTTAATTACCTCTTTTGTTTCAATATCTTTTTTTGAAAACTCTATTTTTGCATTATCAACACTAATATTAATATTTCCACTATTTAATGATGGATGACCAAATACTACTATTTTCTGGCTATTATATCTATCAGCTACATAAACAGTTGTTTCTTTATTATTAAAATTCTTTTGATTAAAATAGATTGTTCCTTTTCCAAACTTATTAGTATTTATATTAATTGTATTTCCATTTACTGTATATGCTATATCACCACTTATATCATAATTTGAAAGTACATTATTATAATCTACTAATGTTAATTCTTTACCAAATTCACTGGTATAACTACTATTTATAAATGATGGAAGTTTATCATGATTATTAACAAGAGTCATAATCTCATTTTTTTCTCCTTCTACATTTAATGTTTCACTAGAAAAGTCTCTATTTTGTTTCCAAACAACTGTATCTTCGCTAAAAAGCCATATTAATTCCTGAGTAGCCATATAATATTTTAAATTATTATGACCAGGGTACTCATATCCATAATACGCAATTAGCTCCATCTTTCTTTTAACATCTTCACTAAACCCACTTTTACTCCAATCAGTATATGAGCTATATGTATGAACTGTTATTGGTTTACTAGGTTCAATGCAATAACCCATTTTCCCATTTAGATATCTAAATGGAAGGCCACCATATGTTACAAGATTTCCATTCTTGTAATGGTATGCCCAGACTCCCGTATAATTTGTCTCTAAATAAGAGTCATCCGTGAGAGCTTTTACATCTTTACAGCTGAATAACAACCCACTTATTATTCCTACTACAATTAGAAGAATTTTTTTCTTCATTTCAATCACCTCATATATCTTATTAGCCATAAAAATGAAAATTCCCCTAAAAAGTATAAAAAAAATGAAAAAAAGTTAAACTTTTTTCACATTTTTAATGAAATATGACCTATTTTGGTGATATTCTCTTATTTTTCTTAAATTTATAATTCTTTTTTTCTATCAAAATTAATTTAAAATCATCGTAATAATACCATTTTTATCAATACTACCTATAATATATTCATTATTACTTTTTATCCTGTTATTACTTTCAATTTTATTTATTAAATAATCACTATTTAATGAAAGTAATATTTTAAATACTATAAATACTTCTTCATTTTGTATAACCATATTTTCTCCTTTCATATATTTATTCTCCACAGCATAACTATTTTCCACTAAATATAAAAAAAATATGATTTTTTCATCATATTTTAATCTTGTTTCTTAAATAAATATTTCTTATAAGCCTCATAATATTCAAAACCAGATATTAATGATAATATTGTACCAGCGATTAAAAAGAAATCATCAGCAGCAATATTTATTAAACCAAATGGAAAATTACCAAAAAGTTTAAGTGTTAAACCTATCATTAAAAATGCAGTTTTAAATTTTCCAGTATAACCTGCTGGAACCACTTCACCATTTGTATTTGCAAAAAGTCTAATAGTATTAACTATCATATCTCTCATTACAACTATTACAGGAATAATTGGATGTATATAACCATATGCTGATAAAATTATAAGTAAACTATTTACTGATAACTTATCTGCAATTGGATCCATTAACTTTCCATAATCACTTACATTATTGTATTTTCTTGCTAAATGGCCATCTAAGAAATCTGTTATAGAAGAAAGTATAAATAGAACTCCAACTATAATCATTCTTGTATCCATTATTAATGTATTATTAACAAGAAATTTTTTAAAGCTTACATTTATCATATCAAATGGAAATACCAATATAATAATTATTATAATTGACATAACTAATCTTGAATTAGTAAGTCTATTAGGCAAATTTTTATTTTTCATAACTACCCCTCTACTCATTATCACTTATTTTAATATTATCGCTTGAATTACTATTTTTGCTATTATTATAAGCAGTAACTCCTACAAATATTGCGATTAATACAACTAATATTATAATTAGTATAAGTGGTAATTTACTCTTTTCTTTTTCTTCTTTTGTATATGGAGATGCAATCTTATCTTCTTTTTCTTTTGCTTTACTTGCTTTTTCTATATCATCTATAGGTATCTTAGAGGTAGATTCAAATACATATTCATTAAATTCATCTATTATTTGTTCAGAATTAAGTCCTAAGTATTTAGCATAGTCTGTTATCATACATTTAAGTAAGAATATATCTTTAAATGTTTTATAATTTCCAGATTCTATCGCTTCAAGTTGAGAAACTTTATAATTTAAGTCCTCCGCGGCCTCCTCTATAGACACCCCATTTTGTTCCCTTGATTCTTTTAGAACTTCTCCTATTTCTTTCAAATATTTCACTCCTTACAATTTAAAAAAATAATAATTTTAATAAGCCATGTTCTGTACCTATTACTAGGTGGTAAACATTTATCTATGATTAACTCATCCTATGCTTAGTTCTTTTTTCCCTTACACAGGTTCCCCTACCATATTTTGGGTTTCTCGCTTGCGGAGTTTACCAATCGTTTCACTTTTTCCTTTCGGAAAATATCGTCACTGCGGCACTTTATGACTACTAAATCCATAGAAAACCTTAGGATTATTCATCGTCGTTAGCATAAACTACTATAGGTTATTTTTTCCCTATACACAAACACTACTCTCATCACAGAAGAGTGCGAGCATGGACTTTCCTCTACATATAAATGCAGCGTTTACCTAAAAATTATTATTCATTATCATTATTTCTTCCATAAATTATTTTTTCTAATTCGGAAATTCTACGAAGTAAGTCAACATTAGTCACTTGTCTTTCGCTATTTTTTACAATATCCATATTAGCTTTGGCATTTCTAAGTTTTTGCTTAAGTTCAAGAATTTGATTATTCAAAGCATCGATTTGTCTATCTTTTTCTCTAATCATACTGTTATATGCATTATAATCACTTATAACCATATCAAGTACTTTATCAACTTCTTGAGGTCTATATCCTCTAGCATCAACTTTAAAATCCCAATTATAAAGCATATCTGGATTTAACAAAATTTCCTTTGACACTTTTGCCTCACCTCTTTTAAGTAATTATCACAGAAAAAGGTCTATTTGTCAATAGACAGATATTTACTTTATTTGTTTACAAACACATTAACATTAAATCTAATTTACTATCTTCTACATCCTCAATCATATTATCAATTACATATATAAGATATAAATTATTCATTTTGTTTTTCTCCTTTATTATTAAGTTATCACAAAACTAAATTAGTTTCATTACAATCGACAAACAAAGATAAATATAGATATAATTAGATTATAGAATTCAATTTTTTTAAAAGAAAATATATCAAAATTTTTCATTATATAGTATAATTAATATGGTGGTTATAATGAATTACCCAAATAAAAAGAAAATTATTAATGAAAATTATATATATTATGGAAAAAGAGGTATGAACTTAGAAGATGATATTAACTCATCAAATAAATATTATCTTGATAACGATATAGCAGTTATACATAAAAAACCTACCCCAATAAAAGTAGTTAAAGTAGATTACAATAAAAGAATTAATACAAAAATAACAGAAGCTTATTATGAAATACCTTCTACTACTGACTATAATGGTATATATAAAGGAAAATATATAGACTTTGAAGCAAAAGAAACAAAATCTAAAACATCTTTTTCATTAAATAATATTCATAAACATCAAATTGATCATTTAATTAAAGTTAAGAATCATGGTGGAATATCTTTTTTAGTAATTAGATTTACGACGCTCAATAAGACTTTTTTATTAGAAACTAAAAAATTAGAAGAATTCCTATATAATAATGAAAGAAAATCAATACCTCTTTCATATATTAATGATAATGGTTACTTAATTAGTGAAAATTATAACCCAAGATTAGAATATATAAAAATAGTAGATAAGATAATGATTTAAAATACATTATGTCTATATATTTTGTTTTCCATATATAAACATAATTTATGATAAATAAAAAAAGATAAAGGTGGCTGATAAAATGATGAAAAAAACAAATAAAAAAACAAGTACAAAGAAAACTAAATCAAATGATACTGTAGTTAAGCAAAAGAAAAAGAAAAAAATCAAAAAAATACTAAAATTATTACTTAATATATTCTTACTTTTATTGCTTATTGGATTAATTGGTGGAATAGTATTTGCGGTATACATAGTTGTAAAAGCTCCAAACTTTGATCCAAAAAATCTATATAGTACAGAAGCATCTATAGTATACGATAAAAATGGAAAACAAATTACTAAACTTGGTGTTGAAAAAAGAAAGAATGTTAACTATGACGATTTACCACAAGTTTTAGTTGATGCGATTATCGCAACAGAGGATTCAAGATTTATGCAACATAATGGTTTTGATTTACCTCGTTTCTTAAAAGCATCCGCAGGACAAGTAGTAAATAAAATAACTGGTCATGGTAATGCTGGTGGTGGATCAACACTTACAATGCAGGTTTCAAAAAATAACTATACATCTGTTGAAGATTCTGGTTTTGAAGGAATAGTAAGAAAATTTACAGATATATATATTTCAATATTTAAACTTGAAAAAAATTATTCGAAAGAAGAAATAATAGAATTTTATGTAAATATACCATATCTTGGAAATAACTCATATGGTGTTGAACAAGCATGTCAAAGTTATTTTGGAAAATCAGTTTCTGATATTAACTTAAGTGAAGCATCTTTAATTGCTGGTTTATTCCAAGCTCCTGCTTCATACGATCCATATAGACATCCAGATTATGCAGAAGAAAGAAGAAATACAGTTCTATACCTAATGCAAAGACATGGATATATTACTAAAGAAGAAGCAGAAGATGCTAAAAAGATTTCAGTAACAAGTCTTCTTAGATCATCAAATCCAGAAAGTGAATCAAACGAATATCAATCATATATAGATGTAGTAATTGATGAAGTTGAAGAAAAAACTGGTAATAATCCTTATACAACAGGAATGAAAATATATACAAATCTAGATACTGATAAACAAACAGTATTAAATGATTTAATGAATGGTAAAACATGGACTTGGAAAGATGATAAAGTTCAAGCTGGTGTAGCAATTGTTGATGTCAATACTGGTGCTTTAGTTGCTGTCGGTGGTGGTAGAAATAGAACTGGTGCAAGACAACTTAACTATGCAACTGATATAACAAGACAAATAGGATCATGTGCTAAACCGTTATTTGATTATGGTCCAGCATTTGAATATAACAACGCAGGACTTGCATCACAAGTATATGATGGACCTCATTCATATTCTAGTGGTGTCGCTATAAGAAACGTTGATGGTAGTTATGGTGGTACAATGACTTATAAATATGCACTTGCTGCATCAAGAAATATACCAGCACTTAAAGTATTCCAATCTGTTGATAATTCAAAAATTAAGGAATTTGTTACTAAACTTGGAATAACTCCTGAAATAGATAGTAATGGTGGTCTTCATGAAGCTCATGCACTTGGTGCATTTACTGGATCAAATCCAAAAAGTATGGCTGCTGCATATGCTGCATTTGCAAATGGTGGTTATTATGCTGAACCATATACAATTAATAAAGTAGAATATATTGATTCAGATAAAACTGTAAGTTTAAAAAGTAAAAGAACAAGAGTTATGTCAGATTCAACTGCATACATGATAACTGACGCATTAACATATGCTGTTTCTAGTTATGGAAATATTGGTGGATCTGTTAGCGGCGTACAACTTGCTGCTAAAACTGGTACAACAATGTTTGATGAAACTGCAAGAAAAAAATATGGTTATCCATCTTCCGCAAACATGGATATGTGGGTAACAGGTTATACTCCTGAATATGCTGTATCATTATGGTATGGTTATACAGAAGCAGAAAAAGGATATTATCTAGGAAGCGAAGGATATTCTGTTCGTGGTAAAATATTTAGACAAATAATATCTGGTATATCAGATAAAAGTGGTAGTAAGAAATTTACAGTACCAAGTAGTGTTGTAAAAGTAACTGTTGAAAAAGAAACATCACCTTTAATGCTTCCATCAGCTAATACACCAGATAATATGAAAGTCACTGAATACTTCAAAAAAGGAACACAACCTACTGAAGTATCACCAAGATATAGTGCTCTTCCTAACGCATCCGGATTAACTGCTAAAACAAATGGTAATCAAGTTGAACTTACTTGGACAGCTGCTGAAAAACCAGAATATTTAACTGATGATTATTTCAGAAAAAATTATAAAAATTATTTTGGTAGCAGTTTAGAAACAGCACTCTCAAGTAGAAAAGCATCCGATGGTGAATTTGGATATGAAGTTCTTGTTAAAGATAATAATACCGGAACAACTAATTCATTAGGATTTACAACAGAAACATCATTTAAGACCACTAAAATAAATAGTAATGTTACATATATAGTTAAAACTAAACTTGCTAATTTAAGCTGTACGGCTAGTTCTGGTATAACTACTAATGTTAAAGGTGAACCTGAAAAAACTAGTAGTCTTCTTACATATGAACTAAATGGTAATTTAAAAGATACTGCAACTGTAGGAAATAGTTATACAGACGCTGGTATAAAAGTATTTAGTGATGGAATTGATGTTACTAGCAAAGCAAAAATAACTGTTTCTTGTGCAGAACTTGGAACAAGTGGTAAGGCACAAAAAGAAACATATACATTTACAAAGGCAGGTACATATACTCTTAAATATACAATTTCATATAATGGTTCTACTGAAACTGCAACTAGAACAATTACAGTAAGTGATTCATCAAGTGGCACAGGTGGAAATTCTGGTAATGAAACAGATCAAACAACAAATACAAATTAAATAATATAAAAGACATATCAAATTGATATGTCTTTATTCATTTAACCAGTCATAATCATATATTTCTTCTATATATTCATCTTTTTTATTTTTATTTATAATATCAGATGAAGTCTTATACCCTTTTTTATTCCATTCAAAGAGTATTTTATCAATATATCTTATACTATTAACACCACTTAATATTGCCTCTTTTAAGGCCGCTTCAATAAGTTCTAACGGTATATTACTTTCAATCCATTTACTTATTGTTTCATATTCTACTGGTGATAAAGTTCTTCCAAATTCTTTTTCAAATTTAGAATATATATCAGAAGAATTATCTTTTTTATCATTTTCTATTAAATATGAATTAATCTTTTCATAAAATAAATCTAAAGATATATACTCTTCTATTATTCCGTTATTCTTACTCATTTCAATTGATATATAATTTTTTTCTATTAAACTACTAATTATATTTAAAACTTCATTTTCTTCTAAATACAAGTCTTTAGATATTTTTTTGTTATCTAATATTAATTTTTCGTTACAGTTTAATAAATATATAAGCATTAATAATTCATTATTTTCTAAATTAAACTTTTTATAATATCTAATAAAGTAATTTGGTATTATTAAATGATTATTAACAACCATCAAACTTTCTATAACATTTTTATTCAAAATATCACCTAATTTCTATAATTATTCATTATATATTCTATAAGAATAGATTTTTTGTTTTTTAACTTATTATACAATATTTGCTTTTCTAAATCTACATAAATTTTATCAATATTTTCTTTACTGGTTAATTTCATGATATCATGTACATTAATATCTATATCTTTTCTGTTATGTATTGGTAAATTATTATATCTAGTTTTATAATTTATATCTATATTTAATATTAGAGATGACGTTCTTATTATATTAAAGTCATATATATATAACATATAATCATCTATGTAACCTTTTTCTATAATACTTTTTATTATACTAATTTCATTCTTTTCTTTTTTAGAAAAATTATAGCCTATTTTAAGCACTTTATCTAATTTTAAATCATCTATAAGTTTAAATACATTAGTTGCTTTATTATGCCTAAAAATAATATTTAATTCATCTTTTATTCTATTAAAAGAAATATACTCCAGTCTATCCTTGTATTTAATAATTGATGAAACTAAATTATCATCTAAACCAAAATCATATATACTTGCAAATCTAATAGCTCTAAGTATTCTTAATGGATCATCATATATTTTTTTATCAGAATCACCTATTACCCTTATAACCTTATTATTAATGTCATTAATTCCATTTAACAAATCTATATAATCTTCATTCTTATCTATACAAATAGAATTTATTGTAAAATCTCTTCTCATTAAATCTTCTTTTAAATCATTAATATATTCTATTTTATATGGTCTTCTATCATTATCCTTATAATATTCTTTTCTAAAAGTAGTTATTTCAAATTCATAACCATCATATGGTAAAATAATACACCCATAATTATTTTCACACTCTTTATTAAATATTTTATTTAACTCATCTGGTTTAGCGTTTGTAATAATATCTATATCATTAGATTCAATACCAAGTATTTTATCTCTAACATATCCACCGACAATGTATGTTTTATATCCATTATTTTCTAATATATTTAATATTTTGATTGCACTCTCATACATAATATCACCATAAAAATTATATCATAAAACGAGAAAAACCACTCAATATGAATGGTTTTTTAATTATTTATTAACTGATTCTTTTAATTTGCTTCCAGCTTTGAATGAAACGCTATTTCTAGCAGCAATCTTAACTGGTAATCCAGTTTTTGGATTTCTTCCTTCTCTAGCTTCTCTTCTAGATACTCCGAATGATCCAAATCCAGTTAATGTGATTTTTTCTCCTTTTTGTAATGTTTCAGCAACTGCACTCATGAATGCTTCTAAAGCACGTGATGAATCTGCTTTTGTTAATCCAGATTTAGCTGCCATTGCTTCGATTAATTCTGCTTTTGTCATGTTATAAACCTCCGTATTTTGACTTATTAATAAGCATACTATGCTTATAAATATAGAATACCATCTTTTTATAATTTTTACAATACCTTTTTTATATTTTTCCTTTAAAAATAAAAGAAATGCAGCACTTGCTTATGCTGCATTTGAGAAAAACGACTGTATATTATTTGGTGTAGTATTTTGAGAATTATTTGAACCAGATAATATTGTATCTAAAGGTACTACATTTTCATTTTTCTTAATTTCATTTTTAATTATTGTTTTTGGTACTTTATGTTTAGCCCATACTCCTAATATTGTTTGAACCTTTGCTTCTGTAGAATTAGCTATTTTAGTTGGTTCTGATGGTTCTTTAATAATTACCTCTGACACTTCTTCTTTTTTTATTGGATTTTCAACTTTATTTCCAGCAAGTATCGAATTTACTTCATCTTCATTAAGAGGAATATTATTACTAATATCAGCAATTGGTTTAGCACTTACTGGAATATCAGGTGCTGGTACCTCAAATGTTGGAACTTTTACTTCTGGAAGAGGTGGTTGAATATTTGGAGCTTGAGTTAAACTTTCTGTAGGTAAATCTAAACTTGGCATTCCAACGATTTTATTTTCTTCATTATTTACACCATTTTCAACGTTTAAATTTGGAACTACATTATCATTAAGAACATTCAAATTAATTGGTTCATCAACTGGTTTATCTAAGTTTTCATTAATTATTGGTTTATCAATTTGTTCTAAATTAGAATCAGTATTCAAATTAACTTCTTCATCTTCAGTTGGTAGTTCAAGTGAATTGTTAATATCTATGTCATCTTGATTTTCTTCATTCATATCAATGTTAACTATATTTTGATCTTCATTATCATCAATATTAATTTCATTAGTTACATCATTTTGGATTTCATTTGAATCTATATCATCAATGACATTATCTAGCTTCTCATTATTTTCACTTTCATCAACTTCATTTAAATTTTCATCCGCTTCATTTTTTTCTATAAATTTTGGAATTCTACTTAAAAACTCTTCATTTTCTTCTTTTTGTCTATTTCTACTATTATATAAATTAATTAACATTTCATGAGGGTTATTGCTTTCCTTTGTTTCTTCCTCATTTAATTTAAATTTTCTACTAATCTCGTTAACTATATTCATAGTTGTTTCTGATATTTCAGAATTTTCAATCGAAATAGGTTCCATAACAATATAACCTAAATCTGTATGTTTAATATGAACAATTGAATCTAATGAATCTACCTTCATTCCTGAATTTGTACTTAAAGTTTCTATTTCTTCTTCACTTAATACATTATCTATATCGCCTTGGATTCTTTTAATTTCATTTGTAATAATCATATATTCTTTATACAAAACCTGATCAACATCTAACAAGTTTTGCTTTTCTTTCTTTTTAGATATTATCTCCCTAACAATGTCTCCAGCGTCTTTCGCACCATTTGTAGTAAGATTATCTACATTATTACTCTTAAGGTTATCAAATCTTTTATCAAGGTCTGATAATTCTTTTTCCACTTTATTAAATGCATCCATTTGTTCTAGAATTTTTTTATCAAGTTCATTTCCTTTTTCTAGAACATCTTCTAGCGAATCATATAATTGTACCAAAATTTCAGATTTATCACTTGATAATTTCGTAACTTCCATGATTCTCACCTCTCAACCTTATTTATCACTTTCTCTTAATGATTTATATGTTTCAGAAAAAATTCTATATGCTTCTTGTCTTTCTTCTTCATTTTCTAAATCTTTCATTATTTCTTTGCCATCTTCTTTTACTATCTTAGACGCATATATTGATACATTATTATCACCAGTATTCTTGATAAAATAATATATATATTCATTTTTTGTATTTTCTGCATTAATTCTAGTAATTAAAGTTGCTTCTTCCTTTTTTCCGTTTTTTAATTCTATTTCAAATTTATCTCCCATTTTATTCCTCCTAAATCATCATATTGACATAAATTGTTTTTCTTTTTGTTCTGAATTATTTGATTCCATCAATTGCCTATACATGTCTTTAATTTTTATAATCTTGTTTTTATCATTTAACCTTTTTGTTTCTTCTTGTAGTTCAAAATTTCGTTCTAAATTTGATAACTGTTGATTTAAAAACTCATTATCTATAGCATTTGATTCTTTTAATCCATTAACATTCTCATTAATATTTTCAACAATATAGTTTAAATAATTCTGAATTTTTTTCTTTTTTGACTCGCAAAACCTTTGATATATATTTCTAACATGTTTAGTAATATTCCCAACAGAATTTTCAAAATCTAATCTCATTGAATTAATAGTTGACTCTTTACCTTTTGCAACTACACTTTTAACAGCATTTTTAATATTAACCTTATTAATCATACTTACTTTTGGTTCATTTATTTTTATATCAATTTGATTTATCAATTCATTATTTTCTGCAATTCTATTATCTATTCTTAATTTAATGTTATTCTTATCTTCTTCTGTTAAAAAATCACATTCTTGTAAAGTTGATATTGCACAAATCAAAGTCGTTAAATCTCTCCATTTTAATATTCCATGTTTTGAAATAATTTTGTTAATATTATCAACGAACTCATTATCAGTTATTTTTTTACTTTTTTCTTCTAGGCTTGTTTTTTCATTGTTTAACTTTTCATATTCTGATTTTTTAGCCTGCAAAAGAATTTGCTTTTTACCTATTTCAACAATTTTTTCTATATATTCATTTGCATTACTTTTAGATGCAAGTTCATAGGCAGAAATTTCTGGATATTTTTCTTTTAGTTCAGAAATACTTTTTTCAAGATTGTCTATTTCCTTATTAACTGCAACTAATTTTGCATTTATTTCTTCTAAATCTTCCATAACTGCCTCCTTTTTATTTTTGTATATTTTTATAAACATGTGAAAAGAGTTCAAAAGCAATTCTTTTTTCGTCTTCATTATCTAATTCAATAATTTCTTCTTTTCCATTTTCAGTATTTTCAATTCTTGATGCAAATAACAAATATTCACCATCATCATTCTTTTCATCATCAACATTATAATAGATATATTCTATATCAGTATTTTCAAGTTCTAATCTAGTAACTATATGAGCTATTTTATCAACACCGTTAATATTTAGCTCTTCTATATCTGCACTTATCCAAGATCCACTAATTCCAGCCATAAATAATGTTATTTTAATATTCTTATATTCAAGTTCATAAACTGGTCTCTTTCCAGTTAATTCTCCTACTTTTTGACATTCAAACTTTTTTACCACGTCTTTTAATAAATATTCTGAAAAAACTCCAACAGCTATATGTGGCAATTTAATACTAGTATCTCGTATTCCATTATTATTTTTAATGCCTCGAGGTTTTATAAATCCTTCTTCATCACTATAAATTATCATCACTTTCTCCTTCTATTTTACTTTCTTTAAATATTTTCATTAGTTCTTTAAAATTTGTCAAATTATAATCCGCAAGTTCATTTATTTTTTCTCTGTCTTTATCAGAATATTTGTCATAAACCACTATAACATCAAGATTAGCATTTTTGGCAGCCATAACACCTGTTAAAGAATCTTCTACAACAATACATTTTGATAAATCTGAAATTTTTATTTTCTAAATTAATCTTTTTTTATTTTTAGGATTAATTTATTTCATAAAAAAATTTTTTACATTCTTCTATTATTCTAGGGTACATATTATCTCCTTTTTATCTTTCTGTCAATCTTTTTATCTATTATTGTAAAAACGCAAAATTGACTTATTTATTTTTTCTTTATATAATATTGCTATCAATAAGTTAGGAGATTTTAAAATGAATACAAACTTAGAAAAATTAGAATTTAATAAAATATTAGAAATCTTAAAAAAACATTGTGTAACATATGTTGGAAAAAAACTTGTAGATAGTTTAATGCCCAATAATAACAAATCAGATGTAGAAAATATGCTAAAAGAAACTTTTGATGCTGTAAATTTATCATATAGAAATTCTATGCCTGGATTTTATGAAATATCAAATGTGGAAATAGAACTAAAAAATCTTGAAGTTAATAATACCCTTTCTTGCAAATCTTTAATAAATCTAAAAAATATATTTAAACTTTCTCAGGAATTAAAAGAATACTTCTCAAAAGATTTTTTAGATAGTTCTGAATATCCTTCTTTATCACCTTTATTTTATGAACTTTATACTAATAAAGACATTGTAACAGCTATTGAGACTGCTATTATTGACGAAAATACTATAGATGATAAAGCATCTTCTACGTTAAAATTAATTAGAAAAAATATTAGAAATACTGAACAAAATATTAGAGATACCTTAAATAATTTTATACATTCTTCTAAATATTCAAAATATATTCAAGAGAATGTTGTTACTATTAGAAATGACAGATATGTTATTCCTATAAAAGAAGAGTATAGGAGTCAAGTTAAAGGTTTTATACATGATGTATCAAGAACTGGTTCTTCTATTTTTATAGAGCCAATTTCTGTTTTTGAGTTGAATAATGAACTTGCT
>OGMB01000947.1_pt1 | contig 14002 bp, 6 predicted proteins | sample 1573001 | NCBI WGS metagenome assembly OGMB01 (sample SAMEA2581921, study PRJEB24529) | metagenome | biome: Human gut stool | place: China | collected 2011
GTCGAGGACGCGCCCGCTAATTTTAATAACGCTATCTGCGGATAAAGCAGAATAGGTGGTTAACCCCAGACATAAACCGAGGAAAATAATGTTATTGTATTTCATAATCTATTGTTCCTTAGCGACAGATTGCTGTCTGCTGGTTCAGTAAGGTACCAGGAGAAACTTCAGGAAGCTTGTACTCGACAATACAGTTTGAGTTTTTATCTTTGCCCCATGAAACCTGTAATTGCCCTGACTGTGGAAGTCCAGTCAGATAAACCTGACCATTTTCCGCGACAATGCTGCCATTTTTATTCTCTCCGTGTGTGACAATTGCACCGAATGGAACGCTCTTATTACCGTACTTCAACGTCATTAATACTTTCCCGCCGATTTGTGCATTAAATGTTGCTCTGGCAATAGCACCGTGAGTTGGGATGACAGTGACCACGGTTTCATTCAGTTCAACATTATCTGCAAGGGAATTCGCGTTAAGAGCAACACGGTTTTCTCTATATTCTGTCGCAAATGGTAATATGGCATAGCCACGCCAGTCGGTATGAATTCCGGTCTGGTTCTCTATTTTGACATTATCAGCACCAGGAGCCTTAACCAGAACCATTGTGTCGCCCAGCGGCTGTCCAAAGGTGATGCCATCAGCATGAGCAATAATCCCACCACTCATTCCGTAATAAATCTGGCTGCTGTCACCACTCCGACTGTAACCGACATTAGTATTACCATAAGCTCCACGATAATTAAGAGAACTGTAACCACTGGTGCCAGACGATGTATTACCTCCGTGGGTGTTACCGACCTGAACGCTATAATTCAGGTTATTATCCGGCAGCAGAGTGCCATAAACCCCCGATAGATTGGTCATGCCGCCTTTCAAATCGTTTGACATACTGTAACTGGCGTTTGAATTACGAAATGCCGACTGACTGTCTGTACGCATCCAATGACTGAAGGGAACATTAAGCGTAAAAGCGAGTAAATGATCCCGATCGTTTTGCCATATATTATTGGAATAGCTGTAATTCAGCGAAGTCGTAATATCACCAAACGGCACATTTAATCCAAATGATATTTGCTGGTCGCTGCGTGACGTGTTCCAGTAACTTTGGCGACTGGCACTGAAAAATGTCGTACCGTAATTTCCAAGCTGCTGAGAGATGCTTATTTGTTCCTGACCACGCTTACTGTAGAACAGATTAAAATAATCAATAAATTGTGTCTGCTCATTGGTGTCTCCGGTAGGAGGCTTGACGGTGTAACCACTCATTCGACTGTAGGCACTGTCGGATAAGTTATAAAAACCTTGCGTAGAATAGCGATATCCTGCGACCTGGATATTGGTTCCTGTCTGGTAGAAGGATTTGCTGTAGACGGATTTAACCGATTGCCCGCTGTGACGGGTGCCATCTGCAAGTGTCGTATTGGCCTGCGTGATATCGAAAGAAAAGGCACCAAAAAGTCCTAAATCTTTACCAATACCAAGGTTGAAGGCCTGATAATCTTCTGCAATTTGCATTCCGCCATAAGGTGTCCAGTTTCCTTCCAGTCCATGCATCAAGCTACCTTGTATGAACTTGGGGGAGCTTTGCAGGTTATTTCCACTACGATATTCCCCCATGGCAAGCGCATAACGCGTATATCCAGCACGTTGGAGAACCGGAACAGACGAATAAGGAACATATAATGTCTGAATACTGCCGTCTGCCTCTTTTATGGTTACTTGCAGATCACCACCATTGGCGGCAGAGTTGATATCATCAATAGTAAAAGGGCCGGGTGGAACAGTAGTCTGATAAACATCGTATCCGTTCTGTTTTACACTCACTTGTGCGGTGCCACGGGCAATACCATGAATCACCGGAGCGAAACCATGTTGGCTATCGGGCAACATCGCTTCTGTTGAATTTATTTTGAGGCCACGAAAGTTCACACTATCAAAAATATCGCCATCGGTATAACTATCACCTACCGTTAACCGTGAGCGTAAGGGAATAATGTCACGTTCAGCCGACGTATTGATATGCTGCCATTTATTGCTGTCAGATGAATTGCTACTCCCACTGTTATAACTCCACGTTGAGTTATCGCGTAGTCGCCAACTACCAATGTTGATGCCACTCTGTAAATTCAAATATGCATAGTTTGATTTTCCTGCATTATGGTTACTACGATTATTAATAGAATTACCATTAAAACTATAGTTTAGAAGCCCAGCATTTATTCCTTCTTCCCACAGATCAGGAGAAACATAGCCGCGAGCCATTCTGCCAACATAAATTTGCGGAACGGAGAGTGACAAATGTTGCTGACCAACATCAAACTCAGTTGATGCGTCGGCCAAACGATCCTGAAGTGGTGTGCATGCGCTGTTGTCCGGCACATGTTTTTCTGCCGAATGTTCTTTATTGTCTAATAACGCTGATTTTTTTATACCAAGACTGACAAGAAGATCTGTACTCAGGCATGGGATGAGTTCTGCATTATTATCATCTGCAATAAAAGTAATATCCCGACTAGTCATAAATTCATCGTTCAAATAAATGTCGACCCGATATGTACCAGGTGGTGCCTCGCGTCCCTTAGTAAAGGCGGATAAATCGACAGATTCAGCAAGATCATTGCTTAAAAACCGTGGATTAAAATAATACTCTGCGTCAACGGGAAATACCGCAGTTGCTAAGCCAAGGGCAATGGTAAGCCGTGCAAAGCGAGGCATTATTAACACCTGATGCATACGATATGCCTTAAATGCGGCACGAATGGCTGTCATTATTAATTCCGATTGAGTTTATTATTAATTAGGTCACTGGCTTACTGCATGGTTGCCTTAATACGCGGAGTTAATGCACCGTAATCATTGATCGTCTGAAAACTGATATCCCCGGTTGCAGCATGCGTGATATCCACCGATACTTCACCTTTTGGCGGCACCATGGTGTTTGGGAGATTGCTATTTCCTGCTTTCATATTTGTTACGGTAATGAAATAAGCGTGAGTTTGCTACCGCTGCGACGAAACCGAAGCATTGCAGGCGCTTCTTCAGGTGCCATTGCCAGGTTCGTGGGGCGATAAAACATTTTTATGCGGCTAATAATTGCCAGCTGTAATGTATTCTCATTCTTCTGGTCTTTTTCCATAGCAGGAATAGCTTTAACATTCACCCAGAACAGGCTTTCACGGTCGCCTGGTAACTGATGATTAGTAGCGTTGATTATCCGCAGCGTATTCTCTTTTTTACCTTGCATGGAAAAAAGCGGTGGGGTAATGACAAACTGGGTGTCTTTTTGGTCACCTGCATTTTCTATCCATGACTGAATGAGATAGACACTGGCAGGATCATTATTCGTGACAGGCAATAAAACCTGTTTCTGGTTTGCCGGATAAATTACCCGCGTCGCACCCAGTGCGACAGCTGCGTTGGCAACGGTGCTATGGCAAGCAAAGAGCAATAAAAGTAACACTGTCGCCATAAAGGAAATAGAGTAGGGGGTACGCGTAGTTTGCATCTGATGCATTCTCCATGTGTTAAGAGGATAAGCGGGAAAACCGTTACATCAGACAATCGATTAATGTTGCTAATACATTGGCGAGTCGCCGGGTTTCCAGACTTAATGCGTTTGTAATAAATGTTGGTTCTCTTTTAATAGGAAAACCTTGCTACAAAGTAAATATTTTAAATAACAGTAAGTTTAACTACTGTTGTTTATTGATAGTTTAGATATTATGTGATTTTTCATAGCGCTCCAAATACAAACCATTTCTCATTAAAAATGAGATGAATATTGGTAAATTGCTCGGGTGTGCGTAGCCATGCCACACACACCCTGCTTCAATTTCAGATGACGTATAGCCACCTTAAGATTGAATTATAGATATTGAACTTTGAAGGTCGCATCAGCGTTTGCAGTACCAGCTACGGACTGCCCGAGAGCAATATAACGAGCCTGGAATGGCAGTATATTCGTGCCATCAATCAAGTCGGTTTTAGCACTAAAAGTGGCCCCATCAAGTATTAATACCTCACCCGTACGGTCCAAAATTTGAATACCGACATTTTGGGCAGAGCCTGCCGCTGAACTCTGCAGCGCTAACGTATCGTCATTACTGGTGACAGTAGTACCCAGGAATGCAACAGCTGCATTACTGGAAACATTGGTATCACAATCATTCAGCTTGATATTGAAGCCAACGGCGGAGCTGAGGTCACCCGCTTTAGCCAGGCGAGAAGAACGAACCTGACCCAGCTCAACCGTTTGGTTCATTGATTCTGAATCAATTGCACAAGCGGCATTTACCACTTCACCTTTAAAATGAATAACACCGCCATTAACAGTGGTCGTTACTGATTCATCACCCTCGGCTGCGCTTACCGCAGCAGACGACATCGCCAACACAGAAACGACAATCATACCAACATGTTTGAGTTTCATAATTCTCCAAAATTTATATTTAAGTAGCTGAATAAAGAGGGTTAACAATTAAGTCATTCTGTTATTGCTTAAAAACAAGAATCATTCTTGATTGGTTGTTGCCCTGAGAATATAGTTTCCAGGGTTATTACATTTCACGAAGAACGATAATATCTTTAAATCACAAGGACACCTAATCACAACAAGTTTATTGTGCACTTGTTGAAGAGAGTATTTGCAAAAACATTTTATGTCGCTAAATAACATGACGATTTCATTATGCATGTTATTTATAAACCGTGACTAAACAGAATATTATTGCGAACAAGGGAAGTGTCAGGAAAGGTCAAGGGCTACCAATGGTTAATATGGCTATAAATCATTAGCTATGGTTAATGTTTGCTTGCTGAAACTAACACCGAATTGCTCTAAACAGATAAGTGCAGGGTTTATTAAAGCTGACCGACAGACTTTCTTAACCTGGTAATATCTCTCTTGGGTGACTCTCCAAACATCCGCGAATATTCCCGACTGAAATGGGATAGCTTTCGTAACCGACAGCATAGGCTGCTGTGGTGACATCGTAATGTTCATTCAGCATCGGTCGCCTGACTTCATTGAGACGTAGCCATTTCTGATACCGGAGTGGACTCATTCCCGCTTGATCCGTCCTTAAATAAGTAACAGCACCCTCTGGTGTTTTCGTATGCAGTGTCTATGCGACAGACACTGCGCTCTTAGCATGGGGCAGGGAATAACCAGGCTATACCTCCATGCACAGGCCAATTATGAAAGAGGAGAGGCTTAAGTTCTTGAACCCTGAACGAATAACGACTACCAGAAAAGCACTTCGCATCACTCAGACATGATTTAACATAATATACATTATGCGCACCAGTATAAACCAAGGAAGAATCCAGTCGTTGGCGGTCATGATTGTCGTGCTCATTAACAACGACCAAACCCCATATCTCACTTACTACCGTATTCTCGGCTTAACCGTCCATGCAACCTCAACACATTGGTTTCAACTGCCGTCACCACGTTCTCCGGAAAATCTGTCGGTAATGAAGTCTTCACGTTATCCAGTGCTGCCGGAATCATTCTGGCAAAGTCACTTAGGATTTCATGCATCTGCACTTCCGGGAATCTCAGCACCTTTGCTGTCGCCAAAAAATGTCGCGGATAAATTTTATCGATTGCCGTTTTTTTGCCTTTGGATGCGTTAAGCCCCATTGCCAGTTTGAGATCGCTGATGTGTATTCCCGTACCGCCAAGGACCGGAAATGCTGAAATGATGTCGTAAAATGGCGTGAGTCGATAACTGCCGCCAGCCTGAATAAATACGGAGAAGTTTTTTGCATGACCGTCCGTTGCGCCAATCAACCACTGGAAGACCTGGAATTTCATAAAATCATAACGATCGCGAAGCGCCTCGCTGGACCCCATCAAAAACGCCATGATCCGCGCGATGCCTGGGCCTCCATCTGATTCATATTTCACAGATGAAGGTAAACCGAATGTCTGACACATATCCTCCTGTGGCAAGCGAAGTAAAACCGTTCGCTCAGTATTCCAACGCCTGTCAAAACGTTCGACCGCTAACGCGCGCACCCTTCCCGCTTTAATGATTTCTGCGTCCGGAACATTCAACCCAAGTTCTTTCGCCAGCAGCAGACAGTAATACTCATTATCAACGCTTTGGCTGAGATCGAGCGTCGCATTGGGCTGCCTGATTTCGCCAATCGGTAATTTAATGATGTGCGTCGTCGGCGTTATTCCTTTCGGAATGCACCAGTCATTGCCTATTCTAAGCAGCGCTGTCTTCTCCTGCGCGCCAGCAACCGAGATGCGAAAGTCATTTTCTTCTCTAATCATGCCCAGAGGGATATCTGCTTTATAAGCCGTTAATACTTCTTCAAGCCTGGCTTCAGTAAGCTTTTCCCATGCCATTATCGGGCGCGTTATGGTTTCATTTTCGGGTAATAACGTTACGGCACCAACGCTGTCTCGCCCTATTTCTGACAATAAATCAAACGGTTGTCTGGATTTAGCATGATAACGTTTAACGATCCGGTCACGTACAATCGGGCTATCGGGTAACAGGTTATCGAAGAAGTTAAATACGGCATCTGAGGTGATATTCCCCCTCTGCAATGGCAGCGAAAGTGACAACGGTCTGGCATAACGGCTGGCTAACCACTCCGGTGCATACTTAAAGGTGTGCGCGCCGTTGGCTAACTTCGTTAACTCGCCTACCCGCTGGTTGTTCATCCAAGTGACAAGTTTAGGCATTACCACTCCAGATCTTGCTGTTCTGTTGATTCTGGCGAGGCATTTTTCGTGTCGCATAGTGTCATTGAGAGTTCAAGCGACTGTAAAATCTTAAAAAATGTCGTGAGCGTGGTATTGTCAGGGTTGTTTTCGAAATTGGAAATTGTCGCCTGCTTAATGCCAATTTTTTTCGCCAGCTCGCTCTGCGTCCAGCCATTTTGCTGGCGAACCAGTTTCATTGCATTCGCCAATTGCGTTGGGCTATAGATCTTCTGAAAGCTCATCATGTCATACGTCCACAGCAAATTTATCCGCTTAAGGGGATATTATCAGTTTTATCCTTTAGTGAGGATAAAGTCAATCTGGAAACACATCTTATCCGCTGTACGGGATAAACGCTGCGATATCCGCGATCGCGGATAAAAGGGAGGCTTTAAAGCCTTTGAAGTCGGCAATATTAAGCCGCATGCCATCTCGACATGCGGCTTATACGGTTTACCAGCTATATTTCACTCCCAGCATGCCCTGAGTATCGCTATAGCCTTTATCACCTAGTTGCACACCGACATTCCCCCACAGGCTAAGGTTGTTATTTACTTTCGCCTCAACCCCGGTACGTACTTCACCGAGATTACGCGCACCTTCACGGCCTACGGTTTGACCATTCATCTTCACGGCGTAGACTTTGCTGTTGTTGATCCAATTCGCTTCAATGTAAGGCTGGAACTCACGCTGTTTACCATCGTCACGCTGGTGATGGCTGTTCAGGTAGGTTTTCACCCCAAGTCGCGTTTGCACATTTCCGTCGCCTTCCGTTTCAATGCGCGTTCCGTCTTTCCGGGTATGGTCGGAATCTTTCACACCCATCCAGGTGATTTGCGCCTGTGGCTGGACGTACCAGGTATTCAGCGTCCCTTCGCTGCCGCTAAATGTTCCCGCTTCAAAGGTATACCCACCCTCAACAGAGGCCGTCACACCGCGAGAATCATAGTCGTCAGCAGAACGGTTATCGGAACTGACGCTGTTATCAAACCAGTTATACAGCGCCCAGCTGTCAACATAAGCGCCGGTCTTATTCGCATCGTTCTGATACCAGGTCGCGTACAGCCCAGCGCTGTAACCGCTGATGCGCCCATCCGATTTATAACCCACACGATTACTCTGAGTATTACTGTGCTGATTAGCGTAACCTGCCATCACGCCAAGATGCCAGCGATCCTGCGCGTTGCTACTCCACTGCGCCAAATCGCCGCCTAGCTGCAATACATAGCGGTTAGCCTGAGTATTTAGCTGACCGTCACCGGCCCTTGAACGTTCGTGCCCTCCGACATGACGCATCCACATACTGCTTGCCGACCCCTGAGAATGCAGTGAATCTGTATACTGCGGCTCACCCAGACGGTCGTGTAAACGATGGCTAAACAGCGAGTTGGCTGCGGCAATGTTGCTGATATAGCTTCCGGCCTCCGGGCGATAAACTGATGGGCCTTCCGGATCCACAACAGGGGGATTATTGATGGGATCGGGTGTATCCGCTGGCGTTACGCCGTCCCATTTACTGGTCAGATACCAGTTTTTCTCGTCATTCCCCTTCCCTTTAGCCAGCGTGTAGACGTAAGCCCCAGCTTCGACAGTTCCGGTGGTCAGCGCGAAGTTACCTGCAGAATTACCGCCAACCTCAATGAGTTCAATACCGTTGACCGTTTGTGCACCGACGCCGCCAATGTTATCAACCCGAACGCGAGTGTTCCCTTGGGTATCGCCTTTCACGTTCATTTTATCGGTGGGCGAATTATCGCCGCCCAGCGTCGCGTTGAACGTCATCAGGCCATTGTTTCCGGTATAGTTGCCGTTAACGGTCAGTACATTCCCCGGTTTCCCCCCTTCGCTATTCATTTGAACCGTGCCGCCATTCTCCAGGTTGCCGCCGATTGTGGTTTTAGCGACACGCAGTGTCCCCCCAGGCATAACGTTCACATCACCTGCAGTGGTGACATTTCCCGACATCACACCGCTGTTATGGATATTAATGTGTTGACTTGCCATATTAATGGCAGAGTCGGAACCGAAAGCAATTTCCCCCCCCACGATATCCGTCGTACCCTGATACGCCGCGGAATCGTTGTTAAGAGTCAGGATCCCGGTACCCAGTTTTGTCATATCACCGCTACCGCTGATACTGTGCGTCATCGCCCAGCTACGCTCAGTGGAGATGGTGAGCAGGCCATTATTGATAACGGAAGCATCACCCAGGTTTTTCTGCTCGTTGACGCTGAGCGCGCTGCCTGTATCAATGTTGAATTGCCCCACAAAGCGGCTATTATCGCCATCCAGCTCTACATCTGTCCTGGCGGTTGCGCTCACGATACCCTTCCCGCTTATGCTATTACGCAGTTCGCCAGTCACGTTTTTTAGCGTTAACAGACCGTCATTGGCAATATTTCCTCTGCCTAACCCCTGAGTATTATCGAGGCTGACTTCCGCATTTGGGCTAATGCTGGTTAACGCATTGTAGCGTGCATTAAGCCCCTCGATAGCCAGCGTTCCCCCTGTAACATTCAGGTTTCCGCCACCTGTCAGTTCACCCTGACTGATCCCACCTTTATTTACCGTCAGCGCCCCCTCTTTGAACAAAACAGTCGAACCCATCTGCCCGGTGAATGTCTCTACCGTCTGCGTCGATCCATTAAGATCGACGATGGCCGCGTTGCTGATGTTCAGTTCCCGGGTGTTGCCAAGTGCACCATCCGCATCGGTACGTAATGTCCCCATCTGAACGTAGGTTGCCCCCTGATAGTCGTTCTGACCGTTGGAAAGCGAAACCTGTCGCACCGTATTGATTGCCAGATCCCCTTCACCACCGATTTTTGCCGACATATCGGCCGTTGCGCCATAGGCTCCGCCATGTTCGGCTAACGTCAGCTTTTGCCCACCATGGATGTTCAGCGCTTTCAGCCCATAGTTAACGTACAAACCATCACCTGGTGCGGTCGTGAGGCGGAATCCATAATCACCCTCGGCGACCACCGTTCCGTTTTGCGCAATGTGTAACGTTTTGTCCGCTTCCACCTCGTCGCCCTGTAAATCACGTAACGTTAATGAGCCACCCGACCCAATAACCGTTTGCGCCTTCACCAGTTGAACGCCGACATGGCTATCGTCGTGTTCCAGCAAATTGAGCGTCGTCAGAGGGTTATTCGCCATGGGATCATTCCACGGTTTAGGCACGTCGATAAGCACGTCGCCCGTCCCGTTTACCTGATAGTTACGGCCTTTCCAGGTGTAGTCACCCGCGCCGACAACCAGCGTATCGACGCTGATATATCCCTCTGCAAGCGTCGCAGCAGGAATATCCGTATCGAAAATGAGCGTACCGCCATTCATGGCCAGTCCACCAATGGATTGCTCTCCCACTTTTACCGATGTGGTATTTTCACTGTCAGACTGCAACATCGCGTGAGTAAGCGCAGCGGTGTTGTCGCGTTCCAGAGTGAAGGTACTGTCTTTCAGTTGGGCAACACCGGCGAATTCAGTCCCTGTTGCATGGGTAAAGCCAAACATCTTGTCGTAGGATGACAGCTGCACTCGCATCAAGCCATCGCCTTTGAGCGCATTGGTCAGCGTGTAATCTCCTGCACTGTTCGTTGATGCGAGAATGTCGAGCGTACCGGGGCTTGCAATGGTGACTTCACTCGAACCCATGCCCGTTACCCCATCTGCCGTATGAGACGCAATGGTCAGGAGGCCGTCATTGACCAGCGTTTTACCGCTATAAGTATTCCCTGCATTGAACACCGTATGGCCTGCATCATGGATCACTTTTCCGTCTTTATCGTCACCCGTAATCAGCATATCGACCTGGTAGCCGGCATCACTGTTATTGGTATGATTAAAGACAAAAACGCCTTCGCCAAGACCAAACTCCACTTTCGTCGCATTGGTGATAAATCCGGCATCTGCCGCCGCCTCACCGTGAGCAGCACCAATGTTTAGCGTTCCTACAGCAGGCTCAAAAACACCTAAGTAAACTTCTCCACCTTCGACATTCAGCGTACCGTTATTCGTCAGGGTTAACGTACCCGTACCAGATGTCCCTACGTACATATTGAATGTTTCAAGAAGAGAGTTCTGCCCATCCACCCTCACGTCGCCCTTACTTTTGTCATTGAGAGCTATCTGTGTATCACGCGCTTTAACTATACCTCCGGTGGTAATATTCAGTTCACCCGTGCCTAATACACCGACCTGTAGCAATTGTGCGTTAGTAGATGATGTCTTTAAATTCCAGAGACTGTCCGTTGAAATATTAACTATCCCCTTACCGGAGGCATTTCCTCCGATAAATCCATAGCCCGTTGAATTAAGGGTGGCACCATTACTGACATTTACGATACCGCTACCAAAATTACCGACATTGATACCCACAGTATCGAACGATGATGTCGCATCCATCAGGTTCAGTGTGCCGATACCGCTTGCTTTATCGCCCAAAAAAGTAATATTTTGCGATACGAACTTACCGCCATCGCTAATATTGAGGTTTCCGACGCCCGCAACACCAATGGTGGTATAGACATTCTTATTGACCTCCCACATCCCCCCCGTGGTGATGCTGACATTCCCGACGCCGGTTTCTCCATAACCGAGTGAGCTTCCTCCGTTGCTGACAACAAGCCCCTCATTACTGATATCCATTTCGCCGTGGCCGTCATAACCAAGATTAGTTCCGAGATTAGTGATAACGGAGTTCTTATCCTTAACAGTAATGTTGCCTGTGCCTGTTTCTTTCATCCCCGCAGTGATAATTCCCGAATCTACTTTACCTTCACGCGAGACATTAAGTTCACCGTCGCCAGCATCACCGATATAGATATAGCGGAAAGCTTCGCCTGTTCCGAGGAAATTCCAATGCCCTTTATCGGTCACGTTGATGACACCGTGGGAACCGTCCTGAACGCCCACCAATGAATATTCTTTGTTATTAATCAGTCCATTATTGGAAATATTGACTGTGCCATTTCCGAAATATCCATTATAGAGTCTGCGTACCGTGATGACAGAGTCTTGATCCTGCACATTCAGGGTTCCGAAACCGGTGGCATTGCCACCGATAATCGTGTTTTCAGCCGTAATCAGCCCACCCTCGCGAATAGTCGCTTCCCCCGCTCCTTGATTACCAATTTGAAATTCAATTGAGGAATCGTTATTTTTTATTAGCCACTCACCGCCCTTTTCAACGACAACTTGGCCATTACTGCCCGCCTGATAGCCTAAAATGGCGACTATTGAACTCGTGACGTAACCCTTATCCGTAATATTTAATGAGCCTGTGCCATAGCTCCCTATTTCGAATAATTCGGTCGTCAGAACAGAGTCCTCTCCCTCAACATTGACCGTCCCGACGCCTCCTGTCGAGGAACCTAGCCTTAAATATCCTCCATCAACGTGACCTTTCTGTTTAATATTCAGCGTCCCCGTTCCGGATTGACCCACATTTAAAGGCCTTGCATTATTTCCGCTATCATACAATCGCCAGGTGCCACCCAAAACATTAACGGTGCCCTTCGAGTTCTCATTACCACCAATGACGCTGGTAGTAATCGTGGTTAAGGAGGCATTACCGCCAGCCAAAATATTAAGCACTCCAGTGCCATACCAGCCAACCAGGTAGGCATCATAAGCAACATCAGTATCAATATTGGTAATCTGATCATTATCAACTTCCAGACTCGCACCAGACGCTGAACCGCTTAGTGCCAGCAAAACACCCAGCGTCAATCTACTGAATTTCGTTGTCAGTCCAGAGGATTTACGCAAATTAACCGTCGATTTTTTACCTACCCTGCGAGTTAATTCCGAGCAGACCTGAAATACCTGTAGGGTGCAATTCCATATCACGCGATAGATTCTATTCATATAAACGCTCCATATACAAACAATACAGCCACGAAAGAGATGAGTCGCCAGACATTAAAAATGAAACTTATTAAATTGTCAGAGGTCTGTATTGAGTGTTAGTTGGAGGTGGGAAGGTGTCAATTTGGCTAATTTGCTAATGCTTTCGAATTGATAGATTAAAAATTGCATAGTTCTTATTTTATTTAAAAATGAACTATGAGTTATTGTTGCTTAATAAGAAAACTGTTTCTTTCAATAAGAAAATTATCATCATCATATTTAACAAAGAATAGCACTAATTGCTAAAAATCGAAGTTTATTAAACCCCTTTTGCATCCATTAGTGTCTTTAGGAATATTCGTTATAAAATAAGCATTATGCTTAATGCTTTAAGAAAAATAGCAATTTCCCCTTGAATATATTACTGGTGATGGAAGGATGAATCTGCAAGCTGGCATTTAACAAGCCAGTTCTAAAAGAAGGGAAATAAGAATAACTATACTCAAAAACTAACAGCCACGGTCATCATGATGTGGCTGTCAATGAAACTATAACCCAGGCGCTTTCCATAACGACGTCGTCAGTCCATGATCAACCAGCCCCAGCTGATCCTGATAAACTGCCTGCCACTTATCGCGTGAATCCTGATAAAGTTCATGCTTTTCCGGGTCTGGTGTGTGCGTCCGTTCCCAGCGAACCAGGCGTTCTCCGGTTTCTGCCATTGATGAAAAAATTCCGGCACCGACGCCAGCTGCAATGGCACATCCTAATGCAGTGGCTTCTTTGACCACCGGAATATTGACGGGTAATCCCGAGACATCAGCGAGAATTTGACTCCATAATTTCCCTTTTGAACCTCCGCCTGCAAAGACTAACGATGAAGGATGAATATTCGAGAAATCAGCAATTTGCTGCAAGTTACACGCTGATACAATCGCCGCATTTTCTTCCAGCGCACGGAACAATGTCGCTTTGTTACATTTATCCGGGTCAATGGACAAGTTAATAAAGGAAGGCGCAGCGTGATACCAGGTTTTAAAGCGCATTCTGTCGGAGAATATCGGCATTACGCCCCACGACCCAGGCGGCACCCGGCTGGCCATCTCTTCCAACAGCGTATAGGTGTCGATGCCTAGACGTTCGGCAATCAGTTTTTCTTCGGCACAGAAAGCATCGCGGAACCAGCGCATGGTGAGTCCGGTAAAAAAGCTTATAGATTCAGCTTGTACCATGCCAGGAATAACATGGGGATTAACGCGCACGTTCATTTCTGGATCGGTCACCGGCGCGGCTAAGTTTACAACTTGCTGCCAGAATGTGCCGCCAAGAACAGCGGTTTGTGCCGGACGCACAACGCCTAACCCCAGGCAACCAAGCTGCACGTCACCTCCTCCAACGACCACCGGAGTGCCCGCCTTCAG
>OGMB01000957.1_pt1 | contig 13928 bp, 13 predicted proteins | sample 1573001 | NCBI WGS metagenome assembly OGMB01 (sample SAMEA2581921, study PRJEB24529) | metagenome | biome: Human gut stool | place: China | collected 2011
CGTCGCCATTGAAGGTGAAAACAATATTCGAACCGGAGTCCGCTATCGTCTTAATGAACAGCATCAGTTTGTTGAGTGCTGATAGCTTTACCTTTAATCAAACGAAAGACGCCGACGAGCACGGGATGCAGGCTTTACGACCGCCCGAGCCATCGCCTCACCAATTTCTGCACATGCCGTAAGTCCCTGAACGAAAGGCTGGTCGTGCATCAACCAGGGCAACGCGCCGAACGCTACGCGTCCACGAATATCTTCGGGTTGCTGTAACGTATAATCTTCGCCAACATCAGGGATTTCATCCCCTGTTTTCTGTAATTGCTCGCGTAGCCCAGGGAAAGGAATATCTTTCACTTTAAGCGGACGCTGTCCGCGGGCATCAATAAAAACGTCAAACGAGTAGCTGTTGTCTTCCGTTTTCAGGACGGTGCGCGACTCATTAATTTCCATTTTGTAGTCTTCACCGAGGGCGAGAATATGAATGATTCCCGCTTCACGTAAGGCAAGTAGGCGACGAATAGACTCTGAAGGGATTGCCGCATAATTATCGATGAAAACCCTGGCAAGGCCTTTACTGAACCGTTTATGGTCGTGTTCATTCAGATGAGGAACAATTTCCTGTACGGCTTCATGCAGGCGCAGAATGACATAACGCCAGGGAACAGTATGTTTTTCTCGTTTATTGCGTTCGACTTCCTGGAGATTTTTTTCTGCCCAGTCAAATGGGTCGCGTTGTTTGCGCTCGGCAAACCAGGCTTGAGCAAAGGAATCGACATTCAGGCTCTCTAAGGCTATGCGTTGGCTCCAGTCTGGATCAGCAAACTTGATTTCCTCTACTATCAATCTAAATACCCGATCCAAAAGGCCCTCTTCACCTTTTTGAATCTCAGCATTTAATGCCTGATCGGTGACGATGTGTAAGGGCTCGTAGGGAATAGGGCAATAGAAATCGGCTTCGGGTAAAATACCCGTGCGCGACATCAACGTAATATTTAGCTTTTCACTTGCGTTATCGCGGTTAAAAACGACGTGTTGTTTATCATCTTCAATGAACGAACCATGCTGAATAGCCACTGCCATTGCCGCATCCAGTCCGCTCAAGGATGTTCCCATAATACCCACGTTACACGCATCGACCTTTGCTTCCATCAGGCCTGACCACGGACTGGGAAAATACGTTCTGGTTGCTTCTTCTTCATCAGGCCAGACGTGACCCGTGGCAATCACCGCTAAATCAAACGTCTCGCTGGGTAAATCCTGATTTGTAGCGAGCATGACGCCAGCATTTGTAATTTGCAGATCGGTAACCTGGCATGATTCATAAACAGCCACTGCAAATTTTTGCTGTCGTGCCTGGTCTACTAATCGTAAAAATTGATCGCGGAAATATTCGCCCAGCAGAATTCGCGGTAAAAACTGACGATCGTGCAAGGTTTCTTTTTTAACGCCATAACGCTGGAGATGGCTGGCTTCTTGCTTTTGTAGCCATTCGAGATACGTACAATTAATCGGCGGTATTTCAATACTGGCAATATTTGCCAGCATCATTTTTGAGTTTTCCTCATCACTGTATGGCATCCCGACACCGGCCTCGTCAGCCTGCTCGAAGATAGAAATAGAAAGTGGAGTTTGTTGCTGTAGAAGCGAGAATAAGGTGTAGATCCCCGTAGGCCCGGCACCCACAATAGCAATTTTTTTCATTGTTACTTACCTGTACGCATTCTTTCGAATTTAGTGTTATCAGATAAGTTTGGTTGAGATTTTTAGAATTTGAGAAATTTCAGACAGGGATGAAAAGGGCGCTAACCGCCCTTGATTAAATTCTGTCAGGCGAGTTTTGCCTGATTGATTTGACTCAGTGGCTCATTGACATCGAAAACTTTGGCGACAACTTCCTCAACGCCGAGATTTTTAAGTCGGGCAGGATGTTTTTCCAGATAGGCAAGGGCGCTTTTTTCATCAGTAAAAAGATAGATCCCACCGGCTTCGTGGTTCTTTTCACTTTCTGTCCATACCTTCCACAGAAAACCAGGTTCCTGATTAATCGACTCAGCAAGCGGTTTAAGCTGCTCAGCCATTGCGTCGCCAAATGGGCCATTAAAAGCAAAATGAAGTTGTAACAAAGTTGCCATAGCGATTCTCCTTCTGATAACGCATACGAAGACAGTGTAAATCTTTTAACGTATTGGATACAGAGAAGAAACAGAGGGAAAAAGGAGAAGACCAGATTAAGAAAATCTGGTGCGTCCGAGTGGACTCGAACCACCGACCCCCACCATGTCAAGGTGGTGCTCTAACCAACTGAGCTATGAACGCAACGTTGTAGGTGACAACGGGGACGAATATTAGCGGCAGAGTGGGAAGGTGGCAAGAGGCAAAACGTAATTTTCTGCGCTATTTCGACCGTTTGCAGAGCTTTTAAGCAAATTGGCTATATTTTGTTGATTTGCAAGGGCGATTTTTATTCAGGATCGCATTTACATCTGATACAACCCAATAATTCGTGTATCAGAGTTTAAACAGAGTTGTTTGCCACCATCTCAAATCTGTCGTGGATAAATCCTCCGTAGCCTTTACACTTAGGTAGCAATAAAGGCACACAGATGCAGCAAAGGAATAAATCATGGGATCTGATGCGAAAAACTTGATGAGCGACGGGAATGTGCAAATTGTTAAGACCGGCGAGGTCATTGGCGCGACGCAACTTACTGAAGGCGAGTTGATTGTTGAAGCTGGCGGAAGAGCCGAAAATACCGTGGTCACGGGGGCTGGCTGGTTGAAAGTGGCAACCGGTGGGATCGCCAAATGCACACAGTACGGTAACAATGGCACGCTATCGGTCAGCGACGGTGCCATTGCCACAGATATTGTTCAGTCCGAGGGAGGCGCAATTAGTCTCTCTACGCTCGCTACGGTTAATGGCCGCCATCCCGAAGGTGAATTCAGCGTTGATCAGGGTTATGCCTGCGGTTTGTTGCTGGAAAATGGCGGTAACCTGCGTGTACTGGAAGGACATCGCGCGGAAAAAATCATTCTCGATCAAGAGGGCGGCCTGTTGGTTAATGGGACAACCTCAGCGGTCGTGGTAGATGAAGGTGGTGAATTGTTGGTGTATCCAGGTGGGGAAGCCAGCAATTGTGAGATTAATCAGGGCGGCGTTTTTATGCTGGCCGGGAAAGCCAGTGATACGTTGCTTGCTGGTGGCACCATGAATAATCTCGGTGGTGAAGACTCTGACACTATTGTTGAGAATGGATCCATTTATCGTCTGGGGACGGATGGCCTTCAGCTCTACAGTTCCGGTAAGACGCAAAACTTGTCCGTTAATGTAGGTGGTCGGGCTGAAGTGCATGCCGGTACGCTGGAAAATGCGGTAATACAAGGTGGAACAGTGATCCTGTTGTCACCCACCAGCGCGGACGAAAATTTTGTCGTAGAGGAAGATCGCGCACCGGTTGAACTGACCGGGAGTGTTGCATTACTGGACGGCGCTTCAATGATTATTGGTTATGGCGCAGATCTGCAACAATCAACGATTACTGTACAGCAGGGTGGTGTGTTGATTCTCGACGGCAGTACGGTAAAAGGTGACAGTGTCACTTTTAGTGTTGGTAACATCAATCTGAACGGCGGAAAACTGTGGCTGATCACTGGTGCGGCAACGCATGTGCAACTGAAAGTGAAACGCCTGGGAGGAGAGGGAGCGATTTGCCTGCAAACCAGTGCGAAAGAAATCTCACCTGACTTCATCAATGTGAAAGGGGAAGTTACCGGGGATATACACGTTGAGATAACAGATGCCAGTCGGCAAACTCTGTGCAACGCTCTGAAATTACAGCCAGACGAAGACGGGATTGGCGCAACGCTCCAGCCTGCGTAAAAACACAGGCGCAATCCGTGAAGGTTGCGCCTTGTCTTTATTAGCGGGATGCTCGTTGCAGAATGATAACTGACGGCAGACGTTGCAGGAACCGCATACGCAGCATCATCATAATGGCTGCCGACGTCAGGCCAATAATAAAGCCTATCCAGAAGCCTGCTGGCCCCATAGGTTTAACGACCAGATCGGTCAGTGCCAGAATATAGCCGCTTGGCAAGCCCAGCACCCAGTAAGCCGTAAAGGTGATATAGAAAATGGAACGCGTATCTTTATAACCACGCAAAATCCCACTGCCAATCACCTGGATTGAGTCAGAAATCTGATATACCGCCGCCAGCAACATCAAATGCGCAGCCAGCGTTACAACCTCGGGATTGTCGTTGTACAACAGGGCGATTTGCTCCCGCAGTGAAACCGTGAATATGGCCGTCAGGGTTGCCATACAGACACCCACCATAAGCCCGGTCCGCGCAGCGGTTTGCGCATCCAGCGTTGAGCCCTGACCCAGACGATAACCTACGCGGATAGTTACCGCTGCCGCCAGCGACATTGGAAGCACAAACATCAGTGAACTAAAGTTCAGGGCAATCTGGTGTCCTGCGACATCAACAATACCGAGCGGAGACACTAACAGAGCCACGACGGCGAACAGTGTCACTTCAAAGAATAGTGCCAGCGCAATCGGCAAACCGAGTTGAATCAGTCGTTTCATAACCGCAGGATCGGGTTTCGCGGTGCCTTTTTCGTTACGAATATCGCGCATGGAGCGGGCGCGTTTAATGTAAGAAACCATGGCAAGGAACATGACCCAATACACCGCCGCAGTAGCCACGCCACAACCAACGCCACCGAGCTCAGGCATACCGAAATGACCATAAATAAAGATATAGTTCACCGGGATGTTCACCAGCAGGCCGATAAAGCCCATTACCATACCCGGCTTGGTTTTTGCCAGACCTTCACATTGGTTACGGGCAACCTGGAAGAAAAGATAGCCTGGCGCGCCCCACAGCAACGCACGCAGATAACCCACGGCTTTGTCCGCCAGAGCCGGATCGATGTTTTCCATTGAGCGGATAATGTAACCTGCATTCCACAGCACCAGCATAATGAGGACGGAAACAAAACCTGCCAGCCAGAAGCCCTGTCGCACCTGATGCGCAATGCGCTCACGTCGACCGGAACCATTTAATTGCGCGATAACCGGCGTTAATGCCAGCAGCAGTCCGTGACCAAAGAGGATCGCCGGAAGCCAGATAGAAGTACCGATAGCGACCGCCGCCATGTCGGTGGCACTATAGCCGCCCGCCATCACGGTATCGACAAAACCCATCGCAGTTTGGGCGATTTGCGCGAGAATCACCGGGATTGCTAATGCTAATAACAGACGCGCTTCACTGATATACTTCTGCACGTGAACACCTTTTATTTGTAGTTATATGAGAGACTAAAAAGCCGCCTGAATGGGCAGCAAAAAGAAGAAGCAGGGGAAATTCAGTCTATTGTAGCGAGGATTTATTAATTCTCCAGTGAAAAAATAGTCATTCTTACCCCTTCACTGGTAAGGGCGTTTGCCACCTGCTATTGTGCTGAACAGAATGTCTTAACTGATTTCAGGAGTTGTAAGTATGTTTACGGGGATTGTACAGGGCACCGCAAAACTGGTGTCGATTGACGAGAAACCAAATTTTCGTACGCATGTGGTGGAGTTACCCGACCACATGCTGGACGGCCTGGAAACAGGTGCTTCCGTGGCGCATAACGGTTGCTGCCTGACCGTGACGGAAATTAACGGCAACCATGTCAGTTTTGACCTGATGAAAGAAACGTTACGCATTACCAATCTTGGCGATTTAAAAGTGGGGGATTGGGTAAACGTTGAGCGTGCGGCGAAATTCAGTGATGAAATTGGCGGACACTTAATGTCAGGTCATATTATGACCACCGCTGAAGTGGCGAAAATATTAACCTCGGAAAATAATCGCCAGATCTGGTTTAAAGTCCAGGATAGTCAGTTGATGAAATATATCCTGTACAAAGGATTTATTGGCATCGACGGTATTAGCCTGACCGTCGGCGAAGTCACGCCAACGCGTTTTTGCGTCCATTTAATTCCGGAAACTCTGGAACGCACGACTCTTGGGAAGAAAAAACTCGGCGCACGCGTCAACATTGAAATTGATCCACAAACTCAGGCAGTGGTAGATACGGTAGAACGTGTGCTGGCGGCACGAGAAAATGCCATGAATCAACTAGGTACAGAAGCCTGATCTGAAATCGCCCCCGGAGAGGGGGCGATAGAATAGCCTTTAGCGAGCGACTCGAAGGCCGTTTTCAACACCGCGTGAGAACACGACCTGCCAGAGCTGAATATCACGGGCGCGGAAAGCACCTGCACAGGCATTCAGATAATAGGTAAACATTCGTTTAAAGCGTTCACTGTAGTTATCCGCAATTTCTGGCCATGCGGCGAGGAATCGTTCATACCACGCCATCAACGTAGTATCGTAATCAGCACCGAAGTTATGCCAGTCTTCCATCACGAAGTGGGGTTCGCTGGATTGAGCAATCTGGCGTACAGAGGGCAGGCAACCGTTCGGAAAAATATATTTATTAATCCAGGGATCAACATTCAGATCGGTTTTTTTCGAACCGATAGTATGGAGCAGGAATATACCTTCCGGTTTCAAATTACGATCCACCACCGCAAAATAGGTATCGTAATTTTTCGGTCCGACGTGCTCGAACATCCCCACAGAAACAATACGATCAAACTGGTCGTTCAGGTCACGATAATCTTGCAGCAAAATGGTGACATCCAGGCCTTCACAGCGTTCCTGAGCCATTTTTTGCTGTTCGGCAGAAATGGTGACGCCGACCACGCTAACGTCATAGTTAGATGCCATGTAGTGCGCCAGTCCGCCCCAGCCGCAGCCAATATCCAGTACGCGCATCCCTGGTTTTAACTGCAATTTTTCACAAATCATTTTGAGCTTCGCCTGCTGGGCAGATTCCAGATTATCGGCATCTTTCCAGTAAGCGCAGGAATATTGCATGAAGGGATCAAGCATGCGGCTGAACAAGTCATTACCCAAATCGTAAGGCACGTTTTTTACTCTGCAGATTGAAGAGACGAGCGCTGGCAATACGCAGCGTGTCTTTGAAATGATGGGGGAGTTGGTTCTCGAGACCTGCGCGTAAGACTTTGCTAAAAAACATATCCAGTCGGTCACATTCCCACCAGCCATCCATATAACTTTCGCCTAACCCCAAAGAGCCTTCTTGCAGAACGCGTTTAAAAAAATCGGGGTTTTTCACACGAATATCCGCCGGGGCAGAACCGTTAATGGCTATACCGGCACGGCTAAGTAATTCGTTGGCGATACGGTACCAGTTGTCATCCGGTACACTGACTTCTTCTATACACGATGAACTCATAGTTTCTCCATCACTGGTCGGTGATCAGAACCTTAAAACAGCGTAGACGCTTTTTGGGCTTTGTGAGAAATCTCGCAGAAAAAACCGCGAGTCTATAATCCGACGTAGAACAGAGGGAAAGGAGGAACCTTTGCCGAAATGACCATCCATAGTGAGTCGGGAACGATCCTGTCCCCGTAAAAACATAATATTTATCGTAGCTTTAACAACTCGAAATTAGTATAGGCCGCTAATTTCAATCATACAACAAAATTTTGTTAGCAGCCTAAGTATAAGTATATCGATATAGATCAGTGTGATTCGCTATGAGCGACTTCGGCATTGCCATGATTCTGGCAGCCAACTTCTTCACAACGTTGCATCATGTAACCCAGAGTGACCAGCACTACTGTTGATAACATCACGCTGGTGGTGGTGAGCAATGGCGTGCTGATACTGATCAGCCAGGAAACTACCAGACTTGCGAGGAAGCACAGACCCAGTTGTAGAGTGTTCTGCAACGCTGCGGCGCGACCAGTTGCGTGTGGGAAGGGACGCAGCGCCTGGGCGACAACAATCGGGTAGATCGCGCCATTGGCAATCGCCATCACACAGAATGGGATCAGGATTTCGACCAGCGACACATGGCTAATGAAGCCTGCAGCCCAGGTCGCAATGACGCTGACTGCAAACAGCACCAGCAACCACGGTAATAACTGCTTGCCTTGCCATTTCTGCAGCGCGGCGCGACAGCCATAACCACCAATCAGAAACGCGATAGTTTGCGGGACATAACTTAAACCAATAACTGCCGGGCTGTAGCCCATTTCACTAAGGATGAACGGTGAACCGGTCAGCCATGCAAAAAAACTGGCTGAACAGGCCGCGTATATCAGCACGTTGCCGCGATAGGTTTTAGAACGTAGCAGGTCGGTAAAGGTCAGACCATCCTGACTATTGTTACGGGCCTTCGTCGTGGGTTTGAGCCAGAAAATAGGCAGAATCAGCACCACGGTAATGGCAAACAGGGTGGCGAAAATCGCCTGCCAGGAAAAATGGACCAGCAGCCAGCTTCCTAACAGAGGAGCCAGGGCCGGAGATAGACCCACCAGCGGCATGATGGTCGCAAAAATTCGGTTAACTTTCTGTGAAGGATAATAATCCGTCACTAACGCTTGCCAGATAACCGCCGCGGCGCAGACACCCACAGCCTGTACAAAACGCAATACCAGCAGCGTAGCGGCGTTTTCTACCCACAGCATCCCCAGACTACCTAACGCAAAAATTGTCAGGCCGATTAATAACACCGGTTTACGACCATAACGGTCGGAGAGTGGCCCCCACAGAAGCTGGGCTGCAGCAAAACCGGCAAGGAACAGACTAAGGCTGGCACTGACAGCAGACGCAGGCGTTTGCAGGTCGGCCTGTATGGCGGCGAAAGCAGGCAGATACATATCGGTTGCCAGAAAACCGAGTACGCTCAAACCCGCCAGCCAGACTAAAAATCTTTTCCCAGGTTGCATGTATATTCTCTAAATCTCTCAATTAAACACCGCCGCAAAGTGTAGGGAGTGAAATTAGTGTTGTGAAACGGTAATATTTGATGACTGGTTTCAAAAATTTTGCAGGTAGACTATGTGGTCAGAATATTCACTCGAAGTTGTTGATGCGGTAGCGCGTAATGGTAGTTTTAGCGCTGCGGCACAGGAGCTGCATCGCGTTCCTTCTGCGGTCAGCTATACCGTGCGTCAGCTGGAAGAGTGGCTGGCGGTGCCGCTCTTTGAACGACGGCACCGTGATGTGGAGCTGACCGCTGCTGGAGCGTGGTTTCTCAAAGAAGGGCGCTCTGTTGTCAAAAAAATGCAGATCACCCGCCAGCAATGTCAGCAGATAGCGAACGGCTGGCGCGGTCAGTTAGCTATCGCAGTGGATAATATTGTCAGGCCAGAACGTACACGGCAGATGATCGTTGATTTTTATCGCCATTTTGATGATGTCGAACTTCTTGTCTTTCAGGAAGTGTTCAACGGTGTCTGGGATGCGCTTTCCGACGGGCGCGTGGAACTGGCGATTGGCGCAACACGCGCGATTCCGGTAGGCGGTCGTTATGCCTTCCGGGATATGGGGATGCTAAGCTGGAGTTGCGTTGTTGCCAGCCACCACCCGCTGGCGTTGATGGATGGCCCATTCAGCGATGATACGTTGCGCAACTGGCCGTCGTTGGTGCGCGAAGACACCTCGCGAACGCTACCTAAACGTATTACCTGGTTGCTGGATAACCAAAAAAGAGTTGTCGTGCCTGACTGGGAATCATCGGCAACCTGTATCTCGGCAGGATTATGCATAGGGATGGTGCCAACACATTTCGCCAAACCGTGGCTTAATGAGGGGAAGTGGGTAGCACTTGAATTGGAAAACCCCTTCCCGGATTCGGCATGTTGTCTGACATGGCAGCAAAATGATATGTCGCCTGCGTTAACCTGGCTGCTTGAGTATCTCGGCGATAGTGAGACGCTGAATAAGGAGTGGCTGCGGGAGCCGGAAGAGACTCCCGCAACGGGTGATTAACGACGATAGTCGCGGAACGGGCCGTCAGCCACGGAGCGGCGTTCAATCAAGCGCGGATGCACTTCAATGGACTGCGGTTCTTCACGTTTGTCGACGATACGATCCAACAGCATGTTGAACGCTGTTTCACCCAGCGAATCTTTTGGCTGGTGGATCGTGGTCAGCGCCGGCGTAAAATAGCGGGCGTTGCGCACGTTATCATAACCGATCAGCGAAACATCCTGCGGGACGCGCAGACCCATTTCATCAGCAGCACAAAGTGCGCCCATTGCCATGATATCGCCACCACAGAAGACGGCAGTAGGGCGATGCGGCTGCGACAGTATTTGCTGCATGGCGCGATAACCAGATTCGGGTTCAAAGTCACCCTGAACAATCCAGCTTTCCGGCACCTTGATCATCGCTTCTTCCATCGCCTTCATAAAACCGGCAAGGCGGCCTGCGCCGGTGTTACGTTCCAGCGGGCCGGGGATGACGCCGATTTCGCGGTGACCGCGTTCAATCAGATAACGCCCGGCCATGTAGCCGCCTTCGAACGCGTTATCAATGACCGCATCGGTGAAGTCAGCTTTTGCTTCACCCCAGTCCATCACCACCATTGGGATATGGCGATACTCTTCCAGCATCGCCAGCAACGGCTCTGGGTACTCAGAACACATCACCAGCAGACCATCGACGCGTTTTTGCGCCATCATCGACAGATAAGCCCGCTGTTTCTCAAGATTGTTCCACGCATTACCCAGAATCAGGGTGTAACCTTTCTGGAAGCAATTTTTTTCAACCGCTTCAATGATCTCGGCAAAATAGGCCGCTTCGCTGCTGGTCGCCAGCAAACCGATAGACTTGGTGTGGTTAACCTTCAGGCTACGCGCCACCGCGCTAGGGGAGTAGTGTAATTCTTTAATCGCTGCCCACACGGCGTTGCGCGTTTCTTCAGCGACGAAACGTGTTTTGTTGATTACGTGTGACACAGTTGTAGTGGAAACGTTTGCTCGTTTCGCTACATCTTTTATTGTTGCCATTCCATTTCACTCCAGACCCTAACTTCAGCTCCTGCAAAATCGCAAGGTAAACGTTTGCCTTTACACACCTTACGCACAACAAAAGTGTTGCGGTACGCCGGAAAAACGACACGGAGCGTCAGGAAGGGGTCAATGGCCAGTACGCAAATAGTGTAAGCGTGGAATTTTGGCCGATCTTGACGAAAAGGGGAAGTGGTAAAAACACTTATCATTATAAATGACGGGAGATTTTTTCATCACAGTGTGTAAAAATGCGTAATATCACTTTTTGTGTGGTAATAAAAAAGGAGAAAACTTGATGAGCACCGACCTTAAATTTTCACTGGTAACAACGATTATCGTCCTCGGTTTGATCGTAGCCGTGGGTTTGACTGCCGCGCTGCACTGATTTCCTCTCGAGGGAGCGCGTTCTCCCTCGCATCTCCTTCCTGTTTGTTAGCAAAATGGCAAAAGTGTTTTCTCTTTTTGTTATTTTCATTTTTTTGTGATTGCTGTCATGCTTTCGCCACTTTAATGAATATCGCGTAATGACGCGAAGAGGTGGAGATAAGGCATGAAAATTAACTATCCGTTGCTGGCGCTGGCGATTGGCGCGTTTGGTATCGGGACAACGGAGTTCTCGCCAATGGGCTTGTTGCCCGTCATTGCGCGCGGTGTGGATGTCTCGATTCCCGCTGCCGGAATGTTAATCAGTGCCTATGCAGTTGGCGTAATGGTGGGCGCGCCGCTGATGACGCTTCTACTTTCTCATCGTGCCCGCCGCAGTGCGTTGATTTTCCTGATGGCAATTTTCACGCTCGGCAACGTACTTTCCGCCATCGCGCCGGATTATATGACCCTGATGCTTTCACGCATTTTGACCAGCCTGAATCACGGAGCATTTTTTGGTTTGGGTTCAGTCGTGGCCGCAAGCGTGGTGCCAAAACATAAACAGGCCAGCGCAGTTGCCACTATGTTTATGGGGTTAACCCTGGCAAATATCGGTGGCGTGCCGGCGGCGACCTGGTTGGGTGAAACCATCGGCTGGCGGATGTCATTTCTGGCAACGGCGGGGCTGGGAGTGATTTCAATGGTAAGTCTGTTCTTCTCATTACCTAAAGGTGGTGCAGGGGCACGACCTGAAGTGAAAAAAGAGCTGGCGGTATTAATGCGTCCGCAGGTGCTGTCTGCATTGCTGACGACGGTACTGGGAGCTGGTGCAATGTTTACTCTCTACACCTATATCTCTCCGGTACTGCAAAGTATTACCCACGCAACACCGGTGTTCGTCACGGCAATGCTGGTGCTGATTGGTGTCGGATTCTCTATCGGTAACTATCTCGGCGGCAAACTGGCAGATCGTTCAGTTAACGGCACGTTGAAAGGCTTTTTGTTGTTGTTGATGGTGATTATGCTGGCAATCCCGTTCCTGGCCCGCAATGAGTTCGGCGCAGCTATTAGCATGGTGGTGTGGGGCGCAGCAACCTTTGCGGTCGTACCGCCGTTACAGATGCGCGTGATGCGTGTCGCCAGTGAAGCGCCAGGTCTGTCTTCATCAGTCAATATTGGTGCCTTTAATCTTGGAAATGCGCTGGGAGCAGCTGCTGGTGGTGCGGTAATTTCCGCTGGGCTGGGATACAGCTTTGTGCCGGTGATGGGAGCGATTGTCGCGGGACTGGCATTATTGCTGGTGTTTATGTCAGCCAGAAAACAACCTGAAACAGTTTGCGTTGCTAACAGCTAATTAAACAAAAACGCAGAAGGATAACCTTCTGCGTTACAGTTGCTGACAACGTGCGATTTATCTTGCCGAATGCGCTGTTAACGCCTCATCCGCGTTGGCATGGTAAGCGAAGCGCATCAGGCAATGCTGCATTTGCCATCAGTTATTATGCAGCGAGATTTTTCGCTACGAATTCCCAGTTCACCAGCGCCCAGAAGTGCTCCAGATAGCCAGGACGTGCATTGCGATAGTCGATGTAATAAGCGTGTTCCCAGACATCAACGGTCAGCAGCGGAGTCGCATCGGTGGTCAGCGGAGTACCCGCGTTAGAGGTTGAAACGATAGCCAGTTTGCCATCGCTGTTTTTCACCAGCCAGGTCCAGCCAGAACCAAAGTTTTTGATCGCTGCATCAGTAAACTGCGCTTTGAAATCGGCAAAGCTGCCAAAAGATGCGGCGATAGCTTCAGCGACTTTTCCAGTCGGTTCGCCACCGGCGTTCGGTGCCAGGCAGTTCCAGTAGAAAGTATGGTTCCAGACCTGAGCTGCGTTGTTGAATACGCCACCTTCAGAGCTGCGAATAATCTCTTCCAGTGATTTACCTTCAAACGCGGTACCTTTAATCAGGTTGTTCAGGTTAGTGACATAAGTCTGATGATGCTTGCCGTAGTGATACTCGATAGTTTCCGCAGAAATGTGCGGTGCCAGAGCATCTTTAGCATATGGTAGTGCAGGTAATTCGAATGACATTGCTACTCTCCTTTATTATTAATTTGCATACGTACAATAGCCTTATTGTGCGTATGGATAGGGTAGCAAATTAAAAGGTGAGACAAAAGATGAACTTACCCTGTTGCCGTAACAACAGGGTAAAGTTTTAGCGAAGTGTTTTTGGGGTCATTACCCGACGAGCGCCAACATAGTGGCGCTGCCAGTAGTCTTCACTGAGAGAAGTGATTTGAATTTCCTGACCTGTGCGCGGTGACTGAATAAATTTGCCGTTGCCGACATACACGCCGACATGATCGGCTGTGCCGCGTCCCTGAGTACGGAAAAAGACCAGGTCGCCGTTTTTCAGTTCACTACGTTCGATTGGCGCTGCATCACGCAGGTGATACATTTCATTCGCCGTACGCGGAATACGAATTTTCACCAAATCTTTATAAGCGTAATAAACCAGGCCGCTGCAATCAAAACCGGTTTCCGGGGTAGAGCCGCCCCAGACGTAGGGCGTACCCACATACTTTTGGGCTTCCTTGTAGATGGCGGCAAATTCCTCGTCCGTCAGGGCTTCTGCCGGAACCTGATAGTCGATGCCCGGTGTGCCGGAGCCATCGGAGCCAC
>OGMB01000964.1_pt1 | contig 13868 bp, 16 predicted proteins | sample 1573001 | NCBI WGS metagenome assembly OGMB01 (sample SAMEA2581921, study PRJEB24529) | metagenome | biome: Human gut stool | place: China | collected 2011
AACACGGCAACCGTAGCGTCTCCAGTAAATCTGGTTCGTCCGATCTGCTGGCGGCGTTCGGTATTAATCTTGATATGAACGCCGATAAATCGCGCCAGGCGCTGGATGAGTTAGGCGTATGTTTCCTCTTTGCACCGAAATATCACACCGGATTTCGCCATGCAATGCCGGTTCGCCAGCAACTAAAAACCCGCACCCTGTTCAATGTGCTGGGGCCATTGATTAACCCGGCGCATCCGCCGCTGGCGTTAATTGGTGTTTATAGTCCGGAACTGGTGCTGCCGATTGCCGAAACCTTGCGCGTGCTGGGGTATCAACGCGCGGCGGTGGTGCACAGCGGTGGGATGGATGAAGTTTCACTGCATGCGCCTACGGTGGTGGCCGAACTGCATAACGGGGAAATTAAAAGCTATCAGTTGACCGCCGACGACTTCGGCCTGACGCCTTACCATCAGGCGCAGCTGGCGGGCGGCACCCCGGAAGAAAACCGTGACATTTTAACACGTTTGTTACAAGGTAAAGGCGACGCCGCCCATGAAGCAGCCGTCGCTGCGAACGTCGCCATGTTAATGCGCCTGCATGGCCATGAAGATCTGCAAGCCAATGCGCAAACCGTTCTTGAGGTACTGCGCAGTGGTTCCGCTTACGACAGAGTTACCGCGCTGGCGGCACGAGGGTAAATGATGCAAACCGTTTTAGCGAAAATCGTCGCAGACAAGGCGATTTGGGTAGAAACCCGCAAACAGCAGCAACCGCTGGCCAGTTTTCAGAATGAGGTTCAGCCGAGCACGCGACATTTTTATGATGCGCTACAGGGTGCACGCACGGCGTTTATTCTGGAGTGCAAGAAAGCGTCGCCGTCAAAAGGCGTGATCCGTGATGATTTCGATCCGGCACGCATTGCCGCCATTTATAAACATTACGCTTCGGCAATTTCGGTGCTGACTGATGAGAAATATTTTCAGGGGAGCTTTGATTTCCTCCCCATCGTCAGCCAAATCGCCCCGCAGCCGATTTTATGTAAAGACTTCATTATCGACCCTTACCAGATCTACCTGGCGCGCTACTATCAGGCCGACGCCTGTCTGCTGATGCTCTCGGTGCTCGACGATGAACAGTATCGTCAGCTCTCGGCGGTGGCTCACAGCCTGAATATGGGCGTGCTGACCGAAGTCAGCAATGAAGAGGAACTGGAGCGCGCCATTGCATTAGGGGCAAAGGTCGTTGGCATCAACAACCGCGATCTGCGTGATTTGTCGATTGATCTCAACCGTACCCGCGAGCTTGCGCCGAAACTGGGGCACAACGTAACGGTAATCAGCGAATCCGGCATCAATACTTACGCTCAGGTGCGCGAGTTAAGCCACTTCGCTAACGGTTTTCTGATTGGTTCGGCGTTGATGGCCCATGACGATTTGCACGCCGCCGTGCGCCGGGTGTTGCTGGGTGAGAATAAAGTATGTGGCCTGACGCGTGGGCAAGATGCTAAAGCAGCTTATGACGCGGGCGCGATTTACGGTGGGTTGATTTTTGTTGCGACATCACCGCGTTGCGTCAACGTTGAACAGGCGCAGGAAGTGATGGCTGCGGCACCGTTGCAGTATGTTGGCGTGTTCCGCAATCACGATATTGCCGATGTGGTGGACAAAGCTAAGGTGTTATCGCTGGCGGCAGTGCAACTGCATGGTAATGAAGATCAGCTGTATATCGATACGCTGCGTGAAGCTCTGCCAGCACACGTTGCCATCTGGAAAGCATTAAGCGTCGGTGAAACCCTGCCCGCCCGCGAGCTTAAGCACGTTGATAAATATGTTTTAGACAACGGCCAGGGTGGAAGCGGGCAACGTTTCGACTGGTCACTATTAAATGGTCAATCGCTTGGCAACGTTCTGCTGGCGGGGGGCTTAGGCGCAGATAACTGCGTGGAAGCGGCACAAACCGGCTGCGCCGGACTTGATTTTAATTCTGCTGTAGAGTCGCAACCGGGCATCAAAGACGCACGTCTTTTGGCCTCGGTTTTCCAGACGCTGCGCGCATATTAAGGAAAGGAACAATGACAACATTACTTAACCCCTATTTTGGTGAGTTTGGCGGCATGTACGTGCCACAAATCCTGATGCCTGCTCTGCGCCAGCTGGAAGAAGCTTTTGTCAGTGCGCAAAAAGATCCTGAATTTCAGGCTCAGTTCAACGACCTGCTGAAAAACTATGCCGGGCGTCCAACCGCGCTGACCAAATGCCAGAACATTACAGCCGGGACGAACACCACTCTGTATCTCAAGCGTGAAGATTTGCTGCACGGCGGCGCGCATAAAACTAACCAGGTGCTCGGTCAGGCTTTACTGGCGAAGCGGATGGGTAAAACCGAAATCATCGCCGAAACCGGTGCCGGTCAGCATGGCGTGGCGTCGGCCCTTGCCAGCGCCCTGCTCGGCCTGAAATGCCGTATTTATATGGGTGCCAAAGACGTTGAACGCCAGTCGCCTAACGTTTTTCGTATGCGCTTAATGGGTGCGGAAGTGATCCCGGTGCATAGCGGTTCCGCGACGCTGAAAGATGCCTGTAACGAGGCGCTGCGCGACTGGTCCGGTAGTTACGAAACCGCGCACTATATGCTGGGCACCGCAGCTGGCCCGCATCCTTATCCGACCATTGTGCGTGAGTTTCAGCGGATGATTGGCGAAGAAACCAAAGCGCAGATTCTGGAAAGAGAAGGTCGCCTGCCGGATGCCGTTATCGCCTGTGTTGGCGGCGGTTCGAATGCCATCGGCATGTTTGCTGATTTCATCAATGAAACCAACGTCGGCCTGATTGGTGTGGAGCCAGGTGGTCACGGTATCGAAACTGGCGAGCACGGCGCACCGCTAAAACATGGTCGCGTGGGTATCTATTTCGGTATGAAAGCGCCGATGATGCAAACCGAAGACGGGCAGATTGAAGAATCTTACTCCATCTCCGCCGGACTGGATTTCCCGTCTGTCGGCCCACAACACGCGTATCTTAACAGCACTGGACGCGCTGATTACGTGTCTATTACCGATGATGAAGCCCTTGAAGCCTTCAAAACGCTGTGCCTGCACGAAGGGATCATCCCGGCGCTGGAATCCTCCCACGCCCTGGCCCATGCGTTGAAAATGATGCGCGAAAACCCGGATAAAGAGCAGCTACTGGTGGTTAACCTTTCCGGTCGCGGCGATAAAGACATCTTCACCGTTCACGATATTTTGAAAGCACGAGGGGAAATCTGATGGAACGCTACGAATCTCTGTTTGCCCAGTTGAAGGAGCGCAAAGAAGGCGCATTCGTTCCTTTCGTCACGCTCGGTGATCCGGGCATTGAGCAGTCATTGAAAATTATCGATACGCTAATTGAAGCCGGTGCTGACGCGCTGGAGTTAGGTATCCCCTTCTCCGACCCACTGGCGGATGGCCCGACGATTCAAAACGCCACTCTGCGCGCCTTTGCGGCAGGTGTGACTCCGGCACAATGTTTTGAAATGCTGGCACTGATTCGCCAGAAACACCCGACCATTCCCATTGGCCTGTTGATGTATGCCAATCTGGTGTTTAACAAAGGCATTGATGAGTTTTATGCCCAGTGCGAAAAAGTCGGCGTCGATTCGGTGCTGGTTGCCGATGTGCCAGTTGAAGAGTCCGCGCCCTTCCGCCAGGCCGCGTTGCGTCATAATGTCGCACCTATCTTCATCTGCCCGCCAAATGCCGATGACGACCTGCTGCGCCAGATAGCCTCTTACGGTCGTGGTTACACCTATTTGCTGTCACGAGCAGGCGTGACCGGCGCAGAAAACCGCGCCGCGTTACCCCTCAATCATCTGGTTGCGAAGCTGAAAGAGTACAACGCTGCACCTCCATTGCAGGGGTTTGGTATTTCCGCCCCGGATCAGGTAAAAGCAGCGATTGATGCAGGAGCTGCGGGCGCGATTTCTGGTTCGGCCATTGTTAAAATCATCGAGCAACATATTAATGAGCCAGAGAAAATGCTGGCGGCACTGAAAGTTTTTGTACAACCGATGAAAGCGGCGACGCGCAGTTAATCCCACAGCCGCCAGTTCCGCTGGCGGCATTTTAACTTTCTTTAATGAAGCCGGAAAAATCCTAAATTCATTTAATATTTATCTTTTTACCGTTTCGCTTACCCCGGTCGAACGTCAACTTACGTCATTTTTCCGCCCAACAGTAATATAATCAAACAAATTAATCCCGCAACATAACACCAGTAAAATCAATAATTTTCTCTAAGTCACTTATTCCTCAGGTAATTGTTAATATATCCAGAATGTTCCTCAAAATATATTTTCCCTCTATCTTCTCGTTGCGCTTAATTTGACTAATTCTCATTAGCGACTAATTTTAATGAGTGTCGACACACAACACTCATATTAATGAAACAATGCAACGCAACGGGAGAAATAACATGGCCGAACATCGTGGTGGTTCAGGAAATTTCGCCGAAGACCGTGAGAAGGCATCCGACGCAGGCCGTAAAGGCGGTCAGCATAGCGGCGGTAATTTTAAAAATGATCCGCAACGCGCATCTGAAGCGGGTAAAAAAGGCGGTCAACAAAGCGGTGGTAATAAATCAGGCAAATCCTGATTCACCGTTAATTATTAATATCAGCTGATAAAGATAATTGCATCTGCGGGCCGTATGGCTCGCAGTGATTTCACTGGAGAAAAATATGAATATGAAGACCATTGAAGATGTATTTATTCACCTGCTTTCAGATACCTACAGCGCAGAAAAACAATTAACCCGGGCACTGGCAAAACTCGCAAGAGCAACATCAAACGAAAAATTAAGTCAGGCTTTTCATGCGCACCTCGAGGAAACACATGGACAGATTGAACGTATTGATCAAGTTGTGGAATCAGAATCGAATCTGAAAATTAAGCGCATGAAATGTGTGGCAATGGAAGGTCTTATTGAAGAAGCTAATGAGGTCATCGAAAGTACCGAGAAAAACGAAGTGCGTGATGCCGCACTGATTGCCGCAGCACAGAAAGTCGAGCATTATGAGATTGCCAGTTACGGGACATTAGCGACGCTGGCTGAACAATTAGGTTATCGTAAAGCAGCGAAGCTTCTGAAAGAGACCCTGGAAGAAGAAAAGGCCACCGACATCAAACTGACTGATCTGGCCCTTAATAACGTAAATAAGAAAGCCGAAAATAAAGCCTGAAATATGAACTTTAACTTTTAGTCATTTTATAAAGAGGACATTTTCATGAATCGTATTGAACATTATCATGACTGGTTACGTGACGCCCACGCAATGGAAAAGCAAGCCGAATCTATGCTTGAATCCATGGCCAGCCGTATAGATAATTATCCTGAACTACGCGCTCGTATTGAACAACATCTTAGTGAAACCAAAAACCAGATTGTTCAACTGGAAACTATTCTTGATCGTAATGACATTTCACGTTCAGTCATTAAAGATTCCATGAGTAAAATGGCTGCGCTTGGGCAGTCAATCGGTGGTATATTCCCTTCTGATGAAATAGTCAAAGGCTCTATTAGCGGATATGTCTTCGAGCAATTTGAAATCGCCTGTTACACCTCTCTATTAGCAGCAGCAAAAAATGCCGGTGATACAGCCTCAATTCCGATCATCGAAGCGATTTTAAATGAGGAAAAGCAAATGGCCGACTGGCTGATTCAGCATATTCCGCAAACAACTGAGAAATTTTTAATTCGCTCTGAAACTGATGGCGTAGAAGCGAAGAAATAATACCCTTTATGCCATGTCCTTATTGACCCCGTATATTACGGGGTCGTTTTTGTGCGGAATTAAAAACGATATCCTGCTGAGAACATAAACACCCACGGATCGAGGCGTACGCTATCATGTTGCTGTGCACCGCCCAGTTTATAATTGGCGGTGGTATCGATATCCATGTACCACACTGACATGTTAACCAACCAGTCACGGTTAATCAGATAATCAACCCCCACCTGCCCGGCAGCTCCCCAGGAATCTTTCAGACTGAGATCGGAAAGCCCCGCCTCTTTGCCATGATCGTTAAATCCATTATCAAAGAAGGTGGTGTAGTTAATACCTGCCCCAACATAAGGACGGAATTTGCTGCTGGCATCACCAAAATACCACTGCGCCATCAGTGTTGGCGGCAGATGATGAACGGTCGCAATATCGCCGGTCGCCCGGGTGCCGATTTTATGGCGGAACGGCGTCGCTGCCAGTAATTCCACACCAATGTTGTCGGTCGCCATATAAGTAAACGTCAGGCCCAGTTGCGTGTTATTGGTCACGCTGAATCCACCCAGACTTCCTAACGTACCACCAGCACCTTCTGTTGGACGTACGGTTGCAGAACCTGCACGCATAAAAAATTCGCCTGCTTCATGCGCAAAGGCACTGCCAGAAAGAAGAGTTGTTACTGCCAAAGCCGCCACTGTTAACTTTTTCATATCCGCTCCGTCGTTATGGTTATAAAAACGTGACGAATATACCTACATTGGAGTAACAAATGATCCTACATAGATCACATTACATATGATAATTCACCATTTATTGATCTGGATTAATTTAGAAGTTGCATTGAGAATCCTGGTTAATGTGATTTAAATCAATTTTTAAATATTTTCTCTACGCAAATATTAACTCGATCGCCACTTGCCGCGGTTTGCCCACGCCTGAAGGCCAGCAATTACCTCCGCTTTACAAAGATATGCTTTTCCATACAAGACCTGATGCTGCCACCCGAGGCTTAACCAGGGTACAATTGCCCGCTAATTAACACCTGCATAAAACTCAAGGAGAGTGCATGTCTATCACGGCGCAGTCCGTATACCGTGACACCGGAAATTTCTTCCGTAATCAATTTATGACCATTCTGTTGGTATCGTTGCTATGTGCGTTTATCACAGTGGTGTTAGGGCATGTTTTCTCACCCAGTGATGCACAGCTTGCGCAGCTCAATGACGGCGTGCCCGTTAGCGGCAGTAGTGGGTTGTTCGACCTGGTTCAGAATATGTCACCGGAACAGCAACAAATTTTGCTGCAGGCTTCAGCGGCGTCCACTTTTTCAGGATTAATCGGTAACGCCATTCTCGCCGGAGGCGTAATATTAATTATCCAGCTGGTGTCTGCGGGTCAGAGAGTCAGTGCGCTGCGAGCTATTGGTGCCAGTGCGCCGATATTGCCAAAGTTATTTATTCTGATTTTTCTGACTACCCTTTTAGTACAGATTGGCATCATGCTGGTGGTCGTTCCGGGAATTATCATGGCCATTTTACTGGCCCTGGCACCGGTGATGTTGGTACAGGACAAAATGGGCGTTTTTGCCTCGATGCGTAGCAGTATGCGGCTGACTTGGGCGAATATGCGTCTGGTGGCACCCGCAGTACTGAGCTGGTTGCTGGCAAAAACACTGTTGCTGCTTTTTGCCTCTTCTTTTGCCGCATTAACCCCGGAAATTGGTGCCGTACTGGCGAACACCTTGAGCAACCTGATTTCAGCCATATTGCTCATCTATCTGTTCCGCCTGTATATGTTGATTCGCCAATAACCTTAAGCATTTGATTACGGAATCGTAAAATGAAGCAGTTTCTTGATTTTTTACCGCTGGTTGTCTTTTTCGCGTTTTACAAGATTTATGACATCTATGCGGCTACTGCGGCGCTGATCGTCGCCACGGCGATTGTGCTTATCTATAGCTGGGTTCGCTTTCGTAAGGTTGAGAAGATGGCCCTGATCACTTTTGTTCTGGTGGTCGTCTTCGGTGGCTTGACGCTGTTCTTCCACAATGATGAGTTTATTAAATGGAAGGTTACAGTCATTTATGCTCTATTTGCGGGAGCCCTGTTAGTCAGCCAATGGGTGATGAAAAAGCCGCTAATTCAGCGGATGCTGGGTAAAGAACTCACGCTGCCGCAACCGGTATGGTCGAAGCTAAATCTGGCTTGGGCTGTTTTCTTTATCCTTTGCGGTCTGGCAAACATCTACATCGCATTCTGGCTGCCGCAAAATATTTGGGTCAACTTTAAAGTCTTTGGCCTGACCGCCCTTACCTTAATCTTCACATTGTTAAGCGGTATCTATATCTACCGCCACATGCCGCAGGAAGATAAATCCTAACCAGACTGCCAGTCCTTCGGGGCTGGCGCTGTATCTCCTCTGTTCTCCTCAGGAAAATCATAGTAGCATCGCGCCTGTGATTTTCCTTTTAAGTCGGTTTTACCATGTCTACAACACATAACGTCCCTCAGGGCGATCTTGTTTTACGTACTTTAGCCATGCCCGCCGATACCAATGCCAATGGTGACATCTTTGGTGGTTGGTTAATGTCACAAATGGATATTGGCGGCGCTATTCTGGCGAAAGAAATTGCCCACGGTCGCGTAGTGACTGTGCGGGTTGAAGGAATGACTTTCTTACGGCCGGTTGCGGTCGGCGATGTGGTGTGCTGCTATGCACGCTGTGTCCAGAAAGGGACGACATCGGTCAGCATTAATATTGAAGTGTGGGTGAAAAAAGTAGCGTCTGAACCAATCGGGCAACGCTATAAAGCGACAGAAGCATTATTTAAGTATGTCGCGGTTGATCCTGAAGGAAACCCTCGCGCCTTACCTGTTGAGTAATAGTCAAAAGCCTCCGGTCGGAGGCTTTTGACTTTCTGCTTACTGAATTTCGGTGGTGCCGTTAATTTTAAACAGGATATTCACCACAATCCCACTGCCTGGCTTACCCGGCTCATAACGCCATCTGCGCATCGCATTTTTCACCTCACGCTCAAACATGTTCGCAGGCTTGGCTGAGAGGATTTGTACGTTATCCACGCGACCATCCGGCGTGACGTCAAATTTAACTTTAACCTGCCCTTCAATGCGCAATGCCTGTGCTCGTGCCGGATACTGCGGCTGATTACGGCTTAATGCGCGTGGTCCTGAAGCCACACTGGTAACCGGCTTGCTGGTTGCAGCCGTTGCCGTACTTGATGTCAGGCGCGCGGGTGCCGTATTTTCAAACGGTGATGCCGGACGCGACTCTACGGGTTTGATATCGCGTTTTGGCTGCTCCTGTACCTTTTTCACCGGCTTCGGTTTTGGCTTAGGTTTCGGCTTCGGCTTTTCAATGACCACCGGTGCTTCTTTTGGCGGTTCGGGGATCGGCTCAGGTTCCGGTTCTGGCTCTACCACCGGCTCCGGTGGCGGCTGAACGGCTTGTGGCGGTTCGAGATCAGCAGGCGCAACCATCGTGACAGAAATTGGCTGCGCAGGCGCAGGTAGTTCAATAACCTGATGTACCGAGGGATAGAGCAGACCCGCCACAACAGCACCATGAATGCAGACCGAAAGTAACGTCGGCCAGGGGAAGCGGCGAGGTAAATCAAGGGTCATTGAAGTCATAATCATTTCAGTAGAAAAACCAGGTCTCGATTTTAAATGCAAATAGCAATCATATTCAATAAGGCAAGACGATCAGGATCAGTGAAAATGTCATTTTTGGCGTAATTGACCTTACTTTATGCATGGTCTTAACAAAGACATCATCTTTCCGTTGCAGATCTTCGCCCTTTCAAATAACGTACTTTACAACTTTCCCGAACAAGGAGTTGTGCCCGTGTTGTATGTTATTTACGCTCAAGACAAAGCTGATAGCCTCGAAAAACGCCTTTCCGTTCGTCCGGCACATTTAGCACGTTTACAGTTACTGCATGATGAAGGTCGTTTGTTGACAGCTGGTCCAATGCCAGCGGTAGACAGTAACGATCCAGGGGCTGCGGGATTTACTGGCTCAACCGTTATTGCTGAATTTGAATCGCTGGAAGCAGCTCAGGCCTGGGCCGATGCTGACCCGTACGTAGCGGCAGGTGTCTATGAACACGTTTCAGTGAAACCATTTAAGAAAGTGTTCTGAATAGAGATTCAATATTTAAGGGCACGGTTTTTGCAACCGTGTTCTTGTTTGGCCTTTCCTTATAGCCGGTCAGTGCGTTCACTACCACAAGCAGATAATAACTTTATCTGTATTTCTTTATATGATGTGAGCATATTCAGGAAAAATGACCTTTCCTGAGGTACAGTTGCTCGCTCAAATCCTTTGATTACTGCGGATAAAGTCATCTACTATTGTTTAACACATTCACGCGCTGCATGTATGTTCAGAAAATGTGCACGCTAAGATAATTAAACAAAATTGTGGTTACAGAGGTATCAGTGAGTCACTGGGCTACATTCAAACAAACAGCAACAAATTTATGGGTGACCCTTCGGCACGACATTCTCGCGCTGGCCGTCTTTTTAAATGGATTGCTTATTTTTAAAACAATCTATGGTATGTCGGTCAATTTGCTTGATATTTTCCATATCAAAGCATTTTCAGAGTTGGATCTCTCCTTGCTGGCAAACGCCCCACTATTTATGCTCGGCGTCTTTCTTGTCCTGAACTCCATTGGCTTACTGTTCCGGGCAAAGCTCGCATGGGCAATCAGTATCATTTTGTTGTTGATAGCGCTAATTTACACCCTGCATTTTTATCCCTGGCTGAAATTTAGTATTGGATTTTGCATTTTTACGCTGGTGTTTTTGCTGATACTGCGCAAAGACTTCTCCCACAGTAGCGCCGCAGCCGGGACAATTTTTGCATTTATTAGTTTCACGACATTACTGTTTTACTCAACCTACGGTGCGCTTTATTTAAGCGAAGGTTTTAATCCGCGAATAGAAAGTTTGATGACCGCGTTCTATTTTTCGATAGAAACCATGTCAACCGTCGGCTATGGCGATATTGTCCCTGTTTCTGAATCAGCACGATTGTTCACTATTTCGGTCATTATTTCCGGCATTACCGTTTTTGCCACATCTATGACCTCAATTTTTGGTCCGCTTATCCGCGGGGGATTCAACAAACTTGTAAAAGGAAACAATCATACAATGCATCGTAAAGATCATTTTATTGTTTGCGGACATTCGATTCTCGCCATCAATACGATCCTGCAACTGAATCAACGCGGACAAAACGTAACGGTTATCAGCAACTTGCCTGAAGATGATATCAAGCAACTTGAGCAACGCTTAGGCGATAACGCTGATGTTATCCCCGGTGACAGTAATGACAGTTCAGTATTAAAGAAAGCGGGAATCGATCGTTGCCGGGCCATTCTGGCGCTGAGTGATAACGATGCAGATAACGCGTTTGTTGTACTCTCGGCAAAAGATATGAGCAGTGATGTCAAAACAGTTCTCGCCGTCAGTGATAGCAAAAACCTGAATAAGATTAAGATGGTACATCCGGATATCATTCTCTCACCGCAACTGTTTGGCAGCGAAATTCTGGCGCGAGTTTTAAATGGTGAAGAGATTAATAATGATATGCTCGTTTCAATGTTGTTGAACTCAGGTCATGGTATTTTCAGCGATAACGATGAACTAGAAACGAAAGCTGACAGTAAAGAATCGGCGCAAAAATAGAGTTTAAAGACGGAAGAGTAAACTTATTGGGCACCGCAATGGTGCCCAGTACATTTAGATATTGTAGATCGCAAACAATAACGAGTTACGCTGTTTGTTTAGAATGCACTTCCTGATGCTGTGGATACGCATATTTCGGCGCGATTGCCCCTCAAGCCAACGCGATTTACGTCGGCTAGCCTGACGCTGCATGCGCCAGCGCCCCACTTCCGTTCTACTCCGCTTCATGTTAACTACTCTATGCAATAACAGAATGGTCATTATACCCCCACCCCCGACGCTGACCAGTGCTTTTCCCGCGTTTTTATTTGCCAGATGAATCCATATGCGTAAACTCATAACAATGCGCTTTCAAAAGGATTTCTAATCTATGACAACCGTTTATACGTTGGTGAGTTGGTTGGCCATTCTGGGATACTGGTTGCTCATTGCAGGCGTAACTTTACGCATTCTAATGAAACGACGCGCAGTTCCCTCCGCGATGGCCTGGCTGTTGATTATTTACATTCTGCCGTTAGTCGGAATTATTGCCTATCTTGCCGTTGGCGAGCTCCATTTAGGCAAACGCCGCGCTGAGCGCGCCAGAGCGATGTGGCCTTCCACCGCAAAATGGCTTAACGACCTTAAAGCCTGTAAGCATATCTTCGCCGAAGAAAATAGCAGTGTCGCTGCGCCATTATTCAAGCTTTGCGAGCGTCGTCAGGGGATCGCTGGGGTCAAAGGGAATCAGCTACAACTGATGACCGAGTCAGATGATGTGATGCAGGCGTTAATCCGCGACATCCAGCTCGCGCGCCATAATATTGAGATGGTGTTTTATATCTGGCAGCCCGGCGGCATGGCGGACCAGGTGGCTGAATCATTAATGGCGGCTGCGCGACGCGGCATTCATTGCCGATTGATGCTCGACCGGGAGTGTGGCTTTTTTCCGCAGCCCGTGGCCCGAGCTAATGCGTAATGCCGGTATTGAAGTGGTCGAAGCCTTAAAGGTCAATCTGATGCGTGTGTTTTTACGCCGTATGGACCTGCGCCAACATCGCAAGATGATCATGATCGATAATTACATCGCGTACACCGGCAGCATGAATATGGTCGATCCTCGCTACTTCAAACAAGATGCGGGCGTAGGGCAATGGATTGATCTGATGGCGCGTATGGAAGGCCCTATCGCCACCGCGATGGGGATTATTTATTCCTGCGACTGGGAGATTGAAACCGGAAAACGTATTCTGCCGCCACCACCAGATGTCAATATTATGCCGTTTGAACAGGCCAGCGGTCACACCATTCACACAATTGCTTCTGGCCCCGGCTTTCCGGAAGATCTCATTCACCAGGCATTATTGACTGCGGCTTATTCGGCGCGTGAATATTTGATCATGACCACGCCCTACTTTGTGCCAAGCGATGATTTACTTCATGCGATTTGCACGGCGGCGCAGCGCGGGGTGGATGTCAGTATTATCCTTCCGCGAAAAAATGACTCGATGCTGGTCGGCTGGGCCAGTCGCGCATTCTTTACGGAACTGCTGGCTGCTGGGGTTAAAATTTATCAGTTTGAAGGCGGGTTACTGCATACCAAGAGCGTGCTGGTCGATGGCGAACTAAGTCTGGTTGGCACAGTTAACCTTGATATGCGTAGTCTGTGGCTAAATTTCGAGATTACCCTGGCAATCGACGATAAAGGTTTTGGTGCTGACCTCGCCGCCGTTCAGGACGATTATATTTCGCGTTCACGTCTGCTCGATGCCCGTTTATGGCTAAAACGTCCATTATGGCAACGTGTCGCCGAGCGACTGTTTTACTTCTTCAGTCCGTTGCTGTAAAACGTCGCCAACAGAGGTTAAACAGGTAGTAACTATGGATATGGATCTAAACAATCGCCTGACTGAAGATGAAACGCTTGAACAGGCCTACGATATTTTTCTCGAACTGGCTGCCGACAATCTCGATCCAGCTGATGTTCTGCTGTTCAATCTTCAGTTTGAAGAGCGCGGCGGCGCGGAGTTATTCGATCCGGCGGAAGACTGGCAGGAACATGTTGATTTCGATTTGAACCCGGACTTTTTTGCCGAAGTGGTGATTGGTCTGGCGGACAGTGAAGATGGTGAAATCAACGATGTTTTTGCCCGCATTCTGTTATGCCGCGAAAAAGATCACAAACTTTGCCATATCATCTGGCGGGAATAAATAATCGCTTTTAGCGTGAAAAAGGGCTGACAACTGTCAGCCCTTATTGTTTTTAAAGCGGATCGACTTTCAGGCAAGAAACGGCGTGTCTGAAACTCCCCTCCAGAACAGGACGTGTTTTGGCGCACTCTGGACCGGCAATCGGGCAACGGGTACGGAAAACACAACCGGAAGGCGGGTTGATCGGCGACGGTAATTCCCCTTCCAGTAACTGGATGGTTTTGT
>OGMB01000975.1_pt1 | contig 13734 bp, 9 predicted proteins | sample 1573001 | NCBI WGS metagenome assembly OGMB01 (sample SAMEA2581921, study PRJEB24529) | metagenome | biome: Human gut stool | place: China | collected 2011
CGATGACGGCTTCTGTCAAAGGGCTAAGCTCGAATTTGTTCACTTTTATCAGGGGTTCGGGATATTTCTGGCGAATGGAGTCTTGCAGTAGCGCATGTAATTCCTTTGAATCTTTGGAGGTCTTGCATTTTACCAGTATTTGTGCATAATTGGATTGAGGACCGAAAGATACATTGGATAAATAATAGCGGGGTGGCGTGCGACCTATGTAGGTAGAAACCATTTCTGTTTCTTCGTGTCCGCGTATATAGTCTGCCAGACTGCTTGCCATGCGGTCTGTTTCGTTAATGTTTGTTCCTTCGGGCAGCCACATATCTACGGTAAAGTATTGTTTTTCCAGTGCGGGTACGAATACTTTAGGAATAAATTTGAAACTCCAGGCAGAGAGTATCAGCATAATGGCCAGTGAGCCGATGGTGACCGACCGGTGGCGGAGCACCCAATGTAAAGCATTGCGGAAACGGTTGTAATATTTTCCGTCAAACAGTGCCGCTTCAGTTCCTCGGGACGTGGGCGGCGGACAAATTCCTGTATAAAGAAAGGTGTCTGTGTCAGTGCGAACACCCAGCTGAACATCAGGGATACTCCGATAACCACGACTAATGAGGATAACAGTTCACCTGTGATATGTGGTGAATAATAGATAGGAAGGAAAGTAAGAATAGCGATTACGGTTGCTGCCAACAAGGGCAGGGCGGTAGTCGAGCAAGCCTGCATGATGGCTACACGTTTCCGCATTCCACGCTCCATATTGATTAAAGCGGAGTCTGACACAACAATGGCATTGTCTACCAACATCCCCATGGCGATAATGATGGCGACCAGTGACATTCGCTGGAGTGCGATGCCGCAAGCCATCATGACAATGAGAGTGGCGAAGATGGAAAAAATCAGTCCGCTACCTATCAGCGTGCCATTCTTGAACCCGATGAAAAATAATAGAATGGCTATAACAGTTAAAACGGAAATGATGAGATTCAAGACAAAGCCTTGATTGGCAACGGCTGATTCATATCCTTGATCGTAGATAGAGGTCAGTTCATATCCTTCAGGCATGGATTGGGATAATTCGTCAATGCGTTTTTTCACAGCTTCTGCCATATCCACTACATTTCCGGTGGGGACGGTGGAGATGGCAATACCTATGGCCGGATTACCGTCAATGCGCATCAGATTGCTGGCAGGTGTCTGATAACTTTCTTCTATTTGTGCAATGTCGGCAAGGCGGAAATGTTCACCGGAGCGTGATACGATAGTCAGGTTTCTTATATCATCTAATGAATAAAAATTTCCAGTGGATTCAATGCGCAGCCGATTTTGTCCGGCATCAATACCTCCGGCATCCACCACTTTGTTTTGTGCTTCGAAAGCGCGGGCTATATCCGAGGTCGTAATTCCGCTTTGTGCCATGACGGATGGGCTGACAGATACGTCAATGGTAGGTGTCTGTATTCCGTAGATTTCTATTTTAGCAACATCTTTTATTTTCAATAGTTCGTTTTTGATAATCTTGGCTTCGTCTTCCAGTTCCCGATAGGTATGGCTCTTTCCAGTCAGTCCATAGAAAACTCCCAATACATCTCCAAAATCATCGTTAACAACAGATGGACCTGCTCCGGCGGGAAGTTTGCTTTGTACATCATTTACTTTACGGCGTAATTTGTCCCAAAGTTGTTGCATTTCGTCTGCCCGGATTTCCTTTTTTACATAAACGGTTATTTTTGAAAGTCCTGTTCGGTTTTCTGTTTTCAGATAATAAAGTTCACCAAGAGATTGGATGGATTCTTCCAGAACATCTGTTACTTGAGATTGTACCTCGGAGGGGGATGCTCCGGGATACGGAGTCAGTACGAGTGCTTGTTTGATGGTAAAGGGGGCGTCTTCCAGTTTTCCCATTTTGATATAGGAGAACAGCCCACCGGCCAATATCAATACCAACAGCAAGATAGTGACTGCTTTCTTCTGTAGAAAATATTTTACGAGTTTCATGATTGTTTATTTCTGTGATATTATTCGTTTTCTACACTTATTTTCATTCCATCCGATAGGAAGCGGAGCCCACTGTTTGCTACAGTTTCATCAGGATACAAGCCTTCGGTGATAGATACATAACCGTTTGGCAATAGATCCCCTTTCTTTACTTTTCTCTTAGTTACTTGTTGGGTTTTGGAATTTACTACCCATAAATAATCTCCTTCTGTAGAGCGATGGCAAAGGGCTGTTTGAGGGATGGCTGCTCCTTGGGAAAGAGTTGAAACGGAAGGGGCATTTAGGCTTGCTTTACCAGACATACCTGCCAGTAATTTCCCTTCTTTATTGGGAAGTAGAGCGGTCAGCAGATAAGAGAGGTTATTGCGGGTAGTCCCTTTGGAAATTTCCATTATCTTAGCATTATATACTTTATCGGGTTGGGCGTCAAATCGTACTTGTATTGTATCTAGTGCTTGCGCTGCACGGGCAATGTCTTGAGTGACATAAATCTCCAGTTTAAGTTGGTCTATATCAATAAAAGAAATGATGGGCTGGGTTGCTTTCACATCTTGAAATTTCTCTATATATACTTCACCCACATAACCATTGAATGGAGCGATAAGGCGTGTGTCTTCCAGTTCATAGGAAGCTGTATTGAAAGTTGTTTTTGCAGTGATATAGTCTGCTTTTGCTTTTTCATAAGTACTTGCAGAAACATTTCCTTTGCCGTATAACTTTTGTATACGTTCGAATTCCGCTTTTGCCTGATGGTAGATTGCTTCGGCACGTTCTTTACGGATGCGGAAATCGCGCGGATCTATTTCGGCTATGATGCTGCCTTGTTGGTATCGGTTACCTGCGTATACATCGAAACGGTCGATGGGACCGCCTACTCGGAAAGATAACTCGGAAGTGCGAAAAGGTCGGGCAATAAAAGAGAATTCTTTGTCACCCTGATGTGAAACTGGAACAGCTTGTGTTGTTTTTACAATAAGGTCTTGTTTTTATCATTGCCTTCGGCAGCACAGGAAGAAAGTAGTGCGGCAAGGCTTAATAATGGCATGGAATGTACGTTAATCTTCATGTTTTGTCTTTTAAGTTTGAGACAAAAATAAAGATTGAAGGGAGAACAGATGGGGAAGAAAATGCTGAAACCGGAAAAAGAAGACCGGAAAAAGGGAAAATGCATCCTGAATAATTTTATCAATGAAGTAAAAAAAGATTTATTCAGGCAACTTTTTATACAGAATAGCTGTTTTTATCAGTAAGATGATTAACTATAAACTCTAAAGAATAAAGCGTATGTATTTTATTTGGTACATTATTATCGGAATTATTGCTGGTTTTGTTGCCGGTAAGTTGATGAGAGGGGGAGGTTTCGGACTCTTTATTAATTTATTGGTTGGTATTGTTGGTGGTGTCCTGGGCGGCTGGGTATTCAGTTTGTTTGGTATTGCAGCAACAGGTATTATGGGCAGTCTTGTAACCTCTATTGTGGGAGCTATATTTTTGTTGTGGATTGTTTCTTTGCTCAAGAGGTCTGATATTTCTTGAATTATAAGAGTAAAAAAGAACCGTCCTGACGACACGCTTGCCGGGGGCGGTTCCTAACCAAACAAATCAAAAAATATAAGTATATTAACTAATTGCTTCCACCTCCTAAGGCACGGTAAAGCATGATATGCAGTTTACAAGATTCCACATTCAGAGCGATACGTTCCAATTCACAATCCAGGAAACGTTCATCGGCCGACAGTACATCCAGATAGCCTGCGAATCCTACTTTAAACATTTCATTTGCATTATAAATAGATCGATGATGGATACGGCTTTCTTCTTCTTTCAACTTTTTGCGCTGGTGCATTTGCGATGATGCAGTAATGAGGTTTAATACTTCTTCATAGGCTTTTAATACCGTTTCGTGATATCCTAACAAAGCGATGCGTTGCTGGCTTTTCGCATCATTCCATAATGCACGTATAGTATTTTGTTTGAATATAGGTGCTGTGATACCTGCGCCGAGATTGTAAACCAGGGATGCAGGAGCTGTAAACCATTTATCCAGATCAAATGCGTTAAAACCTCCGTTTCCTCCAATCACGATGGATGGGAAGAAAGCTTTTCGCGCTGCAGATACGTCGGATTTACTAGCTAATAACTCCAGTTCGGCAGCCTTTATATCCGGGCGATATTGCAAAAGTTGTGACGGGATTCCTGCATCTGTGGGAAACTCATAACTACATGCAGTTTCAAATGACACTCGTTTCACCTTGAAAGGCAGTCGTCCTAATAAGGTGGCGATGGCACGTTCCTTTTCACTTATTTGCTGTTCGTTTGCAAGCAGCATTTCTTCCAATTTAAGGCGTCGTGACCGGAATTGGTCTACAGAAAGTCGGGTTACTTCACCTTCTTTCATCAGTTCATCGGTTAAATTATAAGCATCTCTGGCTGTTAGGATGGCTTCGCGTAGCACATATCGCTGTTTATCCAGTCCTATTAATTCAAAATAGTGTGTACCTACTTCTGATATCAATAAGGTGCGTGCCAGACGCATAGCTTCTACAGACTGCATCCAGCGGGATACGGTCGATCGTTTTTTATCGGTTAGCTTACCCCATATGTCAGCTTCCCATTGAAAATTGAGTCCTAGGTTGAAATTCCGGTAGGGATCTGGAATATGTTTGTCTTTTTCTAAATCGGGAGTGTTGGTGGTGCTGTTACCAACTCCGTCCATAGTGTACTCGCCAAAACGTTGTACTCCACCATCAATGCCTAATGAAAGATCGGGCAGCAGCGCTCCTTTTCCTACTCGAACTTGTGAACGGGCAATGGATATCCGTTCTATAGTTTGAAGGAATGAATGATTGTTATTTAACGCTTCGGCTATATAACTTTGCAATAACGTATCTGGAAAAAATGTTTTCCATGACAAGGAAGAGATAGTGGTGCTGTCCGTTTCCCTATCCATATAGAACTCGGGTAACTCTATCTTTTCTGTCGGAGTAAGGGAAGGGGCTTTGCAACTTACCATAATCAGACAGAAAGCTCCTATTATTAAACCTGTTTTGTTTATATTGTTATTTTTCATCTTCTTCATCATAGCTGACTTTATTACGGTTAAGATGTGCAGACCAACTCTCGAAAATAAGGTAAAGTCCAGGTACAAGGAAGATTCCTACGAATGTACCGATAAACATACCTCCGGCGGCAGCTGTTCCGATGGAACGGTTGCCCAAAGCACCGGCTCCGCTTGCCATTACCAACGGGATTAGTCCGCATATAAATGCAAAGGATGTCATCAGGATGGGGCGCAGACGGCTTACGGAACCTCTAACGGCAGCATCAAAGATGCTCATTCCCTGTTTGCGGTACTGGTTGGCCATTTCCACAATAAGAATGGCATTTTTGCCTAGCAGACCAATCAACATTACCAAGGCTACCTGGGCATAAATATTATTTTCCAAGCCTGCCAGTTGCAGGAAAAAATAAGAACCGAAGATACCTGCCGGCAATGAAAGTATGACGGGGAAAGGCAGTAATAAACTCTCGTATTGTGCTGCCAGCAACAAATAAACAAATAGCAGGCAGATACCGAAAATAAGAACGGTTTGTCCACCCGAATCTTTCTCTTCACGAGTAACTCCTGACCATTCTATATCATAACCGCGAGGTAATGTTTCTTTGGCAATTTGTTCCACGGCTTCGATAACCTCTCCTGAACTGACTCCTTCGGCAGGTTCACCTGTAATCAGGGCCGAGGTAAACATATTGTAGCGTGTAATCTGGTTAGGACCGAATATACGGTCCATCGTCATAAAGTTAGAGTAGGGTACCATATTTCCGTCCTTGTTCTTGGCATAGAACTTATACAGATCTTCAGGATTCATACGATACTCTGGAGAAGCCTGTAACATCACCTTATACATTTGTCCGAAACGAATAAAGTTGGATGAGTAGAAACTGCCGATATAGGATTGGAGTGTTTCCATGGATTCATTTAGATTTACTCCTAATTTAGCTGCTTTAGCAATATCCACTTTCAGCAGATATTGTGGAAAATTAGGATTGAATCCTGAGGTTGCTCCCACAATGCGCGGATCTTCATTCAGCTTTTCTACTAATGTATTGGCAACATCGGCGAATTCTGCAAAGCTGCCTGCTGTTTTATCTTGTAAACGAAGTTCGAAGCCGCTGGCATTACCGAATCCCGGAACTGTAGGAGGCAGGAAGAACTGAATATCCGCATCTTTGATATGCGAGGTGCGGTCTTTGTATATCTCTATAAGTTCGGCTGCTGTTTGATCGCGTTCACTCCACGGGGTGAGATTAATCATACCCATACCGAAATTGGCACCTTCCGTTTCAGTCATCAAACTATAACCTGCTAATGTGGAGATGCTTTCAATTTCTTTGAAAGGAAGCAGTGCAGCTTGTACAGCGTTCAAGGCTTTTTCGCTGCGTTCCAATGTTGCTCCCGGAGGCGCATCTACATTGACATAAATCATACCTTGGTCTTCATTGGGAATAAAGCCTGAAGGAAGTACTTGACTCATGCCGAAAGTGGCAAGGAAGAAAATAATCAGTGTGGCATAAGTGATTATTTTCCGGCTCAAATACTTGTGTAATCCGATATTGTATTTCTTTTCAAAGCGGTCGTACCGGCGGTTGAAAAAAATAAAGAAACGACGTAGCCATCCTGCTTTTTTCTTCTTTTTTCCATCAGCGGGTTTCAGTAACAAAGCACATAGGGCAGGCGAGAGAGTCAATGCGTTTACTCCTGAGATAACAATGGCTACCGCCAGTGTCAATGAGAATTGCCGATAGAAAATACCTACAGTTCCCTGCATGAAGCCCACCGGAACAAAGACTGCCGACATGACTAGCGTGATGGCGATAATGGCTCCACCGATTTCATTAATAGCTGCTACAGATGCTTTATAAGGAGAGAGTTTCTCATGATGCATCTTTACATGGACAGCCTCCACGACGACTATTGCATTGTCTACTACAATACCTATTGCAAGCACAAGGGCGAATAAGGTCAACATATTTATGGAAAAGCCCAGCATCTCCATAAAGAAAAATGTACCGACCAATGAAACTGGTACGGCGATAGCAGGAATTAAGGTGGAACGGAAGTCTTGTAAAAATATATATACCACAATAAATACCAGTATGAATGCTTCGAGCAGTGTCTTCAGCACTGATTGTATGGAGGCGTCAAGAAAGCGTGATACGTCATAGGAGATATTGTAATCCATGCCAGGCGCAAAACTGCTTTCCTTGATTTCTGCCATTTTTGTTTTAATATTTTGGATGACTTCCCTTGCATTGGAGCCGGGGCGTTGTTTGATCATAATAGATGCCGATGGTCTTCCGTCGGTCATAGAAGTCATGTTATAATCTTCAGAATCGAATTCAATAGTGGCAACGTCTTTCAGACGTAGCAGTGAACCATCGGGAAGAGCTTTCAATACAATCTCTCCATATTCTTCTGCTGTGCTGAACTTTCCGGTATATTGTAGTACATATTGCAGTTGTTGGGGTAATTTGTCTGAACTGATACCTGTCTTGCCGGGTGCTGCTTCTATGTTTTGATTACGGATGGCTTCAGTTACATCTTGAGGTACCATGTTGTAGGCGGCCAGCCGATTAGGATTCAGCCATACACGCATGGCATAATCACGGCTACCCATGATTTCTACCAAGCCTACACCGTCAATACGTTTTAATTCGCGCAAAATATTGATATCGGCAAAGTTATAAACAAACTTTTCGGTATGTGCACTGTCCGTACTCATGATGTTCAAGTACATCAACATACTGTTTACTTCTTTTTCTGTAATAACTCCGGCACGGATTACCTCTTCAGGCAATTCGTCTAGTACGGTAGTCACACGGTTCTGTACATTTACGGCAGCTACGTCTGGATCGGTTCCCACTTTAAAATAGATAGTAGTGAGGGACATACCGTCGTTGGTACAAACAGTGGTCATGTAGGTCATGCCGGGTACTCCGTTGATGGCACGCTCTAACGGGGTGGCGACTGTTTTAGACATCACATCGGCACTAGCCCCAGTGTATCGGGCGGTTACCGTTACAGATGGGGGTACGATATCGGGAAATTGAGTGATGGGCAGTGTCAAGATAGACAGCACGCCCAAGCAGACGATAATGACGGAGATTACTCCTGAAAGTATCGGTCTTTTTATAAATAGCTTAAACATAAACTGTCTGTTTTATTTTACGATAGGTTGTTTTAATTCAACTTCTTTTCTGATTGCTTCCATATCAATGGTATCAGTCTTGATGGTAATGCCATCCTTCATCATTTGCACTCCCTCGTATACGATGGCAGTGTTAGGAGAGAAGTCTTGTGTCACATAGTAATTATTATAGCGTTCCAGCGGTTGGAAGCTGCGTACTTTTACTACACTGGTACTATCAACGGTATACACATAGGTGAAATCTTGAATTTCGAATGTTGATTTCTGGGGAACTAGGCAGATGTTGTCCATTTGGGTCATCATACGTACTTTTCCAGTCACTCCATGTTTCAGCAGTCCGTCCGGGTTCGGAAAACGAACACGGAAGGCGATGGAGCCGGTTCCTCGTTCAAAATCACCTTCTACTGTTTCCAACGTGCCTTTGTGGGAGTAGATGGAACCGTCTGGCAAAATCAGTTCCACATTATTTTCTTCGTGTTGTTTTTGTCCGCTAAGTTGTTGGCGCTTGTATTCCAGATACTCGCTTTCGTTCACTTTATAGTAAGCAAAGATCTCGGAAATATCACTTACGGTAGTCAGTAAGCTTTGCGGATTTACCAGACTTCCCGTCTTATAAGGAATACGGTCTATGTAGCCGTCAAAAGGGGCAGTGATAGTGGTGTAAGAATAATCCATCTGTGAACGTTGCATTTGTGCTTTTGCCTGTTCCACTTTCATTTGGGCTACTTCTTTTTCTTTATTGGCTTGGTCGAGTCGGATTTTTGATAAGATTTGTTTGTCAACCAGCCGGCCTATTCTTTCGGCTTCATAATTTGCCATTTCATATTGTGCCTGTGCTTGTTTGTAATTGGCTTGCGCCTCTTTTACCGTTTCGCTATATTGGTCGGAACTGAGTTGGAATAGGGGCTGTCCTTTTTTGACTTTTTGTCCTTCGTCTACATATATTTTTTGAACAAAACCTTCCACTTTGGGCTTAATTTCTACAAACTGTATAGCTTGCACATCAGCTACATACGAGCGTGGAAACTCAATGGTTGTGGGGTGAAGAATGGTGATGGGAATGAATTCTTTGTGATGTTCCTGCTTGTTGTCCGATTGACCACAAGAGCATAGCAATCCTGTGCATGTACACAGGACCGCAATTTTCTGAAAATTACTCTTCATGAAATTACGAATACAATTTAAAAAGATTAATAATTGAGTTTGAGTAAATAAAAGATCCGGCTTGCATTCAAATCTTTCAGAATACAAGGCCAATATGTATGAATATGCTTTAATGTGACATATTAAATGCGGTACACACAAAAGATAATGTGATGATGTACCACTTTTCCCAGATTTTCACTAACAGGTGTATAACTCTGTACCGGAACTTGGGGAATAGCAAAAAGATTGACCAGCATGTCGATAGTGCAGGGTAAAAAACGACTGTTTGGCAGTTGTGCACGTCCCGACTGGAAATAATAAGTTTCTTCTCCTCTGCTTTCTTCATTGTTGTCAGAAGGCAGGGTGGGTTGTTCCATCGTTTCTACCATAGCCAGATTGGCATCAATCAGTGGAGCGCATACATCAAATTGTACGAGTAATAACATAATTACGCATACTATTCTTACCACATATTTTTTGATACCGTTGAACATGAAAAATATTTTGTTTATTAATTCGTTTGCAAATTTAATATAATTGAACACTGTTTTCAAACCAATCATCCAAAATTAGTGAGTTTTAATATATCCTTTCTCTTTTTTGGAACTACTATCCTTTATACTGACTGAAATCTGTTATTTTTGTACTCAGTATTTTAAATAATCAGATAATATTACTTATGTTACAACCCGAATTGAAATTTCGTCGAGATAAAATACGCTATTTGATGGCCCAACAAGGTATTGATGCAGCCCTGATAGCTTGTAATGTAAATTTGCTTTATACGTATGGTGAGATAGTGAACGGCTATCTTTATTTACCGCTTCATTCACCGGCACTTCTCTTTGTAAAACGTCCTAATAATATTGTGGGAGAATTTGTATTCCCTATTCGTAAACCTGAGCAGATAGTGGACTTGTTAAAAGAAAATGGTATACCTGTAGCTTCAAAGATAATGTTGGAAGGTGGGGAACTGCCTTATGCGGACTATATGCGTCTTGCATCTCTTTTTCCTGAATCGGAGGTCGTGGATGGAACTGCTATTATTCGTGAAGCGCGTAGCGTAAAGACTCCGCTGGAGATTGAACTTTTTCGTCGGTCGGCTGCTTTACATGCTCGAGCATATAGTAAGATTCCCGATGTATACCATCCGGGGATGACTGATCGTGAACTATCTGTTGAGGTGGAACGCCTGATGCGACTGGAAGGTTGTCTGGGAATATTCAGAGTATTTGGTCAGAGTATGGAGATATTTATGGGAAGTGTGTTGGCCGGAGATAATGCAGCTACTCCTTCGCCTTATGATTTTGCCTTAGGTGGTAAGGGATTGGATCCGTCTTTGCCCGGAGGAATGAATGGAACTTTGTTGAAAGAGGGGTATAGTGTAATGGTGGATATAGGGGGAAACTTTTACGGATATATGTGCGATATGAGTCGTGTGTTCTCCATTGGAAAATTAAATGATGAGGCTTATGCAGCTCATCAAGTCTGTCTTGAAGTGCAGGATAAGGTTGCCTCTATGACGGCGCCTGGTGTGGTGTGCGAGGATCTTTATAATGCGGCCATTGAGATCGTGACGAAAGCCGGATTTGCCGATCGTTTTATGGGGGTGTCCCAACAGGCACGTTTTATAGGACACGGCATCGGGTTGGAAATCAATGAGGCACCAGTGTTGGCTCCGCGTATCCGGAGGGAGTTGGAAGAGGGAATGGTGTTTGCCCTTGAACCTAAAATCGTATTGCCGGGAGTAGGACCGGTCGGCATTGAAAATTCTTGGGTAGTTACAGAAAACGGAGCCGGCAAACTGACCATTTGTAATGAGGAGATTATAGAGCTTTGATTCTTTGGATGCAAATATTGAACCGGAAGAAATTAAAAGAAGCGAAAAGCTTTATGGTTCTTGCCCTAGTGTCATTTTGGACAAAGTGAAGAGCCTGAATATAAAAAGGATCCCGAAACTAAAAGTTTCGGGATCTTACATGGTTTGAAGTATATTTTTTATTCCCACTCAATGGTCGCATTGGGTTTGGGCGACAGGTCATAGCATACGCGGTTCACATTCTTTACTTCTTTTAGAATACGGTCGGTAATTTTCATCAGAATGGACCAGTCTATCGGTTCGATAGTAGCTGTCATAGCATCTACGGTGTTGACAGCTCGGATAATAACAGGCCAGTCAAATGAACGGGCATTGTCACGCACGCCTACTGATTTGAAATTGGGTACTACGGTGAAATATTGCCATACTTTCTTGTCCAAGCCTGCCAGTTGGAATTCTTCACGCAAGATGGCGTCCGATTCGCGAACAGCTTCCAAGCGGTCACGAGTGATAGCCCCCAAACAGCGCACTCCCAAACCAGGACCGGGGAACGGCTGACGGTAGACCATATCGTATGGTAAACCAAGTTCCACTCCGCAGGCACGGACTTCGTCTTTGAACAACTGGCGTAAAGGTTCTACTAATTCAAACTGTAAATCCTCGGGTAAGCCACCTACATTGTGATGGGATTTTACCATTTTGGCTGTTTTAGTACCACTTTCTACGATATCAGGATAAATTGTACCTTGTCCCAAAAAGTCGATTCCATTTAGCTTACGGGCTTCCTCTTCGAACACACGAATAAATTCACCACCGATAATCTTGCGTTTCTGCTCCGGATCAGCTACATTTTCTAGTTTACTCAGGAATCGGTCTGTAGCATCCACGTAAATTAAATTAGCGTTCAACTGATTTTTAAAAACTTCAATCACTGCTTCCGATTCACCTTTGCGCATTAATCCATGGTTCACATGTACACATACCAAATTATTGCCGATGGCTTTTAGCAACAGGGCTGCTACTACAGAACTGTCTACACCTCCGGAAAGTGCCAATAATACTTTCTTGTCGCCTACCTGGCGGCGGATCAATTCAATCTGGTCATTGACAAAGTTTGTCATATTCCAGTTAGCCTCTGCCTTGCAGGTATCAAAAACAAACGATTGTACAGCATTCTTTATTGCTTCCACATCATCCGTCAGTTGGGGGAGCTTCACTTCGCAGCATGCTTTGTCATGACCGGCAGCCATTACGGGAACTCCTGCTTTGTAAATCTCGGGAAGCACGTCAATATCCACTCCGTCAATCACATGGTTTGGGCCACCATTGATAATGACACCCTTTACATTGGGCAATGCTTTCAGCTCGGCGGCTGTGATATCGTGCGGGTAAATTTCACTATATACACCCAAAGCACGAATGGCTCTGGCAAGCACGGTGTTTTCGGTGCTTCCCAAATCCAAGATAACAATCATATCTTGTTTCATTCCGTTATGTTGTTTTTAAGTTATTAGTTGGTTGTCTATTATTCCCACTCAATTGTGGCAGGCGGTTTGGACGAGATGTCATAGCATACGCGGTTTACGCCTTTTACCTTATTGATGATGTCGTTTGAAACCTTAGCCATAAATTCATAAGGAAGATGAGCCCAGTCGGCGGTCATGGCATCCGTACTAGTTACGGCACGCAGGGCAACGGCACGTTCGTATGTACGTTCGTCCCCCATTACTCCCACACTTTGTACGGGTAGCAAGATTACGCCTGCCTGCCATACTTGGTGGTAAAGGGATGTTTCGTTTCCGTCCGAGTCTTTCACTTTCCAGTCTCTCAATCCTTGGATATAGATATCATCGGCGTCTTGCAGAATACGTACTTTCTCAGGAGTGATATCACCCAAAATACGTACCGCAAGTCCTGGTCCGGGGAATGGATGGCGTGTAATCAGATGTTCCGGCATACCTAGTTCACGACCTACGTGGCGTACTTCATCCTTGAATAGCAGACGCAGAGGCTCGCATAGTTTCAAATTCATTTTTTCGGGCAGTCCACCTACGTTGTGATGACTTTTGATTACAGTGCCGGTGATACTTAATGACTCGATACAGTCAGGATAAATGGTACCTTGTGCCAGCCATTTCACATCTTTAATTTTATGAGCTTCTTCATCGAATACGTCAATAAAACCTTTGCCGATAATCTTACGCTTCTTCTCAGGTTCTTCCACACCTGCCAGTTCGCTGAAGAATTTTTGGCTGGCATCTACTCCGATTACATTCAGTCCGAGACATTCATAATCATGGAGTACATTTTTGAATTCGTTCTTACGCAGCATGCCGTGATCTACAAAAATGCAGGTAAGATTCTTGCCTATCGCTTTATTTAATAATACGGCTGCCACAGATGAGTCTACTCCGCCACTCAGCCCCAGTACTACTTTGTCATTTCCCAGTTGCGCTTTCAGTTCGGCTACAGTCGTTTCAATGAAAGAGGCAGCGCTCCAGTCCTGTTTCCCCCCGCAAATGTCGACTACAAAATTTTTCAGAAGCTGGGTTCCGTCTTCACTGAAACGAC
>OGMB01000985.1_pt1 | contig 13558 bp, 9 predicted proteins | sample 1573001 | NCBI WGS metagenome assembly OGMB01 (sample SAMEA2581921, study PRJEB24529) | metagenome | biome: Human gut stool | place: China | collected 2011
AGCGCAATAGCGCTTCGGGGTTTTCCTTTACCGGCAGAGTAAAGATGTTGCGTTCACAGCCGGTGAGCAACAAGCAAACGCCCAGCAGCACCCCTGTTAATATTTTTTTCATTTACTTCCTCGTTTTAGTAAGAATATGGCAAAGCACTACTGCGCCAGCAGTAGTGCTTTGCCTAAAAGGAGATAGAGTATGATGTATCAGTTAAAAGTTAGAAGCTGTATTTCATACCAACCATGATGCAACGGCCAGGCTGCGGTGCAGCGCCAGGACCATAGGTATACAAAGCAGTATTTTCATATGCCTCATTAGTAAGGTTGTTCACAGTAATATAAGCTGTTAAATCTTTATTAACCTCATAGTTAAGATTCCAATCAAATACCAAGAAACTGCTACTTGTATACAACGATGTATCGCAACCGCTATATAAGTTAGCTAAAAGGCCAGTATACCATCTGCCATTTTCGTAAGAAAGGTTAGCACTATAATAATTAGCAGGACGATAGGAGTTAATTAATGCGTTAACATTATAATTCTTATCCAAGCTAATATCTGGATCAAAATCCATGCCGTTTTTAGCTTTCCATTTATCCTTCATATGTGTATAGCTGAGACCAAGATTCCAATGTTCGTCAAATTTATGGTCAGCTGTAATATTAAAGGATTTTTTGGTTTCTTTTGCGTTTACTGCTCTATTTTCATATTGAGGTACATTATTTACAAATTTCGTCATTACAGAATAGCTAGTTACAGCATTAGACATATTCGTCCAATCATAATGTACTGCAAGACTAGTTTTATCCGAAATATCTTTACGCAGGCCAAAAGTCCACACATCACCTTTTTCGTCTTCCAGCTTCATGCCGTTCCATAATTTATTATCCTGCAAGCTCAAATCGCCGGCTTTTACAGGTCTATATACCTTCGTCCAACCAAAATATGCACTCATAGTATCATCAAAAGCATATTGTGTATTAATTGTGGGAGTGATTGTAGAAGAAGAGCTATTATTAACGCTACTAGCAGAACCGTCTTCAGACGTATTATCAAAAGTTCCGTAATGTGAATATCTAATAGCAGGCGTTAAATCCCATTTATCATTAATATGTACTTTATCTTGTACGAAGCCTAAAATGCTATCACGTTCAACTATAGCGGTCTTCCATACCTTATCAGCCCTTTTATAAGAACGTGTATAGGTTTTAGCTTTATCATACGTTAATGAAGCTAACAAATCATTGACACCAACAGACTTGCCATACTGCAGCTGCACACCACGATTTTTTTCATTTCTTATTCTTGTCGGAGACATATCAAACGGTCCTTGCGTTGCCATAAAGTCCTTAAAATTAGGATTATCAGGAAAACCCCAACCTTTTTCCCAATCAGGATAAACGTCGCGCCCCCAATAATGATGATTTTGATTATAGACTCTGATGAAGCTATCCATACCGTTGTCCTTATCAAATGTAAACGTGACATCTACATCATTACTTTTGTAAGAATTATAAGAACCGCATAAAGCATCTAGCGAGAAGAAATTACGATAGCCAGGATTATCCTTCTTTGGAACTTTATTAAGATTATCTAGAGTCTGATCCCAACCTTCCTGACTCCAATACTTATAATTACGAGCAGTAATAGGATAGCCGTCTTTGCCGTTTTGGTGATCATACCATATTTTTAAATTTTGTTTTTCATTAAAATCTTTATCAACACGAAGGTTAACGCCCTCTTCTTTATAATTTGTACCTTCGTATGTATAATTATTTCCAGTTACGCCATCTTTATATTTGCTATTGCTAGCCATATTTCTATTAGCTGATACAAAATAATGCCAAGAGCCATCATTACCTGCGCTACCTGAATAGCTTAAATTATAAATATGTTTGTGCCAAGAACCAGTTGCAAGATCAATAGAACCTTTATTTTCCTGTCCGCCCTTGCGAGTAATAATATTGATTACACCACCAGTTGCATCAGCACCATATACAGAAGCACCAGGTCCTTTAATAACCTCAATTTTATCAATAGCTTCAACGCTTATAACCTGATTTAAGTCTGCCATAGTTCTGGTGCCACCATTAGTTGTGCTACCAAAACGTGTACTCGTGGAATTATCAATACGACGACCATCAACCAAAATGATTACACGACTGTCGCCATTAATGGACATACTATTATTAAAAGAGTTATAGCCATATTCGCCACCACGATAACCACAATTTTGGAAGGTTACACCAGGAATACGCTTAATTGCTTCCGTTACATCCGTATAATGACGTTTTTCGATTTCTTCACGGGTAATAACCTTAACGTCACCACCGGTACGATAGTAGGACTGCTCAGTAATAGTATCGCCGAACTTGTTTTTAATTGCGTCAGCCTCTACTACAATTGTATCCAAGGTATAATCGTTCAAGTTTTCGTCATATGCTGCGCTTGCGCTTGCGCACAGGCCCATTACCATCATCATAGCAGCCGCAGCTGTATATCTTCTCTTCATGTTACTCATACACTTCTTTCTTAGATTGTTATGAATGTCGACAAACATTCACATATTCATTTTGAGAGCACAAAAAATGCTTTACTCATCAAAAACATTATCAGAACCGCGCACCGTTAATATACGTAAACGTATAGGTCTGCGCCGTTACCCAGTTGCCAACGCTTTCGTCAGCAAATTTGCCAAAGTTAAAGTTCAGCTTACGTGAACCATTGGCAGGAATCTTGCACAGCGGAAACTTTACCGGTCTGCCGGTAAACTGCTTCTGCTCGCCATTTTTATCTGTGTAGGTCACACGCATAATAAAGTCATTCAGCTTGGTGATAGTCAAATCACTGCGCTTATTTACGAATGTGCCTGTTACACACAGTTCGCCGCCGTTAACCCATACCTTGGATGTTGTCCAGTCCAAAATCATTTTGTCGCTTGATATCTCAGAAGCACCGGCAAGTGCTGGGCACATCAGCGCCAAAATTAAGGTCAGCAGCATAAATATCCTTTTCATAGCTCCTCCTTTCTCTCGTAATTCTTGAGCATACTGGGACAAAATTTATTTTCATAAAAGCATCTGACCAAGCTATCCTTGTTCCGCTTGTCAGATGTTAATATGCAAGAATAATAAATACACTTCATGCAAACATTACAGTTAAAATAAAAGCGTCTTGCCGTACTGTGACAGCAAGACGCACTTATCCCTTGGAAAGCGCAATCCTGTACATCGCAGGTTGTTGAAAGGCCCTATATCAGGCAGTTCTTCTGGCTCTGCTTCACTGCCAGCCTTGTCTTCCCGGTTTCCCAGTGACTATATAAGGCCAGCTCCACATTACAGCTGCGGGACAGCACAGGTTTTGCACCTGTTTACCTATTAAGTATAAATACACCTGATACGCTTTTATTCTCTTGTTCTCTCGTTAGGTTCTTAAATTTTATAACAATATATCATGCAGTGTTTTCAGTTCCTCAAAGAGGAAAATACTTACATGTAAAGCTCTCTAAATTGTTAATTATGTATATTGGCTTTTTTCTTATTTTGCAATAACTTTAATTACATAATTAGTCACTGCTAGAATTATAGCACGTTGTCCCCCCCCCGTCAAGCAAAAGTACATCGAGTACTTTTGGCTTGCAGGTGCCTACGCCACCTGATAAATCAAAAAAGGACTCCATTCTCTTACAATGAAGTCCTTAATGATTAAAGCATTATTATATTGTGATTACACGTCAACTAACCTACAACTATATTCTTAGTCTGACGTAATATAGCTCGCCAGCTATATCACAGCTATAATTTTTTTCATGTATTTAATTTCCCAGCATCAAAAAGCGCTGCAAAGCCTGTTCCACAATTTTATTCAAAGAAATATTATTCTGTAAGGCGCAAATCGCCGCCTGCTTGTGCATCTCTGCAGAAATGCGCACATTAAAGCTTCCCTTATACGCTTTTTCCGGTGTAATACCTTCGGCAGCACACATAGCTAAATAATCCTCGACCGCTCCGTGAAAATCCTCCACTAATTCCTGCGCATTTTTACCGTCATAGGAAATTACAGAACGTATTCCCAAAACCTTACCGAAGAAGAGTCTATCTTCCTCCGAAAATTCCACAGAGCCGACATAGCCTTTATATTGCATTGTATTCCTCACAGTAATCCCTCCTGTTCTAATACAGAAATCAGTGTTTTTATCTGATATGCAAGCAGTTCTTTGCGAGGATGTGGTTTATGTAATAAGATAGCATGACATCCCTCTTTGATAAATATTACTCGTGAACCACTTGTCTTGCCTTTGTTGCTTCTCACATAATCAAAATAATTAAGCAGTGTTTCTGCTTCTGTAAAAGTAAAATCCTTTGGTTTACTCATTAACTTTTTTATGAGCTTTTCTTTTTGTCCCATATTTTCACCTCTATTATAAGCTTTTCCTGATACCTTTGCAACTATTTCTAGTTGCATTTTTTAGTAAAAAATTTGGAGCAACACTTACTACAAGTATCACTCCTAAATGCCTTAGGTACATCTCCAGTACCAAAAATATTTTATCATAATTCAGAAAATTCCGCAATATGTTTTTGTTAAAGCAAATCGCCGCCTGCCTTACGGCCGACGGCGCTTGCTTCTTTCCCTTATTTTTAGTTCTTTCCTTTGTTTTTCAAAAAATCTTTCCCTTATTTTGGAGGTTTTCTAAGCCGGCTTATCTATTATCTGGCGCCAGCCTTTAGCAAAATAATATATGCAGGAGCGATTTTCTAATATATTTTCTCTTCACCCCGTACTAACCTAACCACTAAACACTATTCACTGACAACTACTATTCACTTCTCCGCGCGGTTGATAGCGCAGATAATACCGCGCAGCGCTGCCACGTTAATATTAGAATGAATGCCTACACCGAAGATATGGCCATTATTTTTCTGCTTCAACTCAATATAGCAAATACCCTTCGCATCAGAACCCTTGGAAATTGCATGCTCATGATAGTTGACAAATTCGTAGCCATTAATTCCGACACCGTTAAGTGCTTGGAAGAAGGCATCGATAGGACCGTTACCTACACCAACTACACTCTTCTTTTCGCCTGCAACAGCAATTCCACCTTCAAAACGGCTGTGAATGCTGCCGTCAGCTTCGTTAAGCTCGGTAAAGCGATGACGCAGAAGCTGATATTTACCGGCAAAGTCGATGTATTCCTTGCGGAAGAGCTGCACAATCTGCTCGCTGGAAAGCTCGTCGCCGTATTCGTCAGCCGCAGCCTTCACGATATTGCCAAATTCCGGATGCATTTCCTTCGGCAGATTGTAGCCAACGGTATGCTGCAGCACGAAGGCAGCACCGCCCTTACCGGACTGACTGTTAATGCGGATAACAGGCTCGTATTCACGATGGATATCCGCCGGGTTAATCGGCAGATACGGTACCTCCCAATATTCTGTACCGCTGTTTTTCATGTACTCATATCCCTTACGGATAGCATCCTGATGCGAACCGCTGAAGGCAGTGAAGGCCAGCTCGCCGGCGTACGGCTGACGCTCAGGCACATGCATTTTTGTGCATTCCTCATAAACCTTTTTGATATCCAGGATATGAGAGAAATTCAGCTCGGGATCAACATTTTGCGTAAACATGTTGAGGGCTACAGTTACGATATCAAGGTTACCGGTACGCTCGCCGTTGCCGAACAATGTACCCTCGATACGGTCGGCGCCGGCCAAAAGTGCCAGCTCGGCGCAGGCAACGCCGGTACCGCGGTCATTATGCGGATGCACGCTGACGATTGCTGCCTCGCGGTTTTTAATATGGCGGCAGAAGTATTCAATCTGGTCGGCATAGGTGTTCGGCGTACACATTTCAACAGTAGAAGGCAGGTTGATGATAATGGGGTTTTCTTTGCTAGAACCCATTTCCTGCATTACAGCCTCGCAAATTGCCACAGAGAAATCTATTTCCGTACCGGAAAAGCTTTCCGGAGAATATTCATAGCGGATGTTCATACCGCTGCGGGCAACCTCTTCTTCCGTCAGCTGGCGGATAAGGCGCGCGCCCTGCACAGCGATATCGGTGATACCGTCCATATCCTTGCCAAAAACAATTTTGCGCTGCAGTGTTGAAGTAGAGTTATAAAAATGGATGATAACATTCTTCGCACCGCGTACCGCCTCAAAGGTTTTGCGGATAAGCTCTTCACGCGCCTGCACCAGAACCTGCACGGTTACATCATCAGGAATATGACCGCCTTCAATCAGGGTACGCAGAATTTCGTATTCTGTTTCTGATGCGGAAGGAAAGCCAACCTCGATTTCCTTAAAGCCACAATCTACCAGGGTGTGGAAAAAACGGATTTTTTCCGGAATACCCATCGGTGTTACCAATGCCTGGTTGCCGTCGCGCAAATCAACACTGCACCATACAGGTGCTTTGGTAATCGTTTTATCAGGCCATTGACGGTCGGTAATTTTTATTTGTTCAAACGGAATATATTTTTTCTCCTGCTGCATAATTAATTTCCCCCTAGCATTTCTTACAATTATAAACAAAAATCCCCGTCCCTAACCTGTGTTATTTATTAATAACACAATTAGGGGCGGGGAACAATTCCACGCTGTACCACCCTATTTCAACAGTACCTCAACAGCACTGTCCTCTCAGCCTCCAACAAGGCCTTTGCCTGTAACGTGACCACACGTCCTTCCCTACATATCAGAAAGGCAACTCCGGGATCAGTATGCATATAACCATTGACATCGCTTTACACCAGCCAGCGACTCTCTTAGCCCATCCGGTCATATCTTCTTCCCTTCACCGTTTTTTAGGGACGATATTTGATTCGTTGAATGCTATTATACGCACTCTGCTTTTAATTGTCAACATTCTTTTTGAATTTATTTTTATATCTGTAATATTGTAAACAATGTAACAGCAATTAGTGTGCTTCTATCCACTGAAAAGTTATCCACAGCTTACGTGTTTTACCCACAGATTATCAACAGACTTATCAACAACTGTGTATAACTTTACCTGCTGCTGATAAGCTTACGCAGTAAATCAACAACGATAATGGAAGCGCCAAACAGGACGACAACGCCCCATTCATGCGCATTCAGCGGTGTTGTACGCAATACACGCCCACCAACAAAGGTCAGCAGTACCTGAATTGCAACAATCAGCGCCATTACCTGCAAAAATCCCTTATTCAGGCTGATATTCTTCAAAAGATTCAAGCCGTCGGTACGCACATTAAAGCCATTGGCAACTGCCATGAAAATATAGGCACAGAAGAAGCCTGTATAGGTATAGATATGGTTATCGGCATCACGGAACAGATGGTCAACCCACGCACTCTTGTAAAAGGCAATACCCACAATCGTCATATAAAGACCACTTACAATAACGCTCGTAAGCATCTTTTTGCTGACAAGCGGTGCACTGCGGCGCTTAGGCGCCTCGCGCAGATACTGTGCCAATGCAGGCTCGCCGCCGAAAGCAAGCGCAGCAAGGGTATCCATTACCAGATTAATCCATAGAATCTGCGTAATCGTCAGCGGTTCATCAATATTGATGAAGGGAGCAATAAAGTTAATTGCCACAGCCGAGAAGTTAATCGTCAGCTGGAAAACAATAAATTTGCAGATAGAATTATAAATTGTTCTTCCGTACAAAATTGCCTGCTTGATGCTGAGGAAATTATCGTCCATGATAACGATATCGCCTGCTTCCTTGGCAACCTCTGTACCGCTGCCCATAGCAAAGCCTACGTCAGCCTTTTTCAGCGCCGACGAATCATTTACACCATCGCCGGTCATACCGATTACAAGATTCAGCTCCTGCGCCAGGCGCACCAGGCGCGATTTATCCATCGGTAAAGCACGTGCCACTACACGCAGATGCGTCAGCTTAGCCTTGACCTCATCATCACTCATCTGTGCCAGCTCGTCGGAGGTCCAGACTACATCCTCCGCGCTTTGCAGCAGGCCTGCATCCTTGGCAATGGCAACTGCAGTTTCTTTACGGTCACCGGTAATCATTACTACCTGCACACCAGCCTGCTGTACAGCCTTAATAGCCTCCACTGCTTCCGGACGCACGTCATCACGGATGGCAACAACACCAGCAAGCGTCAGTCCTTTATCCGGCAGGTTATCAGCAGGTATTCCCTCATAGGTGCACAGTGCCAGCATTCTCATTGCCTGTCCCGCAAGCTCCAGCATTCTGTTATCCAAAGCTGCTTTCATCTCATCAGTCAACGGCAAACGGCTGCCATCTTTTGACCAATACCAATCGGCAGCCTGCAGCAGCTTTTCCGGTGCGCCCTTAATCAGGCAATATGCTGCGCCGCCGTCAGCGGGAGAAACCTGCGCCCAGGAATATTTATTGGCGCTGTTAAACGGAATAAAGCGCTGGCGCTGCGGCAGCTGCGGCAAACGATAGGTACCGACATAATTGTTTAACGCTGCTTCCGTCATATTACCGCCGACAATCTTGCCGTCGGTAACGGTAGATGATGTATTAATCAGAACCTGCTGACAGGTCAGCTCCTTAAGACGTGCAGGCAATGATGTGAAATCAGTAATTTCCTGTAAATCGCCGGTTAAGAAGCGTACTACCTCCAGCTGTCCTTTAGTAATAGTGCCTGTTTTATCAGTAAACAGCAGGTTCAGGCTGCCTGCTGTTTCAATGCCGACCAGCTTACGCACCAATACATGGTCATGCAGCATTTTGCGCATATTGAGCGAAGAAACTATCGCAATCATCAGCGGCAGGCCTTCCGGTACTGCCATAACAATAATAATAATCGCCAAGATTACAGCCTGCACCAAATCGGCAATTACTGTTGTCATATCAGCAAAATATGCTGCAAAGCTGCCTGCCAGATATATCTTATGCAGTATTACCGCAGCTGCTATCAGCACACCGCCGGCATAACCGAATTTACTTATCTGCTCTGCCAGTCCCTTCAGCTTCAGCTTCAGCGGACTGTCGCGTTCATCATCCTTCAGCTCCTGCGTCAGCTGGCCGTAAACGGAATTATCACCTATCTTCACAGCCTGCATCACAGCGGTGCCTTCTACCACAACGCTGCCACGAAACAGCTTATGTTCATCCAGAAAGTCAATTTTACCGTCATCCCATTGGAACTCAGCAGGTGCAACAGTTTTTTTAGCTTCCTCGCTTTCACCGTTCAACGCTGCCTGATCCAGCTTCAGCGTTCCTTCCAGCAAAATGCCGTCCGCCGGTATTTTATCGCCTGCCTCCAGAATAATTGCCTCACCGACTACAACATCATCAATAGCAATTTCCTCCGGTTCGCCGTCACGCCATACCTTGCAGCGGATACGGCTAGCTTCCTCCTGCAGCTTTTGAAAGGCATTCTCATTGCTGTATTCGGACCAGGTAGAAACAAAGGTTGCCAAAATAATTGCCAGAAAAATACCTATTGTTTCAATCCAATCGCCGTGACCAAGATACACAAAAAAAGCATTTACCAGCAGCGCTACTATCAGGATGCGGATAATGGGATCCTGAAAATTCCCCAGCAGCTTGCTCCAAAAGGTTTCCCGCGGCGGCTGCGTCAACGTATTATCACCGTACTTGCGCCGTGACTCTTCAATCTGCTTCTTGCTTAAGCCATATTTACTCATTTTCTTCCTCCTTTGACCTTACGTCTGCTACTTGTCGAAAATTGTGGTAAATCATGCAAGTACACTCTTCACCTTATATTATATATTAAAAAAGGACGAGACAATGCTGTAAAATAAAAATATTTTACAACAAAGTCTCGCCACTTAATTACAAAGCCGGATTCTTCCGAATCGTACTGACGGCAGTGTAAACACTAGCCCTAAGGCTTGTGCCGGCTACTCCCCTTATTTAAGAAAGTACCATATTTTTTTATTCAGCTTATTCAGCCCAAACAGCTTTCATCAGCTTAGGATATTCAGTGTTAAGGTGGTCAACAATAACGTCGATTACTGCATGAATCATTTGCGGTACGAATTGCTCGTCGGTAGAAGGAATGCAGCTTTCAATGATGATATTGCCAGCTTCATCAGCATAATATTTAAATACCTTGTAGTTTTCGTTCAGAGCGTTCAGGTGTTCCAGAACAGCAGCCTTGTTAGCTTCTTTAACCAGACCAGCGCCTACGCGAACCTGCAGCATTACATAGATGCTGTCGTCAATTACCAGCATAGTCGGCAGGTTTTGACCTTGGATGCCGATAGCAGAACGGAAAACAACGGGATGCATGAAGCTTTCTTCAGGAACCTCGTCTGCCTTCGGAACTTCGAAAACGTCACCCCAGTTAATTTTATTTTCGTCAAGGAACTTCTTATACACTTCAGCTTTCTTATTCATCATAAGACCTCGCTTTCATCGTTATAATACTATTATACACTATTATCACAATTTGTGTACTTTTTTTATTAGTAAAAAGTTTTCTTTTACACAAAATTCACAGCTCATTCAGCTTTTAATTTCAGTGCAAATTCATAACCATACTTTTCTGCAGCCTCGAGCTCAGCCTTCTGCGGCGTCCATTTGCAGTTAAAACCGGGTTCTACCGCATCAAAGCAGCTTTTTGCCAGCAGCTCCTCCATATCCTTCTGCGCACCACCGCCCCAGCCAAAGGTACCGAAGGCTGCAGCTTTTTTACCTTTAGCGCCGAGTCCTTTAAGATAAATCAGCAGAGAACCCATATTCGGCAGCATGCTGCAATTAAGCGTTGAAGATCCTGCCAAAAAACCGGAGGCAGTAAAGAGCTCTGCTGCTACCGCACTGCTAGGTGTAGCGCCCATTTTGAATACTTTAACAACAATGCCGGCATTAGCAGCACCGCGCGCAATCGCCCTCGCCAACTTTTCTGTACCGCCCCACATGCTGTCATAAGCAATAACAAGACTGCCGTCCTGTACACCGCTGCCCCATTCGCTGTAGCAGCGCAGGATATCGGAAATACGCTCGGTCCAGATTACACCATGGGAAGGCGCAATCATTTTAATATCAAGACCGCCAAGCTTTTTCAGCGCATTGCCAATCAGCTTGGCATAAGGCCAGAGAATGTTGGCAAAATACTTTTTAGCTTCGTAGAACAGCTCGTCTTGATTTACTTCACAGTCAAAGCGCTTACTGGTAGCATAATGCTGACCAAAGGCATCATTAGAGAAAAGCATTTTATCATACTCACTATAGGTAGCCATACTGTCAGGCCAATGCAGCATTGCCATCGAAGCGAAAGTTAAGGTACGCTTGCCGATATTTAAGGTTGCTCCGTCTTTAACAACCTCAAAAGCAAAAATATCTCCGTAATGCTGAATCGCCTCGTTTTTACCTTGCATCGTAATATAGAACTTTGCTTTGGGGCAAGCCTTGGCCAACGCAGGCATAGCACCGGAATGGTCAGGCTCAACATGGTTGATGACAATATAGTCAATGGAATCCAATGGTGTTACCTTGCTGATATTAGCAAGCAACTCTTCGGTAAATGGCGCTTTAACAGTATCAATCAAGGTTATCTTTTCATCCATAATCAGATAAGAGTTATAGGTTGCACCTCTCTCTGTTTTGTAGCCGTGAAAATCACGCACAGCCCAATCCTGAACACCAACGTCATAAATATTTTCTGCAATTTGCAATGGCAGCATAAGAAAACCTCCTTACAATTTTTCAAGAGTAACTTGACGAGTTGATTTATTTAAGCGTAAAACAAGCTCGTGATATTTATTCAGCGTACTGCGATGACCGACACTGACAACAGTAGTCTGCTGTAAACGCTCCTGCAGCAGGCTGTACATAGTCGCCTCAGTGTCTTCATCCAAAGCAGAGGTTGCTTCATCCAGGAAAAGCCACTGTGGCTGCTGAATATGGGCACGTACAAAGGCCAAACGCTGCTGCTCACCGACAGAAAGCACATGGCTCCAGTCAGCCTCCAAATCGAGCTTATCCTTAAGATAACCAATTTGGCACAAATCCATCAGATAAATCAATTCAGTATCATCTATCGGTTTATTTCCCGGGTAATTAAGCGCAGCACGCAGTGTGCCTAATGGCAGATAAGGCTTTTGCGGAATAAACATCAGCTTATCACGTGACGGAAGAAAGATTTTGCCGTCGACGAAGGGCCAGATACCGGAGATAGCACGCAGCAAGGTACTTTTACCGCTGCCGCTGACACCCTTAATCAAAACATTATGCCCCGGATGCAGTGTAAAGCTGATATTTTCCAGAAGCGGTTTTCCGTCCGGCAGATTTATCTGCATATCGTTAACCTCGACAACATCTGCAGCAGCAAAGCGTTCCACATGAAAGCGTTCCGCCTGCTGAGAAACCTCGTGCATATGATGGCCGAAGTAAGTTAAACGCATTACAACAGCCTGCCATTGAGCAATACTGCTGTACATATCAACAAAATACGAAAGCGAATCCTGCACGCGGCCAAAAGCACTGGCAACCTGCATCAGTCCGCCGAGAGTAACCTCCTTAGTAAGGTAGCGATTCATTGCAACTACAAAAGGAAAAATAATGGCGATTTGAGAATAACCGGAATTTAAAAAGACAAGCTGCTTCTGTTTATTAACCAGTTTCCAGAAGTTATCCAAGAGCATTTTAAAGCGTAGCTTAAAAACACTGCCCTCCTGCGCCTCACCACGGTAGAAGGCAACGCTTTCCGCGCTTTCACGCAGGCGAATCATACTGAAACGGAAATCCGCCTCATATTTCTGTTGGATAAAGTTGATTTTAACAAGCTTGCGGCCAACAAGATGGGTAACATAAGTGCCAATCACAGAATAAAGTAGTGATGCCCACAACATATAACCATTAATCGTCCATGTCTTACCCATAATTGTAAACGTAAGACTGCCGGAAAGATTGTATAAAATGACAACAAAGGATGCAAACGTACAAAATGCCTTGAGGATACCTATACCAAAGCTCAAGGTCATTTCAACAAACTGACGCACATCCTCACTGATACGTTGGTCAGGGTTATCCGTATCCTTACCGAACATCTGCAGATTGTAGTATGTTTTGTTTTGCAGCCAGATGTCGATAAAACGCGTTGTCAGCCAACGACGCCAATTCAAAATCAATGTCTGCTGCAGATAATATGAGTATACTGCCAATAAGATATAAATAGCAGCTAACCACGAAAAATGAACGAGTTCATCAAAAATCTTCTTAGCATCATAATTTTGCAAGGCACTGTAGAAGCTGTTATTCCACTGGTTAAGCAAAACAAGCATATAAACCACGCCAAGTGTCAGTGCTATAATACAGCCCAATAAAAAGAAAGCCTTTTTCTTCTCTTCGGATTGCCAATAGCTTTTCGTAAGGTACCAGACATCCCTAAAAAACTGTCTGGTTAAATTAAAACGTTGCATATACTCAAGACTCCTCTAGTAAAGAAATGCTATTCAATTCTTGAACAGTTCCTTTTTATTATACTATAAATATGAGGCTAAGAGTATCACCGGCAGTAAAATTTACATTTTAGATACAAAAAAGAGCTCACACAAATGTGTGAGCTCTTGAAGTTAGCTAATGATTATTTGCCAACAGGACCGA
>OGMB01000986.1_pt1 | contig 13546 bp, 10 predicted proteins | sample 1573001 | NCBI WGS metagenome assembly OGMB01 (sample SAMEA2581921, study PRJEB24529) | metagenome | biome: Human gut stool | place: China | collected 2011
CTCTTGTAATAATACTTTCGTGATTCCGCTGGAGTCACTAAGTGACCTCGTTGGGGTTCGAACCCAAGACCCACGCCTTAGAAGGGCGTTGCTCTAATCCAACTGAGCTACGAGGCCTCCGTTTTCGGTGCAAAGATAAGGAAAAATTGGAATATAGCAAATAGTTCGTTGCTTTATTTTGAAGGTTGACCTTGTATGTACAGTCAATCAGAATAATGTGTAAAGCTTAAAACTATATATGCAGATGAAGAAGTAGAAGAGCAAACGTTGTTGCTCATTCTGAATCTTGATCAATCTTCTTATTATTCAAGGAACGAGATAGAGTGGACCACAACCATTTCCGTGTTTGTAGTTCGCACCTTGTTTTATGGCATTGAACAGGAATTGTTTGGCTTGAGCTATGGCATCTTTAAGTTCTAAGCCTTGGGCTTTATATGATGCAATAGCAGAAGATAGAACGCAACCCGTGCCATGTGTGTTATGGCTATTAAGTCTTTCACTTTGAAATTTGTGCAATGCGCCATCAAATAAATAATCAGTGGGTGAGCCTGGAAGGTGTCCGCCTTTAACCATTACAGGTGTGCCTTTTAATTTGTTGTATAAATACTGGGCCAACTCATCGGCAGTAGCATCACCCAATTGGGCAAGATGACGTGCCTCAGGTAAATTGGGCGTTATAAGTTGACATAGCGGCATAAGTTCTTCAAGCATGAACTCGTATGTCTCGTTGTCGACGAAAGATAATCCTGATGACGAAATTAAAACAGGATCGAATATGCAGAACTTTGGCTTATATTTACGCAGTAATTCTGCTATGGCATGTGCTATAGCTATGTTGGGCACAATGCCAATCTTTACACATTGGGGCATACAGTCCTCCATGGTAACTGCAGCCTGGTCAAAAACCAATTCAGCGTCAATGGGAATACTGCGTTGCACACCTAATGTATTTTGTACCGTCAAACACGTGGGAACTGCTTGTGCGTAGCAACCAAGCAGAGTCATTGTTTTTATGTCTGCCTGGATACCAGCACCGCCGGAGGGGTCGGAACCAGCAATCGTAAGGCATACTTTATATTGTTTCATGTGGTAAAATTGCGCAAAAAATGGTACTTTTGCAAGCAAAAGACAAAAAAATACAAGCTAAAATGATTCAATCAATGACTGGCTTCGGTAAAGCCGATGTCGTTTTTAACGGAAAGAAAATTCACGTAGAGGTTCGATCTTTGAATAGTAAGAGTTTGGATCTTAATACGAGGGTCGCCCCATTGTATCGTGAAAAGGAAATGGAAGTTCGCAGAATTATTGCGACTGCCATAGAACGTGGTAAGGTAGACTTCACGATATGGATTGAAAAGGACGAAACTTCGGCTGCAGGCTGTATAAGCAGCGCCGTGGTGGCAAGCTATGTAGCGCAAATAAAGAATATTTGTGAGGAACAACACATGGAACTCCCGCAAAATTTGTGGGAACTTGTGCTACGTTTGCCAGAAACGACGCAAACTTCTGTGACCGAGACTTTGTCAGACGAAGAATGGCAGGTCGTTCGGGGCGCCATCAATGAAGCTATTGAGCACTTGGTAGACTTCCGGAAGCAAGAAGGAGAAGCGCTTTATAAGAAGTTTACAGAAAAAGTTGATAACATTGAGCGTTATCTTCATGAAATCGAGCCTTTTGAGAAAAATCGTGTTGAGAAAATTCGTCAACGTTTAACAGACCGTTTGGCAGAATTGAAAGGGGTTGACTATGATAAGAATCGCCTGGAACAGGAGCTCATCTATTATATTGAGAAACTTGACATAAGTGAAGAGAAACAGCGCTTGGCCAATCATTTGCGCTATTTCCGTGAAACTATGGATTTGGGGCATGGCCAGGGTAAGAAACTCGGCTTTATTGCCCAAGAAATGGGACGTGAAATCAATACGACAGGTTCGAAGAGCAATCAAGCCGAAATGCAGAATATTGTTGTGAAGATGAAGGACGAACTCGAGCAAATAAAAGAGCAGGTGTTGAACGTAATGTGATTCTAATACGAGTGGGCGGCTATGCTATATGGTCGCTCGCTCAAAATCGATAAATAGAAATATGGCAAAGGTTATTATATTTTCGGCTCCTTCGGGTAGTGGTAAGAGTACAATAATAAACTACTTGATGGCGCAAAATTTGAATTTGCATTTCTCAATTTCGGCCACAAGCCGCCCGCCACGTGGCACAGAAAAAAATGGTGTAGAATATTTCTTTCTATCACCAGAGGAATTCAAGACGCTTATAGCAAAAGGGGAATTCTTGGAGTATGAGGAGGTCTATAAGGATAGATTCTATGGCACTTTGAAATCGCAAGTGGACGCTCAGCTTGAACGTGGAGAAAATGTCGTATGCGATGTAGACGTGTTGGGCGGACAAAATATAAAAGCATATTACGGGGACAAGGCTTTAAGTTTATTTATTCAACCACCCTCAATAGAGGTGTTGAAGCAACGTTTAGAGTCGCGAGGTACTGATGCTCCTGAGGTTATTAAAGACCGCCTTGCTCGTGCAGAATTCGAACTATCTTATGCAGACAAATTTGACAAAGTTGTTGTTAATGATAATTTGGAAGATGCGCAGAGTGAAGCATTGTCGTTGATAAAGACTTTCTTAGAGAAGTGATCCAATAGATCGATATGTTGCGCAAACGAGTTGCCTTGTTTGGAGGGTCATTTAATCCAATCCACAATGGGCATATAGCACTTGCACATGCCGTATTAGAGCAGAATTTAGTCGATGATGTATGGTTGTTAGTTTCACCACAGAATCCTCTAAAGGAACAGTTAGGGCTTAAACCTGAATATTGTAGATTAAATTTGGCTCGAAAGGCTCTGCAAAATGAAAAGCATATATTGGCAAGTGATTTTGAATTTGATTTGCCTCGTCCATCTTATACATGGAACACATTGCAAGCATTATCGCTTGCTTATCCACAAACAGAGTTCCTGCTTTTGATAGGTGCCGATAATTGGACATGCTTTGATCATTGGGCGAACTACAAACTTATTATTCAGAATTATAGATTGTTGATATATCCGCGTCCTGGATACGATATAAAAGCGGACAGCCTGCCTGTGGGGGTGAGCGTCATAAATGCTACAATGCTGCCTGTAAGTTCTACAATGATAAGGGATTTTGTTGCAAATAAGACCGACATCAGCCCATTGGTTCCCGCGGAAATCGTAGATGATGTAGTCAATCTGTATAGTAAATAACAAACGTAGGCGTGATCGTGATACTATAGTGCATACGTTCGCGCCAAAAATGTTTTTTGATATTTTGTCTGCACTCTACACTAATGAATGTATTGTATTGAAAATCAGCGTACTTGTGAGTGTAGATACAGCTAAGTATTGTCAGCACAACCTTTTGCATTAAATGGTTGTACTTGACAGCGAAACCAGTCATGGGGGTAAGAAAAATCAGTCGGGGCAATTGACATTTCTTGTTCCCATGACTGTTTTTACTTGTTGACGTATCTGTTAGACCATTCTGTTGAATGAATGCAGGCTGGGCAGGGTCGTGCAATGAAATATATAAGGCGTGCACACTTCGTATGTTTTTGGTTTTTAATTAGTGTTCGCTGAAAAAAGTTTCAAGCGCAATTTGAATAGAATTCGTAGGAGTGGGTAATCCGCCATATTGAACATAAGAACCGCAAACTTTGGCGAATGCAAAGACAAAGTTCCCTAAGGAACTTCATCACGTTTTTGACAAAGTAGCACATACCAGTCCAACATCTCGCAGTTTCTGGCCGTTTTGCTCTTATGTTGTTGGCACGATATATTCTCTTGCCAGAGTCGAACGAACATTCGACTTCGTTTCTCTCGCTGACGGCCTTTGCCATCTCTACCAAAATCAGGAGGCTGCTGTTTCGGCGGTCGTCCCAATGGTTTGCTGTAAGTCTTGATTTCCTGTTCCTTGGTGAGCATCCCATAGCCCTATTGTATAAAACAAATAAGCCAAAGTCCTGATAGATTGACTTTGGCTTATTTGTTTTATACAACACGGCCCGCATGGGATGCTTACAGAACAAAAATACCCAAATCGAACAGTACGTTTCCATCTATCTTAAAATCTCTGATATGGCGGTCATTCTTGGCATATCGGCAACCCAGCTTCGCTGGGGATATTGCCGACAAGAGCACGGAGGTATCAAGGCGATACCACCGTGGCAAGGCGGCTTCACGTGTGAAACTGCTGCACCAGGAGATGCAGCTGGCTTATGTGGGCAGTCCGCTGGCACTTGAGAATACACGCAACAATTTGTTGAACATGGAGGACGATGAATGATTTGTCACCAACAAAATTTGCTTACTTCGGTCGGTGTAAGCACTTACTTCGACCGAAGTAAGCACGTTGAACGAACGAGGTAAGCATGTACATCGTTCGATGTAAGATAACTTTATCCGCATTATTAAATGAGTTTGCCGAATATTGTAGAGATTGCCAAGGCGGATCTCCGAATCAGAGGAGGACTTGTTGGAGCATCGTACCGCTGGCACGGATGCTTTTGATACGTTGTATATTGGGTGTGAGAAGTTTCCGCAGCATGATTTTTATGGCGGATTTGTGGGAGGTGTGAGATAAAATGTCTATTTTTGCGAAATCGAACTAAAACTTTTTATGATTATGAACAAAGTCATTGCTATCTTAGTTGCATTCTTCTCCATATTCTGTGCGTATGCACAAAAAGCGGATAAGTCTGAACAGTATCGTGTAAGGATAACCAAGGTGGACGGAACTACTTTGGAAGGTTACTCCATGACAAGTTTCTACAACACCATGCTTCCCGAAGTAAGGAAGTTTACCTTTAGCACGGAGTACAAGGGGGAAACTACTACCTATACGAGTGAAGAGGTGAAAAGAGTGGAGTTCGTCAACCTTGAAATGGATTCTATGCCTCTTGTTTACGAATCGGTTCAAGCATTGTCCACTATTCCTGGTCCTCTCCGCAAAAATCCGAAACCATTCAAGAAGCCTGTTTTCTTGCGCCTTTTCTATAATGGCAAAAACGTAAAGGGATATACGATGTCCTTTGCGGACAACACGTACACCAAAAGTTCCACCACTTCACGCGACACTTGGAAATACTACTACTTGACCAAGGATGCCACCTATGCGAACGCATATTGGCTTGATGTCAAAGGGATACGAGTTGCAATAAAGAAGGAACTAAAATTTGCTTTAAAGGATTTTCCTGAAGTCATAAAGAAAATAGAGAATGATGAGATTTCATTGAAGGAGTTCAAGAAAGACCCGAAAATGATTTTGCCACTGTTAGATCAGTTGTACAAGAAGTAGTAACCCATTCTCCCAAGCCCTCCCTTTCGGGCAATCCTTTCTTTCAGCCGCCGTGCGCATTGGCTCTCTTGCTGTGCGCATGGCGGCTTTTTCGTGCGCTTGGGTGTGGAGGAGTGGGAGAGGTGGGCTACATGGGTAGGGTTTAGATGTGGGGCGGTGGCAAGCGCCTTGCTTCGACAATCTCGTGACACGGCAGAAGCATTATCGGAGATGTTCTTGGTAGCCCCATGCGCTTTGTCGGAAGGCAGAGCGCATAGCCTTAGACTTTTGCAGTATTCGCAGCATTGTCACTGCTCATTGATACGAGCCAGATGTGGGTGGCTTTTGCTCAGATAGTTGTATGCGGATAAAGGTTATATTTCTCAGACTCTTTTTGGAAGACTTTGGGATAAAGGCGTTCATATTGTTACAGGACTTCGCTCAAACATGAAACAGAAACTCATGCCACTTTATGATAAGATTATGTTACGCAAAAGAAGTGTCATTGAATCTGTAAACGATTATCTCGAACTCGCGTATATAAGGTGTATACACTTCGTATGTTTCTGGTTATCAATCAATTAAAGTGCAAAGTGTAGAGTGTAGACAAAATTTGAAAAACAGTATGTGTGATGTAATGCTATTTGCAAAAAAAAGAATGTTTGGTCGCTCAAACATTCTTTTTCCGTAGATTGCGTAAGAAAAGGCTGTGCGTTCGAAATGGTGTCGCATTAGCCGTTTTTTTAATGTTTACGCTTGACGCCCTTGGTGGCTTCTGCCACTAAGGGGTTGTCCGGCCAATAGTGTTTTGGGTATCTTCGTCGTAATTCTTTACGGACTTCAAAGTAGGTTGTTTGCCAAAAGTTCTTCAAATCTTGCGTTAATTGCACTGGTTTGTAGCCAGGTGACAGTAGTTCCATCAGTATGGGGCGACGGTTGTCGTCAACGCGAGGTGTATCGTCCATACCAAAGCATTCTTGCAGACGTACGCTCAGTACGGGGTGCTCCGATGCGCGTCCGTAGTCAATGCTAATGCTGCTGCCTGTTGGGACTTGTATGTGTGATGGAGCCAGGCGGTCAATGATTAGCTGAAGTTCGTAGGGTATGATGTTCCAAATGGCTTGTTTGATATCGATTTTCTTCAGCTCATTGATATTTGTTAGTATGTGTCCGTTGTTGTTAAGATAAAACGGCAACCATTCGTGAGCACTGCTAATTAGATGCTGGGTCGAAATGTCTGGCAGAGATAATTCGGGGTGCCATTCGGCAACTTTGGCAACTCGTTGTTGTAATTGTAGTACAGAACTATCGTTCCAGTTAAACATACTGAGCCCGTGTTTTGCAGTTGCTTGACAAATGGTGTTGATGAGATCGGCAGTGTCGATATGATTTATAGGTGAGCTCTTCAGCAACAGTTTACCAATGCGTAATTCGTGTTGTGCGACGATAGTTCCTTGCTTGTTGTCCCATGACAGATTGTCGCGTTCTGTTATTATTGCAGAATCAAAGTCAGATGGGGTGATGGGAGCAGCCAAAAATACACGGCTACATTTACCTGTTTCGGCATAAAGTGATGCTATGGCTATCCATTGGCTGGCAGTGAGCGTATCGCTTTGTTGCAAGCGTATGTTGTTGCCGTTGGCTAAACGGAAGGAACCGATACTGTCGATAGCCTTTGCTATGCGCTCAGGATAGGCAAAGGCAATAAGCTGTCCGACGTCATTGGGCGAAAAATTGTTTGTGTTGTCTTCGACATTCGTTTTAACCATTTTGCGATATTCAGCGGCAATTTGTGCTATCCGCCGCCATTGTGAAAGGCGATTAAGAGCTCGATGTTGACGCAACGCCGATATGCGTAAGCTAATGTCGCAGTCGGTTGTGTCGGTCAAAGGGTCTTTTTCTTCGATAACAGCAGCGATGTCGCATGCTAACTTTGTAAGGACGTGATTTTTTGCGCTTAGTATCATGCGGGCAATGCGCGGGTGGCATGGCATGGTTGCAACTTTTTGTCCAAGTTCGGTGATGCGTCCTTCCTTGTTGATGCAACCTAATGTTGTCAACAAATGCTGCGCCTTCAACACATTCGCCTCAGGTGGTGGTGTGAGCCACGGGAGATTATAAATATTGCTTTCGCCGAAGGCTGCGACACTTAATACAACAGACGCCAAGTCTGCTGATATGATTTCGGGAGAGCGTTGTTGTGTCATTAAATGTTCTGAGGCAGATGTCCACATCCGATAGCATGTGCCATTGGCCACGCGTCCAGCACGTCCGGCACGTTGTACAGCCATATCCATGCTGATGCGTGTGGTCTCGAGATGACTCAGTTCGGTGCGTGGATCAAAAACTTGTGTGCGGTATAAACCGCTGTCAATGACAATGCGTACTCCTTCTATGGTAAGTGATGTTTCGGCTATGGGGGTGGCAAGCACGACCTTGCGCATGCCAGGTGCTGAGGGGGATATGGCAATTTGTTGTTTTTCGGGAGCCAACTGTCCATATAGCGGACATATGGTAGTAGGCGAAAGGCTGTCAGCTAAGAGTTTCATGCACTTGTCAATGTCGGCATATCCTGGTAGAAAAGCGAGAATGTCGCCGTCGTGTGCAGCGTGTGCATGGCGTATGGTTGTTACAACAGCTTGAGCCATGTCGTTCATGTCGGGGGTTTGTTGGTTGTAAATAGTTTGTACGGGGTAAATGCGGCCTTTGCTTTCTATAAGAGGAGCTTGAAGTGCTTGGCAAATGGCCTGTGCATCTATTGTGGCCGACATGACAACTATTTTGAGATCGGGCCTGATGATTTGCTGTGTCTGACGTACAAGTGCAAGTGCAAGGTCAGAATTTATGTTGCGTTCGTGAAATTCGTCAAATATGATGATGCTTACGCCATCGAGTGTGGCGTCATCAACCAGCATACGTGTGAGAATTCCTTCGGTGAGGACTTCAATACGAGTTTGAGATGATATCTTGCTTTCAAATCTGACGCGATAACCAATAGTTTTTCCAACAGTCTCGCCAAGCATGTGCGCCATACGTATGGCTACTTGTTTGGCGGCAATACGTCTCGGTTCGAGCATGAGAATTTTGCCTGTTTGTAAGGCTCCATGCAACATGGCGAGCGGTAGCAGTGTCGATTTTCCGGCTCCAGGTGGTGCTGTGATGACTAATGAGTTGTGTGTACCATTGATGCTCTTGTTGACATTTGAGGCTATGTCGGACGCTGGCAAGTAATGGTAGCAATGTAGTAGTTCGTTGAGTGAAGTCATGGCGTGGGTGAATACAACGTAGGCATAACGTATAGAAGTTGACCAGTCGTCAGATATGCGTTAAACTATTTATCGTATATCATCAGACTGCTCAACTTCTAATTACAGGTTGATTGCAATGTGGTTGTGTTTATGGCACAAGGTATTTGTCGCCAGTTTCTTTTACAATAGTCTTGCGATAATTCTCGTCAAATCCAGGACGCTCAACGGCCTTTCCAAGTCCGTCGGGAGTGAGCTCGAATTTTCCATCCTTTTCGGGTTTGATTGCTTGGTCGTTATATTTGACAATCAGATATTCACCTAATTTTTTCCAACGTTGCATCATTTGATTGGCGCATTGTATTGAGTAGTCTGTGAGATAAGCTTTGGCTCGAGCAGGATCTTGTGCCAATAGTAATTTTGCTTTGTTCTCGACTTCGGCCTGCTGGTTTGAATAGGCCTGTTCAAGCTCTTGTTGCGCTGCTTTTACGCTCGGATATAATTGCGAATAGCGAGGATATGTCATGTTTGACACCCAATTTTCAACCCAAAAGGCAGAGTTCCACGAGAAGGTTACGTCGTTAGCTTCTTTGGGGTCGTAGCACGCGGGTGCTTGGCTTGCGCTACAGTAAATTGGGGTATAGGCAATCATGTTGGGGTCGTCGTTTCCATACCACACAATGCCTCCTATGGCATTTGGCAGATAGTTGCGCAGTTGAATAACATAGGTTCCAGCCGTTTGCTGTGTGGATATGGGGCGTTCGTTGAAGTATTTTTTACCATTATACTCCCAAGCTAATGGGGTGGGGCGGTAGGGTGCGTTGTATGGTCCAGCACCGGCATCTTTTGTTATGTCGAAAGGTGTACCTTCGTAGTGGTCGCGCATGGAGTTCATGACATCGTGCAGCGAAAGTAATTGTTTGGGCTTGAAATAAAGCGGCATGGGGGCAGCCTTGCCGATATGTTTGCCGTCAACGTAGTCAAGGTATTTATCCATGCCCTCTACCCATTTGTTGTAGAAACTCCATACACGTGTTTCGCAGTAGCGTATAGCACTGAAATCGGCAGGAGCATAGGCATCTGCGAAAGAGAATTCAGCGTCCTTTCCACTAAAATATCCGCGTTTCCGGGCAAAGCTGATAACGTCCTTGGAATAGATGACGTTCTTTTTGTCATGCAAGTTGAATTGGTGAATGCGGCTTTGATTGGCATGGCAGGCGATGCAGTCGTCTGGTATACGTACTGCTACCCATACGGCACCTTTCTCTTGTGGCCCTTTTCCAATCATTTCCATGATCCAAACTTCGTTGGGGTCGGCTATAGAGAAGCTTTCGCCTTCAGAGGCATATCCATATTTTTGCACGAGTGAAGTCATTACTTCAATGGCCTCTCTTGCTGTTCGTGAACGCTGTAGTGCAATGGTCATCAGGCTGACATAGTCAATGATGCCGTTGGTGTCGGCCAATTCGGAACGGCCGCCGAATGTAGTTTCGGTGATGCCGACTTGGTGCTCATTGATGTAACCCATCACAGCATAGGTGTAGGGCGCTTCGGGTATTTCGCCGTGGTAATGATTGGTGTCACCGTCAATAATTTTACGCATGGTTCCTGCAGCGTGTTTGCCTGCTGGCAAGTAGTTGAGGCGGCCAAACATGCCGTAGTCATCTTGGTTGTAAGTAATGAAGGCAGAGCCATCGGCTGATGCTTTTTTGCCGATTAAGAAACTTGTGCATGCGTCGGCATTAGAAATTGTAGTGCTCCAAAGCAATAAGGAGGCAAATACTTTTGCTATGCTTTTGATGAAGTGTTTCATTATGGATTGTTCCGTTTTATCTGTAAATGATGTATGCAGGACTTGAGTTAACGGGGTAACAAGTCCAGCTGTTTATATGTTGACTTGTTACCCCGTTGAAAGACTTTCGGTAATGTGTTAACAGGCTTTGAATGACATGTCAAGGCCCTTGACAGAGTGGGTGAGTGCGCCAACAGATATGAAGTCAACGCCACATTCGGCATATTGACGCAGTGTGTCGTAAGTGATACCACCGCTTGATTCTGTCTCGAACTTGTGATTGATAAGTTCTACAGCTTTTTTGGTATCTTCAATGGAGAAATTGTCAAGCATGATGCGATCTGCACCGCCATGTGCCATGACTTGTTTGATTTCGTCGAAGGTACGGCACTCAATCTCTACCTTCAGATTGAGTCCTTTTTCTTTTTGGTATGCAGCGCAGCGATCAAGCGCATTGGCAATACCACCTGCAAAATCGATGTGGTTGTCTTTGAGCAATATCATGTCAAAAAGTCCGATACGGTGGTTGCAGCCGCCGCCAATTTTGACAGCCTCCTTCTCAAGCATACGCATGCCTGGGGTCGTTTTGCGAGTGTCGAGCACACGGGTGTTTGTACCTTCAAGGCGTTGTACATACTTGTTAGTCATTGTGGCAATACCGCTCATACGCTGCATGACGTTGAGCATCAAACGCTCAGTTTGCAGCAAGGAACGCACTTTGCCTGTGACAATCATTGGCACATCACCAGGTTTGACATGCGTGCCGTCCTCCATGAATTGCTCAACTTGCATGGTAGGGTCGAAACGGTGGAATATTTCCTTTGCTATACGCATACCTGCCAAGATGCCTTCTTCTTTAATAAGCAGGCGTGATTTGCCCATGGCATTCTCGGGAATGCAACAAAGAGTGGTGTGGTCGCCGTCGCCAATATCTTCAGAGAATGCGAGGTCGATCAGCTTGTCGTTTAATTGGTCAACTGTATACATAGTGTTTGAAAATCTTTTATTTAATTGCCGGCATGTGGATGTGTCGGCTCTTTATTTGGTGCAAAAATACTCAAAAAAGCTGCAAGTGCGTGATTTGTGTAAGAAAAATCACGTGTCATTTGCGGTTGTTAGGTATTTTTTACTGACAATTATGTCATGTGGCACTCCATTTGTTAGACGAAAGGTGTAATTAAAAATCAGACATTATGGCATTCATAGATTATTACAAAATTATGGGTGTGCCTAAGGATATTCCTCAGGCCGATATACAAGCAGCTTATCGAAAGCGTGTTAAACAGTTCCACCCCGACTTGCACCCTGACGACCCTAAGGCTAAGGCTAAATTCCAGGCATTGAATGAGGCTAATGCTGTGCTGTCAGATCCTGAAAAACGTCGTAAGTATGATAAGTATGGCGAACAATGGCAGCAAGCTGATGCTTTTGAGCATGCAGGAGCTGCAGGAGGTAATGGTGGACAGTATTATTACAGTTCTGGTGATGGTGCTGACGGATTTGACTTTAGTCAGTTTGCAGGTGGTTCTGGTGCTTTCTCTTCATTCTTTGAGGATTTGTTCGGACGGGCGGCAGGTGGCCGTAGCGGGCGTCGGGCTTCGGAGCATACGTATGTAAATCCGGATGACTATGATGCACATGCAACTGTCAGTATAGATATGTATACGGCTTTGCTTGGTGGTGATATATTGCTGCAAACGCAAAATGGCAAGCTCAAATTGAAGGTTAAACCTGAAACTCAGAATGGAGCGAAGATACGTTTGCGTGGCAAAGGGTATCAGAAGCCCGATGGCACTTATGGAAACTTGATTATAACATACAAGGTGAATTTGCCTACGGGGTTGACGGAACATCAACGTGATTTGCTTAGAAAGATGCGTGATTGTGTCTAATTATGCAAACAAGACTTGCCAAAATGGTTTCTATGTAATAAAATATCATTAAATAAATGGCAGAAGTTTGCATAATGCTTGCATGATGGGAATAAATGCTATACATTTGCAATGTTTTTCATGGTATTAGATTTAAGGTTAGTAAAGATTGGTTGTCGTGAGACAATCAATTTTTTTTGTATATATGTATCATAAGCTCGTTTTTAATCGTGTTTTATATAGGTGGTCATGTTTCTGTGTGTCCTTGTTGTTATAGACAAAAAAAGAGTTGAAGTCTTATTTTGAACTTCAACTCTTGTAGTTGCGGAGGCTCGACTCGAACGAACGACCTCCAGGTTATGAGCCTGGCGAGCTACCAACTGCTCCACTCCGCGATGTCAAGTTTTATAAGTGCTTGTTGCTCTTATTTCTTGTTTGCGAGTGCAAAGTTAGCATGTTTTGTGATAACTGCCAAATTATTCTGCAAATATATTTTCTTTGTTGGAGCGGGCAGGGGTAAATATCAGGTGTAAATTTGCGGGATAAGTCGACAAAAGTGTTTTTGTTGAGGTTGGGTGTGTTGTACAAAAAAAGAGTTGGAGTTCTTTTGAACTTCAACTCTTGTTGTTGCGGAGGCAGGATTTAAAAGCGCTCTACCACCATCTGTAACTTGCTGATTATCAATAGTTATTTTCCAAAATATCTCCTTTTTGCACCAAATTTGGCGCAGAACTGGCGCAAGACACAACATCCTAAATCGTTGACTATGAATGGCTTACGTTACACAATTTAACTATTTTGAGATTTTGTAAGGTCTGCTTTTGGCTCATGGATCCTCAATGTATTGAGGATTTTTGGGCACAAATTAACCTATACATGTTGTTCAACCAACACGACTTTATTGCTACTCTTTGCATAAGCCTCATAAGTCAGGATTATTTCCGAAACACTATAAGCGAAATTGTGCCCATTATGTCGTTGCACTATGTAGCCTACTTGATATTCAGAATATTACGTCACTTTTTATGTGCAAAAAATGTAGCCTGCTTGTAGCGTCTTGTAGCGCAGTGTAGCGTTATATCCAATTATTTGTGCAAAAATAGTATAAAGCTATTAGAAAGAAGATAAATTCCTTAGGTTTAACACTAACTTGTGTTTAACACCATGTATAAATCTTTGCGCATGGCACATGAAAAACTTCTTATGTGTGAAACGAACTTACACAGGTGTGGGCTATCTTTGCATCAGAATTTTTAATTGATATACAATGGAGAAGTTTGATATTAATAAAGAAATGGCGAAGTTAAAAGGACTGAACATTATCGAAA
>OGMB01000996.1_pt1 | contig 13446 bp, 9 predicted proteins | sample 1573001 | NCBI WGS metagenome assembly OGMB01 (sample SAMEA2581921, study PRJEB24529) | metagenome | biome: Human gut stool | place: China | collected 2011
TTTTTTTTTTTTTCAAACAAATTTTCGGGAGCCATATTCTATTCCTTTCCTACCATCTATAATGAGCAAATGCTTTATTAGCTTCTGCCATTCTATGAGTATCATCTTTTTTCTTATATGCTGCTCCTGTTTGATTTGAAGCATCAATTATTTCACTAGCTAATTTTTCAGCCATTGATTTACCACTTCTACTTCTTGAAGCATTAACTAACCAACGAAGTGCTAAAGCTTGTGCTCTATCTGCTCTAACTTCAACTGGAACAGAGTAGTTAGCACCACCAACTCTTCTTGATTTAACTTCTAGAACTGGAGTAATATTTTCTAAAGCTTTATTAAATACGTCCATAGGATTTTCATTTGTTCTTTCTTGGATCATATCAAATGCTTTATATACGATTGTTTGAGCTTTTCCTCTTTTACCATCAAGCATAATTTGATTGATAAGTTTTGTTATAACTTTTGAGTTATAAATTGGATCTGCTAAAACATCTCTTTTTACTGCACGTCTTTTTCTCATTGTGTTCTCCTTTCTATTTATTTATTATTTCTTTGCTTTTGGTTTTTTTGCACCGTATTTTGAACGACCTTGTTTTCTATCAGTAACACCTGCTGTATCTAAAGTACCACGGATAATGTGATAACGAACACCGATAAGGTCCTTAACACGTCCTCCACGAACTAAAACAACACTATGTTCTTGTAAATTATGTCCTTCACCTGGAATATATGCATCGATTTCTTTACCATTTGATAATCTTACACGAGCATACTTACGTAAAGCTGAGTTTGGTTTCTTTGGAGTCTTAGTTCCAACACGAGTACAAACTCCTCTTTTTTGAGGTGATGCAGTTTCAGTAGATTTTTTAGTTAAACTATTTAATCTTACTCCTAAAACTGGTGATTTACTCTTTCTAGTCTTTTTAGTACGATTTTTTCTTACTAATTGATTAATTGTAGCCATTTTACTACTCCTTTCTTTTACACACAACCTGGTGTATCAAATTTGTTTTAAATTAAAGTTTTGTAAATAATACAAAACTCTAATTAATAGCATTAATAATATAACACTTTTTACATAAAAATGTCAATACCAATTGCATTATTTGCTCTTTTAATTATATGAGAAAAGGAAGATTATTTTTCTTCCTTTTTATCATTTATTTCTTTTTCTAATTCTTCTTTATTTAATTTGCTATAACCTTTAATTCCAAGTTCTTTTGCTTCTTCTTTTAATTCTTTTAAAGTTGCATCTGTTTCTTTAGAATCTTCTTCTGACATTTTACCATATTTTACTAAATAATCAATTTGTTCTTTAGTAATTGTTTCATGTTCTAATAAGGCATTTGCAATTAGGTTAAGTAAATCCATATTTTCAGAAATAATCTTTTTAGTAACTTCATATTGTTCAGAAATTATTTTTCTAACTTCTTGGTCTATTTCAAGTGCTACTGCATCTGAGAAGTTTTTACTCTTATTATAATCTCTACCTAGGAATACACTTGATTCTTGATGTTCTAATTGAACAGGTCCAAGTGAACTCATTCCATATTCTGTTACCATTGATCTAGCTATTTTTGTTGCTTTTTCAAAATCGTTATGTGCACCTGTTGTAACTTCATTGAATACAATTTCTTCTGCAACTCTTCCACCTAAGAATCCACTAATTGTTTCAAGTAATTCTTTCTTAGTAGACATATATGTTTCTTCTTTTGGAAGCATTAAGTTATATCCACCAGCCATACCACGAGGTATGATTGTTATTTTTTGAACATCATTTGCGCCATCAAGTTTAATACCAACAACAGCGTGTCCTGCTTCATGGAATGCAACGACCTTCTTTTCATGTTCAGTATATTTATGAGATTTTTTAGCTGGTCCTGCAATTACTCTATCATGCGCTTCATCTATTTCTGCCATAGTAATTGAATCTTTATTTCTTCTTACAGCAAGAAGTGCAGCTTCATTAAGTAAGTTCTCTAAGTCTGCACCTGAGAAACCTACAGTTCTTTTTGCAATATTTGCTAAATTAACATCACTAGCAAGTATTTTATCTTTGGCATGTACTTCAAGTATTTCTTCTCTTCCTTTTGCATCTGGAAGTGAAACTGTAATCTGTCTATCAAATCTTCCTGGTCTTAATAATGCTGGATCAAGAACATCAGGTCTATTAGTAGCAGCAATGATTATGATTCCTTCATTTCTTCCAAAACCATCCATTTCAGTTAGTAATTGGTTTAATGTTTGTTCTCTTTCATCGTGTCCACCACCAACACCTGCTCCTCTTTGTCTACCAACAGCATCTATTTCATCTATGAATATTAAACATGGTGCTGTTTGTTTTGCTTGTCTAAACATATCACGAACTCTTGATGCACCAATACCTACAAATAATTCAACGAAATCTGAACCACTTATAAAATAAAATGGCGCATTTGCTTCACCAGCAACGGCTTTAGCAAGTAATGTTTTACCTGTTCCTGGAGGACCTACTAAAAGTACACCTTTTGGAATTCTTGCTCCCATTTTTGTAAATTTTTTAGGTTCTTTTAGGAATTCAATTAATTCTTCTAATTCTTCTTTTTCTTCAGATAAACCTGCAACATCTTTAAATGTTACTTTATCTTTATCTTCTTGAAGTTTTGCTCTACTTTTTCCAAAATCCATAGATTTATTATTACTACTAGCAATACCATTTAACTGTTTCATTAAAATGAAAGCAGCTGCTCCTATTAATAATAAATATGGTAACCAATTCAAGAATTTAACAAATAAACTTGATGCTGGATCTGCAGATACAGTCATATCAAAGCTACTTTGTTCTTTCATAGAATTGATGTAATTTAATGTATCATCACTTAAAGGTGCTACAACATAGAAAGATTCATTTTTCTTTGATTTTTTCAATTTACCCTTAATATCATATGTAGATCCTTCTGAATTTGGTGAAATAGTAATTTCTTCCACTTTATCAGCTTTTAAATATTTTTGAAATTCTGAATATGTTAAGTTTTTTGTACTTACTCCAATGCCACCAACAACAAAATATACCACTATCATTATAAATAATAATGCTATATATGGGCTTACATTTCTTCGTATATTTTTATTCATTGTTTTCCTCCTTTGTACACCATACTATTATATCATACTTTCCCATCTTTAATCTATCATATTTGGATTTTTTTATTCCAGGAATCCACAAAATTGTATCATTACTGTCAACAAGTATAGGATAACTGTTTCTATCTTCCTTATTTATTTTCTCATCTATGAAAATATCTTTAACTTTTTTCTTACCATTAAGTCCTAGAACTTCAATAAAATCTCCTTGTTTTCTATTTCTAATATATAAAGGTAATTTTATTTCATTACTATTTAAATAACAAATATAATTATTAGTTAAATTTGAACTAGGAATTATGCTAATATTACCAAATCTAGTTTTAATAGTACTATCTAATTTAATTTTATAATCTGTTTCTTCTATTTTATTTTTGATTTCTAAACTATTGTATTTTTTTACTGCAATTATATTATTTTTTAAATCAATACTTAGGTTAGGTTTTTTTGATCTAATTATTTTAATAATACTAGTTATATTTTGATCATTAATCTCATTAATGTTTTCCTTATAAACTTTATAAAGTACACTATATATAACTTTTTTTAATATATAATCCTCCTCATTAATTAAATATGTTATATCAAGTACATAATTACTATAGTATTTATCTAATAAGTTATCCACATATTTGTTTATAAAATTACTAGCACCATCTAATTCTTCACTAAATTTTATAAATTTCTTGTGGACAAGTTTATTTTCATCCTTTAATTTAGGTAAAATATATTTTCTATATCTATTTCTTGTGTAATTATCACTTTTATTTGTTTTATCTTCTCTATATTCAATACCTTTTTCCTGTGCAAAACTATATATATCTTGTTTAGTATAAAAAATAAGTGGTCTTAGAATATAATAATTATTTCTTTTTGTAACTTTTTCAAATCCGGAATACCCATCTATTGATGAACCTCTTACTATTCTCATTAATATTGTTTCTATTAAATCATCACCATGATGAGCTGTAAATAAATACTTTGCATTATATTTATTAACAACCTCATCAAAAAATTTATATCTTCTTTTTCTAAATTCAGACTCTAAATTACCTGATATATTTTTTTCAAATATTTTTCCTTCAAATATTATATTGTTCTTAGCACAATAACCTTTAACAAATTCAAACTCTTCTTTACTTTCTTCTCTTAAGTTATGATTTATATGAGCACATATTATATTTATATTAAGACTTTTTCTTATAATCGTTAATAAATATAAAAGTGTCATAGAATCAACACCACCAGAAGTAGCACAAACAACATAATCATCTTCTGTCACATAATCTTTAATAAAATCAATAGATTCTTTCACATAAATCACCTTGTCATATATTATAACATCTTTTTTTATATAAAAGAAAAAAATATCATTTTTTTCTGATATTTTACCAACCGGATACTTCATGATAATCACAATGATCAACATTTTCTTGATCTGAACCGATAAACATTGCTTTATATTTCCAAGTTTGTTTACCAAGTAAATTATTTGTGTTATCCATTGCTGTTCCAAGATTATTTCCATCTGAATCATAACATACAAATTCAATTGAAACATACGAATAATCTTTGTCTTTATTATTTGTAACAGTTCCTTCTATATAATATGCAAATGTATCCCTTGTTGTATTATCAACAGTATATGAAAATTTTTCAACTTTCTGATTTGATTGATTATTTGTAGAATTATTTGTTGCATTATTATCAGTAGTATTTGTATCATCTGTATCGCCACCAAAAGCCATTGCTAATACAATTATTGCAAAAATAACTATTAATACTATTGCCCATTTAGGAAGTCCACCTTGCTTTTTCTTACAAATTGGACAATATTTAGCATCAGAATTAATTTCATTTTTACAATTTTTACATATTTTACTCATCTTTATCCTCCTTTTAGACCATTATATACTTTATTCGACAAAATGTAAAGTTCTTGTTTACATATATTTTTTATTTTTTTTGACATAATATATATAGGTGATCAATATGAGTAGTATTTATGGTCAAAACGATTTATATGAAAAAATAGCATTAAATATTAAAAAATATAGAAAAGAAGCAGGTATAACCCAAGCAGTTCTTGCAGAGCGAGTTGGTGTTTCACATGAATTTATAAGACGAATTGAATCAACTAAAGGAAGAAAGACATTTTCAATAGATACGATCTATAAGATTTCTTTAGCCCTTGATATACCAATTTCTAAATTATTTGAAGGAATATAAGCAGATATTAATTATCTGTTTTTTTATAACACAAAAAAAGAAGAATTATAACAATTCTTCTTCTAAAACATCAAGTGGTTCTTCATCAAAGAACTCTTTCTCTAATGTAAATTCAGTATTTCTATATTTCTTAACACCTGTTCCAGCTGGGATTAACTTACCAATTATAACATTTTCTTTTAATCCTTCTAGTTTATCAACTTTACCTTTAATTGCAGCATCAGTTAATATTCTTGTTGTTTCTTGGAATGATGCAGCTGATAAGAATGAATCTGTTTCAAGTGATGCCTTAGTTATACCAAGCATTAATGGTCTTGCTGTTGCTGGTTTCTTACCTTGTAAGATAACCTTCTTGTTTTCATCAGTAAATTTATTAACTGATACAACCTTACCAACTAATAAGTTAGTATCTCCAGCATCTACTATTCTCATTCTTGAAATCATCTTACGAACGATAATTTCAATATGTTTATCAGATATATCAACACCTTGAGAACGATAAACTTTTTGTACTTCTTGTACAATATAATTTTGTACAGTAATTGGATCAGTAACTGCAAGTAATTCTTTTGGATTTACAGCACCTTCGTTTAATCTATCTCCTGGTTTTACTTTATCTCCTACTTCTACACGTAATTTAACGCCATAGTTAGTAGTTTGTTCTCTTGTTTCTTTATCATTTGTAATACTGATTTTATATTTACCATTTTGATTTTCAATATTAGTGATTTCTCCTGCGATTTCTGCAACAGAAGCTTTAACTTTTGGATTACGAGCTTCAAACAATTCTTCAACACGAGGAAGACCTTGAGTGATATCGTCACCACTAGCAACACCACCTGTGTGGAATGTACGCATTGTAAGCTGAGTACCTGGTTCACCAATTGATTGTGCAGCCATAATACCAACTGCTTCACCAATTTCAACTGGGTTACTTGTTGCAAGGTTACGTCCATAACACATTTGACAAACACCGTTTTCAGTTTTACATGTAAGTGTTGTTCTTATTTCAACAGCAGTTACCCCTGCTTTAGTTATCTTATCTGCAAGTTGTTCAGTAATGTAAACACCCTTATCTACGATAACTTCTTTTGTTTCAGGATTAATTACTTTCTTATTTGTATATCTACCAGTAATACGTTCTGCAAGTGATTCAATTACACTTCCATCTTTTTCGTTAATAAATGCTTCAACAACAACACCTTGTATTGTTCCACAATCATGTTCTTTAACTATAACATCTTGTACAACATCTACTAAACGTCTAGTTAAGTAACCAGAGTTTGCTGTTTTTAAGGCAGTATCAACGTTACCTTTTCTTGAACCATGTGATGACATGAAGTATTCTGCCACTGTTAGACCATCAGTATAGTTTGATGTGATTGGAATTTCAACTGTCATACCATTTGGCTTAGCAACTAGACCAATCATACCAGCAACCTGTCTAAACTGTTCCAAACTACCACGAGCACCAGATTTCATCATGATGAATATTGGGTTATTTGGATTTTCTTCAGCAAGTTTACTTAAGTCATTTTTAATTTGTTCATTTGCATTATTCCAAACTTCAATTACTCTTTCATATCTTTCTTGTTCAGTAATTAAACCTCTCTTATATTGTTTACCAATTTGATCAACTTTCTTTTTACCATCAGAAATAATTTGTTCCTTATTGCTATCAGCAATTATATCAAATGCTGACATTGTAATTCCTGAATAAGTTGAATATTCGAATCCTAGATTCTTTAATTTATCAAGCATTGTAGATGTTTCTGTTGTTTTATATCTTTTAAATACTTGAGCAATTATACTTTGTAAACTCTTTTTACCAAGTGGTTCACTAATTGGAAGATTTTTAATAAATTCTTTTAAATCAGTTCCCATTGGTGCGAAATATTTACTTGGAGTAATTGTGTTTATATTTTCTTTACTTCCATCATTTATGTATTGATATGCATCTGGTAAAATTTCATTTAACTTAATTTTACCAACTGTTGTAATTAAGTATTTATCCTTTTGACTATCAGCAAATATCTTATGTTTGAATGATTTAACTGGTACAACTAATCTTGTATGTAAATCAATTTCTCTTCTATCATAAGCCATTAATGCTGCATCTGGACTTTTAAATACTCTACCTTCATCTTCACTTTCTTGTTCCATTGTTAAGTAGTAGTTACCAAGTACCATATCTTGTGATGGTGTAACTATTGGTTTACCATCAGATGGTTTTAGTATGTTATTAGCACCTAACATAAGGATTCTTGCTTCTGCTTGAGCTTCTTCAGAAAGTGGTACGTGGACAGCCATTTGGTCTCCATCGAAGTCAGCATTAAATGCAGCACAAACTAGTGGATGAAGTCTTATAGCTTTACCATCTATTAATTTAGGTTCAAATGCTTGAATACCTAATCTATGAAGTGTTGGAGCACGGTTTAATAATACTGGATGTTCTTTAATTACTTCTTCAACAACATCCCATACTCTATCATCTTGATTTTCAATCATCTTTTTAGCAGATTTAATATTATGAACTATTTCTTTTTCTACAAGTCCACGAATAACATGTGGTTTAAATAATTCAAGTGCCATTTCTTTTGGTATACCGCATTCATACATCTTAAGAGATGGACCAACTACGATAACTGAACGTCCTGAATAGTCAACACGTTTACCAAGTAAGTTTTGTCTAAATCTACCTTGTTTACCTTTAAGCATACTTGATAATGATTTTAATGCTCTATTAGATGGACCAGTAACATTTCTACCACGTCTACCATTATCGAATAAAGCATCAACTGCTTCTTGTAGCATACGTTTTTCATTTTGAACAATGATTGAAGGCGCACCTAACTCTAATAATTTCTTTAAACGATTGTTACGGTTAATAACACGTCTATACAAATCATTTAAGTCACTAGTTGCAAATCTTCCACCATCTAATTGAATCATTGGTCTAAGTTCTGGTGGAATAACTGGAATACAATCTAGTATCATCCATTCAGGCTTATTTCCTGATTCTCTAAATGAGTCAAGAATTTCTAGTCTTTTTAAAAGTCTAGTTCTCTTTTGTTCCTGAGCTCCTTCTAATTCTTTTTCTATTTTATCAATTTCTTCATCAATATTTACTTCTTGCAAAAGTTTTTTAATAGCTTCAGCACCCATACCTACTTCGAAACCATTACCATATTTTTCATAATATATTCTATATTCTTTATCTGATAATGTTTGTTTCTTTTCAAGAGGTGCATTACCTGGATTAATTACTACATAACTTACGAAATATAGTACTTCTTCCAAATCTCTTGGTGACATATCTAGTACAAGTCCCATTCTTGATGGAACACCTTTAAAGAACCAGATATGTGAGACTGGAGTTGCAAGTTCAATATGACCCATACGTTCACGACGAACTTTAGCCTTTGTAACTTCAACACCACATCTATCACATACTATATCTTTATATCTTAATCTTTTGTACTTACCACAAGAACATTCATAGTCTTTAGTAGGTCCAAAAATCTTTTCACAGAAAAGACCATCTCTCTCTGGTTTTAATGTACGATAATTTATTGTTTCTGGTTTTTTTACTTCACCATGAGACCATTCACGAATCTTTTCAGGAGAAGCAATAGATATTTTTAATCCTTCAAATCTACTAACATCCATTATTCTTCATCCTCCTCTTCTTCGTCACTTTCGAATTCTTCTTCCGAAGGCAATTCTTCATATTCTTCTTCATTATTTTCTTCAGTTTTTAATACATCGTCTAAGTTGTTTTTCTTTATATCTTTTATTTCTATTTCATCAATAGATAATGCTGTATTTTCATTATTTTCTTCTTTTTCAAGTTCTGTAATTCCAACTTCTTTACCATCTTCATCTATCATTGATACATCAAGACCTAATGCTTGAAGTTCTTTAACTAGAACTCTGAAACTTTCTGGAACTCCAGCAGCTTCTATTTTATTTCCTTTTACGATAGATTCGTAAGCTTTAACTCTACCTACAACATCATCTGATTTAAATGTCATTATTTCTTGTAAGATATTAGCTGCACCATAAGCTTCTAGTGCCCAAACTTCCATTTCACCGAATCTTTGACCACCCATTTGTGCTTTACCACCTAAAGGTTGTTGTGTAACTAATGAATAAGGTCCTGTAGCACGAGCATGTAACTTATCATCAACCATATGATCTAGTTTAATCATGTACATTACACCAACACTGACTCTACTATCAAATGGTAAACCTGTTCTACCATCATAAAGTACTGTCTTGCCATCTTTATCAAGTCCAGCTTCTTCCATCATTTCAGCAATATCTTGCATACTTGCACCATCAAATACTGGTGTTGAGCAATATACTCCAAGTTTCTTAGCAGCCATACCTAAGTGAAGTTCAAGTACTTGTCCTAGGTTCATACGAGATGGAACACCTAGTGGATTAAGTATGATATCTACTGGTCTACCATCTGGCATAAATGGCATATCTTCTTGTGGTAATACTAGTGAAACAACACCCTTGTTACCATGACGTCCAGCAACTTTATCTCCTACTTGGATTTTTCTCTTTTGAGCAATATATACTCTTATTTCTTTAGATACTCCACTTGCAAGTTCGTCGTTATCTTTCTTAGTGTATACTTTAATATCATGAACGATACCATCTCCACCATGTGGAACACGAAGTGATGTGTCACGAACTTCTCTTGTTTTTTCTCCAAATATTGCATGTAATAATTTTTCTTCAGCTGTAAGTTCTACCATTCCTTTTGGAGTAACTTTACCAACTAAAATATCATTTTCTTTTACTTCTGTACCTATTCTTACAATACCTTCAGCATCAAGATTCTTTCTTGCATCCTCAGATATATTAGGAATATCTCTAGTTATTTCTTCTGGTCCAAGTTTTGTATCACGACATTGGATTGAATAACTTTCTATATGAATTGATGTAAATGCATCATCTTTTACTAATCTTTCATTTAATATAACAGCATCTTCATAGTTATAACCATTAAATGTCATAAATGCTACTGTTAGGTTTTTACCAAGAGCAAGTTCACCTTTATCTGTACTTGGTCCATCAGCAATAATCATATTTCTTTCAACTTTGTCTCCAGTTTTAACTATTGGACGTTGATGATAACAAGTTCCACCGTTTGATCCTTCAAAGTTCATTAGTGTATAAACGTCTTTACCACCCTTAGTTTTTACAATTATCTTTTTACCATCTGCGTATTCTACAATACCATCTGCTTTAGCAACTATTGTTGCACCACTATCTCTAGCAGCAATATATTCTATACCAGTTCCAACATATGGAGCTTCTGCTTTTAAAAGTGGCAATGCTTGACGTTGCATGTTTGATCCCATTAGGGCACGGTGTGCCATATCGTGATCTAGGAATGGAATACATGATGCTGTTACAGATATAATTTGTTGTGGAGATACATCTATATAATTAACTTCATTTGCTTTTACAATTATATTTTCACCACGGAATCTTGCTGTAATTTCATCATCTACTATTTTTTTATCTTTAATATTTATTCTTGCTTGTGAAATAACATAATCTAACTCTTCATCAGCAGTTAAATAATCTATTTCATCTTGTAAAATACCATCTTTAACTCTTCTATATGGAGTCATTATAAATCCATATTCATTAACTTTTGCATAACTTGCAAGAGATGTAATAAGACCTATGTTAGCACCTTCTGGTGATTCAATAGGACAAATTCTACCATAGTGTGATTCATTAACGTCACGAACTTCCATAGCAGCTCTATCTCTAGATAATCCACCTGGTCCTAGAGCAGATAAACGTCTCTTATTAGTTAACTCAGACATTGGATTTACTTGGTCCATGAATTGTGATAACTGGCTGCTTCCAAAGAATTCTTTAATAACAGCAGTTATTGGTCTAATGTTAATTAATGCTTTTGGAGTAGCTTCTGCTTCATCTAATGTTGTCATTCTTTCACGAATAACTTTTTCCATTCTAGTAACACCAATTCTAAATTGATTTTGAACTAGTTCTCCAACTTGTTTTACACGTCTATTTGATAAATGGTCAATTTCATCTATACTACCAACACCTGATAAAAGGTTTATATAGTATGAAACTGATGCATAAATATCAGAAATTGTTAATCTCTTTTCAGTTATAGTTGGGTCATTACCTACTATAGTTAATATTTTATCTTGATTATTTGGTGCATAGATTTTAACAACTTGAACCTTGTTATAAGTATCAAGGTCTTCATTAATATCTACTTCTTTTAAATTTAAACCTTCTTTAAATAATGGTTTTAATTCATTTAATACTTCTCTATTTATTACAGTACCTTTTGGATATTTAACTTGTCCATCTACTATAATATCTTCTGCTAAAGTTTGTCCAAATAATCTATCACAAACATCTAACTTCTTATTGAATTTGTATCTACCAACCTTAGATAAATCATATCTAAATGCATCAAAGAATCTTGTAATAATGTGATTCTTAGCACTATCGATAGTAGCTGGTTCACCTGGTTTTAACTTTTCATAAATTTCAATCAAAGCTTCATCTGTATTAGATGTAGAATCCTTTTCAATTGTATTTAAAAGATATTCATCCTCACCGAATAAACTTATAATTTGTTCATTACTTGATAAACCAAATGCACGTAAGAAAGTAGCAACAGTTACTTTTCTGTTTCTATCAATTCTAACATCAATACAGTCTTTACTATTTAGTTTGTATTCAAGCCAGGTTCCTCTATTTGGTATAATTTGAGACGTAAAAATATTTCTGCCATTTTTATCCATTTCCATACCATAGTATACACTTGGTGAACGAACTAATTGTGATACAATAACCCTTTCAGCGCCATTAATAACAAATGTACCGCTGTCAGTCATTATTGGCATATCACCAAAAAATAATTCTTGCTCTTTTACTTCACCAGTTTCGTTGTTGAATAAACGAGCTTGAACTTTTAGTGGAGCAGCATACGTTGATTTTCTCTCTTTACATTCTTTTATACTTAATCTAGGTTCATCGAACGAATAATCACCAATTTCTAGTGATAAAGAACCAGAAAAATTATCTACTGGAAATAATTCATCTAATACTTCACGTATTCCAACTTCGATAAAGTCCTTATACGAACTTTTTTGGATTTCAAGCAAATCCTTAAGTTCTAGTGAATTCTCACTGCGTGAAAAATCTCTTCTTTCACGATCTTTACATACTTTTTTTACTTTATAAGCCACGTGCTTTCACCCCTAACAATAATATTCAAAGAACATGTTTCCAGGCTAAAAAAAGAAACATAGTACCAATTTAAAATGTTACCAGAAAATGTTTGTATTGTCAATAAATATTGAAAAATTTATATTAAAAAGTTTTAGAAATTTTTAATAAAGAAAAAAGATAATTTTCATTATCTCTTTCTAGGCATATTATTTTCTGGTTTCATACCTAAATTATATGCTTTTATATCTCCTAAATTATCATCATTTAAATCTCTTTCTAAACTAACAGCAAATTCACTTTTTAGAATAGCTTCATTAAGTATTTGTTCATCAACACCTAAGTAAGCACTTACTTCATAAGTACTAACACATCTATTATATTCGTGAGACAAATATTCTTTAGTTTGAACATAACTCTTATATAGTTTTAACATGTCTGAACTTACTTTCATATTTCTATCATTTTTAATATATTCTATTATTTCACCTAGAACATATTTATAAGCATATGTTGTGAATTTAGTATTACTCTCTTTATAGTTTTTATATGCTTTTATAAAACCAATAGTACCCACTTGAAATAAGTCCTCAATATTATAATGTTTACTATATTTAGAGGCTATTTTATAAATGAAATTCTTATTTTCTAATATTACTTCTTCTAATCCTTTTATCATATTTTCATCACTCCTAGTGCAGTTAATTCATTACTTGTTTCATAAAAATCACTAATGTACTCTTTACTTCTTAGTTTTTCCTTAACTTCATTACTAGTTAAACTACATAATATAATCTTACCATTAGAAAAACTTACTAAATCATTTAGATTCATAAGTGCTTCAATACCCTT